>Ga0209181_10010586_pt1 | contig 11965 bp, 10 predicted proteins | sample MAT05_FD_187208 | JGI IMG/M metagenome (GOLD analysis project Ga0209181, IMG submission 187208) | Freshwater microbial communities from Lake Fryxell liftoff mats and glacier meltwater in Antarctica - MAT-05 (SPAdes) (version 2) | ecosystem: Environmental > Aquatic > Freshwater > Ice > Liftoff... | reverse complement strand
GCGAACAACTTTGGGCAAATCGGGGCAAATTAGACAGCGTGGCATACGGGGGATCAGTGCGTGGGGTTTAGCGGGGCACATAGCCGGCTAAACCCCGCGCACTGTCCGATTCGTATCCTAAATAAGCAGTGCGCGAATCATGGTACAATCGGCTTTGCACCGCTTCGACTTGCATGATGGGGACGAAGTGCGTGTTTTTCGTGACCCCCAAGCAATGGGTAAGGATTAGTGATGTCTAACAATCGGTCTACAAAAATCTGGACTTTGCTCGCGGTTATGGCGTTGTGCCTCACCGTATCGATCTTGTTCGTCCTCCCGGTCGCCGCGCAAACGTCCACCGTTGTGCCCACCGTCGCGGCACCCACCAGCGCCGTGACAACCTTTTTTGTCGCCTGTGATACCCAAGTCGTGATGAACGCCACCGGCACCATGCTCGCCAATTTTGACATTTACTATCAGGTGTTCAGTGGCGCGGGCGGCACCGGCACCGCCATCACTGGCTTACGTCAATTGAGCGTCGCCGGGGATTTTTCGGTCAGCGAAACCGCCCCTTATAACAGCGGCTCAACCGTCGCCGCTGGAACCATCGCCAGCGCCCGTGTGGTGGTCGCCCGCGAGACCAATAGCAATACCATTGATTTTGAATTCACCGTCGATGATGTCCAAGATGGTTGCGCCACCCCTCAATATGCCCAAGTCACGGGGGCGGACACCGGCGCGAGTGCCGTCAGTACCAGCGGCAGCACGGCTGCCAGCGGCGTTCGATATGGGATCAACCGCAGTGTCCTCGGTCCCAACGGCACCACGCTGAACCCCAACCTGCAAGCCGAGGCAGCGGTAGTCGTGGGCGCGCGGCAAAGTGATCGCTATCGCTCCGAGACGCCGGGCTTGATCTTCGCGGAATGCTTCGCCTTCCCGCTGGCGCTCCCCGGCATCATCTATGACACCGATGGCGTCACCATTTTTTGGTCGTGGTACACCAAGACCTTGGCACAGATGGAAGAACACCTCGCCAACGCCCTCTATCGGGTAGAACTGAACACTGCCGCCCTGCCGATGACGCAGCGTAGTGAACCGGTCTTGCGGGATGGCAACTATTGGGTGTTCTACACCGCCAACGTCGGCAACCTGCGCCCCGGTCATTATGAGGTCGGCTATTCGCTCAACTGGTCAACCGCTGTCAACGATGGCTATAGCGATTATGGTCCCGGCACGGGCACCCCGTTTCAAAATGGGCTATGCAATTTTGACGTGACCCCGAACCCGACCGCAACCTCGGTGGTCTACAACGGCATGTACTTCCCGACCCTGTTTCCCGTTCACAATATCAATACCGACTAGGCGGCGTATGCACAGGCTTGCCGCAGACGCCGAGTCGCTGCTCACCATTGCGCTAACGCAGGAACAGGTCGATCAATTTGACCTGTTTCTGCGGGAACTGGTCGCTTGGAATGCCCACACCAACCTGACCGCCATTATCGACCCCGACGGGGTGCGTGTGCGCCACTTCCTTGACTCGCTGACGGTGGCGAAGGTGATCCCGCTAGAGGCGGGCGTCCGTGTGATCGATGTGGGTACGGGAGCGGGTTTTCCGGGCATCCCGCTCAAAATCGTGTACCCACAGCTAGAGGTCACACTCTTGGAAGCGACGGGCAAGAAAGTTAATTTTCTACGTCACGTCGCGCAGGTCTTGGGCTTAAGTGGCATCCACTTTGTCAACGCGCGGGCAGAAGAAGCCGGGCAAATGCCCGAACATCGGGCGGCGTATGATGTCGTGGTGGCGCGGGCAGTGGCGCGGATGCCGATCCTGATGGAATATCTGCTGCCGCTCACCAAAATTGGGGGCGTCAGCATCGCCATGAAAGGGGTGACTGCCCACGAAGAGACGGTCACCGCTAAGCGCGCCTTGTCCACCTTTGGTGGGCAGTTGCGTAGCATCGAGACGTTCCAGTTGCCCAATGTCGAAGAACCGCACAATCTGGTCATTGTGAACAAGACGGCAGCCACGCCCGCTTTATATCCGCGCTACCCCGGTTTGCCCACACAAAAGCCGATTCGCTAAAGCCTTACTTCTGTAAAATTGCGAAAGGGTAATCCCGATGCTGACTCCGCCAACTGATCTTGCTGTCTCACCCACGCCCCCCTCTGCCGACGCCCCCACCCCTAGCAATCCGCTCTCCCTGCCTCGTTTGATCTTGATTCTGATCGCTATTTTTGCGTTGATGCTCGCTTATTTCGCCGCGCACCGTCCCTTTAGGATCGAACCGGGCAATATCCCGCCCATCGTCTTTTTGTTGGGCGGCGCGCTCTTGGATATCGTCACAGCGGCGCTGGTCTTTCTCGTCGCGGGGGCGGTGGGCGGGGCGTTCTTTCGGCTCACCGAGGCGCGTTTTGGGACGGGCTGGCATCTGGAGCGGCTCTCCCGCTTGGAGCGTCTGCCCCTGCAAACGGGCATCGGCTTGGGTGCGCTGGCGTTGGTCGCAGTCTGTCTCGGTCTGATCGGGCTGTTTCACGGGGCGATCCTGTGGGGGCTGGCGGCGCTGGCGGTCATCGTGCTGCGGCGCTCGCTGATCGACACGTTGCGGGCATGGGCTGCCCTCATCGGGGCAGTGCGTCCCAGTACCGTATGGGAAGGTATGACCTTCATTTATGTTGGGTTCGCCTTGCTCTTGGCGCTCGCGATGGCATTGACGCCACCCACGCATTGGGACTCGATGACCTATCACCTGCTTGCGCCCACGCGCTATCTGGAGGCAGGACGCATCAGCGCCCAACCCGACAACTTTTACCTCGGCTTCTCGCAAAATATCGAGATGCTCTACAGCTATGCCATCGGCTTATTCGGGCGCGACACCGCCGCCGCGCCCATCCATTTTGGGATCGGGCTGTTGGCGCTCTTGGGTACCGTCGGCGTCGTGCGGCGCTTTGCCGGACGCTGGACGGGCTGGATGGCGCTATTGCTCTTGATGAGCGCGCAAAACCTATGGGGGTTGTTTGGGTGGGCGTATGTCGATTTAGGCACCCTGTTGTATGGCGCGCTGGCGTTGATCGCCGTCACCGCGTGGGAAAACGGACGCGCTCCAGCATGGATCATCCTCATGGGCGTGATCGCAGGCTTGGCGGCGGGCATCAAATATAACGCTGGGGCGCTCGGCATCGCTATGGGGGTCTACGTGTTGCTACACACGCCCCGCCGCGCTGTCATCGGTTATGGGTTGCTCATGATCGGGGCGGCGGTGGTAGTCTTCCTCCCATGGGCGCTCAAAGGGGCGCTGTTGTATGGCAACCCGATATACCCATTCGCTTTTGGGGGGATATCATGGGATGCGGGGCGCATGGAGGCTTTCAGCTTCCCTGAACAAAATTTCATCGGGCGAGAGTGGCTATTACACCTGCCGTTCTTGCCGATTGCGGCGACGATTTTTGGTCGGGATTTGGAAGGTGGGTATGGCTTCGAAGCTGGGGCGTGGCTCTTGACGAGTTTCGCCTTACTGCCGATTGTGTGGCGCGTCTTGACGGATGGCGAACGGCACTTGGCACGGGCGGCGGCGGTCTTCATCGGCACCTTGTGGGTCTTTTGGGCAGGTGTCGGGCTGACGAGCGGCATCGGTGTGCAAACGCGCCTGATGATCATGGTCTTTCCGGCGTTTGCAGGGGCGGGGGCGCTCGTCTTTGCGGTCATCCGGCGCTTGCCCAAAAAACCGATCATGGTCGATTTCATCCTGCGCAGCTTCTTCGTGATCAGCCTTGCACTGACCAGCATCTATATGATGCAAACCGTCCTGCGCGACCGGGTAGTCTCGATGCTGTTTGGCGAGACCAGTTATGACGAATACATGTATGTCAATCTGGAAGCCTATTACAACGCCATGAAGTATCTGCCGGAGGGGACACAAGTGCGGCAGATGTTTGAGCCACGCGGCTACTATTGTCCGTCCACGGTGACCTGTGTGGCAGATATGGCATTCGATCACTGGTTGCGCCCCTTGTTGGCGGGGGCAACGCCGACGGAAGTGCTGGCGAGCTATCGGGCAGCGGGGGATGACTCGCTTTTGGTCTCGCACGCCATCTATGAAGAATACCTGAAAGTCTCACGCGATCCGGCATTGGATGGACAGCTTATGGCGGCAATTGACGCAGCGATGACGCCAATCTGGACGGATGGGTTTCGCTATACCTTGTATGCGTGGAAATGAGCCATCATCGGCGAAAGGGATGAAGGGATGAAGCGAAAAAGCCGCATCGCAGCGTTAGGGGTGGTCTGTCTCCTGCTGATCAGCGCGTGTACCGAACGCGGCGTGCGTTTGGAAGATATCCCCACAGCGGCATCGATTGATGCGTTGGCGACGGCGCTGCCGCTGACGCAAAATGCCCCGCCCACGCCGTTTAACCTGCCGCAAACGACCTTTGACTTTATCGACAATCACCTGAATGAATTGGCGGGGTGGCGGTATGTCGTGCAGCTTGATTTTAATGGCATGTTCGCCCGTACCCCACGCCAAGCCAGCGCCTCGGCACAAGCGGAGGTGTGGTTCAATCAAATGGGATCAGCGCGGCGGATCACGCTCAACACGACGGGGGAACTGATCGGTCAGGCGGAAAACACCGCTTACGAAGCCGTGCGTTTGGGTCCCGACAGCTTTTTGGTGCGTGAAGGGGCATGTTTGGTGGGGGCACGCGGGGACGCCCAAACCGCCGCTGATCTGCGCGCGGGCGACTTGGTAGGCGGGGTGCAATCGGCGACTCCTGCCGGACGGCGCGCGACGATCAACGGGCAAGAAGTCTACCTCTATGCCTTCACCGAGGAAGCGCTGGTCTTGCCGTCGATTCGTCCGGCGGACGGTGGGACGATCACCCTAGAGAGTGGTGAATTATGGATCGCCCCTCAGCACAACGCGGTGGTGCGCTACTACCTCAACCTTCAAGTCGAGAACGTCAATTTATTTGAGCGCCAATTGCCCGTCAGCGGCGCGGTGAGCTTGCGCTATGACCTGTATGATGTGGGGGTGGCTGCCAATATCACGGTGCCGTTTGGGTGTTGAGGCGGGATCGTTGCGCGGCGGCGAACGATTCCGTAGGGAGATCGCCTAAGTTGTCGGGCGGGCTGCTGCTATAATGCCCGTCAATAGAAAAGTGCGATAGCCATTTGAGCCTTGAGGATAACTGTTGTGAAATTGTTTCGACCCCGCCACTGGCTGGCGTTATTGTCTTTCTGCTGCGCCCTTATCTTGTATCCCGCCCAAGCTCAGGATGCCCCCCCCACGGATCCCGCCCCGATAGAACCCGCCGCTACTGATGCGCTGGAGGGGGATATCACAGTGCCGGTGCCCACGCGCGCGGTGCGCTACCCGCCGGAAACCAGCGTCGATGGCGAACATGTGCGGCTCGAATTGTTTTTTCGCGCTATCCCCCAAGCCACCACTGCCCTCATCCGCTTGACATTGCGCGACGACAATGCTGCCCTGCAAATCACCAGTGCCCGCGCGCGGTTTCTGGATAAATTCATCGATTTCTTCTCGTCAGCGGATGGCTTCTATGCGTTGCTGGCACCCAGTATGGAGCAAAATATGCGCTCAGACTTGCCGCTCGATATTTTTGTGACTTACGACGACGGATCGCGCGAGTCGTTCACAACACCCGTTGCCGTTACAGTCGGTGGCTTTATCCGCCAAGCCGTCACCCTGCCGCCGCAAACGATGTACTTGATCGATGCCGCGACCGAACGGTCAGAATTGGTGCAATTGGGCAGTATCTTCACGCCCAGCACCGAGACGCGCTATTGGGCGGCGGAGGGGTTCCGCGCACCCTTGAACGCCGTGCTGACTTCGCCTTTTGGTGCCTTCCGCACCTTCAACGAGTCGTTCAACACGCGCCATACGGGGTGGGATTTCCGCGTCACGCTCGGCACGCCGATCAGCGCCAGCGCCGCCGGACAAGTGGTATTTGCGGCGGATCTGCCGATTCGCGGGAGTCATATTGTGATTGATCACGGGTATGGCGTGTATACCGGGTATTCCCATTTGTCGGTGACCCACGTCACCCGCGGGCAACTGGTCGCGCAAGGGCAGATTATCGGCATGGCGGGCGCAGGGGGACGGGTGAGCGGTCCCCATTTTCATTGGGAAGTCGCCGTCAATGGCGATTTCGTGGATGGCGCGCAGTTCATCAGCATGTGGCTGCCGCCATAATGGGGGGGGGGACTCTTGACGCTTTATGAGGGGCTGTGGGCGACCTTGGCGACGCCCCTAATCCGCCGCATGGATGCCCAAACCGTCCATCATCAGGTGATCGAGGCGTTGCGCGTGGCGGATACCCTGCCCTTGATGCCAACAGGGGCGGGTTGGCTCCAGCAAGCGCTGATCCCCGACCTGCCGACGCCCGTCGGCGGCGTGATGTTGCCGCACCCGCTGATCCTCGCGGCGGGGTTCGTCAAAGGGGATGGTTTCGCCGATGAAGGCGAGGCGTTGGCGGCGGTCGCTACCGGGCGCAATATCATCCCCGGTTGGCGGGTTATGCCCGCGTTGGTGGGCGCGGTCGAATTTGGATCGTTCACCCGTCACCCCCGACTGGGCAACAGCGGGCGGGTGTTGTGGCGCGATGACGCCACCGCCAGCACCCAAAACCGGATCGGCTTGCGCAACCCGGGCGCACGAGCGGCGGCGGCATTTTTGGCGGCGCGGCGCGATCAGTTGCCGGCGGTGTGGGGGATCAACATCGCGGTCAGCCCCGGCGTAAGCAATCCCGAACAAGAGGCGGCGGAAATGCTGGAAGCGGTCGGGTTCTTCACCGCACTCGGTATACAGCCCTCGTGGTTCACGCTCAATCTGTCGTGTCCAAATACCGAGGATGATCCGGGCGCGCATCAGACCGCCGCCAAAGCCCGTCATTTAGGGGCGGCGTTGGTGGGGGCGGTGTCTGTCCCGGTATGGATCAAGGTCAGTCCGGGGATCGCACTGGAGCAGGTGCGGGCGTTGGCAGAAGCATTTGCGGATATCGGGGTGCGGGCGGTAGTCGCCACCAACACCTTGGGGCAACCCACGCCGGAGGGTAGCGCCATCGCAGGGGTGGGCGGCGGCAGATTGCGCGGCGCGGCACTGGCGACGGCGCGGTTGTTCAAAGATGTCGCCCCCGCATTGGATGTGATCGCGTGCGGCGGCATCCTTACCGGCGGGCACTTGCGCGAATCGCTGGCGGCAGGGGCGGCGGCAGCGATGATCTATTCGGCGCTGGTGTTTCGCGGTCCGCTGGCGGCGGGGGTGATTTTGGGGGAGCGCGGTGGGGATTAATCCCCCATCCGCCGTTCCCGCTCCATCGCCAACAATTGAAATTTACGCGCCACCCCCCATCGATAACCGCCCTCCGCGCCGTCGTTGCGCACCACGCGATGGCAGGGGATGATCAACGCGGTTTGGTTGCTGCCACAGGCGCTGCCCACTGCCCGCGCCGCGTTCGGTTGATCGATGGCGGCGGCGACTTGGGCATAGGTGCGGGTTTCGCCATAAGGAATGTGACACAATGCCTCCCAGACCTGCCGCTGAAACGCCGTCGCCCGCAGGTCAAGGGGCAGATCAAGATGGGGCGTCTCCCCCGCCAGATAACAGGTGATCACCTCTAGCGCTGTGTGCAAACCATGGTCATCAACCGTGATCCGCGCTGCCGAAAATTCCCCGCGCAATTCCGCCACCAACGACTCGGCATCATCCCCCAACTTGACGGCGCAAATGCCCCGTTCGGTGGCGGCGACCAGCAACCAGCCCAATGCCGATGGGGTGACAGCATAGCCGATGGCGACCGGGGCACCCTCGCGATAGACGGTCGGCGTCATGCCCAACTGCTCATCGGTGCGGGCATAGACGAGGCTGTTCGATGAAAAACCCGCCGCATACACGGCATCCAGCACCGGGCTATCCGCCTTGAGTTCCTGCTTAAACATCGTCATCCGCACGGTATCGACATAGGCGGCGGGGGTGATCCCCATGACGCGCTTGAAGGTGCGGTGCAGGTGAAACGGGCTGATGTGAAATTCTTCCGACAGTCGCTCCAAAGTGATGCGCTCGTCGAGACTATGGGCATCAATGAAGCGGCACACCTGCGCGATCAGTTGGGCGTGGGCGTCCTGTAGATCGTCGGGGTGGCAGCGTTTACAGGCGCGGTAGCCAGCGGCGCGGGCATCGTCGTTGGTGGGGAAAAATTCGATATTTTCGCGTTTGGGCAAGCGGGCGGTACAGGACGGGCGACAGTAAATGCCGGTAGTGCGCACCGCGATCACGAAAACACCGTCCAACGTGGCGTCGTCGGCGAGGACGGCTTGCCACATGGCATCGGGGGTCAAAGCGGCATCGTTGAGGGTGGGCTGAGTCATGGTGAGCATACTCCTTGGGCATACGATAGAGTGATCATACGACAGGTTGGGGGTATGAAGCGCGCGGGTTCTTGCTCTGATATTTTTTTGGTGGGATGGAACCCCGCCTCATGTTATACTCTGCATACTGACTCTCGTTAGGGATGTTCCGCCATGAGCGATCACAAGACCGTCTTCATCAGCTATCGTCGCTCGGCAAGCCGCCACCTCGCCCGCTTGATCTTCAACGACTTGCGCGCCAACGGCTATGACGCCTTCTTGGACGTGAACACCATGGACAACGGCGAATTTGACACGATCATCCTCAATCAAATCGCGGCACGGGCGCATTTTGTGTTGGTGCTGTCGAAAGGCTCATTGGAGCGGTGCGCCAACGAAGGCGACTGGTTGACGCGCGAAATGCGTGAGGCGATCCGCCTGAAGCGCAACATCGTGCCGATCTTGGAGGAAGGGTTTGATTTTGGCGACGAGCAAAAGTATCTCCCGCCCGACCTGCGCGCGAGCATCCCGCGCTACAACGGACCCAAACTCTTTCACGATTATTTTGATGAGGCGATGACGCGCTTACGGGATCGTTTCTTGAAGCAACCGTTCAGCGGGCAAATCGCGCCTACCCCTGCGCTCGAGGTGGCGGCGGTAGCGGCACGGGTGCAGCAAGCGACGCAACCCGTTGTACCGACTGATGCGCCGTTGGGCACCGCAGAGGCGTATGTGACCCGCGCCGTGGAGCGCTCTGATGTACGGGATTATGAAGGGGCGTTGCGAGACTACGAGGAAGCGCTTCGGCATGACCCGCTGTACAGTCGCGCCTACATCAATCGCGCGACCACGCGCCAAGCCCTCGGCGATGTCGATGGGGCAATTCGCGATACCGATGAAGCGATCCGCCTGAGTCCGGAGGACAGTGTGGCGCATTATAATCGTGGCTATGCCTACAAAGCCAAAGGCGACCTTGCCGCCGCGCTGCGTGATTATGATGAGGCGATCCGCCTAAACCCACAGTATCGGCGCGCCTATAACAATCGCGGCGGGGTGCGCCAAGCGCTCGGCGATGACGAGGGCGCGATTGCCGATTATGAGGAAGCGATCCGCCTTGACCCTAAGGACGGGATTGCTTTCTACAATCGGGGCAGCGTTCGTCAAAGCCAAGGCGATGTGCAGGGGGCGATTGCTGATTATCAACAGTATCTCGAACTAGGCGGCGGCGAGAGGTACAACAATCGCGTCGCTGTTGAGACGATTATTGGCACGTTGCAAGAGAAGCTATCCCGATAACGGGGGAGCAGTTCCTTAGCGCACCAACCCCACCCGCCGCAGATCGTACAAAATCACTTTCTCCCACGCGCCATCGCTGCGCACGGGCAAAAAGTGTGCCCCCCGTTTGCGGCACTCGACCCCTAATTCATTTTGCCATGCCGTCAAGCGCGCCTTGTACAGCGCCCGCATTGGCTCATCAATCGTCACCTCTTGGAACTCACCCGTCTCGGCATCCACCAAGCGCAGATCCCCCACCAGCGGCGGATCGATCTCGTCGGGCGATAGCACATGGATCACGCCGACCTCATAGCCCTTGCCGACCAGCGCGTTCAGCCCGTCAAGGATGCCCGACGGCGCGAACAAATCGCTGACGATCACGCACAAGCCGGAGCGTCCAGCACGTTGGGCATAGGCTTTGAGCGCCGTATTGAGATCAACCTCCCCGCCCGCCGTTTGCCCCTGCATAAACTGGAGCAAGCGGGCGCTATAGGCACGCCCACGCGCCGGACCAAATACGCCCTTGCCCCCCCCCAATGCCGTGATCGTCAAGCGGTCATTGGTGGTCAGCGCGACGGTGCCCAAGCCAGCGATCAAGCGGCGGGCGTAATCAAATTTCGAGACGGCACTAGCGGATGGTTCATCGGCGGGGATGCCGCCCACGGATGGAACCGCCGCCGCCCCCATACTGGCGGAAGCGTCAAGGATCAGATGCACGGCGAGGTCTTCTTCGTCCTCGAACAATTTTGTCAACGGGCGATCCAGTCGGGCATAGACATTCCAATCCACGCGCCGCAGATCGTCACCGGGGGTGTAATCGCGATAATCGGCGAATTCGATGCTGCTGCCCCGTTTGACCGAGCGGCGCTCCCCCTTGATCGCCCCTGACCGCACTTGCGCGGCGATCAGCATCACTTGTTCCAGTTTGCGCCGCGTGGTCTCGTCAAACAACGGTTGCGCCATCGCCTTACCGTGCTTTCGGTACCGACTTCAGGACATCCTCGACCACTTGCGCGGCGGTGATGCCTTCAGCGGTGCCTTCAAAGTTGAGCAGCATGCGATGGCGCAGTGCCGCCGTCGCCACCGCCGCGATATCGTCGAATGAGACAGCGATCCGTCCATCCAGCAGGGCATTGATTTTGCCGCCTATGATCAACGCTTGCGCCCCGCGCGGGCTGGCACCATAACGCACATAGCGTTTGACCGTCGCCGGTGCCGAGGAATCATCGGGATGGGTGGCGACGATCACACGGGCGACGTATTCGTTGACATGGCTGGCAACCGGGGCATTAAGCGCCAATTTACCCATCGCCACCACCTGCGCGCCGTCCGCCACTTTGCCGGCTGTGGGCGTGTCCGCGCCGGTGGTGCGGTCAAGGATGGTGATCAGTTCCGTCACCGACGGATAAGTCACTTCGATCTTGAACATGAAGCGGTCGAGTTGCGCCTCTGGCAGCGGGTAGGTGCCTTCCATCTCCAGCGGATTCTGCGTCGCCAGCACGAAAAACGGCGCTTCGAGGGTGTAGCTGCGGTTGGCAACGGTGACGCTGCGTTCCGCCATCGCTTCGAGCAATGCCGATTGCGTCTTGGGCGTGGCGCGGTTGATCTCGTCAGCCAGCACGAGGTTGGCGAAGATCGGTCCGCGTTGGAAATGTTTGGTGCGCTTGCCGTCTGCCTCTTCAAGGATGTCGGTGCCGGTGATGTCGGCGGGTTGCATATCGGGCGTGAACTGGATGCGCGAGAAGTTTAGCTCTAGCGCGTCGGCAAGCGTGCGGATGAGCATCGTTTTGCCCAAGCCGGGCACACCTTCTAGCAAGGCATGACGCCCCGCCAGCACACAGATCAACACCTGCCGGATCACGTCGGATTGCCCGACGATCACGCGCCGGACTTCGTTTTCGATGTTGCGGGCGGTTTCGCTAAACCGCTCCAAACTGATAGGTTCCATGACGGTCATGGGGGCACTCCTTTAAGAGAACAGGGTTTAGGGTCTAGGGTTTAGGCAGACACCCCGTTGGGTGTCGCTACAAACCACGCCATTGTAGGGACGCGCAGCGGGAATCTGTTGAAAAAGTCGGGCAACCACATTGGGTTGCCCCTACGAGACCCGCTGTTGTAGGGACGCGCAGCGGGAATCTGTTGAAAAAGTCGGGCAACCACATTGGGTTGCCCCTACGAGACCCGCTGTTGTAGGGACGCGCAACGGGAATCTGTTGAAAAACACGGACAACCACATTGGGTTGCCCCTACGAGACCCGCTGTTGTAGGGACGCGCAACGGGAATCTGTTGAAAAACACGGGCAACCACATTGGGTTGCCCCTACGAGACCCGCTGTTGTAGGGACGCGC
>Ga0209181_10010585_pt1 | contig 11965 bp, 9 predicted proteins | sample MAT05_FD_187208 | JGI IMG/M metagenome (GOLD analysis project Ga0209181, IMG submission 187208) | Freshwater microbial communities from Lake Fryxell liftoff mats and glacier meltwater in Antarctica - MAT-05 (SPAdes) (version 2) | ecosystem: Environmental > Aquatic > Freshwater > Ice > Liftoff... | reverse complement strand
CCGTAGAGTGGCGGCCCCGTTTCTTCGGACAGTTGGATGAAATCGACAGCCAACTTCGTGACCACGCCCTGTTTCACCTCGAGTTCCCAGACGACGAACTTCCCGGCGATCTTGGCGGAGTCTCGGTTCATGCCTTTGAATTCGAGTCCGGGGGCCGTCCCGTGGTCGGTGTACTTCTTGGCGTCGAGGTATTCGCCCACCTTGAGCGTCCCGCCAACCGGAGGGGCGACGATGAGGTCCCACTCGCCTTTTTTGCCGCGACCGAGTGTGATGCGGGTGCCACCCTTGACTTGAAGAACGCGCAACTCGTCGCCACCGTATGTGATCTTCTCGCCCTTGCTGATGAACTCGTCTTTGTCACTGCTGACCGCATAGAAGTAGGACGTTGGTGCGGTGCTGGCCGCAGGTTTAACAAACTTACCATCCTTGATGCCATCAATGGGCGGTTCTTTGGGAACCTCAAGGTCTGGCTTGACCTTCTTGGCTTGTCCGGCAGGAGATTCCGAAACGCCAGCGAGGGCAAGGCAACTTACGGCCGCCAACAGCACAAAACTTCGGTGGATCAGGACGTTGGGCATGGTGAACCCACCACGTTGCGGGGGAGTTTGGTCAAAGGTGTGCGTTGAATACGTTCACCGATTCTGGAATGGATGTCCACCTGAATCTGGCGTGAATCGAGCGTTCAGATTAGAGTCAAAGCATTGCGGAGGGATTGCCATGTCGGAACTACGGTTCAATCTCGACCTCATCGAAGTGCTGAGCCCTTGCACCGTTCCCTGGGAGACGATGCAGGGAAGTGACCGTGTGCGACACTGCGGTCAGTGCAACCAGAACGTGTATCACCTTTCGGTCATGACACGCGAAGAAGCTGAGAAGCTGATCCACCAAAAAGAAGGGAAGTTGTGCGTGCAGTTCTTCCGACGCCCGGATGGAACGATTGTTACTCGTGATTGCGTTGCTGTGAGATGGTCGCGAGCGGTGTGGCGGGCGGGTAGTTTCGCGTTCGTTGGGACGATGTCTGTTTTGTTCGGACCGTGGCTTTTGGCGACATTTCAAAAGTGGGAAGGGATAGGTGATAAACCCACGAGAACCGCTGGAATTCCTGCCGAGCATTGGAGAGAACTCCAACGGAATCCCCGACTGGAGATTGCTCCGCCACCCCACGATGCACCCACGCCGGAATGATCACAAACCTCGACTCGTGCGCATTATAGTTCTCGGGAATGGGAACAACACTGATCAGGTCTTCGTTTAACCAAGTTTCCCAGCCCGTAAAAACGAAAAATGGCGGGATGTCCACCGCGAGTTGTCGCCCAATCAACTCACAGCTTTCATCCCGCCTGCTCCAGTCTTGCAGGTCTCGTGCCAGCCGAGCCAATTCTCACGCCGATTCCTCATCTGTCCGTCCGAATTCTCACCAGTAAGATACCCTTCCTCTCGTTCCACATAATGGGGATCTGCTCGATGTCCACGTCGATTACGCGCCTGTACGGTCTAGGTCTCACGCCCGGAAAACTCCGGGGTCTGCAACGCATTAGCAATCCAAATGGCACGCTGACCATGGTCGCCACCGACCAAAACAGCTCCATGATCTCGATGATGAAGGCTGCAACGGGCAAAGAACCAACATACGCTGAAATCGCAGACGCCAAGGTAATGCTGAGTCGTGCCCTCGCGCCGCACTGCTCGGGCCTGCTCGTCGACGGTTATTACGGCTACGCCAGCACAATCGCAGCGCACGCAGTTCCGTCGAGCACGGGGACGCTGATTCGCGTTGAGAAGTCCGGTTCCCCCAAGAACGCGGCGGGCGGATCAATCGGTGAAGTTGAGCCAGGTTGGAGTGTTGCCAAGATCAAGCGCTGCGGGGCAGACGCGGTCAAGCTCCTGGCGATGTTCGAACCCGATGAGTTCGACTCGGCCGAACGGAACTTCCAGTTCACCATGCAGATCTACGACGAGTGCATCAAGCACGACATTCTGTTCCTGCTCGAACCGCTACACTTCCCGATGAAGATCAACGGCGTCGAGGAGCCGAAAGATAAGGTCATCGCGCGCAAGGCAAAGACCGTCATCGACACGGCGAAGTATCTGAGCCGCTACTGCGATATCTACAAGTCCGAATTCCCAGGAACACCAGGCGTCGAGACCGATGCCCAGATGATGGACAACCTGAAGAAGCTCAACGACGCCTGCGAGAAGCCGTGGGTTCTCCTATCGGCTGGCGTCGATTACGACAAATACAAGAAGCAAGTCGAGATGGCGATGAAGGCCGGGGCCAGCGGCATCCTCGGTGGTCGCGCGTTCTGGAAGGAGTTCTTCACCTTCGCCACACCGGCCGATCGACAGAAGTTCGCGGAAACGGAATGCGTGAGGCGCGTGAACGAAACGGATGCGATCGTGAAGTCCGGTACGCCGTGGTTCGCGAAGTACGGCCTGACGATGGAAGACCTGCACGGCGTTCGCACGACGGAAGGCTGGCACGCACGCTTCGGCGGCGGCACCGCAGGCGGCCCGGCCGGAAAGGTCGACCCGAACTCGGTTTATTGACCTGAATCACAAGCCCACCCATCACTTGGGTGGGCTTTCCTCCTGTCACTTCACTTCTTGACTCCGCAGCACTTCTTGAACTTCTTCCCGGAGCCACATGGGCACGGGTCGTTCCGCCCCACCTTCTGCTCACCCGAACGAACTGGTTGTGAAGCCTTGACGACCGGAGCTGGCCTCAGCTTGAGCGCCGCCTCGATTTGATCGGCCTCCAATTTTGCCGCCTTCGCTCGCGTTCCTTCCACGAGTTGTTGCCAGGCGATCTGTTCGGGGAAGGTCTCATTCATCAGTTCACAAACTGTCAGGAGCAAGTGCCGACGACTTCCGGGTTTCAGCGACATCGGTGTGGTCAAGACATGTCTGCGGAAGGGGTCGATCGCCCGTGTGTCGAAGTGACGGAGTGCCAAAGTGAGCATCGAAGCCTGGACGAAGGGATCGTCTTCTTGCTCCGCGAGCACCAGCGTAACTTCGACACTATGATCGGTGTGCGTCGCCTCGATGATACAGAGGGTCGCGAGGCGAAAGTCGATTCTGGAGTTGAGCCACTTTTCGCGGAGCAGGTCGATGGTCGTGTCTGACCCAATGGCCGACAGCGCGTCCTGAACTTCCTCGGCCAGGTACTCAGAATCGGTTTCTAGCAGGCTGAAGAGTTCCGGGATCACAGACGTGATGCGTGCTTCTCGAGCAACTCGTGCGGCATACTCCGGCATTTCCCAGGATGTTGAGTCAGGGGCCGCTGTTGCGCGCAATACGTCTCGAACGCGGCCCTCAACGAACTCGGGGAACGTGGCCAGTGCCTTCGCGACCCGATTCAAGTGATCGTGGTCAGGTGAGTCGAGTATCTCATCCTCGATATCCTCTTCAAGTTCGTCGAGGGCATCATCCAGATCCTCCTCATCGAGGGGCTTATCAGAATCAGCCTCCGACTCTGGTGAGTCTGTTGCTATGGCAGGTTCTGCTTTCGCAGGTACGGCAGTTTCGGCGAGGAGTGGCCCGCATTCGGCTACCAGTTGCTTCCAAAGTTCCTCGGGTGGAAGTTGTGCGAGCCGGATCGAGTCGAGCAGTCCATCTGCGAGTTCAACATCGAACTCACGTGAATCAGTGATTTCACGCTCGAACTTCCGCAGCTCGGTGCCAGAGACATGAATGAGGACACAGGCAAGGTCGCTCTGACGTAGTTCGTTCCCGACGCTTGCTGAATATTGATCGAGGAGCCAGCGGACTGTCTCCTCGGTTTGAGTCAGGTTACTCGTCGAACGGATATGTTCCTCGAGCGAGTCCCAACCGTACTTCTCGATCGACCGAATGACGGCCGGCATCACTCGCGGATCCTGGCTAAAGGCACAAGTGAAGTAGCCCACGGCGAGGGCGCGAACATCGCCATTCGGGTGTTCGATCGCACTCAGAACAGCTTCTGTGGAAAGGCGCATGAAAAATCCCCGATAGCCAGATGGCGACCGGGGAGATTCTAGGGCTATAGTCTCAGCTTGAATCACGGTTTCTGCAGGCCGACGGGAGAACCCATTGTGCCCGCTCGCAGCTTTGCGATCTGGGCCTGTGCCGCATCGCCAAGCCGGGTATTTGGGCAGAGCTTCGTGACCTGCTCGTAACACGCCACCGCTTCGAGCACCTGCCCCTTCTTCAGCCAGGCATCCGCAAGCGACGTGTACATCGCCGCAGTTCGCTCCGTCATCTGATTGCAGGCCGTGGTAAGCCGCTCGGGGTTGTTCTTGATCTCGGCAGCGATGGTCGCCGCTTCCTTGGCCTCGGGAAGGTCCGCATAGGCCGATGCGAGCTGTTCGCACTTCTGAAGAGAATCGTAGAACTTGCTGGTTCGAAACTCCTGGCGAGCCGACGCGAGGAGGTCGCGTGCGGCTCGTGTTCGCAGTTTCTCCCGGGTCTCAGGACTCGCGGACAAGCTCGTGATCAGCGTCGTTGCATCAATAGCCCCTTGTGTGCCAGCGAACAACTTCACCGCATCCGCAAGTAGATCAAGCGCTTCCTGGGTCGAACCTGCTTGATCGAGTTCCTTCGCACGACTGATCTTCGAGGCCGCAAGTTGCTCGATGTCCGCGAGAGCCAGCTTGGCCTTGGCTCCGCTCGGCTTGCCGTTGGTTTCGTGAAGAATGGCTTTGAGCAGTGACACTGCCCGAGAGTATTCGCTCGCTGCCACGGCACGTGCTGCCAGATCGAGATCGCGGGTGACCCAATCCGGGGTTACGGTGACCGGAGCAGTTCGTTTCATCGCTTCATTGAGGCGTTCCGCTTCGACATAACCTTCGATGAAGGCGTGAATCCGACCATCCGAGCCAGCCAGCACGATCGTCGGGTACAGTTGAACCTTCAGAGCTTTAGCCAGCCCGGGTTCCTTGTTGGCGTCGAGTTTCAAGGGGATGAAGTTCGTCGTGAGGTGTGAAGCAACCGCCGCATCCTTGAGGGGTCCGCCTTCGAGTTTGCGGCAGTAGAAGCAGTTATCGGTGCCGATTACGACGCAGAGGGATTGACCCTTCTCGATCGCTTCCTTGCGGGCTGAGTTATAGTCCGTGCGCCATGCGACCGGCTCCAACGCAAGCGCCGACCCGGGGAAGGCCAGTGCCGCGAGGGCAACTATCGGGAGCAGTAGCCCAGTTGGACGCAACGCGAGATATCGCATGGGAACCCTCATGGTGCAGACGCAAGTGGCGATGGCAAGCAATCGTCAAGAACGCGGGTGAGCCTTGTTGTAACTGTCTTGAAGTCGCCGGGTCGTCACGTGCGTGTAGACCTGCGTCGTGGTCAAACTCTTGTGCCCAAGCAGTTCCTGCACACCGCGAATGTCGGCACCCGCATCAAGGAGATGCGTGGCAAAGCTATGGCGAAGCGTGTGTGGACTTGTACGCGGATCCAGCCCAGCAAGCTGAAGATATTTCGTCAGTAGCCGCCCAATGCTGCGAACGTTCAACCGTGTCCCGTTCTTGTTCAGGAACACGGCCGTCGCTTCCTTCTTAGACTTGGCGAGCATTGCCGCGCGATCCGGCAACCAGTCGTTGATCGCCTTCACCGCTTCTGGCCCCAGAAGCGCCAGGCGTTCCTTCTTCCCTTTCCCGCGAACCGTCACCACGCCATCCGATAAATCCGAGTCGAGTAGATCGAGGCCGACAAGTTCACTCACCCGGATACCGGCCGAGTAAAGCGTTTCCAGAATCGCCCGATCACGGCGGCCAGACCAGTCGGTATCGGGAGGAGCGGTCAAGAGTTTCTTGATGTCGTCCTGCGTCAAGAAGTGCGGTAGGTTCTTGTCTTGCCGCGGTGCCCGAAGGCTCTTGGCAGGGTTTTCCTTCATCACGCCTTGCCGACACAGAAACTTCCCGAACGATCGCACTGCCGCGAGTCTGCGGGCAATCGTCGATTTCGCGTAATCCTTCTCATGCAACCAGGCCACAAACGCTCGGAGTAGTCGCGTATTCCAGTCATCGGGATCGACGTGAGCTTTCTTCAACCGTTCCCGAGAAAACGAGAGTGCCTGCGTCAAATCCTCACGGTAGGATTTGACGGTCTTGTCGGACGCATTCTTTTCGAGGCCGAGATGAGTGAGGAACTCGGCCAATCCTTGTTCGAGCGTCAAGTTGTCAATCTCGGTGTGCGGTGCAAAGCGAAGCGTTAGAACTCTTCTTGCGGGCTAGCCAGTTGATGTCGGATGCGTTCGGTGAGCACGGCAGCATCGAACCAGTTGATACGGATACTCGGATCGGCGGCCTTATCACGAATTTCGTTGATGAGTACATCCGAGCTTTCGTCATCATAAACGAAGATGTAGCGTTCTTCGCCTTTGATCAGCGCCAGGACGTTCAGCTCTCGGGTCATGATTTAGCCCTCGGGGCGCAGCTCGCTCACATTCTTCAGATCGGCACGCCACCCCCGGGGCTGAAGGCTTTTTCGATGAACCCGCGATCCCCCCGCTGATGTGGCCACGCGATGCGACTCACCCTTCGGAGCAGTACAGCCCCTCCAAATGCCCGAAAACTACGTTCTGGTCGGGCATCATCACTCCTGGTATCATCTTCCACTCACCCTCCCCATTGTTGATCTTCACTTGGAGCGTTACGGCTATGGACAACGGGCAACGGGATATGAAGCTCTTTTGGACATGCTTCATCTCTCTCATCGCCACTTCGTTCGGGTTCATCGTCCGTGCCACGATCATGGATGATTGGGCCAAGCAGTTCGGCCTGAGTGAAACTCAGAAGGGAGAGATCTTCGGCGTCGGCCTTTGGCCATTCGCGATCAGCATCGTGCTGTTCAGCTTGATTATCGACAGGATCGGGTACGGTGTCGCGCTGGCATTCGCATTCATCTGCCACGCCGCGTTCATCGTCATCGTGATCGCTGCACCGACGCTCGTGTCCAGCGGGGCGAATGGCTACTGGGTGCTCTACCTGGGCAGCTTCATTGGCGCGCTCGGCAACGGCACCGTCGAGGCCGTGATCAATCCCGTCGTTGCCACCATGTTCAGCAAGGACAAAACCAAGTGGTTGAACATCCTTCACGCAGGCTGGCCAGGCGGGTTGGTCCTGGGCGGGCTCCTGGCTCTGGCCCTGGGTGAATCCACTGACTGGCGGTACAAGGTCGGTCTCGTCGGCATTCCGGTTCTGGCTTACGGTGCGTTGCTACTCACCTGTAAGTTCCCGGTGAACGAGCGAGTGACGGCCGGTGTATCCTTCCGAGACATGTTGAAGGAAGTCGGCTTCTTCGGGGCGTTTCTCATTACCACGCTCATCGTGTTTGAACTGTCGAACGTGGCCGAGAAGTTCGGAGTGAAGGTCGGCTCAGAAGACATTGCGTTCAAGGCTGGGCCGATCGATTTCACGCAATCCATGCTCATCAAGTTTGGCATCTCCGGTGGGCTAAGTCTTCTTTTCGGGCTGTACACGATGTCGCTGGGTCGTCTCGTGTTCGTGTTCCTGATGATTATCATGATGCCGCTGGCAATCACGGAACTCGGCACCGACTCCTGGATCGGTGACCTGATGACGCCCGAGATGAAGGGACTGGGCTTGCCCGGCGTGTCGGTGCTCATTTACACGTCATTCATCATGATGATGCTGCGGTTCTGTGCCGGTCCGATCATCCACAAGCTGTCACCGCTTGGATTGTTGGCGGTCAGTTCAGTGCTTGCGATTGCCGGCTTGTTCAGCCTCTCGATGGCGACTGGCGTGATGATCCTCGCGGCAGCCACGCTGTATGCATTCGGCAAGACCTTCTTCTGGCCCACGATGCTGGGAGTCGTGGCTGAGCAGTTCCCGAGGGGTGGTGCCTTGACGCTGAACACCATCAGCGGCCTGGGTATGCTCGCGGTCGGCATCCTGGGAAGTCCTCTGCTTGGCAACGTGCAGGACAAGGAAGTCGATCGGGAACTCGCCGACAAGAACCCAGCCCTTCACGCTCAGGTCGCAGGCGACATGAAGGCCAGCGTGTTCGGGTCGTATCGGGCCATCGACGAAGCCAAAGTCAAGGATCTCTCGTCCGACGAGAAGGAGACCGTTACCAAGGTGCGCGAGGCCGCGAAGAAGAACGCCCTCAAGACGGTAGCCCTCTTCCCAGTCGGAATGCTGATCGCATACTTGGTCCTGATCCTGTACTTCAAGTCGAAGGGCGGATATGCACCGGTCAGTTTGAGCGACAAACCACCGGCGCATTAAGCTCGCTGAAGGATTAGCTCCATCTGCCCTTGTCGCTGCCTCACCCGGTGTGTGAAATACCCGGGTGAGTGACACACGCACTGGAACCCGGACGTTTACATTTCTGGGCACCGGCACCTCGGTTGGGGTGCCGATGCTCGGCTGCGATTGCACTGTTTGCACTTCATCAAATCCCCGCAACAACCGCTACCGCTGCTCCGTGCTCATCGGAACCCCGCAAGGGAACATCCTGATCGACACCACGCCCGAGTTGCGGCTTCAGTTGCTCCGCGAGAAGGTCAAGTTGGTGCACTCGGTGCTGTACACGCACTACCACGTCGATCACCTATTCGGTCTCGATGATCTGCGATTGTTCCCGATCACGTTGCAGGCATCGTTGCCGATCTACTGCACCGACGAAGTTGAAGAGATCATCCGACAAGCGTTCTCCTACGTGTTCCACCCCGGGACCGAAGATCTCCCCCGGGGGATGTTGCCGCAACTCGAGTTTAGGCGGATCGATACTCGTCCATTCGAGGTTCTGGGCGAACGGATCACGCCGATTCCACTGAAGCACGGCCGCTTCAATTGCCTGGGGTTCCGAATCGGCGACGTGGCCTACTGCACCGATGTCAGCGCAATCCCCGATGAAAGCTGGCCGCTGCTCGAGGGGCTGAAGGTTTTCATCATCGACGCGTTACGACCGGAGAAGCCCCACCCTTCGCACTTCTGCGTGGGGCAAGCACTCGAAGCGATCGAACGTGTGAAGCCAGAACAGGCATTCTTGACGCACATGTCCCACACAATGGACTACGATTTGCTCATCAAGTCGCTGCCGGCGAATGTCGCCCCCGCTCACGACGGCCTGAGTTTCCAATTCTGAACGGCACGGCGAGTGAGTACCAAACTCCCCGGAGGTACTTCATGACAGACTTCCCAGCGGACCTCATCGACCGCCTCCACACATTCGGCCAGAAGCACGTTTTGCACGGAAGTGATAAGCTCCATCCTCAACAGCGGTCAGAATTTGTCACGCAACTCGCGTCAATTAACGTCCACGAGCTCCAGGAACTGATCGCCAAGGCGAATCAACCTGCCCAACCACCGAAATCACAGCGGATCGCTCCGTTGCCCACCGCCCCAATAACAGCCACGCCACAGGAGCGGATGATCGGGGAGGACTCGCTGAGGCGAGGGGAGGTGGCAGCGCTCATTGTCGCTGGTGGGCAGGGGAGCCGCCTGGGGTTCGAGAAGCCGAAAGGGATGTACCCGGTCGGGGTCGTCTCGGGAGCGTCGCTGTTCCAGGTTCATGCCGAGAAACTCCTGGCGATCTCTCGACGTTACGGCAAACCCGTGCCGTTCCTGGTGATGACCAGCCCGGTAACTGACGCCGAGACTCGCGACTACTTCCACGAGAACCGCTACTTCGGACTGAACAAGCATGATGTCATCTTCTTCCAGCAAGGCACCATGCCTGCGGTCTGTGCGAAGTCAGGTCGGTTGCTACTCGATGCACCTGGCAAACTCGCTCTCAGCCCGAACGGGCACGGCGGCACCATCACGGCACTCGCGGAACGCGGCCTGCTCACCGAACTTCGCAGCCGGGGTGTGAAACACGTCTATTACTTCCAGGTTGATAACCCGTTGCTGAAGATCTGCGACCCGGACTTCACGGGAAGACATATCGCCACGCAATCAGAAGCGTCATCGAAAGTGGTCTTCAAGGAACGGCCCGAGGAGAAGGTCGGCGTGTTTGCCCTGCTCGATGGCCAGTGTGGCATGATCGAGTACAGCGACTTGCCAAAGGATCTCGCAGCCGAACGCGAACCAACGGGCGAACTGCGGTTCCGTGCGGGGAACCCCGCGATCCACATGTTCACCCTCGATTTCCTGGAGCGGATTACGTCCAGTGGCGGACTGCCTTACCACGTCGCTCGCAAGGCGATCACGCATTTCGACCCGGAGGTAGGTTCTGTTGTCTCACCGGCGAACGAACTGAATGGCTTGAAGTTCGAGCGGTTCATCTTCGATGCCCTGCCCCTTGCCAACCGCTGGCTGGCCGTTCAAACATCGCGCTCCGAGGAGTTCTCACCCTTGAAGAACGCGACTGGTGATGATTCCCCCGAAACCGTGCGTGCCGCGCAACTCGCCTTGCACTCGGCCTGGCTCGCTCACGCTGAGGTTCCAACTCACGGGCACGACATTGAGATTTCCCCGCTCTTCGCGCTGGATGCAGAAGAGTTGAAGCGCAAGATCCCGCCTGGATTTGCAATCACGGGGCCAACTGAGATGCGGTGAGTGTTCGAGCCGGGACACAGGCAACCCCGTGTCCCGGCTGTTGTTCGCAGATCACCCGGCTGTAACCTTCGCATTCAGAGCCTCGAAGATCGGCCGGTCCGCGGGATGGACGGACTTGATTTGCAGCCCGCGGCGCTTCGCCTCCCGGAATGCCTTGTCTGCGTCGTCGGCCCGCGGTGGCGTTTGTCCGAGCCGTGAAACCGCCAGGTGGAACCAGCGAAGCGCGGTCGGTTCGAAGCGGATGGCATCATTCAGGTCGCGTTCCGCTTCAGTGAACTGTTTCAACGTGATGCGCACCCGTGCTCGTGTATCGAGAAGTTCACCCGTCATCCCGATCTCGCGAGTAGCACGGTTCACGAGTTCCAGGGCACGCTCAGCCGTGCGTGGGTCTGCCGCGAAGAGCCAGGCGAGGTTGTTCAGCGCGACGACATTTCGCGTGTCGAGTGCCACGACTTTCTCGTACTCCGCTGCCGCGCTGGCGTAGTCCTGGCGAAGTGCCAGGAACTCGGCACGGTTCATCCGCAGTGCCGAAGCGGTGGGATCCTCGGCAAGGCAGGCATCTAGCCAACCGAGAACCGTGGTCGCCTGCCGATCGGTGACCGTGTTCGCCCGTACGATCGCCAGTCCTGCAGCAGCGCGAACACGGGTCGGTAGGTTTCGCGAATACTGTTCGATCTTCGTAAACGCCTCGGTTGCCCGTCCATCGGCCGCGAGCACTCCGACCAATCCCACGAGTGCCTCGGTCCGGGTCGGTATCAATGCCGCATAGCGATCCACTGCTGTATCCGACATCACACGCCCGGCAGCCGTCCCGCGAACTCCGGGCATACGCGAGAGTTCATCGAGCAGTTCCGCGAGCCTCCCCGATCGTGTCAGATGATCGCCCGCGCTCGGATCACTGGATCGGGCATATCCATCTGCATAGGCCAGCGCCCGTTCGGGATGGCCAGCCTTGCACTCGAATCGTGCCACAGCCGACACAGCGCGAAACTCACCAGGGTAGTCCCGCATCAGTGCTTCGGCGAACGGTGCAGCGTCCTTGTAATTCTGGTCGTCAACGAGTTCCTCAAGAGCCGCCGTGAGGTAGTACAGGTTCTTCGGCTTCTGAGGCTGGTTAGGCGCGACTGGTTCGGGATTCAGCAGAATCTGAAGGCACTTCCGGCTTTCCACGCGATTGCCGGACGCACGATACAACTGCGAAAGCGTGTACAGATCCTTGGGCGAGCTTGTGGCCTTGTACACATCGTTCAGCGCGACGGCAGCACGAGTCAGCACAAGCACACGGTCAGCACCTTCGAGGTAGCGCGAGAGTGTGGTGAGAACGCTCGCGGTCGCGCGGAGTTCATCGGGCGAGGTGCCAAAGTCGTCCACACTCTTGATCAACTTCATGGCCTTCTGGCGATTCTCAGGCGTGCCGCCGACCGCATAGATCATGGCGAGGTTCCGCTGCCCCCACGCCAGATCTT
>Ga0209181_10010574_pt1 | contig 11972 bp, 11 predicted proteins | sample MAT05_FD_187208 | JGI IMG/M metagenome (GOLD analysis project Ga0209181, IMG submission 187208) | Freshwater microbial communities from Lake Fryxell liftoff mats and glacier meltwater in Antarctica - MAT-05 (SPAdes) (version 2) | ecosystem: Environmental > Aquatic > Freshwater > Ice > Liftoff... | reverse complement strand
GGCGCGAGCGATGTATGCCGCCGGGATTGAGGCGACGCGGAGGTCTGGGGATGCGCATACGCGCGGGGAGCTTGAGGCGGCGCTGTCGATTCTGGGGTAATTTGCGGATGTCCCGCCAAGCCCGCGCTGCAATTGTGATGAGCTGGACTCGACGGTTCTCAGTTGAGCAGCAGTGCTGGCAGTATGTTTGACTACCCTAAAGGGTTTTTGTGAATTCACTTGGTCTTAATTTCCTGGGAACGGGATGGCTTGCCAAGCCTGGCAAGTTAACTCTACGTTGAGGGATTTTGCGGATTTTGTCTTCGGCCAGACATCCGATCCGCTTCGATTTCAAGGCGTTTCGAAGCCTGAATGGAATTGTCAGGGACGGATTACGTAAACACTCTGCGACTCAGCAGAGCAATTCAAGAAACGGATGCGCAGTGCACGGATTAAGGACGCCGGACTTGTAGGTCGTCGCAGATCTTGCGGGCGGGAAAATCGTTCACTTCACGATGGCGCGGTACTGCCGTGGAGCGCTTTGTTGACCGGTTAACTTAAACCGAATGGTTGTTGCCCTCGCGCAGCAACTCACATCCATTTCCTTCAAGATGACGAATCAAGTCGATCCGCTTCATACAGCGGGAATAGCAAATGGCTCACGGATTACTACGGCGCTCCCCAAGGACTCTTCAGCTAGCTGGCGGTTCACGTCCAGAACAAGCGTGACCGCTTCGGCGAGGTTGGATCTGGCTTCCTCGATCGTCGCGCCCTGGGTATTCGCGCCAGGCAGTTCCTCGACAAAAGCTATGTAGCCTTCCGGCACCTTTTGAAATACGGCGGTTAGCATCATCTGCTTCAATCCTATCAGGGCTGCGGCGTGAGGCGGCCTGTGGCGTTGTCGCATGAACGCTCCTTCCATAAGCAGGGTTATTAGCCTCAGTTCATCGAAGAAGCCTGCCAGAACCCTCTCTGCTTCGCCACGCAGAGATCAGATGACAATAGATGGCGATCAACAGAATCGTTTAGTGCTGCCTTCACCCGAGCCCGCCTAAGGTTTTGCGAGGACGCACGAAGCTACACCGGCCCGATGGAGTCTCGATCATTTCAAGGGGGACCCGAACTATGGGTCGGCTTATCATCAATGGGGGCAGACGCTGGATAAGTTGAATCAACCGGTACGCGGCTGGGATTGAGGCGGCGCTGTCGATTCTGGGCTAGAGGCTTGCGGCCATGCGTTTTTCCACTGGAGATTCATGAGAGGGGCGGATGCGCTGGGTTTGGGTGCCTGCGTCGAGATAGTCAAGGCCCATCTTGCGCAGGATGGCTTCTTCGATCGCATGACGAAGTATGGGGGCTTGTTCGAGGGATTCTCTCGCTTGATCGCGGCCCTGCCCGAGCCGCTGCTCGCCGTAGCTGAACCAGGAGCCGGATTTCTGTAGGATCCCTAGTTCGGTGCCTGCATCTACCAGTTCGCCCAGGCGGTCGATTCCGCGGCCGAAGCGGATCTCGAATTCGACTTCGCGGAAGGGGGCGGCCATTTTGTTCTTCACCACCTTCACTTTCACTCGATTGCCGCGGATCTCATCGCCTTCTTTGACTGAAGTGGTTTTGCGGACTTCGAGGCGCTGGGAGGCGAAAAACTTGAGCGCCCGGCCGCCAGTGGTGGTCTCCGGGTTGCCGAACATCACGCCGATTTTTTCGCGGATCTGATTGATAAAGAGGATCGTGCAGTTGTGGCTTGAGGCAAGGCCGGTAAGCTTGCGCATGGCCTGGGACATGAGGCGGGCATGGACCCCAACGAAGGCGTCCCCCATTTCGCCGTCGAGTTCGGCCTTGGGGACAAGTGCGGCGACGCTATCGACCACGACCAGATCGATCTGGCCCGAGGCGACCATCGATTGCGTGATGTCGAGAGCCTGTTCGCCGTAGTCGGGCTGCGAGAGCAAGACGCGGTCTGGGTCGATTCCCAGTTTGTAGGCGTAGCTCGCGTCGAGGGCGTGTTCGACATCGACGAAGGCAGCATAGCCGCCGAGTTTCTGGGTTTCGGCGATAGCGTGCAGGGCGAGGGTGGTTTTGCCGGAAGATTCAGGCCCGTAGACTTCGATGATGCGCCCGCGGGGGAGACCGCCGCAGCCGAGGGCGTGGTCGAGGAGAATCGAGCCGGTGGGGATAACGGGGATCGATTCGGCGGCTCTCGACCCGAGAACCACGACTGAGCCACTGCCATTTTTCTTCTCTAGCTGTTGGGCAATCAGGGCGAGTGGGGAGAGGGTGCGGGCAGCCATGCCACTTTAGTGTGGAACTCTTCAAAATAGTCTCAAGAATCCTTGCGAGTCACCGAAAAGCTTTAGATAGAAGAGGCGGATTACCAGCTATGGGCTTATCACCATTAACCTTTACCGGCATCAGTCAGTACTCGCAGGATTTTCAGACGATCCTGCAGCGTGTGACGACGATTGCCTCGTTTCCTTTGAATCAACTTAAGAACGAGAAGGCTGATATTGCGACCAAGCGGCAGCTTACCAACGAGTTGAACGGTTCTGTCGAATTGTTTGGAAAGCGGCTGGCGGAGCTTCGCGATATCGCCGGGCAGCGGGCGATTTCCGCTTCCTCATCGAGCAGCAAAGTGAGCGTGACCTCTGTTACCGCCGACGCGCCCAATTCGTATCAGATTACCGAGGTGAGTTCGATTGCCAAGGCGGCATCTGAGACTTCCACTGCTTCATTTGCCAACTCCTCTTCGACGCAAGTTTCCGCTAGCGGCAATCTTCGCCTCACATTGGGGGCGAGTACTTACAATTTTTCACTCTCTCCCGCCGAGAACAATCTGGTCGGGTTGCGCAACAAGATTAACGGGCTCAACGCTGGAGTGACGGCGAGCATTCTCACGGTCGGTGCGGGCGAGAACTACTTAAGCGTTGCGGCCAACGGCGCTGGGGCCAAGACGTTGTCATTAAACGAAGATCCGTCAGGGGTGAATACGGCACTGTTGACAACGGCCAACCAGGGCAGTAATTTGAATTTCAAATTGAATGGGGTTAGCGTTTCGCGGCCTTTCAATCAGGTAAACGATCTGGTGCCTGGGGTTGCCTTCACGATCAATCAAACTACAGTCGTCAATGAATCGATCTCAATCAATCTGACGAGCGACCGCTCAAAGTTGTCGAATGCGATTAGCGGCTTTGTCGATGCCTACAACGCATTGCAATCGAAGGTTGGCCAGCAGGTGGGAGAAAAGGCAGGATTGCTTTCTGGAGATGTTCTTGTGCGTGAAGCGCAGGAGATCTTGCGTAAGAGCTCGGGCTTCGGATTGGGCGCTGGCTTGATCAAGAATTGGAGCGATCTTGGCGTTAGCTTCGAACAGAGTGGCGCGATTACTCTCGATTCAGCGATTTTCAACGCGCTGAGCGAGGCTCAGATTACCGACAGCTTCAATTTCTTTGGCGGCACGACCGGGCTTGGCTCGCTAACCAGTCGAAGCGATGGCTTCACTGACGCCATCAACGGGATGGCCAAGCTCCAGATCAACCAGTACGATCGTACCGATAGCCGCTTGACGAACCAGATTTCCTCTCTCGAAGACCGAATCGAGGTTTTGCGATCCAATTACCTGCAGAAGCTGCAAGTGGCCGATGCATTGCTAGGTAATCTTGAATCGCAAAAGAACATTGTAGGTGCTTCGATCGATAGTCTTAATTTGGTGCTTTACGGAAAGCGCGGAAACTAATTGATATTGAGCCTGCTCGAACAGATTGCCGCGATGGATCGGGAGTGGAAGGTGGATGCTCCGGAGGGGATCGTTGGCCGTGAGGCGCTCATTATGGGTTTGTCCAAGTGCTGCACTAGCGATCCTGGCGCGGCAGAGTTGTATTTAGATGAGCTGCGTGCCGTCTACAGAAAGACAGGCGAAATGCATCAGTTGCTGGCGGCAGATCGCCAAAGGCTTATAGTCGAGCTCGGTCTGGCAGAAACACAGATGCGGCAACTGGGTTCGTTTAAAGAACCCGTTGCCGCATCCGCTCCCCTCCTGAACCGTGTTGGCTAATCACTGTTGGCTAATCACTGTTGGCTAATCACTGTTGGCTAATCACTGTTGGCTAATCCATTTCGAGCAAAGCTCGCTTGACGGTCTGCACTACACTGAGCCAGTCTCCAATCATGGGTTGGCGAAATAGTCTCATTGTTGGGTACCAGGGAGAATCGTCCCGGTGAAGCAGCCAACGCCAGTCTGGCGCATAAGGCAACAGTGTCCAGACGGGCTTGCCAAGAGCGCCGGCCAGGTGGGCGACGGCCGTATCGACGGAGATGACAAGGTCGAGCCCGTCGACGGCAGCGGCAGTCTCGCCAAAATCGGTAAGCAAGGACGAGATATCGAAGACCCCGTCAAGGATGCGGTTTTTCGCTACATCCTTCTGTAGAGAAATGAACTGGAAGCCGGGTGTGTCAAGCAAGTTCGCAAGAACGCTCAGCGGCAAGGAACGGTTGTGGTCGTTGCGGTGCTTGGGGTTTCCCTGCCAGACGATACCGACGCGCTTGGAGCTTGACGGCGTGGCCGTATAAAGCCGGCTCCAATTTTCTCTTTTTTCGGGATCGGCAAAGAGATAGGGCACCTGGTTGGGGATGGTCTCCAGTCGCGTCTGGAAGTGATAAGAGAGGCTGGGAAACGGCACTTCGCAATCTCCAGGGACAATATCGGTGAGCCTTGAGGTGCAAATTGAGAGGCCTTCGATGGAAGACAGTAGAGGCTCGAGCGGCGCCTGGCAAAGGACATCGACCTTCATCCCCGAGTCGCAAAGCAGCTGTAGATAGCGGCTGAATTGAATGGTGTCGCCGAAGCCCTGCTCGGCGTGGACGAGGATATGAGTGCCTGCTTTGAGCTTGCCATCCCAACGAGGAAGCGTCCAGTTATGGCGGGAAATTTCATGCTGTTTCAGCCGATGCTCATAACCGGACCACCCGCGGGCGAAGTCTCCCATCAACAGCGAGGCAAAGCCGAGGTTCCAGGGTGCTTCTTTATGCGAAGCGTTGATTGCCAGTGTTTCGAGAAAGTGGTTTTGGGCCTGAGCCAGTCTATTCAATTTGAGGTAACAGTTGCCAAGATTGTTGTGCGCTTCGGCAAAATTCTGATCGACCGAGAGTAGACGTTCATAAATCATGACCGCTTCTTGTAAGCGTTCCTGGTCCTGGAGAAGAATCGCGAAGTTGTATAGGGCGTCGCCGTAATCGGGTTGTGTGAGCAGGGCGCGGCGATAAGCGGTTTCGGCGGCGAGGAGATTTCCGTCGGATCGTTCGAGAAGCGCTAGATTGTTCCACGCCTCGGGATAGCCGGGCCTGGCGCTGAGAGCCGATTCATAGGCTCGCCGGGCTTGGTCCGGGTTTTGCTGGATTGTGCGCATGACGCCCAAATTGAACCAGGCTTCAGCGTGGTTCGGAGACTGAGCGAGCAGGAGTTCGTAGTTTCTTCCGGCACGATCGTGATCGCCCTGAATATGAAGCAGATTGGCGTAGGCGAGGCGCAAATCGATGTTGGAAGGCGCAGCGACCAGTGCTTGGCCAATACAGGCGGCGGCGCGTGAATAGTCTCCAAGGCGGGCGAAAGCTTCTCCCAGATGGGCGCAATATCGGGGTTCTGGCCCCGCAAGTTGGATCGCTTTACCGATCAGATCGACTGCCTCGGCGGGCGAGTCGTTTTCGAGTGCGAAGACGCCGAGCGCGTCGTAGGCCTCGCTGTTTTTGGGATCTCGCTCGATCAATTGAAGGAGCCGGGTTCCCTGGGTGTAGTTGGCTTCGGCAGTCAAAGTTTTTCTCCTCAGATTCAAAACAAGAGCTCTCGAGCGGCCAGATTGGGCCGGCCGCCGAGAGCTGCTTGAGGAACGATTGGTGAATCGACTGGCGATTAACCTCTGAGGAGACTCAGAACCTGCTGGGGAGCTGAGTTGGCCTGGGCCAGTGCGGCAATACCAGCCTGCAACTGAATCTGGGCCTTTGACAGATTGGCGGCTTCCTGCGCCAAATCGGCATCGCGGATGCGGCTTTCGCTGGCCGCAAGGTTGGTCAACTGGCTTTGGGCCAGATTGACGGCGAAGCCAATCTGATTTTGACCTCGACCGACAACGGCTTGGGCTTGACCCAGCTTGTCGACAGCGTTGGAAAGAGCCGTAACGGCGTTTTGGGCATTTTCTTGAGTAGCGATATCGGAGGTAGAACCACCGGCTGCCGCCGTGCTCGACTGAACGGTGCCCTGCGAGGTGGTGATGCCACCGGCACCGGAACTGTTGGAGCCGACGCTTACTTTAAAGTTTGACAGCGTGCTCAGGAAGCGGATCTTTTCGGTTCCGGCGTCGTTTTCCTTGACCGCTACTACTTTCTGCAAGGTCGCGTTGTTGGACTGCGTGATGGCAGTATTGATCGCGTCCACAGCGTCGTCAATGGTGAGCGCGTTGCGGGTAGTCGAATCGTTGCGCAAGACGACGGCGAGATTCTGCTGAGCGCCAGAGCTATCGTTAGCACTTAAACTGATCGTCTGATCGTCGTTGGCGTAATTGACTGCGCTGAAAGCCAGCAATCCGGTTTGCTGTGCGCCACCCGAGTTAAAGGAACTCGACGTAGCACCAAGCGTTGAAGAGGTGCTGGTGGTCCCTACTGCTCCTGCGCCACGTGCGACCGTCGCAAAACCAAAGTTTGTTGCGGCCGAATAGGCTTCATCGAGCTTGAAATCAGTGCCGTACTGCGAGCGGATCTGAACTTGGCCTCCATTAACAGTTGCATAAAGCCCAGCCGCCGATGCGGCTGCGGTATTGGCAAAAGCCGCATTCAGATTGACGACTGCGTCGGCGACGGCAGCACCCGTTGCGGCAGTGATGTTGAAGTTGGAGCCATCGCTCAAGGCGACCCGGATCGTCGAGTTGCCCGGAGTACCGGTCTGGTAGTTGCTGCCGGTGATGTCGTTTGAGTTGAAGGTGGTCTGGGCAGCCTGGCGGAACGAAGTACCAAAATTGAGGGAGTTTTGTGAGTCGCCGAGAGTTTCAACCGAGAACTTCTCTCCACGTGCATTGGTAAGGCTCAGAGTCCCGCCGCCAATGAAGTTTGCGCCGACTTTGATTCCGGCAGCCTGTAAAGTGGAGTTGTTCGTGATCTGCGAGCTTAAGTCTGCGATTGCGTTGGTGTAGGTGGTGGTGCCTCCGGTGATGTTAATCGTAAGATCAACGGGGCTCGCAAGGCCGCTGCCCTTGATGCGAACGACAATGTTGCTGGCGGTTGCAGCCGATGCGGCAGTCAGCGAAACGCCGCCTGCGGTGACTGAGCCGGCAAGATCGACTCCGGTCGAGCCAGCCGAAAAATTCCCGAGCAGCGCATTGGCTGTACGATCACCCGCCGCCACCTGGAAAGCGTTGCTGGCGCTGGTAAAGGCCAGCGATTGCTTGCCCGTCGCGCTATCGGTAACAATACTCGACTTGATGCCGGCATTCTTGAATGCTGTGGCGAATTGCGAACCGCTGTCCCCGGCGGCGTCGGCCGCCGCGTTGATGGCGGTCGCGAGAGTCGCAGAATCGGTTACGCCGCTCAAATTGACGCTCACCTTGACTGCGTTGTCGTCGGAAAAGCCCGATCCGCGGAAGTAAAAGTCTGTAAAGCCGCCGGCTTGTTGCGAGCCTGTGTTCGTCGCGTTGGCGAGAATCGTAGCCACGGAAGTCGTCGCCGACCCGGTACCGATGTCCTGACCAGTCACACCGACAGCCTGGACGCCTTTTAGGCCGAGGCTCTTGGCATCGACCGTCGAGCTGCTCAGATCGAGCGACGCCGAACCGTTCGTGATCGCCGAAATTCCATTGGAAGTCTTACCGCCACCGATAAAGACGCTTAGCGACCTGGCGAAACCGCCGCCCGTGTTGAGGCCAATTGCCTGCGACTGCCGGTCAATTTCTTCGACCACCGACTTGAATTCGCTGTTCAGCACTGTGCGCGCCCCAGTAAAAGTGCCTGACGCCGACTGTGTCGCCAGAGTGCGAGCACGATCGAGAAGCTTTGAGATGTTGTTGATGCCACCATCAATGATCTGAAGCTGGCTCAGACCGTCGTTGGCGTTTCGAATACCTTGATTGAGCACCGCCTGATCGCTACGCAAGCCGTTGGCGATTGCCAAACCCGCGGCGTCGTCGCCCGAGTTCACAATACGCAAACCGCTGGTGACACGATTGATCGTCTTGCCCTGAAAGTCGCTGCTGATGTTGATGTAGCTCTGCGCCTGCAAGGACGCAATGTTAGTGTTTGATGAAAAAGCCATAATTCACTCCTTTGTGTTTGGCGTCTGGAAATCCTCTCCAAACGAGTGGCCTTGCACCACCTCGGCATAGTTGCTGATAAGAGCCATATCGGAACGGGTTGCGCCAGCTTGAATCAGAGTGTGCCAATTTGAGACAGAAATTTGCCTTAGTGGCAGATGCTTAATCCTGTTCTGAGGTGGGAGGGAGAGATGACGAGAGACGGAGTCGCTTGGAAGCCTCCTCGATTGTCTTTGATTCCACTTCATTAGCAGAGTCGAGATTGGAAGCTCTTGTGGCAGCAATTTCTCGCCGGAGGATCGAGGTTTCACGCGGGGCTCTGATGCCAATCTTTACCTGATTGCCATCTATCTCAAGGATGTCTACTTCAATCGAATCCCCAATGAGAAAGCCTTCTCCCGCGCGTCTGCGGATTACGAGCATAAGGCTTGCTCCTCTGTTGCAGACCCGGAAAATAGGGGTTGACGTGCGGAATAACGGGCATCCTCGCGGATGGATTGCACGCCAAGGCCAACGTCACGGCGAATCACCACCGGGCCGAGCAAATTCGCCGTCGGTTCTTCTGGGCGGGCAAAGCAAAGGATCACGAGCCAGTCGAGAGTTGCGGCTTGCGCACGGCAGTCGGCAGACAACGCGAGGGCCTCACAATCCTGCCGCGGAAGCACCATATCGTAGCGGGGCGAAACCAGCTGCAGGGGAGCACAGACAAATGACAACTGGGGTGTCGTAACACTTTGTAAGAACTTGAGCGGGACGCTTTCAGCGGCCTCAATCAGCAGGAAACGGTGTTCCTGCTCGAAACCCGGCAGACCAGCCGGGAACTCAATGACTTCATCTTCTTGAAAGCTTACAGTGCCGAAGCGGACCGTTTCGATAGACAGCATCTACGGGCTTATCGGTGGGGGTTCATACGTCTTTAACCTTAGATGAATTGGGCTAGAGAATACTGGCGCGCCTGAGACGGTCGAGGATGCCAGCCCAGGCCGAGCCGGCGGGCGGGGCTTCGACGGCAATCCAGTCGCAGCCGACCAAGTCGACCTGGTGGAGTGTGTCGTAGAGGATTGCTGCGTATTGGGCCGGGTGGTGCGGCATGGCTTGTGAGGCTGCGCCCTCTCGAGGACTCGACCAGTGGAGATAGATTCCAGCTCCATTTGTGGGTAGCGGCTGATCCGGTTCGAGCAGATAGAGCGGAGTTCTTGGCGAATAGTGTTTTGCGTGCAGGCCGGGCGAGGCGTGGGCGTCGCCTGTATTTTCGAGCAAGAGGATCGGCCCGAGATGGGCTTCAATTGCTTCGCGTGTCACCATGCCGGGCCGCAGGAGGATGGGTTGGCTTCCAGCCAAGCTCAATACTGTCGATTCAATGCCAACCTCGGTGGGGCCGCCGTCGAGAATCATGTCGACTGCCTGACCCAGGCCGTCGGCTACGTGTTGGGCTGTGGTTGGCGAAAGCTGGGTGAAGCGATTGGCGCTGGGTGCGGCAATGGGCAAGCCGGATTCTTCGATTAGAGCAAGCGCGACCGGGTGGGCGGGCATACGCAGCCCTACGGTGTCGAGGCCCGCAGTGAGTTCACTTGGAATCTTGTGGCTTTTGGGTAGAACCAGAGTGAGCGGCCCCGGCCAGAAGGCATTCGCCAGAAGCTCGGCTGATTCCGGCCAGTTCGTGACCAGGTCCCTGGCCATGTTGACACTGGAAACATGTACAATCAGCGGAGATGTTTTGGGCCGTTCTTTGATGGCGTAGATGCGGTTGACAGCAACTGGGTCGAGGGCATTTGCTCCAAGTCCGTAGACGGTTTCGGTAGGGAAAGCCACGACCCGGCCCGAGCGAATGAGAGCTGCCGCTTCGGCGATTTGCTCCCGGCTGACCATTAGTCGGGCATCTCGTCTTTGGCGTCGCTCGCGATTTTACCGGTCTTTTTGTAGACGAGCCAGGCGTGTATAAAGGGGTCGATGTCGCCATCAAGGGCACGGTCAACATCACCGACGCTCAACTTGGTGCGGTGGTCTTTGATCATACGGTAAGGGGCAAGGACGTAGCTGCGGATCTGGCTGCCGAAGTTGATTTCGAGCTTGGAGTCTTCGCTCTTTTTATCTTCGATGCGGCGCTTTTCGAGCTCATGCTCGAAGAGCCGGGCCTTCAACTGCTTGAGAGCGCTAGCGCGATTCTTGTGTTGGGAGCGTTCGTTCTGGCACTGCACGACAATCCCGGTGGGGATGTGCGTCATGCGGACTGCGCTCTCGGTGCGGTTAACGTGCTGGCCGCCCGCACCAGATGCGCGGAAGACATCGGTACGGACATCTTCAGGCTTGATCTCAATCTTGATTTCGTCATCGATCAGCGGATAGACATAGACGCTGGCGAAGCTGGTGTGGCGGCGGGCATTGGCGTCAAATGGCGAGATGCGAACCAGGCGATGGACGCCAATCTCACTCGACATGAGGCCATAGGCGTTGTCGCCTTCCACTTCAATGGTGACGCTCTTGATGCCCGCCCCGTCGCCATCGAGTTGATCGGTGATGGTGGCCTTGAAGTTTTTGCGCTCGGCCCAGCGCAAGTACATGCGCATGAGCATTTCAGCCCAATCCTGGCTTTCTGTACCGCCCGCGCCGGGGTGGATGTTGAGGATCGCAGAAAGGTGGTCTTGCTCACCGCTAAGCAACATGCCGGTTTCCAGTTGCGAGAGGGCATTCCGGAAGGTCGAGACTTCGGTGTTGAGGAGATCATGGACGTCTTCGCCTTCACGACCGAGTTCGATCAGTGCGGCGACGTCGGAACTCATGGTGGAAATGCGGCGGTCCTGGTCGACGGTCTCACCAAGGCGTTTGCGCTTCTGCATCACTTCCTGGCTTTTTTCGGGATTGTTCCAGAATTCTGGATCGCCGATCAGTTTTTCCAGTTCGTCGAGTTGGGTTTTCTTTTTGGGGGCGTCAAAGATAGCTCCGCACAGATTCGGCTTGCTGGCGGAGCTGATCATACTCCCGCTCGATTTCTTCGAGGGTCATAAACTACTAGTCTACTGTGAGATCGGGGTAGAGTCCGGGCGCATGCGGTTTGTATCCGAGCCACTGGGTTTGGCCGATGTGGCTCAGCCGGTAGCCTTCAATCGTGTGGAACTTGAGCAGCTCGAAGAATTGCTCTGCGCCAGTGGTTGGTTTGCCTTCGTTGGCCGAGGCGGTTTCGAGCAGATTGGTGAGCTTTGCGCGGTCGAGATTGGCGAGCGGGCTCTCGAATTTTGCTTCGGCGAGTGTATTGAAATCGCGAAGGCCATCTTCGATCGCTTGCTTGATTGGGGCGACGCTGGCAGCCACGAGATCGAAGTACTGGCTGACGCGAGCTTCTTTGGCTCCGGCCGAGCTGGCATCAGCGGGGATGATAATGTCGGTCAGCTCAGCGAGGATCTGGTTTTGTTCTTTGGTCAAGACCTGCAGGCGGTAGTTGGCAGTCGAGACTTGCGCAACCTTGTGATGTTCGTGCTGCGCGTTGAGGCTGGCGATGGTGGCGGCAGCGAGTATGGGAAAGAGTTCGCGACGGTCCATGATTAGATCTCCTTGTTGCGCAGCTTGGTGGCAAGGCGCTCGGCCATACGCCAACTGAGGGCAATGTTGGTGAGGGTGGGATTCTTTTCGGGATAGTGAGGGAAGACACTCGCATCGCCGATGAAGAGGTTGGGGATATCGTGCGATTGCGAGTCTGTGTTGACAACGCTT
>Ga0209181_10010573_pt1 | contig 11974 bp, 10 predicted proteins | sample MAT05_FD_187208 | JGI IMG/M metagenome (GOLD analysis project Ga0209181, IMG submission 187208) | Freshwater microbial communities from Lake Fryxell liftoff mats and glacier meltwater in Antarctica - MAT-05 (SPAdes) (version 2) | ecosystem: Environmental > Aquatic > Freshwater > Ice > Liftoff... | reverse complement strand
TTTTCATTGTAGGAATATCCGATTTGCAGGAACAGGCGATTTGTATGAACAGGCCGCGGCCTGTTCCTACGCCTGCAATATTGAATTGAATTGTGTATAAAATATTTGATGATATTTTTTTAGGGGGGAATAAATTTTCATTGTAGGAATATCCGATTTGCAGGAACAGGCGATTTGTATGAACAGGCCGCGGCCTGTTCCTACGCCTGCAATATTGAATTGAATTGTGTATAAAATATTTGATGATATTTTTTTAGGGGGAATGAATTTTATTGTGGGGATATCCGATTTGTAGGAACAGGCCATTTGTAGGAACAGGCCGCGGCCTGTTCCTACGCCTGCAATATTGATTTCAATTGTGAATAAAATATTGGACGGTATTTTTTTAGGGGGAATGAATTTTCATTGTAGGAATACCCGATTTGTGGGAACCGGCGATTTGTAGGAACAGGCCGCGGCCTGTTCCTAAGCCTACAATGTTGAATTCATTTGTGTATAAAATATTGGACGGTATTTATTTAGGGGGAATAAATTTTCATTGTAGGAATACCCGATTTGTAGGAACAGGCGATTTGTAGGAACATGCCGCGGCCTGTTCCTACGCCTGCAATATTGCATTGAATTGTGTATAAAATATTGGATGATATTTTTTTAGGGGAATAAATTTTCATTGTATGAATATCCGATTCGTAGGAACAGGCCATTTGTAGGAACAGGCCGCGGCCTATTCCTACGCCTGCAATATTGAATTCAATTGTGTATAAAATATTGGATGATATTTTTTTAGGGGAATAAATTTTCATTGTAGGAATACCCGATTTGTGGGAACCGGCGATTTGTAGGAACAGGCCGCGGCCTGTTCCTACGCCTACAATGTTAAATTCATTTGTGTATAAAATATTGGATGATATTTTTTAGGGGGAATAAATTTCATTGTGGGGATATCCGATTTGTAGGAACAGGCCGCGGCCTATTCCTACGCCTACAATTTCCTACGCCTGCAATATTGAATTCAATTGTGTATAAAATATTGGATGATATTTTTTTAGGGGAATAAATTTTCATTGTAGGAATACCCGATTTGTGGGAACCGGCGATTTGTAGGACCAGGCCGCGGCCTGTTCCTACGCCCGCAATATTGCATTGAATTGTGTATAAAATATTGATGGTATTTTTTTAGGGGGGAATGAATTTTCATTGTATGAATATCCGATTTGTATGAACCGGCGATTTGTAGGACCAGGCCGCGGCCTGTTCCTACGCCCGCAATATTGAATTGAATTGTGTATAAAATATTGGACGGTATTTTTTTAGGGGGATAAAAATTTTAATTGTAGGAATATCCGATTTATATAAACATGGCGTTTGTAGGAATAGGCCATTTGTAGGAACAGGCCGCGGCCTGTTCCTACGCAAAAAACCTTTTCGAATGAATAAAAATATTCACCTCAGATATTTTTCACATTTTTTCCAATACGAAAAAAAGGATGGGAAATAACCTGTTACCTGCGGGAACAAATCATCGTTATTTTCAGCAATACCTTCATAATGTACACAGGTTGGATGTGATTTATAAATGACAGGCAGATTACCCGTCAAGGTTTTGAATTCATTAAAATTGCCAGTAAAGACCTGGATGCCTTCGATGTTTTTTGACAGGTCGATGATGAACTGGATTACTTTTTCGCTTACCGGGTATTTTTTAAAATGGGCAGGTTCCAATAATAAAATCCGGGTGGCAGGTTCGCCTGAATGCCAGGTTGGATCAAGGTTGTAGGAATTGTAAATGATAACTGGTATATCTTCTTTTAAAATCGGAACTACCTTGTCAGGCAAATCGGTTGCAGGGAAAAAATTGCTTTTCTCTTGTAATATATCCGGTACCTGCATAGCAATAATGGCTTCATACGAATTGTCTAAAAAAGTGTTTTGCTGATTGGTATGTGTGTAGCGGTTGATGTTTTCCTGGTTGCAATAATATTTTTTTGACGAGAAAGAACCGGCGCTCCATTGCCAGCTTAAATGATTACTTGCAAGGTCGCCATCCAGTAAATGATAATACATCCATTGTGCAGGTTGCAACCAATGAGCCTTTGCATTATTGCAGGCAATGGCGCTTATGTACATTCGTACATGATTGTGCATGTAGCCGGTAGCGTATAACAATTCAATGTGTGCATCAATCGCTTCAATGCCGGTATCTGCATTTTCAATAGCGGCCACCATTTTACGATGAACCACATTTTGTTGTGGCTGTTTGATATCTGTAAACAAATTGTCTCCGATCGATTGCCAGGTTCTCTGCCAGTATTCCCGCCAGGCTAATTCCTGTATAAATTTTTCAATTTGTTGTGGCTGGTGGTTTTTTAAAACCTGCTGCAATACTTGTTGTAAACTGATTACGCCCCTGGAAATATAAGGAGATAAATAAGTAACAGCTCCATCCACAAAGTTTCTTGAATAGGCATATTTTATGGGGTCAATATTTTCCAATCTTTTAAGAATAGATGTATAATCGGTAGGAAAAGTGGGAATGTTTTTGTTGCGTTCCATTTTTTATGTTAAGTTATTTTGACAGCGGTTTTATCGTTTGCTGATTTTGTTATGAGTGATGCTCCGCTGGCTTTTGCATTTGAAACGATTTATTTCATCCCCTCTTAATGCAGCATGTTTGGTGGTTCTGCCATTGGTTCGTTTCCGCCACATCCGGAAGCTGGAATCTTTCATTTGTTTGCGCATCAGTTCAATCACGGCCTTTTCTTTCAGACCAAATTGTACTTCAATGGCTTCAAAAGTAGTCCGGTCTTCCCAGGCCATCTCTATAATGCGGTCAATGTCTTTTTCGGTTAGTTGTATCTTCTCCATTTATATCCTGATTAGTTTATGCGCTCTTAATGTATCCAGGGTAAGCACTTCGCCGTTATTTAAATTTTTGTAAGCAATCACATCGCATAAAAATCCCTGGTGGTCGCCGCCATCAAATTGGCTGATTACTTTTAACTGCATTACTGCAAGGCAGTTTTTCAATACCAGGTAGCCATTCCATTCGGTCAATTCATCTCTCTTTTTTAAGCGGCCTATTTTATCAATTTGTTTACCGCTTTTCTTTCCTAACAAATCTACCAGGCGGTATTGTGTAGCGGATAATAATTGTAAAATAAATTCGCCCTTGTGTTGTACATTTTCGAGGGTTCGTGTGCCATCGTAAATGCCGCATATAAAACGTTTGGGCTTCATGCTGATTTGAGAGGCATAGGTGATGATGTGCATATTGGCATTGTTCTCCCCTTTACTACTGATGCTGTACACCGGCAGGTTTACACGGTTCCATGGACGGCGGGAGGAAAGAGTAGTCCCTAAATCCCCGCTTGAAATAATCGGGATAAATTCCGACGACTTTTGATGAGCGTTCGCATCCGGGATGTTTTTAATGATTGTTGTAAGTTTCATTGTCTAATTTTTCGAGATATTTTTCGGCGGTAGTAATGTGTTTGTGTCTTTTTTCTTCGGGCATTTTATCAAACGTTCTGATGAGCATTCCCAGCCTTGGATTTTTTAAAAAGAAATCACGGTTTACATGCATAAAGCGCCAGAAGAGGCCATCCCAAATTTCAGTCCAGGAACCTTTTGCGTAGTCGCTCATTTTTAATAAATAATTGCTGCCGCTGATGTAAGGTTTGGTAGTCATTATTCCGCCGTCTGCAAATTGCGTCATGCCATAAACGTTTGGCACCATCACCCAATCATAAGCATCCACATACATTTCCATAAACCAACGATAAACTTCATCTGGATCAAATTCGCAGAGCAACATAAAATTACCCATCACCATCAGCCTTTCTATATGATGGCTGTAGCCGGTTTGTAACGCCTTTTTTATAACGTTGTCAACTGGCACAATTCCGGTATCGCCCGTCCAGAAGGTAGCTGGTATTTTCCGGCTGAATCCCCAGTAGTTTTTTGTTCTTTGTTTGCTGCCCTCCCGTTCATACACAATCCGGATAAACTCCCGCCAGCCGAGTATTTGCCGGATGAAACCTTCCAATGAATTGAGTGGTACATTGTACGCTGCTGCCGCACTCGTGGCTTTGTCTATGATTTGTTGCGGCGATAGCAATCCAATGTTTAGCATCGGACTTAATACGGAATGGTGCAAAAAATGTTCTTTCGCAACTATGGCATCTTCATATATCCCAAACTTTGCAAAACGTTCTTTTAAAAATTCATCCAGCCATTTTTCTGCACCTGCAAAATCGGTGGGGTAAATAAACTGTTCGATGTTACCATAGTTTTTTCCAAAGTTTTTGGCAACATAGTCTTTCGCTTCTTTTACTGTGTCATTTTCTTTGGCGAAGCTAATGGCCGGTGCTTTCTCCGATTTGGGAAACTTCTGGCGATTGTCTGCATCAAAGGTCCATTGACCGCCTGTAGGCTCGCCTGCGGCATCCAGTAATATATTTCTTTGTTTGCGTTGTGCTGTATAAAATCCTGTTTGAAAATATGTTTTCTTTTTATCAAAATAAGGTGCTACTTCCTCCATGGTATTCAAAAAATTCGGTGTAGCGTATTGAACTATGTTGATCGAATATTGCCCGCAGCTTTCCTCCATTCTTTTTTGCAGCCAGTTATCTGCAACGTCTGCAATATGAATGGTAGTGATGTTTTTACTGTGGAGGTGTGATAGTAAATTTCTAATGTCTGCATAGTCACCAGAAGCTTCAATATATTCAACCGTTATTTTCTTTTTAGCCAAATAACCTGCATACGTTTTCATGCTGGCTCTGTGCAACACTATCTTCTGTTGATGAAAATTATATTGGTTAAAAAAGAGACTTTCTTCTACCAGGTAAACGGTTCGACTAATTTCAACTGCCGGATGTTCTTTAAAAAGCTGGTGCGGAAATATGATGGTGATTTCGTTCATGCGTAAGTTTTATTAAACAAAATGATTTCAGCTTTGTTTGATAAGCAAACACTTTATTATGGAAACGTTAAACGGAAAAAATGTACTGGTAATTGGAGCAACCGGTGGGATAGGATCAAAAGTGGTTAAGCTACTAGCAGGCAGCGGTGCAAAGCTATTTCTGGCGGGTCGCAATGTACAAAAGCTGCAACAAGTTGCCAATGAAAATGCCATTCCTGCAGAGAGAACCTTTGCCCTCGACATCTCTCAACCAGCGGCGGTGAATGAATTGAAAGAAAAATATTTTCAACAATTATCTTCTATTGATATATTGGTAAATGCGGCTGGCATTGGAATCATTAAATCAATGGATACACTTTCAGAAGAAGATTTTTTGAAATCTCTTCATTACAATTTGTATGCGCCTTTTCTTTTAGTAAAAGCATTTTTACCCGCCATGAAGGAAGTAAAGAAAGGACTCATCATAAATATCCCTGGTGTATTGGCTAAAGTGCCGATGGCCGGAGCTGCAGCATACAGCGCCAGCAAATATGGCCTGGTAGGGATGATGCAAAGTATCCGGGAAGAACTAAAACGTACGGATATACGCATCACCAATTTATTCCTAGGCGGTGTTGATTCACCTTTTTGGGACACGATTGATTTGAAAGTACAACGTGAAAAAATGGTGCAGACCGACGAAGCGGCCAAAGCAATCTGGTTTCTCTGTCAGCAGCCTCGTAGTGGGGTAGTAAGTGAGATGGTGTTGCAGCCATTTAATCACCAGGCGATTTAATAATTTTTGATATCAATGGTTACAATTTATACTTTGACCCGATGTCCATCAGGTCAAAATATAAATTATCGAAATATAAATGATTTTAATTGTTAAGACGGCTAAAAACCGAATTTAAAATTAAACACCTGATTCTGAATGGTCCGATTATTATTCAACTAAATCAACCAATCAAACATTGCAAATCATCAACTAAAAAGACCTTTATTTTAAACAAATGATTACCTATTCAACGGCGTACAAAAAATGAACATCATTAACAGTGGTTGTGTTGATGGAGCAGAAATTATAAGCCTTTTCATTCCTTATCTTTGCGTATAAAATTTCATTTTTATATGCATACAAAATCTGATATTTCCTTTGATAATACCGAATCTGCGTTTGCTTACAAAAAAACTTCCGACCTTAAAACTGCCCGTTTTCTTTTTGCTGTAATTGGAACCGAATGGATGGTGAAACTTGGTTTAAAAGTAACGCCTGTTGCTATCAAATGGAATCTGCCGTTTACAAAATCAATCATACGTAAAACAATCTTTCAGCAATTTGTTGGCGGCGAAACGTTGGAAGAAACTTCCCCGGTGGCTAAAAAATTAGGAGAATACAACGTACAGGTAATTTTAGATTATGGGGTAGAAGGTGGCAATGATGGGGAAAAAGGTTTTGATCATTCCATGGATGAATTTATCCGGGTAATTGAGTATGCAGCCACCCAGTCCAATATCCCTTTTATGAGTGTGAAGGTAACCGGTTTCTCAAGATTTGCATTGCTGGAAAAAATTGATGAACTGATGAACAAAGCCGAAGGCTCATTGATGAAAAGATATTTGAAAGCATTGGACCTTTTATCAGAGAATGAAAAGGAAGAATGGCATCGTGTAAGAACCCGCATGTTGCGATTGTGTGAAACGGCCTATGCAAAAAATGTTGGCGTATTGATTGATGCAGAAGAAACCTGGATACAGGATCCGGTAGATGCACTCACTATTTTAATGATGGATACTTTTAATAAGGATAAGGTAACGGTGTACAATACCTTGCAATTGTACAGGTGGGATCGATTACAATTTTTAAAAGACTCTTATGAAGCTGCAGTGGAAAGGAATTTTGTGTTGGGCGCTAAACTAGTAAGAGGTGCTTATATGGACAATGAAAGAAAAAGAGCGGCTGATATGAATTATCCTTCACCCATACAACCCGATAAAGAAAGTACCGACCGGGACTACAATGCCGCCGTAAAATTTTGTGTTGAGCACCTTGCTAAAATTGCATTAATCGTAGCATCTCACAATGAATACAGCAGTTTATACACCACTGAACTTCTGGATGAAAAAGGCTTGTCTCAAAATCATCCCAATGTACATTTTTCTCAATTGTATGGCATGAGTGATAACATTACTTTTAACCTGGCCAAAGCCGGTAGTAGTGTAAGTAAATATTTGCCATTCGGACCAATCAAAGATGTAATACCATACCTGATGCGGAGAGCAGAAGAGAACAGTTCTGTAAGTGGACAAACGGGTAGAGAACTCGGGTTAATTAAAAAGGAAGTCGATAGACGAAAAAAAGCCAATGCCTGATTTTGATTCCAAATTTCTTTTGTGTTTCCAGCGCAAATAATATAAATGGCTAATTTGAAAACTTTATTTTATTGTAGAGAGAAAAGGTCGATTTTTCAATAAAAGAAATTTACAAACCATAAATATCTTTCGCCATTCTGAATGTATTGCAATGTGCCTCCGTTATAATTTTCACATCCGCACTGTATCCACCGCCCATAGAAACAGCACAAGGAATTCTGTTTTGTTTTAGCGTGTTAAAAACAAATTCATCCCTTTGCCTGCAGCCTTCTATCGATACTTTTAATTTGCCATAACGGTCGGTGTTTAAAATATCCACGCCCGATAAATAGAAGGCGAAATCCGGTTGCACAGTATTGATCAGCTCAGGCAATACTTCTTTTAATAGTCCAAGATATCCGACATCTTCAGTTCCATCTTTCAGCGGAATATCCAGATCGCTTTTTTCCTTGTGAAAAGGATAATTGTGTTCGCCATGCATGCTGAAGGTGAATACCCGTGGTTCATTTTCAAATATTTTAGCCGTGCCATTTCCCTGGTGTACATCCAGGTCGATGATCAGTATTTGTTTTGCAATCCCTTGTTTCAATAAATAATTGGCCGCAACGGCCATGTCGTTCAGCATACAAAATCCTTCGCCCCTGTCTTTAAATGCGTGGTGCGTTCCGCCAGCTACATTCAATGCAACGCCACTCGTTAAAGCAAAGTGGCAGCAATCAATGGTACCCTGCGCAATGATCAATTCTCTCTCCGTTAACTGCGGCGATTGTGGAAATCCAATATGTCGCTGCTCCCTTGCCGTGAGTGTTTGGTTTTTAAGTTTATCCAGGTATTCCGGTTCATGTGTCCATAAAATAATTTCATCTGCACATGGCTGTGGTGCAAAAATGTTTTCGCTTGTTATGCTGCCTTCGTATAACAATTGTTCTGGTATCAGCTCATACTTCAGCATCGGAAAGCGATGACCTACCGGTAATGGGTGTGCGTAAATAGGTGCAAATGCTATTTGGAGGATTGGTGTCATAATTTATACTTTCAAAATGCCCCCCAATTCTCCGGTTGATAGATTGGGTGACAACAATGCATAAACAGATTCTCCACGTTTTGGTTTAATGCCCTGTGTGCCGGTAAACATGCTAAAGGCGGGCAATACCGCATATTGCTCACCAAAGTAAAAGCAAGGGAACCGCAGCGACTGTTTACCCAAACCCCGGATACTGATGCCCGGGTGAATATGCCCACTAAAAAAATATTTGGTCGGGTCTAATGCTGCCGGTTCAACATCGTTGATATCATGCGTAAAAATAAAGTTACCAATAGTCAATATCGCATTTTTAAAACCTGTAATTGGTTCGCACAATTTTATCCCCGCTTCCTCATACCATTTCGTTTTTAAAATATCATGATTGCCCTTCACCAGCAGGATACACAACTGTTCAAAATCTTTGCGCCACTTTATAAAAAAATCATGCTCCCGGTTATCATAGCTATGAAACATATCGCCGATTACAACTACCTGTTCCGGTTTATACAATTGCAATAGCGTTACCAATCGTTGCATATCTTCTTTAAAAATAGCCTGTGGCACAGCAATACCCGATTTTCTAAAGTGTCCGGTTTTGCCCAGGTGCAGGTCGCTCAGGATCAGTATTTTTTCTTCCTGCCAAAAAATGCAGCGGTCCGGGGAGAGTAAAAATGTATTGTTTAGAAGACGATGTGGAATCAGTTGTTGCATGTTTGGCAAAGTTAAAAATGCCTGCGTTAAAAATGAATGATTGTTTGTTATGGAAATGAACTATTTAGTATTTACTTTAGATGAAAATTTATACCATGACAGAAACTCCTGCTACTACAGATCAATTAGAATTTTCCGAAGGTGGCAAAGCCAAAATTCCATCTGGATTAAATATTCTCACCATCCTCACGTTTGTCGGGTGTGGTATTGGTATTTTATTCTCACTGCTTACACCGGTAATCAACAAGTTCTTTTTGGGGATGATGGAAAAAGCCCAAACCTCGGGAGCCGATCTCACTGCAAAACAGTTGAAAGACATGGAAGATGGCAAGGCTGTGATAGCGTTAACGCAGGCCAATATGGTGCCGCTAATGGCGGTAGGTATTATAGGGATAGCGCTGTGCCTGGCAGGCGCCATCATGATGCGTAAACTTAAAAAGGATGGTTATTGGATTTACGTTGGCGGCGAGTTAATGCCAGTGATCGGAAATTTTATCATATTGGGTACCGCACAATTTACCGGAGTAACCAGCATGATCATAGGAGTAGGTTTGCCATTACTATTTGTTGTTTTATATACATTGCAACGCAAACACCTGGTTCATTAAACCAGGCGTTTTTAGTATCGGTCTGAAATCGGCATTCGTTCATCTCACTTGGTTTTTAGTTTTTTAAAGCTTTTGTTTTTTATGAGCCCGGCGAAAGTGCCTTGATGATACTTCGGTGGCGTCGCACACTTGTACTTTGAATCTTTTTTGGGCTTTATCTGCGTGATATAATAGCCGTTTAATTATGAATATAATTTTTTACATTATTGTCTTTGCCTTAACGTTGGTCGCAATAGGTTGGCAATTTTATAGTCTAAAAAGAATAGCAGCTAGAAAATTCACTTCAGACTACTGTCTGCTAAAGTCAGGTTCTTCAACAGGTTGGAAGCGATTTTTTATCCCGACTGTCTTTTTGATAATTAGTCTTATTCCTCCTGTAAATCATTTTTTGGTTGTAGTGACATTAGCTTTTTACCTTTCTATCGTTGCTGATCAATGGTGGTTTTCAAAATACAAATATCAGTATTTGATCCTTCAGGGTAGCAATTTAATTAGTAATCGATTTAAGATCAAAACGTTTAATCTTGAGGAATTAACTTCAATTGGTTTTTTGCCCTGGAGTGACTCATTTCGTTTAAATTTTCAAAACGGTCAATCTCTTTCAATTCAAAGAGGTGAATTTGAAAATGATTCATTAAACGAATTTTTGAAAAAATCAATCAGTTTGAGTCAATTTAATGTTGCGATTCATGAGGACGCAAAATCCAAAATGTATTCTGATTAAAAGGCGGCTAAATAAATTTACTTATCGTTTTTTGTCATTTCATCCATTTCTATTTATCCAATTGCGCCTGCATCTTCTTCACCCGATCTTCAAATTTTTCTGATGACAGATTATTCCGGCTAAGACCATCCACAATAATCGGAAAGCAAAAGGGTGTAAGCTTTTTCGGAAAGTTGATGATGATTTTGCTGTTGGCAATTCTCTGCAAAGCATTTCTCAACCGGACTTCTTCCATTTGCTGGTCCAATACTTCCCGGTAGGCTTGTCTCAATAATACATTGTTTGCATCGTATTCACTAAATACCTTAAACAGCAAACCAGCGCTGCTTTGCAAGTGTCTTGCCTTCACCTGTTCACCCGGCATCCCCTGAAAAATAAGACCACCAATTACAGCAATGTCCCTAAACTTTCGTTTGGCCATTTCCGTAGAGTTGACACTTTTTTGAATATCCGCCAACAGGTTTTCGGATGAAAAAAGTTCATAGGCATTGGTGTCGTCTAACGGAATGGGCTGGTCGCTTAGTAATTCAAATCCATAATCATTCATGGCGATTGAAAAGGTTATTGGAGTAATCAGGCTGATGCGATACGCCAATATCGCCGCCATGGCTTCATTTACCAACCTGCCTTCGAACGGATATACCATTACATGAAAGCCTTCTTTGGTCTCCAGGTGTTCAATCAGCAATTCATTTTCAGCGGGAATAGAAGACAGTGAAATCTGCAAATCCAGCAGTGGCTTTAAAGCCGTAATCTCTTCATAAGTCTCCCCTTTCGGGGGAGATTTACAGGGGGCCTTTGAAGGGGCCAATACTTCCCGCAACTTTTGTCCAAGGTTCGCCGACAACGACATGCGCCCACCCATCCAACTTGGTACAATCGATTTTTTATTGGTCGATTTTTTAACCACCACTGTCATGTCTTTGATCATCAAAAACTCCAGGTTTCTTCCTGCCAGCGTAAACACATCACCCGGTTGTAAACGGGAAATGAAATACTCTTCAATCACCCCAATATATCCGCCGCTTAAAAATTTCACCTTTAGCATGGCATCACTTACGATCGTACCAATATGCATCCGGTGGCGCATGGCCAATCTTCTGTCTTCGATGCGGTAAACGCCATCCGTAACAATTATTTTTTTGTATTCATCATACTGCTGCAATGCTTTTCCACCCTGCGTTAAAAAAAATAAAACCTCCTGCCATTCATCCCCGGTAATATCACTAAAGCAATAAGTATTTTTAATTTCTTTAAAAATTTCATCGGGTTTAAATCCATCTGAAATAGCGATGGTACACAGGTATTGTATCAGCACATCAAAACAAAGCAACATGGGTTCTTTGCTTTCAATATCATTTTCTGCGATTCCTTTTTTCAGTGCAGCAGCTTCCACCAATTCTAAAGAATGGGTGGGCAAAAAATAAATTTTACTGGTTGCATCTGGCTGGTGTCCGCTTCGTCCGGCTCTTTGCAAAAACCGGGCAACACCTTTTGGTGACCCCACCTGTATAACGGTATCCACTGGCCGAAAATCAACACCAAGATCAAGGCTTGCCGTGCAAACCACCGCCTTCAGTTTACCGGTGTGCAGGTTGTCTTCTACCCACAATCTCATGTCCTGTTCAATA
>Ga0209181_10010572_pt1 | contig 11974 bp, 4 predicted proteins | sample MAT05_FD_187208 | JGI IMG/M metagenome (GOLD analysis project Ga0209181, IMG submission 187208) | Freshwater microbial communities from Lake Fryxell liftoff mats and glacier meltwater in Antarctica - MAT-05 (SPAdes) (version 2) | ecosystem: Environmental > Aquatic > Freshwater > Ice > Liftoff... | reverse complement strand
ATGACCTGTAAAGCAGTTGCGTTACCAGAACTGCCCGTCGATAAGGGCACGATCGGGCGAGGGTCGCATCACTTCGAGGCGAGACGGGAATGAATACACGTGACTGCGGCTTGAATGGGTAAACCTGAACGATGACCTCCGAACCCCAGAAATTCTTCATCGGCCTGATGGACTTCTTCTCCATCCTGCTACCGGGCGCGCTGCTCACCTGGCTGCTGATGGGCGAGGTGGGCCCGGCCGTGCTGGCGGATCGCTATGCCAAGCTCGACGGCGCGCAAGCCTGGACCGCCTTTCTGTTCGCGAGCTACCTCTTTGGCCACTTGGTCTTCTGCTCGGCTCCTGGTTGGACGGGTTCTACGACTGGGCGCAGCGCTACACGCCGAGAACGCAGGTGGCTGCCCGCATGGCCCCGTTGCTGCGTTGGAGCCGCCAGTCCGCAATAGGGCGACCGAGTCCACTGTCATGGCCCCCATAAGAAGACCGAAATGAGCACCACCAACCAAGACCTGCCAGGGCGTGCTTCGAGCAAGCCCGCAAGCACGCGCATGGCAAACCCGTCACTGGCCAAGGCCATTGCCATCTCGGCAGGCATCAGCCTGATCGGCTTGCTCATCGCCTTCCAGGCAACGCGGAACCGGCACTGCCGGCAGCGGTGCGGGACGGAGAGTTCATGGCACACACGCATTGGCCTGAGATGGGACTGAGCAACCTGATGCGCACCGCGACTCGAGAAGGAGCAACTGCCATGTGCCTGAGCCTTTTTGCGGACCTGACCGATACCCTCGGCAAGGGCCGTGGTAGTCCCGACACGTCTGTCAGCACTTCGCTCGGATCTCCGGCGAAGCGGTTGATGACGCGACCCAGGGCCGCTACCTGGGCGCAAGCGTTCGCCAAGACTTGGCAGGCTTCGACGCTCGCTCTTCGTCGAGCGCCATGCGCCCATCAGGCATGGATGGCACTGCTTGATGCGATCTGATCGGTCGCTCGAAATCCTGTCGTGACTTGATCGATCTAACCTGATTCCTGACTCGAAGGAGTTGTCATGGCCGTGCCCGTTCCCATTGAATGGCGTGAGTTGGTTGCCGATTCCGATCCCTCCGCCGTGGTCAACCTGCAGCAGGCATTGCTCCTGCTGCTTGAACGCAAAATGATCTCGGCGACTCCCTCTCCGACTCTGGTTGCAGAGGCGGAACTCGCGGACATCGCAGCCAACATCCGACTTGAGATGGCGCGATCCGTGTATGGGCACTACACGTCCCGCGCGGTGTGTCTGGTGCAGACGCAGCATCGCCTGTCCCGGGGCGACACGTCTTCCGAGGCGTCATCGTCGTGTGGCCGCATGGACGAGGAGACCGCGCGCCACATTGACACGCTCGTGCACGGCGCGGGTGGCGGACGGGCGTGGTATCAGCACCGTTGCTGGTGGTGGTGGCGCTGGTGCGTCGGGGAGGGCGGCGGTGAAGGCCCCGGTGGTCCGTCATCCGACTGGACCGTGCGAGGGATGGTGACGGATACGTCTGGCATGCCTCAGCAGGGCTTGCATGTGCGCGTGTTCGATCGCGACCTGCGAACGGAGCAGCTGCTGGGTGTGTGGACCAGTGACTCACAGGGTGTCTACTCCGTGGCCTACTCGCCCTTGCGCTTCGGGCGCGGCGAGGCAGGCAGCGTGGATCTCATCGTCCGCGCGCACGCGTCGGCTGCGGACAACGCTGCCTTGCTTGCGGAGTCCGAGATTGTCTTCAACGCACCCAGCGCGGCCGAAGTTGCGCTGGTCGTTGGCTCGCGCGGTCTGGGTCGCCTCTCCGAGTTCGAGCGGTGCACGGCCCTGGTGTTGCCTCTGCTCAAGGGCCAGGGCAACGGCGGCGCAGATCTGCCGCCGGGTGATCTCGATGAGAACGACATCGGGTTCATCTCGCGCGAGGCCGGCCTTGACGCTGTCCCCATTCGGGCGTGGTCGCAAGCGCATCGCATCGCCTCGACTTTCGAGTTATTCACTGACAGTACCGTTCCAGTTGAGGCTCCCGGAGCGCCGTCCACGAACGCGTTCGAAGCCGTCATCCTCCATGCGTGGCTCCGCCAGAACGTGCCCGGTGATCCTGCCGCCCTGCTGGCGGTCGACGACTGGCTGCTGCGCGACGCACTCGAGCGCAGTTCACAAGACAGACTTGTGCCGACGTTGTCGCCGATGCTGCTGGACGTCGTCATGGAGCACGTGTGCGCGGCCCGGCAGGCCTTGTCGCAACTGCCAGCGGGCGAGAATCAGCCGCCCTCGCTGGGCGACCTGCTCGGCGTTGCATTTCCCGCAGACGGCGGCGCGCCCGCTGGTACTGCTGCGACGATCGCCACAGCGTTCGCGGCACATGTGGGGTCCCTGGCCGTCCTGCGGTCTGGGCCGCGAGACGCTGTCTCGTTTGACGCGGTTTCTCGCAGCGGTGCGCTCGCCGGCTTCTGGGCTGCGCTCGACACAGCCGGTGTCAGCGCACAGGAAGTTGCTCGCACGCGACTGACGTTCGATCTTGACGAACTGAGTGCAGGACACCTGCCACTCGTGCGTGCCCTGCTGTCGAGTGGAGAGAACAGCCCCGCGCTGAACGACGTCCGCGGCCTTGCGCGCTTCGACCTCGATGACTGGCGTGCCCTCCTGATGCAGCCCCGTGATGGTGGTGGGCCGATCGGCGCACCGCCGGATGCAGGCGGAACCGACGCCTATGCGGCCCGGCTCGATGCCACGATCCGGAAGACTTTTCCCACCGCTGTCATCGCGAACCGCGTCTATCGTGACGTCGACGACGCCAGCCCCTTCTCCGGCACCCGCGCAGACCTGGTCACGTTCTTCACCAACAACCCCGACTTCTCGCTTGGTACGCATCCTCTGACGGTCTACCTGGCGACCGGGTCCGAAGTGAAGCTCCGAGGCGTGGTCGATGCTCCGGCGCTCGAAGTGCAGGTCAAGCAGATGGAGCGTCTCACGCGCTTCTCGACCGATTTCACCGTGATCCGAGCCTTGCTGGCAGACGGCGTCGACTCAGCAATGCACGTGCTGCGCATGGGCCCCGAATCGTTCATCCAGCGCTACGGCCCTGTCTTCGGTTCGGTCCCGCTCGCACGCGAGGCGCACGATCGGGCCGGCGCCGCGGTGCTCGGCGCGATCAGTCTGTACCTCAGGTTCGGTTCGGATGCAAACGCGCCGCTACCGTACGTCCTGGCCGCTCCGTCGACGGGGGAAAGCGAGACTGGGTCCGCAGGAACGGTCGACATCTCCGCATTCAGCGATGCCGATCGCGCAACTTGGGAGACCCTGTTCGGTTCCGGTGACCTGGCACTGTGCGCATGCACACACTGCGCTTCGGTGCTGAGCCCTTCAGCCTATCTGGTCGACTCGCTTGCGTTCCTGGGCCGCAACTCGTCAACGGGCACGGAGAGCCCTCTGGAGGTGCTGCTGCGGCGTCGGCCTGACCTTGCCCACATCGAACTGACCTGCGACAACACGGACGTCGAGGTACTGACGGTAGACCTCGTGGACGAGATCCTGTCGCGCGCGGTGAGCGGTGGCGACTCGATTGCAATCGAGGGTACGTTCTCGACAGCGGAGCTCGACGCCGGCAGGATCGATTCCGCGATCAGTGCGGCGCTCGGGCTGACCAGCAGCGCCACTCTTGTGCCGGACGTTCCGGGGTCACGCTGGATCCTGCGCGACGTGGGGTGGCGGTATATGCTGGGACCGGACGACGACGGCTTGAGGGCGTATCCCTACCCGCAGACGACCGGTCCCTCGGAGGAGCGGGCAGCCGTTCCGCAGCATCGGGACCCCACTTCCACGCGCATGCTCGCGTTCAAGGCGTACCCCTGGACGCTGCCGGTCCACCTGCCACTGGAAGCCACGCGCGGCTACCTGCAATCAGCCGGGGTCGAGCGTCGCCGGCTGCTGTCGGTCGCGAGGCCTGCCGACGCGGCGCGTGCTGCGTCAGCTGAACGGGTCGCGGCCATCGAGACCCTCGGTATGAATCCGCTGGAGGCAGCCGTCGTCTGCGGGGAGGTGCTGGGTGACCCCCGTGGCGGGTCGACGTCGACCGACGCACCGTGGAGTTTCTGGGGCTTCTGGTCTGAGGACGTCAACATCCCTGATCCAGACACATCCGGACCACCGCGCGGGAACATCCGCGGCCCATGGCACGAGGCGCTCAAGCGCGTCGCGGTCTGGCTCATGCAATCACGCCAGTCGTATGCCGAACTGCTGCAGTGGCTGGATGCGCGTCATCTGAATCCGGCATCCGGTACAGGGCGGACTCTGTCAATCCGGTCGATTGACGCGCGAGTGCCAGCCACCTGCGATCCGGCGAAGCTCGAGATCTATGGGCTGGACACCACAGCCTTGAACCGGATGCATCGGTTCGGGCGCCTTCAGCGCCGGCTGGGCTGGACCGCACGCGATCTCGACCGCGCCATCAGTGCGTTCGGCGCCACCGATCTGAGTGCCGCATTCCTGGTCCAGCTAGCAGGTGTGCTTCAGGCCGTGGAACGCACGAAACTGCCAGTGGTTCAGGCGCTCGCGCTCTGGTCGGACATCGACAGCTTCAAGTACCTCGTGAGCAACGCGGCCGACCCAGGTGGACGGGCACCTCGCTCGCTGTACGAGGCGTTGTTCCGGGAGCCTTCCCAGGGGGTTCCGATTGATCCCGGATTCACTGAGGATCCGGGCGCGCTTGCTGGCAGCGCACTGAGTCTGCATCAGCCGACACTGCTCGCGGCCTTGCGCATCGACGCGGCAGACCTGGCGCGACTGCTCGCGCGTCCTGGTTTCAGTGCCGGTGTGGACGACGTACTCAATCTGGCTGCCCTCTCAGCCCTGTACCGCCATGCGGTGCTGGCCCGTGCGCTGCGCCTGTCAGTGCGCGAACTCCTGCAGGCCGGCGTGCTGTTTGGCGAGACCCCGTTCGGAGGCGGCCCCGGGAGAACACTGCGCTTCATCGATCGTGTCGCGGCGCTGCGGGCAGCCAGACTCGATGTGCCGACACTGGCGCTCATCCTTCGCAACGACGACGGCGAAGGTGGTCCGCAGGGTCGCTACGCGCAGGAGACGTCACGGCTGGCATCCTTGCTCGTTGCGCTGCGCACGGGTCTGGCAAAGATCGCGGCGGAAACGACCGCGCTCGGTTCGACTGTCGACAGCGACGGCAGCCTGACGAGCGAAGTGCTGGCGCAACTCCGGTGGAATCCGGTTCACACCCAGCAGTTCGTGAGACTGCTTGGAGACGGGACGACTCAGATGGCGGACCTGGCAGCGCTGCCGGCTGGGTGGGTAGCGCCGGCGGGGCTTGAGGCCCGCGTCAGCTTCAGCTTCGACGGCCTCGCGGGCAAGCTTCGCTTCCGTGGCGTGATGAGCAACGCGGAACTCATGGCGCTGAAGGCGGCCGTGCCGTCTCCATCGCCAGCACCTGCGCCGGCGCCGGCACCGGCACCTGCGCCACCAACACCGCTGCAGCGGTACGTCAGTGCCGTCGAGGAACTTCACACCGAGTCGCGTGCCGCAGCAAAGGAGTTCATCGGGAAGTGGTGCCGTGCGTGCACGCTGCCGGAGTTCTCAGCGCCCGCAGGCAGCACCCGTCTGACCAATCCAGTGCTTGTGCCGGCCACGTTCGCGCCGCGTCTGCGTTACGAGGCCGCGAGCGGGAAGCTCGTTGCGAGCGGCGCGCTGAGCGACGAGGATGTGGCAGTCCTGCTTGGGTTGTCGACTGATGCGGACTACATCGCGGCAGTGCGCTTGCTTTCTACTCAGGCGAGCGCCTACGTCCCCACCCCTGTCAACCGGTTCCTCGTCGACCCCAGCGCCGGGGATCCGGCGGCCGCTGCGCTCACGGCGATTTTCGATACCGCGGAAACGGCCGGCGAGAGGTATGGATCTGTGCTGGTGAGGCTTGCCACCCACCTGAGACGCACGCGCAGCGAGGCCTTCGTCTCGCAGGCCTTCTCGGCCGCATGGCGCCTGCCTGCCAACCTGGTGCAACGGCTGCTCGGTGGCCTGATTGCTCCACCAGCCAACCCTGCGCGGAGTGCGATGGACGATCTCCTGGCGCCGACATTCGTGGACAGCAGCGGGCCGGTCGAAGGCGCTGGCCACGACGCCCAGTTTGCGGTCGCGCGCCGCATGAGCCGGATCGCTGTTCTCGCTGGGCACTTCGAACTGACGGACGAAGCGCTCTCGTTCATGGCCTCCGTGCAGCCCACGGCAGGCTGGTTCGCGTTGTACAGCCTCCCCATTAGCACGCCGGTCGCGGGCGGAGTGGCTGCAATCTCGTACGCCGAGTGGGAGAAGTGGGTCTGCGCGCTTGGACTGCAGCGGGCGACCCCGGATGGGCCGGATCTGCTCACCTTGCTCCGCTGGCCGAACGACGCTGCGCGCGCCAAAGCTGAGTTCACTGCCGAATGGTGCCGGCGAACGGGTACGACGACGGCCGACCTAGAGGTGCTGATGGGACCGGCCGCCGACGCCGCTGACACTGGCCTTCTGGGTCTTGCCTGGCCTGCGGGCTGGCGTGACGGCAGCGCGTTCGTGCGCATGGCCGCCTGCCTGGAATTGATGCAGAAGCTCGGCATCGCCGGGTCGTCACTGGCGCGACTGGTCCAGATCGACACATCCACGGAAACGGCAGATGCGATCTGGAATCGGGCGCTGGACAACGCCAGCACGGCGCGCAGCGCCGCCAAGGCCCGCAATGAAGCGACAGCCTGGCTGGCCATCGAGAAGCCGATTGAGGACGGGCTGCGCGAGGTGCGCCGCGCCGCGCTGGTGGACGCGCTAACTGGTGAGGGGGATGTGGGGCATGACTCCAGTGACCTCTACGACCACTATCTGATCGACGTCGAGATGTGCGCGTGCATGTCGACGACCCGCATCCGTCAGGCGCTGTCGTCCGTGCAACTCTTCGTGCAGCGGTGTCTCCTGAACCTCGAGCCGGAGGCGACGCTCCTGCCCGAGCAGGCAGCCGAGTGGAGCCGCTGGCGCTCGCTGTACAGGGTGTGGGAAGCCAACTGGAAGGTTCTGCTGCAGCCGGAGAACTGGGTCGACCCGACGCTGCGCGACGACATGACGCCACCGTTCGAGAAGGCTTGGCAGGCGCTGATGCAGGATGAACTGACTGCCGGCAACATTGAGGAGGCGGTGCGTGGCTATCTCGATGAGCTGCACCGCCTTGCCCGCCTGGAGATTGCCGGGTTGTGCCAGCAGCCCGCCGCCGCCGGGGCTCCTGCTGTACTGCACGTGTTCGGCCGCACGCGCGGCGTGCCGCACCTCTACTACCACCGTACTCTGGAGGCTGGGATCTGGTCGCCGTGGGAGAGGCTCGATCTCGATATCGAGGGCGATCATCTGGTGCCCGCGTGGCGCAATGGCCGGCTGGTTCTTGCGTGGCCCATGTTCAATCGTCAGAGCCTGTCGGCAGATCGCGAAAAGCCCGTCGGAAACACGTATCCGGAGGAGGAATGGCAGATCAAGCTCGCCTGGTCGGAGCGGCGTCATGGGCGCTGGCAACCCAAGCGGATGTCCACCGAGCCATTACGGGTGCCGATCGACCAGTCCCGCAAGGTGGCTCAGGCCCCGCGCGATTTCAAGTTCCTCGTGGGGAAGCAAGTGCGCGATAGCGGTGCCTCGTCGCTGGCCGTCGTTTGCTACGGCACGCTGGTTCGCCGACCCCCGCCCGGGACGCCGCCGCCGCCCGTGAGTTCATCGCCGACCCCGCCGGTTTCGCTGCCGCCGCCAGACCGCCTGCTTCACCGCGTGACCTTCAACGACAGAGAACTCGTGAAGTTCGCGCTCGTCACTTTTACATTCCGGATGGCCACCCGGAATTTGACGTTTCAGGAGGCAGCCCTTGTAAGAATAATACGGACGGATCTCTCGGACGGCAAGGACACCACCCTGCCACCACCCATCCTGACGGTCTTCCTCCCGCCGTGGCAAGTGATCACAAGCGTCGGCGGGAACGCCTCGTTCCGCATTCCGCAGACGGACTTCATTGTTGACTCGGTTGCCGCACCCAGGAAGGACGTCGTGGTTTGGGTGATTGACGTCGTCCTGTCACCGAAGGTGCATGGATCCGCACCGGTACCCGGGGGCGGCATGAGCAGTGACAACGCAGAGCCACCTGAGCCACCTAACTCACGTCACCACGCGCTTGGTGAGTTCGTGCTTGATGACTGCTCGCACGACGCCTGGCCGGTGCCCGCTGCCCTCGTCGCGCCCGCAATCAATCCGCTGCAACTGAAGCCAATCCCGGAGGGACAGGCACACTTTGAGGCGATGGCAACCGTGGAGAACGAGTACCGCGCCTACCCATTCGATCCCTTCGGCTCGGGGACCGTGATGCTGCAGGCCACGCCTGACGTCTACCGCGTGATGCTGCGGCCGGAAGGCTTCAACCCTGCGTCACTCACGTTGCCTTTCAGTTACCAGGACCTCGACCGAGGCTATCTGGTGGACATCGTGACTGCCGAGGGCGGCCACTGGGGCGGAAGGAAGCTTCGCTTCCAGGCGTTGCACCACCCGCTGGCCTGCGCGTTCATCGAAGCGCTGGAGCGCGGAGGCGTGGAGGCATTGCTCGATCCGACCCTGCAGGGTCGTACTGATGCCGGCCGGACATTCATGGACGCCTACAAGCCGCGCAGTGCCACGGTCTATCTGGATCTGGACACTGGCGGGACCGTCGTCCCGCGCACTCCACACGAGACGGTGGACTTCTCGCGCGGCGGTTCGTTCTCGCAATACAACTGGGAGCTGTTCTTCCACCTGCCGTGGCTGATCGCGACGCGCCTGAGCGCGAACCAGCGCTTCGAGGATGCGCGGCGCTGGTATCACTACATCTTCGATCCCACCACCAGCCGCCAGGGCGGTCGCGAGCGATTCTGGAACTTCAAGCCCTTCCGCGACGAGGCGAGCCGCGCACCGCAGTCCTTCGAGGAACTGATGCGCTCGGAGAGCGAGGCCTTGCAGGAACAGATGGACGAATGGAGCGCCCACCCCTTCCAGCCGTTCGCCATTGCGCGCCTGCGCACACCAGCCTTCATGAAGGCTGTGGTGATCGGGTATTTCAACAACCTGCTCGCCTGGGGCGACCAACTCTTCCAGAGAGACACGATCGAGGCCCTCGACGAGGCAACGCTCCTGTACGTGATGGCAGCGCGCCTTCTCGGTCCGCGCCCGGAAGATGTACCCACGCGCGCCCGACCGGAAGTGCAGACCTACGACAGCCTGGCCCGGCACGGCCGCACGGACATCCTTGGTGCCCTGGTCGACATCGAGAGCTTCGTGCCGCCTTCGACGTCGCCAACCGGAGGAATGGTCACGACCGGTCTGGGCTCGCTGGGCACCATGCCTCTGTTCTGCCTGCCGCGAAACGAGACGATGCAGGCACTCTGGGACAAGGTGGCGGATCGTCTCTTCAAGCTGCGCCACTGCATGAACATCGGCGGCACGGTCCGCCGGCTGCCGGTGTGGGATCCGCCGATCGATCCCAGGCTGCTGGTGCAGGCTGCCGCAGCGGGCGTTGACCTGTCCAGCGTGCTGAACGACCTGAGCGCTCCGTTGCCGCAGTACCGGTTCGCGGCCATGCTGCAGAAGGCGCACGAGCTCTGCGGCGAAGCCAAGGCGCTCGGGGCCACGCTGCAGGCTGCGCTCGAGAAGCGCGATGTGGAACAGCTTGCGGCGCTGCGTTCGGGCCACGAGGTAGCGCTCCTGGGTGCGGTTCGAGCGATCCGGCAGCAGCAGGTTGAGGAGGCGTTCCAGGCCCAGGAGGGGCTGAAGGCGAACCGTGAGGCCGTGGTGGCTCGTCAGGAATTCTTCAGCAGCCGGCCATACACGAACGAGCACGAACAGACGCAGATGCGACTGGCCAACCTCGCGCTGCTGCCGCTTGCCGTACAGCTGGAACTGGAGATCTTCAGCGCCATCATGCATCTGATTCCGGAGTTCAAGGCGGGCGCACCCACGACCCTGGGCGTCACCTACGGCGGCTCGAACATCGCGGGAGGGCTGGAGGGGACCTCCCGCAGTCTGGGCACGGCAGCATCGCTGCTGAATTCCGGCGCCTCGATGGCCGGCACACTGGGCAACTACGACCGGCGTGCGGAGGAGTGGTCGCACCAGGCAGACCTGGCGACCAGGGAGCTCAAGCAGATCGACGCGCAGATCGCGGCGGCGGATGTCCGTCATGCGATCGCGCTGAACGAGCTGGCGAATCACGACCTGCAGATCACCAATGCGAAGGAGGCGGATGCGTTCATGCGGGAGAAATTCAGTCGTACCGCCTTGTTCGACTGGATGGCAGGGCAGGTGGCGCAGGTGTACTTCCAGAGCTATCGGCTGGCGTACTCGATGGCCAGGCGCGCCGAGCGCTCCAGCAACTTCGAGATGGGCAGTGGGGATCGCAGCTTCATCGCCTTCGGCTACTGGGACAGCCTGAAGCGCGGGCTGCTCGCGGCGGAGATGCTGCAGTTTGATCTGAGGCGACTGGAGGCTGACTGGATCGACCGGAACAGAAGGGAGTTCGAGATCACGCGTCACGTCTCGCTGTCGGGTCTCGATCCGATGGCGCTGGTGCGTCTACGGGAGACGGGGACCTGCGAGTTCGAGATCCCGGAAGCGCTGTTCGATCTCGAGCATCCCGGGCACTACATGCGCAGGATCAAGTACGTGAGTCTGAGCATCCCGTGCGTGACCGGCCCGTATGCGGGGGTGCCATGCCAGCTCACTCTGCTGCGGAGCACGGTGCGAAGGGACCCGTCGCCGGATCCGGACTATGAGCGTGGCGACCCCGCAGCAGAGGACACGCGCTTCGTCGACTACTTTGGCAACGTGCAGTCCATCGTGACGAGTCAGGCGCAGAACGACGCCGGCATGTTCGAGACCAATCTGCGTGACGATCGCTATCTCCCGTTCGAGGGTCTTGGCGCGGCAGCAAGCCGGTGGCGGCTGGAACTGCCGGCCGTGTTCAGGCCATTCGACTACGACACGATGTCGGACGTGATCCTGCATCTGCGCTACACGGCGCGCGACGGCGGGTCACGCCTGAAGGCCAAGGCGGTCAACGCTCTGGGCGATGCACTCAACACGATGGTGTCCGAGGGCAGACCCGATGGGCTCTCGCGACTGTTCAGCCTGCGGCGCGAGTTCCCGGGTGAGTGGAGCCGCTGGACGAGCGGCATGCCCGCGTCCGGGCGGGCGCAGACGTTCGTCTGGGCCAAGCGGCACTTTCCGTATCTGTTCGCGTCGGCGGATACGACCTTGTCAGTGTCGCGACTGGACCTGTTTGCCGTACCCGCCGCGGGCCAGGGCGACTCCATTGGCGCGGCGGCGCAGGCAGAGTTCCCGGATGTGGAAGTGACGGCGCCGGGCGGCAACGGTGCGTTGGTGCTCCAACCAGCACAGCCCGTGGGACGTCTCGCAGCGGCAAGAGTCACTGTTTCGGTGGATGTCGCCACGGCAGATGAGGACGCGACGTGGACCCTTGAGGTCAAGAGTGGAGGCGAGACATTCGCCGAGGACTTCAGCGACATCCTTGTGCTGGTGCGCTACAGCGTCGCGACCTGAACTGCTGCTCACGAAGGGCACCTGGTCGGGAACATTGAAGCGCGAACCAGGTCTCTCCAGACCCAGTGCCGGCGCGCGGGATGGGTCTGGAAACCTGATCAATGACACGCGCCAGATTCACGACGTCGGGCGGCCGCTTCGGGGCGACGAATTCACGACAAGCTACGACTCCTATGGGTCGGCACCTGCCAGCCGCTTCGGCAATCTCACTGCCGGACTGCTTTCGTTCGAGCTGGACTGCCAGGCAGCCGACTTTCGGGAAAACCCGGGTTCGGCCAGTTGCAGTCTTAGGATTGATCAGGAAATCGGCATGTCAATGACCGGTATCAAAGTACAGCGGTCATAGCGCGACGGCCGATAGAACGCGCCCTTTCTCCAAAACAGTCACTCATA
>Ga0209181_10010568_pt1 | contig 11979 bp, 11 predicted proteins | sample MAT05_FD_187208 | JGI IMG/M metagenome (GOLD analysis project Ga0209181, IMG submission 187208) | Freshwater microbial communities from Lake Fryxell liftoff mats and glacier meltwater in Antarctica - MAT-05 (SPAdes) (version 2) | ecosystem: Environmental > Aquatic > Freshwater > Ice > Liftoff... | reverse complement strand
GTTTAGCGCCGGGCGGCTGCGGCGCGTGGCGTAGGGCATGCGCAGCACGCGGCCCAGCAACTGCTCTACCGCGGTGGCCGAGTGGATGCTTTGCACCGTGCACAGGATGTAGGCAAACGGGCAGTCCCAGCCCTCGCGCAGCGCCTGCACGGTGATGATGAAACGCACCGGGCAATCGCGGCTGGCCAGATCCAGCCCTTCCAGCTCACGCAGGGTGCCGGTGGCCACCTTCACCTGCTCGGGCGGGATGTGCAGCGTGTGCACCAGGTGGGCGCGCAGCACGTCCACGTTGACCGGCTCGGTGCTGTTTTGCGCCTGCAGCAGCACGATGGGGCGGATGTAGGCGCCGCAGTTGGGGCCGGGCTCGGCCTCTTCCTGCTGCGCCTCGGCTTCCAGCAGCTTCTGGTTTTGCACCGCGTCGACCACCGCAGCCTGCCAGCCGCGGGTGTGCTCCATCAGCGCGATCGGCAGCTTGACCATGGCCTCGGCCTGCAACTGCTGCGCCGACACATGAAACAGCACATTGGTGCGCCTCGCCACAGGCGTGGCTGTCAGCTCCAGGATCAATGACGGGTTAAGCCGCTTGAGCGCCTCGAAGCTGCGCTCGGTCTTGGTGTTGTGCGCCTCGTCCACGATCACATACGGCTGGCGCAGCGCCAGCCAGTTGGCCAGGCTCCAGCGCGGCTGGCCCACCAGGCTGTGCAGCAGCGTGCGGCCGGCCTGGCCGGCGCTGGCCTCGGCGGCCGTCACCAGCGCATCGGGCACGCCTTGCAGGCCCGCGTGCGCTGCCGGCCCCAGGCTGCGAAAGTGGCGCTCCCAGACCTCGGAGAAGGCGTAGACGTTGCGCTGCTCGGTGTCTTCCACCCGAAAGCTCTGGATGGTGGCCACCACCACCACCGCCTGCTGGTCAAAGTCACTGGGCGCCAGCGTGGCCAGATCGTCCAGCGTGCACACCCGCACGCCGTCGCCGCAGGCCTGGGCCAGCGCCTCGTGGAAGGGGTGGCCGGGCGTGGCCAGCGCCTTCAGCGTCTGGCTGCGGATGGTGTCACTGGGCACCAGCCACAGCGCCAGCGGCTGCGGCGTGCGAGATGGCCAGCCACGCGCCATGCGCCCCACCGCGTGCGCGCCCAGCAGCGTTTTGCCGCCGCCCGTGGGGATGCGCAGGCACACGCAGGGCACCTCGCCAAAGGGCTCGGGGTTGTAGCCAAAGCCGGTCACCGCCTCGAAAGCCGAGCGCGCGCCGGTCAGCGCTGCGGCTTGCAGGTAGGCGTCGAGCGCCTGCAGGGCTTGGTCCTGGTAGCGCTTGAGGGTAAAGCTGGGCATGGTGCTGGTCTCGTGGAGGATCAACGCGGCACCGCGTGCGGCAGCTGCTTGAAACTGACGCCGGCCGCCGCCAGCCGGGCCGGGCCCAGCAGGCAGGCCTCACCGTAGACCACGCGCGGGCCGCTGTGTGTTCGGCTGGTCGGGTGGCCGGCTGGCAGGCCGGTGAGCTGGTCGCCGCACAGCGCGGCCAGCACGGCGCTGGTCAGCACGTTGCCGCCGGCCGGCCGGCGGTCGCCCAGGATGCCGTTGAACAGCAGAAAGTAGGCCGTGCCCTGGTGCGTGCCCAGCCAGGGTGTGGCGGGCGCCAGCGCATCCAGCGCGGTGCCGGTTTCACGCATCCAGATAAAGGCGGCCAGGTCGGCAAAGCGCACGTCGGCGGCAATCTCGCCATCGGCATCGAACAGCGGCCCGCCGAGCTGCAGGCAGCGAAAACCGCCACCGCCCGCCCAGCCCACCGCCGCGCTGATGCCGCCCTGCTCACCCTCCACCACCTTGCGCAGCCGGGGCAGGCAGTGGCTGAGAGCGTGCTCGCCCATCTCGATGCCGATCCAGCGCCGGCCCATCTTGTGCGCTACCGCGGCGGTGGTGCCACTGCCGAGGAAGCTGTCGAGCACGAGATCGTTGGGGTTGGTGGCGATTTCAAGAATTCGCTTCATCAGACCCTCAGGCTTGGGTGTCTCGAATGAAGCTTTTTCCCCGAAGAGCAACTCGATTTCCCGTGCCGCGTGTTGGTTCAGGCCTACGTCGTCCCAAATCGTCGGCGCTGCCATGCCTGGCTTTGCCTCGGACTTGAACAGTTTGCGCATTGGCGTGCCCGCCTTGCCGTCCTTGCCCCAGAAAAATCGGCGCTCGGCCACCATGCTCTCCATGTCTTCGCGGCTATAGACCCAGCAGCGCCCTTTTCTCGGGTAAACCTCAACGCCGGTAAAGGGATTCTTGACGGGATAGGTCAAGCTTTCAACGTATCTGCCACCTTTGGCGTTACCCGTGGAGTCGACCTTTCGGAACGCGCCACGCTCATCGAAACCAAATGGCTCTTCAAACAGTTGGTACTGAGCATCCGCCTTCTCGGTTCGCTTCATTGAGCCGAAACACTCCTCTGCCCTGGTCTTGGAGCCTGTGCCAATTGACCGCGAGTACACGAACAAGTGATCGTAGGTAGGTCCAATTTTTCTATCGTTTGGTGCGCCGTCACGCCGTTTCCACGCCACATCGGCGATGAAGCAAGCGCGAGAGAAGATCTCGTCGGCAAGCACTTTGAAGTAATGCGCCTCGTTGTCGTCAAGCGTCACCCAGATCGAGCCGTCCTCGCTCAACAACTCCCGCAGCAGCTGCAGCCGCGGCAGCATCATGCTCAGCCACTGGGCGTGCTCCAGGTTGTCGTCGTAATGCTCGAAGGCACTTTTGGTGTTGTAGGGCGGGTCGATGAAGATGCACTTCACCCGGCCGCGGTAAAAGGGCAGCAGTGCCTTCAGCGCTGCCAGGTTGTCGCCCTGGATCAGCAGGTTGCCGGCATCGGCCGCGCCCACCGTGGCCGGCGCGGCGCGGTGGGGCCGCAGCACCCGGGTGGGCACCTGGGCGGCGGTGGCAAAGGCGGCGTCGCGGTTCAGCCAGTCAAGGGTGGGCATCGGGCTCTGGGTCAGTCAGTCGGGCAAGTTGGCGAAGTGGCGGGCCGCCGGCCTGGAGCCGGGCGCCGCAGGCCAGGCCCGGACACCGGCCCAGTCAAACCTGCCCGCGCTCCACCGCCGCGCGCAGCAGGGCGTTGATGCGGGTCTGCCAGCCGGGGCCGCTGGCCTTCAGGGCGTCCAGCACGTCGGCGTCCACCCGCATCGTCAGCGCCGCCTTGGGCCGCGCCACCTTTGGCCTGCCACGCAGCGGGCGCAGTTCGGCAAAGTCGGCCGATGACAACTCCCAGGTGTCTGGGTCGGCAGCAATGCCGGCGTTGATCGCCGCGTCTTCTTCAGGCGTGGGGATGATGGTTCCAGGCTTAAGTCTCGGCATCACTCGCCACCTCTCTGGCATTGGCCTTGCGCAGGCTGATGATGCGGCGATCATCGCCGCGGTCCGTGAACACCACGCCATTCAGGCGCAGGCCGATGTAGCCGATGCCGATCATCCGGGTCTCGGCGTAGCCGCGCCGATCATCGCGGCGCAGCCACACCGTCTCCCATTCAATCGCGGCGGCATCAGCCAGCGAGACGCCGTGCTTGGCCTGTTTGGCTTCGTCTTTGGCGGCATCGAAGGTGATGTTCATGCTCAGTTATTGTATGTGCAAAATTTATCGCTGGCGGCGCGCGGCCGGGTGAAGGTTGACGCTGCGCCGGGGCTCAGCCTTTCATGCGCTTAACCCAGCGCGGCCACCCTGTGCCTCGCCAGAAAAAAGGGCCGGCATGGCCGGCCCTTCGGGGTGGGGTCAGCCAACCGCAGCAGGCATTCGGTGCCCCGGGCTGCGGCCGGCTTGTTCAGGCCCGCAACGCCCCCAGCACCTCGTCCAGCATCTTCTTCGCATCGCCGAACAGCATGCGGTTGTTCTCTTTGTAGAACAACGGGTTGTCGACCCCGGCGTAGCCCGAGGCCATGCTGCGCTTCATGACGATGCTGGTCTTGGACTTCCACACCTCGAGCACCGGCATGCCGGCGATGGGGCTGGTGGGGTCGTCCTGCGCGGCCGGGTTCACGATGTCGTTGGCGCCGATGACCATCGTGACATCGGTGCTGGGGAAATCTTCGTTGATCTCGTCCATTTCCATCACGATGTCGTACGGCACCTTGGCCTCTGCCAGCAGCACGTTCATATGGCCCGGCATGCGGCCGGCCACCGGGTGGATGCCGAAGCGCACGTTGATGCCCTGGCTGCGCAGCAGCTTGGTGATCTCGAACACCGTGTGCTGCGCCTGGGCGACCGCCATGCCGTAGCCGGGCACGATGATCACGTTCTTGGACTCGCGCAGCAGCTCGGCCGTTTCCGCCGCGCTGATCGGCGTCACCTCGCCCTCGGGCTCGGCCGCCGCACCGTCGCCCTTCTTGGGCGCCGGAGCGCCGCCGCCGAAGCCGCCCGCGATCACGCTGATGAAGTTGCGGTTCATCGCCCGGCACATGATGTACGACAGGATGGCGCCCGACGAGCCGACCAGCGCGCCCACCACGATCAACAGATCGTTGCTCAGCATGAAGCCGGTGGCCGCCGCCGCCCAGCCTGAATAGCTGTTGAGCATCGACACCACCACCGGCATGTCGGCACCGCCGATGGCCATCACCATGTGCATGCCGAACAGCAGTGCGATCACCGTCATCACCAGCAGCGGCAGCATGCCGGACTGGATGTCGGGTGCCTGCACGAAAGCGCGGCCGAACCAGATCACCAGCAGCAGGCCGGCCAGGTTGAGCAGGTGGCGCCCGGGCAGCAGCAGCGGCTTGCCGCCGATCTTGCCCGACAGCTTGCCGAAGGCGATCAGCGAGCCCGAGAAAGTGACCGCGCCGATCAGGATGCCGATGTAGATCTCCACCGCGTGGATGGCCTTCTCGGCCGAAGTGGGGAACACGGTGGAGGTGTCGACGTAGCTGGCAAAACCCACCAGGCAGGCGGCCAGGCCGACCAGGCTGTGCATCAGTGCCACCAGCTCTGGCATCTGGGTCATCTGCACCTTCTTCGCCGCATAGAGACCGATGGAGCCGCCGACGACGAGGGCGCCGATGATCCACGGGATGCCGGCCGGCGTGACGCGCGGGCCGAGCACCGTGGCGAGCACGGCGATGGCCATGCCGATCATGCCGAACAGGTTGCCGCGGCGTGCGGTCTCGGGGTTGGCCAGGCCGCCCAGGCTGAGGATGAAAAGGATGGTGGCGGCGATGTAGGCCATGGTGGCCAGGCTGGAAGTCATGATGTCCGTGTCCTTGTTCTTGTGTTCGGAACTTGCTTGCGGAACTTATTTGCGAAACATCGCCAGCATGCGACGCGTGACCGCGAAGCCGCCGAACATGTTGACCGCCGTGAGCGCGAGCGCGAAGACGGCCAGGCCGAGGATCAGCGCGTTGGGCCGGTCGGTCACACCGCTGGTCAGGGGCGGCGCCACCTGCACCAGCGCGCCGATCGCGATGATCGACGAGATGGCATTCGTCACGCTCATCAGCGGCGTGTGCAGCGACGGCGTGACGTTCCACACCACCATGTAGCCGATGAAGCAGGCCAGCACGAAGACCGTGAAGTGCGCCAGGAAGCTGGCCGGTGCATACAGGCCGACGAGCAGGAACAACACCGCCCCGACGCCGAACACCGTGGCCAGGCTCTTCGCCGACATCGGCTCGCCGGCGCCGTGGCCGTGCCCCTTGGGCGCGGCCGCCGGCATCGCGGACGCCTTGGGTTTGGCTGCCGCGGCCTGCTTGATCGGCGGCGCGGGCCAGGTGATGGCGCCGTCCTTGATCACCGTGAGGCCGCGGATGGCGTCGTCTTCCATGTTGACGTTGATGACCCCGTCCTTGCGCCCCTCCTTGTTCTTGCACAGCTCCTCGGTCAGGCGCAGCAGGTTGTTCGAGTACAGCGTGGAAGCCTGCTTGGCCAGGCGGCTGACCAGATCGGTGTAGCCGACGATGGTGACGCCGTGGCGCACGACGGCCTCACCGGGCACGGTGAGCTCGCAGTTGCCGCCCTGCTCGGCGGCCATGTCGACGATCACGCTGCCGGGCTTCATGCTCCGCACCATCTCGGCGGTGATCAGCCTGGGCGCCGGTTTGCCCGGGATCAGCGCGGTGGTGATGATGATGTCGGACTCTTTGGCCTGCTGCGCGTACATCGCCCGCTGCGCGGCCAGGAAGCCTTCGCTCATCACCTTGGCATAACCGCCGCCGCCCGAGCCTTCTTCCTCGTAGTCGACCTTGACGAATTCACCGCCCAGCGACCTGACCTGATCGGCCACCTCGGCGCGGGTGTCGTTGGCGCGCACGATGGCGCCCAGGTTGGCCGCCGTGCCGATGGCGGCCAGCCCCGCCACACCGGCACCGGCGATGAACACCTTGGCCGGCGGCACCTTGCCCGCAGCCGTGATCTGGCCGTTGAAGAAGCGGCCGAAGGCGTTCGCCGCCTCGATCACCGCGCGGTAGCCGGTGATGCCGGCCATCGACGTGAGCGCGTCCATCTTCTGCGCGCGCGACAGCTGTCGCGGCAGGGCGTCGATGGCCAGCACGGTGGCCTTCTTCGCCGCCAGTTGCTGCATCAGCTCGGGGTTCTGTGCCGGCCAGATGAAGCCGATCAGGGTGCCGCCTTCGCGCATCAGGCCCACTTCTTCGGGGCTGGGCACGCGCGCCTTGAAGACGATGTCCGACCTGGCCCAGAGTTCGGCCGCCGTGCTCAACACCTCGGCGCCGGCGGCGCGGTAGGTGTCGTCCGCGAAGTTGGCGGCGTCGCCGGCCCCGCTCTCCACCGCCACCGAGAAACCCAGCTTGACCAGCTTCTCCACCACGTCGGGCACGGTGGCCACGCGTTTCTCGCCGGCGGCTGTCTCTTTCGGCACACCAATCAGCAGACCCATGAATTGAACTCCTTGGTTGTTGTGGGCAGCAGGCCCGGTGTCTCTCTGTCACCGCAAGAAGCTTACCCGACACGACGCAAGGCCGTTGCGCCCGTGCGCCATTCACGCCCACGCTGCCGCTACGATGCAACGCATGTCCGATGTCCGTTGGAAACCCAGTGTCACCGTGGCCGCCGTGGTCGAGCGGGGCGGGCGCTTCCTGCTGGTGGAGGAATTGACGCCCGAAGGGCTGAAGCTCAACAACCCAGCCGGCCACCTCGACCCCGGCGAAACGCCGGAACATGGCGCGGCGCGCGAGTGCCTGGAAGAGACGGCCTGCACCTTCACGCCAGAGTGGCTGGTCGGGGTGTACCTGGCGCGGTTCCAGCGGCCGGCGGTCGACGGAAACCCGGCCGAGGACATCACCTACCTGCGCTTTGCCTACGGCGGCAGCGTCAGCGCGGCCAACCCGGCCCGCACGCTGGACGCGCCCGTGGTGCGCACGCTGTGGCTCACGCCCGACGAAGTGCGCGCCAGCGCCGCACGACACCGCAGCCCGCTGGTGCTGCGCTGCATCGAAGACCACCTGGCCGGCCGACGTTATCCGCTCGGCACGGTGAGCACCGAAGCCAGCGTGTTGAACCTCGCTTGAACCCCGAAATCAAGGCGCTCTGATCCCGCCCAGCCAGTCCAGCAGCAGCGCATTCACGCGCGCCGGCTGCTCCATCGTCAGCAGGTGGCCGCATTCGGCCAGCAGTTCCAGGCGCGAATGCGGCACGGCGGCGGCGATCTCTTCCGAACATTCGGGCGGTGTCAGCAGGTCGGACTGCCCACACATCACCAGCAGCGGGCATTCAATCTGCCGCAGCAGCGGACGGAAATCGCGCCGCGCCATCACCGCGCGGTTCTGCCGTATCAGCTGTTCGGCGCCGGCACGCCGCACAAATTCCAGATAAGTCGCCGTCAACTCGGCGTTGCCTTCAGTGCGCGGGTGGAAGACAAAACCGAGGTTGGCGCGCAGCACCTCGTCCATCCGGCCCAGCTCGAACAGCTCACAGGCCTGGCTGCGCAGGCGGATCAACTCGGCCGTGTCGGGCCGTGCCGTGCTGCCCAGCAGCGCCAGGGCGCACACACGAGACGGTGCCTGGCGCCAGGCTTCCAGCGCCAGCATGCCGCCCATCGAGCTGCCGACCAGCACGTGGCTGCCGGGGTGTTCAACCAACAGCGCGGCGGCCATTTCAGGCAGGGTGTCGAAGCGGAAGTGCACGTCGCTGACTGTCACGCGATGGCGAGCCGACAGCGCGGGGATCTGGTCGCGCCAGAGCGTGGCGTCGCTGGCCAGGCCGGGCAGCAGGAGGATGGAGTGCATGGCGGGCAGTCTGCCAGACCGCGCCGGCGAGGCCGCCGGCCCGGATTCCGGGCTGACCGGCTACGCCGCGCGCAGGCAGTCGACGATCTTCAGCCGTGCCGCGCGCCAGGCCGGCACGAAGCCGCCGATGAAGCCCATCGCCAGCGCGAACACCATCGACTGTGCGGCGATGGCCGGCGTCAGCGTGAACTGGAAGGCCAGCTCGGAGAAGGTGGCGAAGTTGGTGGTCGACACGTTCACCACCTGCATCAGGCTGGCCGCCGCCAGCCCGACCACGCCGCCGGCCAGCGCCAGCAGCAGCGATTCACCGAGAAACGCCGCCAGCACCGCGCCGCGCCGAAAACCAAGCGCCCGCAGCGTGCCGATTTCGCCGATGCGCGAGGCCACCGCGCCGAACATCGTGATGGTGGCGCCGACCACCGCGCCCACCGAGAAGATGACCGCCAGCGCGGTGCCCAGGATGCGGATGAAGTTGGCCAGCGCCTCGCTCTGCTCGGCATAGAAGCGCTCTTCGCGCTTGGCTTCCAGCGTCAGGCGGGGGTCGTCCTCGATCAGCTTGCGCAGCGCCTCGAAGCTTTCGACATCCGCCAGTTTCAGCACCACGCTCGACCAGTTCTGGCGGCGGAAGGCCTGCATCAGCTGTTCGGCGTCGCCCCAGATCTCGGAGTCGAAGCCGCTGCGGCCGGCGTCGAAAACGCCCACCACCGTCCAGTCGCGCCCGCCCAGGCGCAGGCTGCTGCCGATGGCCACGCCCTGGAAGCCGTTAGTGACGGCCCGGCCGGCCACCACTTCGCTGCTGCCGGGGCGGAACATGCGCCCCTCCACCAGCCGCACCTGCGGGCGCAAGGCCAGCGCCTGCGCCGAGGTGCCGCGCAGGGTGACATTGCTCGGCTTGCCGCTGCCGCGCTTTGGCAGGTTGGTGAGCACCACCGGCTCCTTGCTGACGAGCGCGCGCCCGGCGCCGTCGACGGCGATGCCGCGCAACGTGGCCAGGATGTCGCCCTGCGCACGCGAGATGCCGCTGTTGATCTCGGCACCGGCGCCCTTGCGCAGCACGATCACGTTGTCGGGCTGGCCGGTGGCGACCAGCGTGGCGCGGATGCCCTCGGTCATCATCAGCACGGTGGCGAAGACATACACCACCAGCGCCATGCCGGCGGCGGTGAGCGCAGTGGTGACGCGGCGCACCCAGAGGTTGCGCGCGATGTAAGTGAACGGGACGGCGGCCATGTCGGTGCTTTTCGGCTGACGCTGATCGTAGCGACACAGCGGCCGTGGCGGCTAAGCGCCGTTTCCCCGCCCGGTGCGGCCCGGTGTTAGACCCTATGGCGCCGGCCACAGGGCGGGCAGGACACTGAATGCCGGTACTGCTGCCGCTGGCGGCGCCGCAAAGGATTGCAGACCATGGCCAAAGTGATTGCGCTCTACAAGAAACCCGCCGACCCGGCCGCCTTCGACGCCTACTACCACGCCACCCACATACCGCTGGCCAAGACACTGCCCGGCCTGCGCGGCTACGAGATCAGCAGCGGCCCGATCGGCACGCCGGCCGGCGAGGCACCTTTGCACCTGGTGGCCTTGCTCGAATTCGATTCGCTGGCCGCCATCCAGGCCGCGCTGGGTTCGCCCGAAGGCGCGGCCACGGCGGCCGACCTCGGCAATTTTGCGCAGGCGGGTGTCGAGTTGCTGATGTTCGACACCCGGTCGGTCTGACCAGCGGCTTCAGCGGACGCGCCGCTTTGCCAGGGCACCGACCATCAGCATGCCACCGAGCATCAGCGCCCAAGTGCCCGGTTCGGGGATGGCGCTGACGGTGATGCGGGCGGCGGGTGCGTCGTCGTTGCCAGTAAAACCCCATCCAGTGTTGTTCGCGCCGAAGGTGAAAGCCCAGGGCTGGGTACCGGGTTGGCTGCCGCCTTGCCAGCTACCGGAAGCAGATACATCCGCCTTCGAGACGAGCCAGTAGTCACCGGCCTGCAGCGCCCAGCCCAGGCCGCTGACTTGCGAATTGGCGACGGGGTCGGTCAGCATTGTGCTGAAAACGAAATCGCCCGAAGGCAGCCCGGCGCCGGCCACGATGCCGAGCTGATAAGTGCCGCTGCCCTGGATGGATGTCAGGATGTCATCGACCGTTGCAGCGCTGCTCAGGCTGAACGGTACGGCCAGCCATTGGCCAGGCCCGCCGGCGTTGTCGGCGGCCAGCGACCAGTTGAGGCCGGGGGACGCATCACCGGGGCCGTAGGTGTCAAGCGCAACTTCGGCCTGCGCCGATACGGCGAACAAAAGAGCCGAAATGGAAACGGCGATCAAGTGGCTGCGCGCGGCGGGCGATCGGCGGTGGTTCATTTGTTTTCCTGAAAGACATGCCGACTGGGAGCGGCCGTTGACGAACAACGGGCAATGTGCCGAAGGGTCTTCCGTTTGCCAACCCCCGAAGTAGGTGGTGGCCTGCGCGGTGCGCTGCCGGCGGCCGACCAAACCACGTGCGGCAGCCCCGCCACGACATCGTTGCGGCTCATCCTCCATGCCGGCCAGGCGGCGGTCCGACAACCCGAGTGGGAAAAATCTGTCTTCGTCGTCGGAATGGTCCGGGTCAACCATGAGCTTGGCGTTCTCGTCTGCGAAGACCATCTGCGCGTCCTCGAAGCTCACCGGATGCTCGCGCGGGTTGGCAGCCGCCTTCTCGGAATCCCACCCGAATCTGAGCGTCTTGAAAGTGCGCGCACGCTGTACATACACCACAAACATGGTGTGGAAGGGCGTCTGACCAGCAACCGCAACTGGGCGGTCAGCGCGCTGTGCAGGCTGACCAGACTTTGAGCTTGCAATGCTTAGGGCTCGTGAGGAAATAACTTGGACATTCGGCCGCTGGATTGGGCTGCGATGCAAGGCGCGAAGTGCGCCGTGTGGCGCGCCACACAAGCGATTCGCAACGCCGCAGCGCGCCCAAGGCCAGCGAGTCAAATATTCAAGTTATTCTGGAACGAGACCTTAGCGGCTTGCGAGAATTCTCGGTCAGTGGTCAGCAGCGTCAGATCGTTGGTGATGCAAAGTTGAGCAATCAGCGCATCCACGGTGCCGAGCTGAACACCGTTTCGTCGGCAAGTGCTTCTGAGTTCAGCGGCCGAGATGCAGTCCTCACGCGCTGGATTGATCAGTGCCAGTGCGCTGAACCTTTCCACGATGGCCGACGCCGCCTTTGGGCCGCTGAAGCCTTGCAGAAGTTCTTGAAGAATCAAGCCCGTCGTGACGACCACGTCAGAACCAGCCAGTGCATCTTTGAGCGCATCGATCGCCGGCTCTTTGCTTTCGCGATCCCGACGAAGCGCCAGGGACCATACACTGGTGTCGACCAGCACCGTCATTTCCGCGAGCGCTCAGCCTTGTAGTTGTAAGACGTGTCCAAATCCAGCTTGCCCAAAAGTTCAAGGACGCGCTTTCGCAGGCGCCGGGCGATGAACTCTTGAAGAGCCTTCGTCACGGCGGCCTTCTTTGTACGCTCACCGCTGACCTCCAGAGCCTTGTCCAGCAGGTCGGGGTCGATTGCGAGATTGGTGACCGTGTGTTACTCCTTGCACACGAGTCTGCACATACCAGCCATGACCTGATTAGCAAGGAGCCTCCGGTAGCTCACTCGGTGAGCCACAGCAGGTGCACGATGGGGTCTCCACCAACGGAGATCCGTGATGCCGATCGATCGTGTGCAGTTCCAACCGGGTTTGTCGATGTTCGAGTTCATGCAGCGTGACGCCACACAGGCGCAGTGTGAGGCAGCGGTCGCCG
>Ga0209181_10010567_pt1 | contig 11980 bp, 10 predicted proteins | sample MAT05_FD_187208 | JGI IMG/M metagenome (GOLD analysis project Ga0209181, IMG submission 187208) | Freshwater microbial communities from Lake Fryxell liftoff mats and glacier meltwater in Antarctica - MAT-05 (SPAdes) (version 2) | ecosystem: Environmental > Aquatic > Freshwater > Ice > Liftoff... | reverse complement strand
CGTTGACTACCAGTCGGCCGGCACGGTCGAGTTCATCGTCGACAAGAACCGGAATTTCTACTTCCTGGAGATGAATACCCGCCTGCAGGTGGAGCACCCCGTCACTGAACTGATCACCGGCCTGGACCTGGTGGAGTTGATGATCCGGGTGGCCGCCGGGGAGAAACTGCCCCTCAAGCAGAGCGACGTGAAGATCAATGGCTGGGCGCTGGAAGCCCGGGTTTACGCCGAGGATCCATTCCGGAACTTCCTCCCGTCCATCGGGCGCCTGGTGCGCTGCCAGCCCCCGGCAGCATCAGACTCTGTCAGGGTCGATACCGGTGTCGAGGAAGGCAGTGAAGTCTCGATGTACTACGACCCGATGATCGCAAAACTGATCACCAGCGGCACCACGCGGGACCAGGCCATCGACCGGATGGCGAATGCGCTGGACGCTTACCACATCCGGGGGGTCTCCCATAACATCAGCTTCCTGAACGCGCTGGTCTGCCACCCGCGCTTTCGGGAGGGCCGCATCAGTACGGACTTCATTGCGGAAGAGTATCCGGACGGCTTTCGCTCTGCCAATGTCCCCCAGGCGGAGCCGTACCTCCCCATCGTGATCGCGGCGACGGTCCACCGCCGGCTCATGGATCGTGCCGCCAGACTCTCAGGCCAGTTGCCAAGCCACGAGCGCAAGGTGGGCAGTGCCTTTGTCGTGGTCATTGGGGAACAGCACCATGCCGTCAGTGTCGTACCCGTGGCCGGCGGCCACGAGGTCAGGCTGGGAGGCAGCACCCACCGGGTCAGCACGGCCTGGCAGTTCGGTGATGCCTTGATCCGGGCCGAGGTCGATGGGCGGAGCGTCTGCTTCCAGCTTGATCGGGTCGGTGTGCGGTACCGCCTCAGCTACCGCGGCGCGCAACTCGATGCGCTCGTGTGCGAACCCCGGGCGGCCGAGTTGAGCCGGCTGATGCTGGCCAAGACGCCCCCGGACCTGTCGAAGTTTCTGCTGTCGCCGATGCCAGGGCTGCTGGTACGCCTGGCAGTCACAGTTGGCCAGGAACTGAAAGCCGGGGAAGAGATCGCAGTCGTCGAGGCGATGAAAATGGAAAACAGCCTCCGGGCCACGGACGACGTCACGATCAAGAAGCTCCTCGCCGAGCAGGGGCAGAGCCTCGTCGTGGATCAACCCATCATAGAGTTCGGCTGAGGCCGTGGCGGCGGAGGCGGCCCGGCAGTCACCCGCACAGCTCGCCAGCGAAGTGCGCTCGGGCGAGCGCCGCGCGCTGGGCCGGGCCATTACGCTGATAGAGTCCAGTCATCCCGACGACCGGGACCCAGCCAGCCGGCTCCTTGATCTGCTCACACCCCACTCCGGACGCTCCGTCCGCCTGGGAATCTCCGGCGTGCCGGGGGTTGGTAAATCCACCTTCATCGAGAGCCTGGGGAACCGGCTCATCGACGCGGGTCACCGGGTGGCTGTCCTTGCAGTGGATCCGTCCTCGGCGCTGTCGGGTGGGTCCATCCTGGGCGACAAGACGCGGATGGAAACCCTGTCCCGGCGGCTGGAGGCTTTCATCCGGCCGTCGCCCGCCAGTGGCACCCTGGGCGGGGTCACGCGCCACACGCGGGAAACGCTGGTGCTGGTCGAGGCCGCCGGCTTCGACGTGGTGATCGTCGAAACGGTGGGCGTCGGCCAGTCTGAAACAGCGGTCGCCGACCTGACCGATTTTTTCCTGCTGCTGCTCCTGCCCGGTGGCGGCGACGAACTGCAGGGCATCAAGCGCGGCATCGTGGAGCTGGCGGACCTGATTGTCGTGAACAAAGCCGACGGCGACATGAGCGCCGCCGCCGAGCGGGCCGCCGCCGATTACCGGAACGCGCTGCAGTTCCTGCGCCCGCGGTCGGCCCACTGGACCGTGCCCGTCGCGACCTGTTCGGCGCTTCAGGGCACAGGGATTGACCGGATCTGGGCGCTGATCGGCGACTATCGGCAGGCGATGACCTCCAGCGGCGACCTGCAGGCCAAAAGGGCGGCCCAGGCCCGGCGGTGGCTGTGGAGTGAAACGGCAGAGCAGCTGATGGCGCGACTGCGAGAAGACCCGGCCGTGCGCGAACGCGTCCGCGAACTGGAGCAGGCGGTGAGCGCAGGCCAGGTCTCACCCCGGGTGGCTGCCCAGCAGCTGGTGACTAAATTCTGGAAGGACGGTTAGACACGGTGATCGGACGTCTCAATCACGTGGCCATCGTGGTCCCGGACCTCAAGGCCGCTGCGGCGATTTACCGGGACACCCTGGGCGCGCAGGTTTCTGCGCCGCTGGACTTGCCCGGCCACGGGGTCACGACCGTGTTTGTCGAGTTACCGAATACGAAGATCGAACTGCTGCAGCCGCTGGGCACCAGCTCCCCTATCGCAACCTTCCTGCAGACGCACCCTAGTGGCGGCATGCACCATGTCTGCTATGAGGTCACCAACATCATCGAGGCGCGGGACCGGCTGATAAAAGCGGGGGCCCGCGTCCTGGGTGACGGTGAGCCGAGAACCGGTGCCCACGGCAAGCCGGTTCTGTTTTTGCATCCCAAGGATTTTTGCGGGACGTTGGTGGAACTGGAGCAGGTGTAAGCGGCGGATTTTCCTGGTTAGTGCCGATGGATGACCCATTGGCCAGCGTGAACTCCGGTCCTCAGGGCCGATTGCCTACCACCGCCTCCACCTCCGCCACCAGCGTCGCCATCCGCGCTTCCAGTTCCTGGCGCAGGCGGCCCAGGTCGTCCGTGCCGGCTCCCGGGGGAATCCGGAAGGGCTCGGCCACCGCGATGGCCACCTTCGAGAACGGCAGGGGCACGATGAAGCGGTCCCAGCTGTTCCAGCGAATGCAGGGCCTGGCTGCGTAGGCAATCAGGATGATGGGGGCCTTGGTCATGCGCGCCAGCAGGATCGTGCCCGTCTTGAACTCGTGGACAGGGCCCGTTGGCCCGTCCGGGGTGATTACCAGCGAGGTTTTCTGGCCCACCAGCACGTCGTACATGTCCTTCAGCGCCTGGCCAGCCGAACGCTTCGAAGAGCCCCGGAGAACGCCCGCGCCCCAGCGGCGGATGATGGCCGCCGGCACTTCACCGCTCACCGAGGGGCTGGTCAGAAAGCAGATCTTCAGGCCCCGCCGGGCCTGCGTCAGGAGGAACCGGCCGCAGAAGATCTGCATCTGGTGCCAGTACGACACTATCGCTGCGCCCTCACCGGCCTGGAGGCGCTCCAGATGCTCGGCGCCGCGGACCGGCACCAGCCGGCAGGTCGCCCCCAGCAGTCCCAGCAGCCCGCGGGCCAGCAAGATGATCGCGGCATACCAGGCGCGACGGCCCGCCGACATGACCCGCTTCGACGAGCGGGGTACGCCAGTCGGGCGAAAGCGCTTGGCGCGCTGGCTGGCTGCATAGGGTTGCTCGCTCACGGTTGCTAGAATACCCGCCCATGAAGTCCCGCGAGAATGATTCCCCGGGTTCAGACCAGGAGGCGACCGGGGGGTCTGGTCTGCCCGCCGGGCCGGATGAGCTGCACACCATGGGCCCGGACCAGCAGACCTTTGCGGCCCTGGCGCGCTGGGTGCCCGAGTATGGGGATTGCTTCTGCGTCCAGTCCCGGGAGCGCCGGGATCCCAGCTTCGTCGTCAGCAACCCCGACTACATCAAGCACATCCTGCTGACCAACCACGAGAACTACGCCAAAGGCGTTGGCTTCGAGCGGGTCAAGATGCTGCTGGGGAACGGCATTATCGTGAGCGACGGCGAGGACTGGCGACGCCAGCGCACGATGATGCAGCCGGGCTTCAGCCGAGCCAACATTGCCCGCTTGGCGGAACCCATGCGGGACCAGAACCTGGCGCTCCGGGGGCCGTGGGGCCTGCTCGCCGACTCCGGGCAGACCATCGACATCACGACGGCCATGAGCCGGCTGGGCCTGGACGTGATCCTCCGCTCCATACTCAGCAGGGACCTGGACAGGACCATCGAGCGGGAGGGTGGCAATCCCTTCGCCTTCCTCGCTGAAGACACGACCCGCAACATCCAGACGGCCGTCCGGTTCCGGAACCTCGCCCGCGTCATTCTGGGGCTCGTCGACGAACGCCGCAGAACCGGCGAGCGCCCGTTCGATTTCCTGTCCCTTCTGATGGACGCCCGGGACCGGAAGTCCGGCGCCGGGATGACCGACAAGGAACTGCTGGACGAGGTCAACACGCTGATCATCGCCGGGCACGAGACCTCTGCAGGGACTCTGAACTGGGTCTGGTACCTCCTGAGCCAGCACCCGCAGGTCGAGGCGCGCCTGCTGGCAGAGCTTGCAGAGCTCACGCCGGGAGACGACTTCAGTTTCGACCAGCTGATGGCACTGAACTACACGGCCTGCGTGCTCAAGGAGACCCTGCGTCTGTATCCACCGGTCTGGCTCTTCTCCCGGCGTGCCAGGCAGGATGATCGCCTCGGCGCACTGCGCATACCCGCGGGCGCCCACATCTTTATCACCCCCTATTTCCTGCACCGGCGGCCGGAATTGTGGCCGGATCCGGAACGGTTTGATCCTGACCGCTTTGATGAGTCCCGTTCACCCCCGGTCGACCGGTACGCCTTCATACCGTTCTCAGCCGGTGCCCGCCGCTGCATTGGTGACTACTTTTCCTTCGTCGAGATGCAGATGCACCTGGCCCTGCTCGCCCCGCGCTTTGCGCTGCGTTTCGAGCCAGGCTCGCCCCCGGAATCGCGCCGCGCAATCGAACTCGAGCCGGCGGTAAACCTGCGCACGCGTCACAGCATCCACCTCGCCGTCCGGCATCGGAACGCCCATTGAAACCATGTCAATGAACCTGTCTGCCACGCTCGTTGACGTTCTCGCCAGCCGCAGCGACTCGAAGCACCGCATTCATTACCTGGACGGCCAGGACGACCGGCGCTCTGTCACTTTCGGCGAATTGCGCACGGCCGCCCTCGGCGTGTTGTTCCACCTCCAGGCATTTGGCGCGCAACCGGGCGACCGGGTGATCCTGCACACTTCCAGCAACGAGCAGTTTATTGACGGTTTCTGGGCCTGCCTGCTGGGCGGGCTGGTCCCGGTACCGGTTGCCGTAGGCATCAGCGATGATCACCGCCTGAAGTTGCTGCAGGTCTTTTCCACGCTGGGCAAGCCGATGGTCTACACGGAAGACGGGCAGCGAACCCGGCTCCAGGACTACGGCAAGGCAAGCGGCACTGCAGCCCTCGTCGACGAGTTCAACCAGCGCTCGCTGTACGTGGAACGCGTCACCGACATCTCCCGCCCGGGGCGGGAACACCCGGTGACGGCCAATGACCTCGCATTCATCCAGTTTTCTTCAGGCTCCACGAGCACGCCGAAGGGGGTATTGCTGACCCACAGCAACCTGCTGACCAATATCCGCGCGATGATCGAGGGCGCGGGCTTTGCAGAGCAGGATGTTGCCCTGAGCTGGATGCCCCTCACTCACGATATGGGCCTGATCGGCCTTCATCTCTGTATGCTCACGGCGAACATCGAGCACACCATCATGGACACCCGGCTCTTCAGCCGTCGTCCGCTGCTCTGGCTCGAAGAAGCCAGCCGGCTCCGTGCGACGGTACTGTGCTCGCCGAACTTCGGTTACAAGCACTTTCTCAAGGTCTACGACTCCAAGGGTCTCAACGGTCTCGATCTCTCCAGCGTGCGTCTGCTGATCAATGGCGCGGAACCGATTTCGATCCCGCTGTGCGACAGGTTTATGGAGGAGATGCAGCGCTTCGGACTTAAGAAAAGCGCCATGTACCCGGTCTACGGGCTGGCCGAGGCGAGTCTCGCCGTGAGCCTGCCGAGGCCCGGGCAGGGGTATCGCTCGGTGACCGTGGAGCGCGCATCGCTCGCGGTGGGCAGCGCCGCGGCCCTTGCTGAGCGAGGAACTGCCAGCGCACTTGAACTGATGGTGGTGGGCAAGCCAATCCGCGACTGCGCGCTCAGGGTAGCCAGCGACGATGACCGGCCGCTGCCAGAAGGCACTGTGGGGCACCTGCAGATCAGGGGTGGGAACGTGACCAGCGGCTACGTGGGACTGCCTGCGGAACAACAGCCGCTGACAGCCGATGGCTGGCTGCGCACCGGGGATCTCGGCTTCCTCACCGTCCCTGAAGGTGATCTGGTCATCACGGGCCGGCTGAAGGAAATCATCTTCGTCAATGGCCAGAACTACTACCCCCATGACCTCGAGGCCATTGCTGAAAAGTACGCTGGGGTGGAGCTCGGCAAGATGGCCGCAGCAGGCTCGCGCAAGGCCAGTGGTGAGGAAGAAGAACTGTTGCTGTTCCTTCTCAATCGAGGCTCAGCCGCGGACTTCCTGCCGGTCGCCAACCAGCTGCGACGGCACATCACCGAGCACACCGGACTGAACGTGGCCCATGTGATTCCCGCCAGAAGCCTGCCCAAGACCACCAGCGGCAAACTGCAGCGGGGCAAGCTTGCCCAGGCCTACGCCGACGGCGAGTACGATGCGGTGCTGGCGGAGCTTGATGCGCTGGCGGCGGCGGGCGCCCTAAAGGCAGCCACGAGCGGCCTTGGAGGCTCGGATCTGCAGACGACGATCCGGCACCTCTGCGCGTCGGTCATCACCGATCGGGAGATTGGCCTGGATGATGACTTCTTCGAGCTTGGCGTAAGTTCCCTGTCGCTCGCCCAGATCCACGAGCGCATCGACGAGCAGTTTCCCGGTCAGCTCGACGTGGAAGACCTGTTTACCAAGTCCACGATCCGGGCCGTGGCGGCGCACCTGGCGGCAGGCAGACGATGACGCTCAACATTCCTGGCCACCGGGAACTCCGCAAGATCCTCGTCCTGAATCCCAAGGGGGGCTCGGGCAAGACGACCCTCGCCATGAATTTGGCTGGGTACTTCGCCTCGCTCGGGCGGCCCGTCGCCCTGATGGACTTCGACCCCCAGGGGTCGAGTATCCGCTGGCTGAAGAAGCGCCCGCCGACCGCGCCCGGCATCTACGGCGTTGCGGCGTTCGAGAAGAAGATGAACATGACGCGCAGCTTTCAGCTGCGTATTCCGCCGGAGATCCGCTATCTGGTCGTCGATACCCCGGCGGCGATGACCACCGCCCAGCTGACCGAATTCACGCCCGGCGCCCACGCCATCCTCGTCCCGGTGCTGCCGTCAGCCATCGATATCCATGCCGCATCACGGTTAATCGCCGACCTTCTCCTGGTGGCTAAAGTCAGCCGGCGCATGGGCCGGCTTGGCGTGGTGGCCAATCGCGTGCGGGAAAACACCCTCGGCTTTCGCAAGCTGATGTCCTTCCTCGACCGTCTCCAGATCCCCATCGTCGGGGCCTTGCGTGACAGCCAGAATTACGTGCACGCCGCAGACGAAGGCTCGAGCATCCACGAGATGCACAGCTTCCGCACCCGGAAGGATCTGGTGAGCTGGCTGCCACTGACCAGCTGGCTGGAAATGCGCCTCAACACGCCACTTACGGACCGGGACATCCTGAGGCTCGGCGATGCGCCGCGCCCTTCCGAAGCATCCGCCGACGTTATCGATCTCCGCACCCACCCCGGCCGCCGCGATGCAGAAGGTACCGGACCTTAGTTTTGTCAGTTGTTTAGTTGTTGCTGCCGTGGGTTGCATAGACGGCTGTCTTGCCATCCTTACCCAGACTGAGCACGTCGTAGGCAGGCGAGCCGGGCACATCCATACCCGGAGAGCCGGCCGGCATGCCCGGCGCTGTCAGCCCGAGGATTCCGGGCTTCTCCTTCAGTAACCGCCGCACGTCACTGGCGGGCACATGGCCTTCGATGACGTAACCGCCAACCGTACCCGTGTGACAAGACGCCAGACTCAGCGGCACGCCGTTGGCTTTCCTGATCGAATCCACGCTCTCGAGATCCGTCACCGCCACGCGAAAGCCCGCCGCCTCCATGTGCTTGACCCACTTGCCGCAACACTCGCAGGTCGGCGTTTTCCAGACCTTCAACAGCGGCAACGCCGGGGACTCGCCGGCGCGGACCCCCGCTGCCACCAGCAGAAAAGCCACTATCCAGCCCGCTGCGCTGCCCCGCTTCAACATTCCTAACCCTCCAGAAACTGCTTCAGCCCCACTGCTTACGGCGCCGTCCGGGCCCGCTCCCGGACCAACTCGATAACCGCCGGCAAAATGGAAATGATGATGATGCCGATCACTACGGCCGAAAAGTTTTCCTTGACGATCCGCACATTGGCGAAGAAGTACCCGGCAGGAACCAGCAGCAGCACCCACAACATGCTGCCTGCCACGTTGTAGAACTGATAGCGGAGGTGCGCCATCCGGCCCACGCCCGCCGCGAAGGGCGCCACGGTCCGGACGATCGGCACGAAGCGGGCAATGACGATGGTCTTGCCACCGTAGCGAGCGAAATAGGCCTGGGTCTTGTCAAGGTACTTCTGATTGATCAGCCAGGGAAACCGTCGCTGCAACTCTGTGCCGGCCAGACGGCCGACCCAATAGTTGACCGCATTGCCGAGAATGGCAGCGACAATGAGCAGGACGCAGAGCGCGACCATATCGAGCCGGCCCGAGGCGGCGACCGCCCCGGCAGCGAACAACAGTGAGTCGCCCGGCAGCAGCGGCATAACGACAAGCCCAGTCTCGCAGAAGATGATGAGAAAGAGGATGGCATAAATCCAGATGCCGTAGTTGGCCACGAGTTCATCCAGATGCACATCCAGATTCAGGATGAAATCGACAAGATACAGAAAGAGGTCAACCACACCCTTTAGCTTAACCGGCGAACTGGGCCGCTGCTGCCCGCAGAGTCTCACAATTTATCGCTGCGACGTGGCGCGCCTCGACACCACTGGCCTTGAGCGTTTTCCGGATGATGCCCTCCAGGTTGGGCCGCTTGGTCGCGGGGCCGTCCTCGGCACCGAGGCCCCCGCCAAATTCAACAAAGGTCGTCACCTGCCGGGCCATGGCCGTATTGAGGCAACCCAGCCAGTTCACGGGGTTGAACAGCTGAAAGAACAGTCGCGTCCGGATCGCATCGGCTTCGTGCAGCTCCCCGGTGTAGTTCGAGAGAACCCCGACGGACGGTGCCGAAAATGCCACCCGCTCCAGATCATCCCGGAACAATCGGGCGGCGGTCACCATGAAGTAGGTATGAAAGGCCCCCTCGGTAGCCAGCCGAATGGCGCGCTTACGGGGCATGCGTTCAGCGAGATCCAGGGCGAGTGCATCGAGATCGCTGTCACGCCCCCCGACGACCGTCTGGTCCGGAAGGTTGCAACTCGCGACCTGGCAATAGTGGCGATCCGCCAGAGGCCGCGCGGTGTCAACGTCCAGTGTCAGCGCCAGCATCCCGCCTTCGCCGTGCTCGCCCATCAACTCACCCCGGCGCCGCACCAGCCGGAGTGCAGCATCGAAACCCAGTGCGCCGGCTGCCACCAGGGCGCTGTACTCGCCAAGGCTGTGGCCCGCCGCCAGCAGGGGCTGAAGGCGGCCGCCGGTCAGTTCTTCAAACACCCGCAGGCAGGCGATCTCGTGGGTTAAGAGGGCGGGTTGCGTATTGCGGGTCAGGCCAATCTCACCGGCCGGATCAGTAAAGGACAACTCCCGGAGATCGAAGCCAAGCACGTCGTTGGCGCGATCGTAGACCTGTCGGGCAGCAGCGAACTCCTGGTACAGATCGCTCCCCATGCCCCGGTACTGGGAACCCTGCCCCGGAAACACAAACATGACCCGCTGATCGCTCACCCACTCTCCCTGAGGCTGATGCTGTGCCCCGTCCCTGGACGGCCGCAGAGGATACGGGTGACTCCGCGCGGCGACAACCGGAGCGCCGCCGCCCCCGCCGGGCGGGTGAAGCGCTGGCCATCGCGGGAGAATTTCATGGCCTTCAACCCGTTGAGAGCCACCATACAGTACTGTTCGATGTGATACAGTCTTGTTTCAGCGCCGAGGTGCCGCCGCATGCCCGCTCCAACCGCCAGTGTCCGTCTGCCCGCCACCGATTCGGCCAGCCGGAAGATCCGCTCGCGGCAGGATGGGACCCGCTCGCGCATCCTGGCCCAGAGCGCGTCCTTGTTCGTGGACCGTGGCTACGAGAACGTCAGCGTCGAACAGATCCTCGCGGCGGCCGATATCGCCAGAAGCAGCTTCTACCGCTTCTTTGCCAACCGTGAAGAGGTGCTGGCTGCCGTGATCCGGCCCGTCTTTACCGACGGCCTCGCCCACCTCGACGCCATCACAGCCCGGGACGCCCGTGGGGTTCTGGACGGCATCTTTGCCACCTATCTCGCCCTGTGGGCTGCGAGCCCCGACGCACTCCGTCTGTCCACGCGCACCGGGGGCGTCTACTTCGACCTGTTCCGGGACCTGCATACGCCGTTCCGTGAGCGGATTACCGCACTTCTGCATCTGGCAGAGCCTGGCGGCCAGTTGCTGAACAATAGCGCCGGGTACTCGGCGCGACTCCTGGCCCGGGCAGCCGTGCCGGTTATGGAGGTGTACCAGCGGGACGCCCGTTTCGCCGCCCTCTTCCGGTCGACGATGAGGGGCTTGTTGATGGTGCCGGAATCCGGGGCGTCTGCGTTGCAGGATGCAGAACCCCCGGTGTAGGCTGCGCGGCTTAAGTTTCCGTAAGCCTGTTCGCTTTTTCTGATTTCAATGACCAGGGTCCGGCACAAGGGCCCGTAGACAAGGTGTAAGACAATGGCGTCCTTTCGCATCGGCCTGTCCCTGACCGTGACGGCAGCAGCGGCGTTAAGCCCCATGGCCCTCCTGTTGCCCGCTTCCGGCTGGGCTCAGGTTGAGGAAATCATCGTGAGCGCGCGCAAGCGGGAGGAAAGCCTGCAGGAGGTGCCCATTGCGGTGGATGTGCTGACCTCTGACCAGCTGGAGCGCCGGAATGTCAACAGCCTCGCCGACATTAGCAAGAGCCTCTCGTCGGTGGAGTTCGATGAGGGCACCTCACGGAGCGACACGCGCATCACGATCCGGGGTCTCTCGCCGACCCGGGGCCGGCAGAACGTGGCGGTGCTGGTGGATGGCATCGACGTGTCCACGGAAGCCATCAGCAATTCGGGCGGCGGCTCGCTACTGAACACCCGGATCGTCGACATCGAGCGGATCGAAGTCGTGAAAGGCCCCCAGCTGGCGCTTTACGGCCGGAGCGCCTTTGCCGGCGCCATCCAGTACATCACCAAGGACCCGTCAGAGGTTTTCGAGGCCACGCTGAACGCGGACGCCAATGTGGAAGACCAGTACAACGCTTCCCTGAGCGTCAGTGGCCCTGTGCTCGGCGACCAGCTGGGCCTGCGCTTCAACGCCGCCTGGTGGGACGAGCAGGGCTATTACGAGAACTCCCTGACCGGCAACAATCTCGGTGACGATACCGGCTACGCCTTCGGACTGACCGCCAAGTCCCAGGTTACCGACACGTTCAGCCTCAAGTTCCGTGCCGAGTACGAGGATCAGCAGGTGGGAGCCGCCCCCACCGCCTTCCTCAAGTTCAACGCCGAATCGCGACTGCCGGCAACCTCAACCACCCCGTTCACTGATCCGGTCTCCGGGACGCAGTATCCGGCCCTCTTCCGCTGCTTCGAGCAGCTCGCCAGCAAGACCTGGAACCAGGCGCTCGTGGACCGCAACAACCGGCTCTACGATCCGAACTACACGCCGACGGGTCCCAATCCGGCGCTGCCCAATGCACTCTACAGCAGCCCCTACTGCGAAACCGGTGTGGCGAGCTTCCTGGGAGCGCCCAGGAACTTCAACCAGGGGGACATTTCGGTCGCCACCAACCCGTTTACCAACGACGACTACGAGGGCATCGACCGGCAGCTGCTCCGCTTCTCCCTGGTCTCGGAGTGGGATGTGGGCTCGGGCACTCTCAGCGCCCACACCGGCTACATCCATGAGCAGGCCAGGGAAAACGCCGACAATGGCAAGTTCGGCTTTGCGCCGGCGCCGGGCTCGATATCCCCATTGAC
>Ga0209181_10010566_pt1 | contig 11981 bp, 7 predicted proteins | sample MAT05_FD_187208 | JGI IMG/M metagenome (GOLD analysis project Ga0209181, IMG submission 187208) | Freshwater microbial communities from Lake Fryxell liftoff mats and glacier meltwater in Antarctica - MAT-05 (SPAdes) (version 2) | ecosystem: Environmental > Aquatic > Freshwater > Ice > Liftoff... | reverse complement strand
ATCCACCTCGAACGTGATCGGCAGGACCTGGTTGGCGACGAGGGTGCCGGCGCTGGGCACTACGCGTACCCACGAAGGGGCACCGGTGATCTTGAACGGCACGGGGTAGCCGCCGCGGTTGTGGATGCTGGCGGTGGCGGTCTTCGTCTGGTTCTCAAACTTCGTCATACCCACGCTGTCGGTCAGCCAGGCCAGTTCGTTGCGGTCCACATAGAACTCCCAGTCGAAAGCCGCCAGCACGTTGCCCGTGCGGTCGGGGATGTCGTGCAGTTCGAGGCGCAGGATGTGGTTTTCAAAAAACTCATTCTGAAAATTCGGCACTACGGTGATCTTGTTTTCAAAGCACGAAATCTGCGCATCAATCAGCAGCCCTGTGGTGGCATCGTACAGCCCTACGTTGTTCGGGTCGCCGATAAGGGCCTGGAAAATCTTGTTGCAGTTGATGTCCTTGTTGAACGTCACCGAGACCTCGTCGCCCACGTTGTACACCCCGTCCGATGGCTGCGGCGTGCCCACGATGCTGGGCGGCTGGCGGTCAATTTTCCCTCGAATCACCTGCGAATAGCCGGGTTTGTCCGCCGCGTCGCCATTGCATACGGCGATGGCACGCACCTCGTAAGGCCCATCAGCGAGGCCCTCCGTGTCCCAGAAAAATTGGGTGAACGTGTTCCCCAAACCGGCTTTCAGCACGTCGGATACGGGTGTGATGTTGATCCAGGCCCCGTCGCCGCCAATGGGCCGGTATTGCACCCGCACCCGCTCGAACTCCGCCACGCCCTTGTCGTAGCCCGAAGTGGTGATGCGCAGCACGTTGTCCGTCCCCGGTGCCGGTGTGGTCGGGTCGGGGTAGATCACCCAGTCCTGCTCCGGCACGTTGATATTCACCTCGCTGCACGGGCGGATGAAGTGCGCGCTGATGTACTGGGCGGAATACAGGATGGTGTCATCGTCGGGCTGATGCCGAGCGACCAAGACACTGCCGCCCGCGCAGCCGAGCCGCTCAAGACCTTAGCCACCTTTCGCCAGAAAAACCACAAAGTCCTGTTCGGCCAAAACGCGGTGTGGATGGGCGAGTGGGAAGCGCGGGTTCGGGTGGGCGACAGGGTGGAAAGCAGTTTCCAGTAATGGCCCGCGCCACAAGCACAGTGCCACTATGCGGCACTGGCGCAAAGAGAGTGCACGTTTTGTTAAAAGGCTGCATAAGGCGTTTTTGGGCTTGACAACTCGGGCCATGCCGCCCTACATTTGTCAGGTCGAAACATTTGTGCGCACACTTGTCCCGACGCTCTTCTCCCACTTTTTTCAATACCAACATTATGAACGACATTCGTAACTTCGCCCCACCGCCCCACCGCCCCACCGCAGCTTAGCCTCCTCTTCCTTATGATGCTGAGCTTCTTCGCCCCCCGCTCGCTCCGCAGCCAGACGGAGAACTGCAACTTCCCCGTCCAGTGCTACGATGTATGCTGCGATCCCGAACTGTACAGGTACATCAACCTCCCGGAGCCTAACCAGGCGTTCATCCGGGTCTCGGTGCTGATCGCACAGGGCAAGCTGCTCCCGATGACCGGCCTGGTCAACGCGACCAACACCCCGCAACGGATCGCGACGGCAGTCCCCATCCGCGTAGATGTGCCCTACACTTTCTCCACAGGCTCAGAACTGGTGTTCAGGACAAACGCTGCTGACTTGGATGTGCAGTCCAAGCTTACCCTGCAAAACAGCCACTTGCACGGCTGCGCGGTAGTGTGGGACGGCATCTACGTCCGAAACGGCGCGACGCTGCTGGCCTACAACAACTGCATCGAAGACGGGCTGCGGGCCATCCGCTTGTTCAGCGGCGCGCGCTACGAGATCGCAGGCAACTCGTTCCAGCGCAACTACGAGTCCATTTTTGCCGGGGACGACAGCGGGCTGGCTTACTCCAACGTATGGCAGCTGGGCAAAGGCATCAGCAGCAACGAGTTCTCGGGGCTGACCCCGCTCCTGCAAACCATTCAAGGCGCTGTCCGCCCTCGCGCAGCCATCAACGTTTTCAGGGTGACGGAAATGACCGTGGGCTTTGCTGGCACTGGCCGCAACAGGATCCACGACTACGCCAGCAGCCCCACCGGGGCGCTTGGATTTGGCATCAACTCCGACAACAGCCACCTCACGGTGGTGAACACCAGCCTCTACAATATCGGCCTGAACACCAATGTGCTGGGCGGCATCGGCATCAACACCAGCAGCGCAGGGCTGCAATTCTCGCTCACCGTGACGGGGCTGGGCGGCCAAGCCGCCTCTCAAGTCACCTTCAGCCAGTGCGAGACCAGCATCCACTCGCAAGACAGCCGCCTGACCATCAAGCAATGCCGCTTCGACGGGGCCACCGAGCACATCCGCATGAACTTCCCAAAGTTCCCGCACCGCTTCACCATCACCGACAACTACTTCGAGCACTATCGGGATTTCGGCATCGTCTCCAATGCCGGCCTTTACCGGGCCGGGCTGACGGAAAGAAACTTCTTCGACGACGACGAGGACAACACCCTGCTTTTCGTTACTGCGGTAGCGCCTCGCCACTCTTTCCGCGCGGTCGGGGTCATCTCGCAGGGCACCTCGACGGTCAACTTCCTCCGGGTGCGCGACAATGACTTCCTTGACCGCAAGAAAAACCTCGCCCCAAGCGTCACTTGGTGGGGCAGCATCGGCGCAGAGCTGATCAACGTCCGCAACGTGGCCGACATAGACGTCAACCGCTTCACCCAAGAGCACGTGAATGCTGCCACCTACACGTATCAGGGCGTGCAGCTCACCAACTCCTTCGCCAACCTCGTCCGCTACAATACCTGCATGGGCGCAGCCAACAACCCTACGCCTATGGGCGCTTCCGTCGGCATGGCCGCCATAGACGTGGCCGCTTCTGGCAACAACACCATCCGCTGCAACACCCTGAGCAATGTGCGCGATGGGCTGCGGTTCACAGACCCTATTTGCGACGGCTCCATTATATGGGGCAACTCCATGACCGGGCATCAGCAAGGGCTGCACTTGCTGGCTGGTACTATCGTTGGCCCGCAGCCCGAACGCTGGAATACCTGGCCTGGCACTTCGGGACAATGGGAGGCGAACAATGAGGCAGACCCGTTTTTAGTACCCTTGTCTCGATTCAGTGTTCAATTTCCAGAAACCCCAGGAAATGCTTTTTGGCCACAACCCCGAAACCCAACTGGGGTATGGTTTTTCCTCAATGGCACTCCTCCTGTAAACCCTGTGGATTACTGTGCCCGCGACGGCAACGACGTGCAGCGCCCCTTCACCACTGCCGACGACTTGGTGTTGAGCAGCCAGTACCCCGCCTACAAAGGCTACGCCGCCACCCAGTGGGAAGCCGCGTACTTTCTATACGACCGGCTGAACAGCTGGCCCGACCTGCGTCCAGTTGGCAGCCCGGCCGCCACGTTCTACGACGCTCAGGCCAGCACCAACTTGGGCAAACTCCACAGCGCGTTGCAGCAGTACGGCGCCGTCGGCGAGGTGCCAGCCAGCGTGTCGGCCTCCTTGGAGACCAACTACCAACAGACCGACGACCTGCTCGCGCAGGTGGATGCCAACCATGCGTCTATGGGCAGCGCGGCCACAGAAGCAGAGCAAGAGCAGCTGCTCCAGACCCTCTCCGGGCTGAGCGCGCAAGTGCAAACCTTGCAAAGCGAGCGCGCCAGCCTGAGCACCAGCCACCTGAGCGAGCGGGCGACCAAGATCGGCCAGTTACAGACCTACTTAGCCGCCATCACGACCGCCAGCCTGCCAGAGGAGAACCTGAAATCGGTGCTGACGGTGCTGACCGACGCGATGGCAGCCGATGCCTGCGATGCCTACACCAGCGCACAGAGTACTACTTTGGAGGGCATGGCCGCCCAGTGCCGCTACGCAGGCGGCTATGGTGTGGTGCTGGCCCGGGTCGCGCTGAAAAAATCGCTGGGGAGTTACGACGACGAGGCGATGTGCCCGCCCGTGAACGGCGCGCAGGGCGGCGGGGAAGACCGCAATGGTGTGCCCGCTTCGGCGATCGTGCTGACCCTCAGCCCCAACCCGGCGACCAATGCCCTGCAAGTCGGCTTGCCGACCGCAGCCTTTTCTAAAGGGCAGCTCCGGGTATGGAACATGCTGGGCAGCGAAGTATGCTCCATGGCGCTCCAACCCGGCGGCAACACCGCTACGGTTGACCTTTCGGGCTTGCCCAACGGCACTTACCTCGTTGAGGCTATGTTGGACGGCCAGCCATTGCCCATTCGACGCTTCTTGAAAGCGTCTCAGTAACCCTTCCTTTCATCTTCTGTTCACCCTGTGGCGGTGCGCACCGCCACAGGGTGGCTTTTCATATTAGTCTCATGATGACACTTCGCTTCGTTGTGCTCGTGGTGTGTACCCTTGTAATAGATGAAGTAAAGGGTCAGCATCACGATAGATATTCTTTTATGGGGTATGGCCAGTCAAATGGCCACCCACTTTTAGGAGGGATGTTGATTGATTTCAAATATTCTCCTCCAAAAATAACCAAACAAGATAACAAAACCAATTTCTATGTCAGCTGTGCCTCGTGTAGTGATTCGTTGGGAAACTTCCTTTTTTACACCAACGGGATCGAGATACGCGATATTACACGGGACAAAATGCAAAATGGGGACTCTATCAACGCCACCTCCAACTTTTGGCAACAATGGAAAACAGATGGGTATGCAGCAATAACTCCTATGTACTCTATACCTTTTCCAGAGCATTCTAACCAATACTTTCTTTTCCATCAGGCCATTCGTTATGGCATTGCTCCAAGCGGTAGCAATTCCATTGAATTCCCGCTCATGTACACGCTGATTGACATGAACCAGAACAACGGATTAGGAAGGGTTGTGCTTAAAAACCAGATGATGGTAAGCGATTCCGCTATCTCGACCGCAATGGTTAAACATGGCAACGGTCGCGATTGGTGGCTAATCACCGGGGTGCAATCCGATCCCGTTCAACTGGTGTATTTGATCAATGAAAGTGGGATCAACGGTCCATTTAAGCAGGGTTACGGGCCTCCTTTTCTGAGAGGAGAGTCACTTGGCTTTTCCACTTTTTCACCTGACGGGGCAACCTATATTCGAGTTAGCGAACGCGCCGGGCTTCGAGTCTTTGACTTTGACCGTTGCAACGGGCAACTTAGTAATTTGAGAGTTATTCCTTTTGAAGACGGCTTTCGCAGCTTTTCCGCTTTGTATTCAGCCGACAGCAGATTTCTTTACCTTAGCTTTTACGATAAAATGGTAGTGATGGATATGCAGAGTGATGACCCTGTACTTTCATTGGATACTTTATGTTACTACGACGGCTTTGCTACGCCAGTACCTTTTGATACTGGCTTTCTGACAGGGCAATTACACGAAGACGGCAAAATCTACTATGCTACCACCAATGGCACGCTTGCCCTCCACGTCATCCATCATCCTGAGATGCCAGGTTTAGCCGCCGACGTACAGCAGCATGGTATCAAGCTCCCTCTTTACAATGCTGAAACCATGTGCCGCTTCCCCAACTACCGCTTGGGCAAGTGGGCCGGCTCGCCCTGCGATACCATGCACCAGAAAGACCCGCACCCGCCGGGCTTCCACGACGAGCCGTACACGCCTCAAAAGGAGCCAGACGCGCACGTGTGGCGGGTGCTGTCACCCCTGCGCGGCAAGGGCGGGGCGGAGGTGGGCTGGCCGAGCATGCAGGAGATGATCTTGAATGGGGGGAAGGCTTGGAGGAGGAGGGAGTGAGGGCATTAAGGGTAAAGCCCCGCTTGAGCGAGTGCTCGCCTGAAGATGATCCGGTCGGGCGCATTGAGGTCAAGCACCTTGATGGTGGCTCGACCGACGAGCGATTTTGGTGCAATGAATCCGTCCTCAACTTCAAAATGCTCGTCCTAAAGATCAGAGCGCGGGTTGAAAATCTGCGGGTCGAGCCGTGCCAGAACAGCGGCGATCTCATCGTAAGCAGGGATGGCAAAAGTCATAAGCGCTCTTATTTTCCCACAAGGAAAAAGAACAGCCTGCTCAAAAGCACAACTTTTTTATCCGCCCTTAGCGGCAACAATCATAAAACATGAAAAACACGACTAAACTCGCCTTGCTCGCCTTGCTGCTGCCCGCCCTGCTCTGGGGCCAAACTTACCCCGATGCCCGATGGCTCGGCGGCTTTGAGGAGAACCCTGCTGTGCCGGGCTACGCCAACTACGCCGTGCGCTTTGCGGCCAACGGCCCGAAGGTGGACACCTTCGACTGGGGCGTGAAGTTCGAGAGCACCGTAGCCTCCTACACCGACTCGACCGGCAAACTGCTGTTTTTCAGCAACGGCTGCGCCGTGTTCGACGGGCAGGGCAGCCTGCTCGCCAACGGCGACGGGCTAAGCCCCGGCGAGATGCACGACTGGACCTGCGGCAAGGCCGGCTACGCGGCGCCAAAAGGCGCGATGGCCCTGCCCGCGCCGGGCAAGCCGGGCCTCTACTATCTGTTCCATATCGGCATCCAGTACGATGCGGTCAGGAAGATCAAGTACGGCCCGCTGTACTATTCGCTGATTGACATGAGCGCCAACGGCGGCAAGGGCGCCGTGCTGAGCAAGAACATCGTGCTCGTGGGCGGCGAGCTGGAGCCGTTCTCGGCGGTGCGGCACGGCAACGGGCGCGACTGGTGGATCGTGGCCCCAGAGTGGCACACCAACCGGCTGCATACGGTGCTGCTCTCTCCCTCGGGCGCGGCGGCCTATCCCGCCCAAGCGATAGGGCCGCCGCTGGCCGGGCATCGGGTGGGCGCTACCGCGTTCTCGCTCGACGGCGCCCGCTTTTCCCGCTACCACTGCGACCAGGGGGCGGTGGTGGCCGATTTCGACCGGTGCACGGGCGCGTTCAGCCAGCCCATCTTTATCAAAGCCCCGTTCTCCTTCTTGCAGGGCGGCGGCACCGCTTTCTCGCCCGACAGCCGCTACGTCTACGCCACTTCGCAATCCACGCTTTACTCGGCCGACTTGCAGGCGGCAGCGCCGAAATGGGACACGGTGTTCTATGTTTTCGACAACTGGGACTGGGGCACCACGCTGCACCACCTGCAATACGGGCCAGACGGCAACCTCTATTTCAGCACCCACAGCCGGGCCAATTACCTCAGCGCGATGAAGTTCCCCGCTGGCGGCGGCAGCCCGACCTTCGTGTTCAGGGCACTGCCCTTAGGCGTTCTGAATGCCCGAACCCTCCCCAACTTCCCCAACTTCCGCCTCTACGACTTCTCCAACAGCCCTTGCGACACGCTGGGCATCAACGCGCCATCGAGCGGCACTGCCGATCTTGGCGGGTCTATGGGCTTTAAAATCTGGCCCAACCCGGCGAGCGGGGAGGTGACGGTGCGGTGCGAAGAGGCGCAGCCGCTAGAGCGATGGCTGCTCTATTCCCCATTGGGGCAGGTGGCGCACTCAGGCCAGTGGCCGCGCGGCGAGCCGCAAGCGCGGCTCTCGGTGAGCGGCCTCCCGGCAGGTTGCTATTATCTGGTGCTGGTGGCGAGCGACGGCAGCGTGGGTATGCAAAGGCTTGTTGTTTTCTGAGCGCTATACTGGGTGATGCGGTGATGCGGGGATTTGGGGATTTGGGGATGCGGGGATTTGACATCCAAGCATCGGCGCGCAGAAGTTTTGGCCGCCCGTTTTCCTTGCTCGCGCAGATTCTGTCGTTCCTTTACCCCCAACGGCCCCGAAACCCGAAACCTTACAGCGAATGAACATCCTCGTCACCGGCGGAGCCGGTTTCATCGGCAGCCACACCGCAGTGGCCTTGACGCAAGCGGGCTTTACCCCCGTCATCATAGACGACTTCTCTACCTCGCAGCCTTCGGTGCTGGAGGGGCTGCGCCAAATTATTGGGCAAGAGCCGCGTTGCTACGCCGAAAACTGCCACCATGCAGATACCCTGCGGCGCATTTTCAAAGAAGAGAACATTGCCGGCGTGATCCATTTTGCAGCGTTCAAAGCGGTCGGCGAAAGCATGGAGCACCACGATGGGGATGTGGCTGGTGCGCTCGTCGTTTTTCAGCGATTCGCATACTTCGAAGCCGTCTTTTTCGGGCATCATCACATCCGACACGATGAGGTCGGGGACGGCCTCGAGCGCTCGCTCGATGCCCGCCTGACCATTGCGGGCGAGTATGACTTGGTAGTGCTCGCGCACACAAGCCGCCACATAATCGGCCACATCGGCATGGTCTTCCACGATGAGCACCCAGGGGCGGTGATCGGATCCGTCGGCCAGGTGCTCGTTGTGCGAAGGATCGGGCGGCTCGGACGCGGGGAACGGCGCCAAGTAAGGCAGCAACCGCGGCGGGCTGGACTGCCCAGCCAGGGCGGCGGCTTCCGATGAACGCCTGAGGGGCAGCAGCACAGTAAAAACAGCCCCTTCGCCCAACTTGCTGCTCACCTGAATGTCGCCCTGCATGTGCCTGACCAACTCGCGCACCAGGGCCAGCCCGATGCCCGTGCCGCCGCTGTGGCGGGTGGCCGAGTCGTCGGCTTGGTAGAAGCGGTCGAAGACTTAGGGCAGTTTTTCTGGAGAAATGCCCACGCCCGTGTCTTTCACCCGCAGCGACAGCCAGGCTTGTTTCTTTTGTTCAAACTGCTTGATTTGCACATAGATATGTCCGTCGCTGGGGGTGAATTTGATGGCATTGGAGAGCAGGTTGCTCCCGATCACCTGTATTTTCTCGGGGTCGTAGTCCATGTCTATGGCGGGCGCGTCGGTCTGAAAATGCAGCTGCACCCCTTGTCCGGTGGCGTAGGAGTGGAAGGATTCGGTGATGTACCTGACGAATGCCACCACATCGCCGCGCTGCAATTGCAGGGTCATGCTGCCCGCTTCGAGTTTCGAGAGGTCGAGCAGTTGGTTGATGAGTTGAAGGAGTTGCGAGCCGTTGCGCTGCACCATTTCCAGCAGCGATTGCTGCGCTTTGGCTCCTTGTTGGGCCAAGTATTGCCTCACCTGCTCCGTCACGCCGAGGATGACGGTGAGCGGTGTACGGAACTCGTGGGTGATGTTGGTGTAGAGGCGCGTCTTGACTTGATCGAGTTCCTGGAGGCGCAGGGTTTCGGCGTGTTCGAGCCGGCGGCGCAACTGGATTTGGTAGAAGCCGTAGGCCGCGCCCGCCGCTAGCAGCGCGTACAACGCGTAGGCCCACCACGAAGCCCACCAGGGCGGGCGGATCACGATGCGCAGGGCCGTTGGCACCTCGTTCCACACGCCGTCGCTGTTGCTGCCTTTCACTTGGAAGGTGTAGGCACCCGGAGAGAGGTTGAGGTACTGCGCGGTGTGCTCAAAGCCCCGGTGCGCCCATTCGGGTTCGGCACCTTCGAGGTAGAATTGGAACTGGTTGCGCTGCGGCTTGGCGTAGTCCAGCGCGGCGAACTGCAAGACGAGGTTGTTTTGGACGTAGGACAATTCGAGCGTCTCGGTGAATTCGATGCCCCGTGTCAGGAGCGCGGCAGGGTCTCGCGGATCGGCAGGCAAGCCATTGACAGACAAGAAAGTAAGTTGCACTTTTGGCGGATCTGCATTGGGAGACAGGTCTTTCGGGTCAAAAATCGTCAGCCCGTTCACCCCGCCAAAAATCAGCCTGCCATCCGGCATTTTGCCGTAGGCGTAGGTGTTGAACTCATTGCCAGGCAAGCCGTCCGATTGCAGGAAATACTGAAACTGCCCAGTGGCAGGGTTGAATTTGTTGAGGCCCTTGTTCGTGCTGAGCCATAGAGCGCTGGCCCCCCCGACCCCCCCAGCGGGGGGGAGGATGCTCGGCTCTCGGATGCCCGACGCGGACTTGAGGGCGAAGCACTCCCGCCTCCTCCGGGGGCGGCGGGGGCCTCCGCCACAATCCCGTACACCACATCGTTCGACAAGCCATTTTGGGTATTGAAAAGGGTGAAATGACTGGTGCGCGTGTCCAGGCGGCTCAGCCCGCCACCGCCCGTCCCGATCCAGAGGATATGGGCATCTGTGGGGTCGGTCAGCAGGGTTTTGATGTTGTTGATGGGCAGGCTGTTGCGTTTGGCTGGGTCATTTTCCAACTTGCTGAAGCGGAAGTTGCCCGCGCCGTCGGGCTGCGCCCGGATGATGCTTTTGGACAGGGCAATCCATTGGCTGCCGTCTGCTGTGACTGCCACCGACATCACGCTTTGCTCGCCCTCGGTGAGTTGGCTGTAATCGTAGGTTGCGAATTGACGGGTCTTGCGGTCGAAGCGCAGCATCCGGTAAGGCAGGTAGAGCCATACCGCATCGGGGGCTTCATAGCGCAGCGCGAGCACGTCGAAGTAGCGCTGCGGGTCAATGGGGTAATGGAATACCTCCGTGTAGCCGCTAACGGGCTGGTAGTGGATCAACTTGCCCGCCGATCTGCGAATGTCCTGGCCGCTCGTCCACAGGTCGCCCGCGTCATCGGCCACGGTGTAAAGTGCGAACATATCCAGCGCCGATGCTGCGAACGGGTAAGGCATCAATTGCCCGGTGGCCAAGCGGAGGCGATGGCCTGATGTAGATTTGACGGCAGGCTGATTGATGCGCCCCAAGCAGACATCTCCTTGATTGTCAATGAACGGTGGGCTATAAATAGAAAGCCCCGGCAGGTAGTTTTTAAAAGCGGCGGCACGCGGGTTGAACTGGCGGATGCCGTGCGCGTTGGTGCCAAACCAGGTGATGCCGGTTTGGTCTGTGAGGCTGCGCACCACGCCTTCGGGTATGTGCAGGCGCACTTTGGCCTGCACTGGTGCTAGGGTCGCGGGCAACCGCGACAAGTCGAATTGAAACGCATAGGTAGCATCCATATCCAGCCAGAGCAACCGCTGGCGCGGGTCGAAATGCCACATCGTATTGATGGGCTGCGCGCTGCGGATCAGGTGCCAGGGGTCGCTCAGGCGGGTCGCGTCGAAGTGCGCGATGATGCGGTCGCCGCTCAGCCAGACTCCGTTGGCGCCATCGGGCATCATTTGCATGAGCGCATCTTGACCGGGCACAGCGAACTGCCGAAGTTGGCGGGAAGCGAGGTCCAGGCGGCTCAATTCGCGTCCGCCCGACTTCAAGAGCCAGAGCGTTTGCCCGTCTTCGCTCAGTTTCATGTCCAACAGGGCTGTTTCCGCTACCAAGTTTTCCGATGGCAGCGAGGGCTGTTCAGGGCCAGTATTCTGCAATCGAGCGATGACTTCGGCGGTCAGTACCAAGCGTTGGACCCATGTTCCACCACTAAAAAAGTACAGCCGCTGCTGCCGGTCACTGGCTACGCTCCCTACTTTGCCGATATTCAAATGGTAAAAGCGACGCGTTTGCCGGTCCAGCAAGTCAATGCCTGCGCTGGTGTGGACGCACAAGAATTCGCCCACTTCCACCACCTGCTGGATGCCGTTGTGTGAAATAGAAAAAGGGTCGTAGGGATCGTGCCGAAACACCAGAAACTCGTACCCGTCGTAACGGCAGAGGCCATCGTTGGTACCCACCCACATAAACCCGTCCCGGTCTTGACATAGAGATACCACATAACCCTGTGGCAGCCCATGTTCGATAGTGATCCTGGTCAACTCCAATGGAGATTGCCCCAACAGTGGCGGCTGCACCATCCACAGAAAAAGCAAGCAGGAGAGTAGTCTGAGCACAGTTGAACGGTATTTTGGACAAAAGTAGCAGGTTCGAGGGGTTTATCTGAAAAACCAGTACAGCGGGGAGGGAAGGCTATGATCGTTGTGCGCTGTACGGGGAAACAAAAACCGCCCGGCGTTTTGCAACGCCGGGCGGTATAGAAACTATCTTCTTCTTTATCTTTTTGCAGATATCACCGCTGCAGCACCACCTTCCGCGTCACCATACCGTCCTCGGTGTTCAAGCGCACGAAGTACACCCCTGCACCCAGCCGCAACCCCGCGTCAGAAGTGCCATCCCAGGTCACTGTGTTCAGGCC
>Ga0209181_10010565_pt1 | contig 11982 bp, 8 predicted proteins | sample MAT05_FD_187208 | JGI IMG/M metagenome (GOLD analysis project Ga0209181, IMG submission 187208) | Freshwater microbial communities from Lake Fryxell liftoff mats and glacier meltwater in Antarctica - MAT-05 (SPAdes) (version 2) | ecosystem: Environmental > Aquatic > Freshwater > Ice > Liftoff... | reverse complement strand
ACACAGAACGATGAGGGCGGCTGGCGCTACAACCCGGTTCCCGTCGAGGCCGATATCTCCGTGACCATTACGCAGATCATGGCCCTGCGCTCGGCCCGCAACGCGGGGATTGAGGTGCCAAAGACGACGATCGATCGGGCGGTGGAGTATGTGCGCAAATGCCAGAACCCTGATGGCGGGTTCATGTATCAACTGCCCGGTGGCGTTTCGCTCTGGCCGCGCTCGGCGGCGGGCGTTGCGTCGCTCTACTACGCCGGCGTGTATCAGGACCAAGCGATCGACAACGGGCTGAAGTACTTGCTCGATGCGGCGACACCGGGGAGCCCCGCTCGCGTCGAACAGCACTACTGGTACGGGCAGTACTACGTGGCACAATCGATGTATCTGGCCGGCGGCAAGTATTGGGCGACGTGGTGGCCCGCGGCGCGTGCGGAGCTGATCGATCGCCAGCTCTCCACCGGTGCGTGGGCCGATCCATCGATCGGGCCGGCGTATGGCACGTCGATGGCGCTCATCGTTTTACAGATGCCCAAACGCTATTTGCCGATCTTCCAAAAGTGAGTCACGCTGATGCCGACGACACTGTCCATGAATGCGCACGACTTCGGTGGGCATGGTTTCCAGCGTCGCACGTTCGAGCCAACATTTGTCTCGGCGATGGCAATCGTTATGCTCGCGTGCGGCGCAAGCGCGCATCAAGAGTCGGCACCGTCTTCGACACCGGCTCGGGGCAAGTCGCAAGTCGAGGGCGCTTCGCGCTCGTCACTGATAATTCTGGACGACAACCTGCGCACGATCGCGTTGCAGCGATTGAGCAGTTTCACGTCGGAGTCGATCACGTACGTCGATATGGATGGGCAGGAGCGCCGGCTGGAGCGCGAGGGCGTGCTGGCGCTGGTGCCGCGGGACTGGGCGGAATCTTTGTCGCAGCCAGTGACGCGGACGGCGCGGTCCGACCAGGCGGTGCTTCGGCTAGCCGACGGCGTGACGCTGATGGGCACACCGGCGCTGACCGACGCCGATGAAGCGGGCGGCGAGTCACTGACCTGGGACCATCGAGTCCTGCGCGAGTTCACCTTCAAGCTCGATCAGATATTATCGATTGACCTGGCGGCGCGTGATGGCGAGCCGCCCGCGCTGACCGCCGAGGCCGACGCGCTGCTGGACACGCGGGCGCCGAGCGCCGACACGATCCTGCTGCGAAATGCCGAGCGACTTCGCGGCTTCGTCGCTGGGTTTCAGCCCGGCGTTGAGAACGGGCGTGGAGCACCGGCGATCAGCATCGAGATTGACAAGGTCGCGACGGTCGTCCCGCTGGCGCGCGTGCGCGCGATATCGCTGAGCAACCCGCGAACGCGCTCTGGTGCGATCACGATCTCCCTCGGCGACGGATCGGTCATCAGCGCCAGCACGCTCACGTTTGGCGATGACAACACCTTTGTCGTCGCGATCGAACGTTCGGGCCAGCCAGTGCAAAGCGTCCGCTTGACGAATGACTCGCTGCAGGCGGCGTTGCTGAGCCCGCGCCGGCTGGTCACGCTGGCATCGCTTACGCCGCAGGCACCACCCGTCGCGACGTCGCGCACGGATCGCGCCACGCGCGAGGTGACGGTCATCGCCGAGCCAGAGCCGCTGGACCTTCGGAGCGTGCTGGTCTCTGGCGCAGCGGAAGTTCGCTGGGCGATCCCGAGCGGGGCCGTCCGCTTCGGCGCGATGCTGGTGCTTCCTGATAACGCCCGCCCGCTCGGGGCGTTCTCGTGCTCGCTTGATGTCCTGAACGATCGCGGCGCGACCCTGCCCGGGCTCTCAAAGGAACACTCGTTGTCGTCAAAGTCGCCCTCGGGAGAGCTGCTCATCGAACTGCCGCCCGAGGCGCGGTCGATCCGGTTCAGGACCGTGCAAGGCGCGTCAGGTCCGGTGCAAGTCGGCGTGTTGCTGCGTCGCGCCGCGTTCGTGCTCAAACCGTGATGACGGCGCAGTCGCGGGCGAGCTCACGACGCCTTGCTTCGAACATCCAGGCGCGAGCACAATGTCTGCAACCGCACGATCACAGGCTGCACCGTCGACAGGTCCGTCGACGCTTCGACAGCCACCATCACCTGGCGCGTGGTGCGTTCGAGTCGCTCGAAGCCGTGCGTCGCGGCGTCATCGGTAAACTTCAGCAAGAGGTTGGCGAGCTTTGGCGTGTCGCCCGCGGCTCTGGCCGACTCGATCTCCGCCGCAGCGTCGGCGGCGCTGCGCACAAACTCGTTGACGTATTCAGCGCTCTCGGGCTCATCGTCGATCGAACTGAAGATCTTCGGCGGCTTGTCGCCCGCCTTGGACTCCTCGAGTGCGTCAACGATTGCCTTCAGCATCGTCTGCGGCGTCGCGGGCTTGCAGACCACGTCCTGCACGTCAAGAATCGCCAGCCCGCTCAGACGGCTCGCGCTGAGCTCGCCGGTAATCACAAGGATCGGGTCCTTGAATCCGGCGCCGCGTGCGCCGTTGATCACGTCCTCGCCGCTGCCGCTGACGAGGTTCAAGTCTGTGAGGATGAGGTCAAAGGGCGGGCCGGCGCTCAGGGCGGCCAGCGCTTCCTGCGCTGTCGCGACGCCAGTCACGTCCGCGTGAGCTTTGCCCAATAGCAGCGAGTAGAGCCGGCGCTCGGCCGCGTCGTCTTCGACCAGCAAGACCCGCCCATGCAGCGTCTTCGGTGCGGCGGCGTGCGTCGAGCCTGCGGCGTGCTGAGGCGAGTCCGCATCGGAGGCTCCCGAGCCGCGCACGCCGGAGTCGGCGCACTCAGCCACGAACGCAGAGACATCAATCTCTTCGTCCAGCTTCAGCAGAACCTCGTGGATCGAGTGCTGAACATGGCGGCACGCGGTCACCTCGCCGCGCATCGGCACGGGGGCGCCGGACAGCTCGCGCAGCACGAGCGAGCACGCCGTGCGGTCGTGAAGGAAACATGTTGTCAGGATGCTCGCGGTCGCGACCGAGATGTGGCGCGTCGCGGCGGGGAAGCGAGCGATGCCCCCGCCGGGATGCAGCGCCATCAGCGTCAGGCCCTTGCTCCGATATCGAAGGCGCGCCTTGCCACCTTCGCTGCGAGCGCGCGACTTGTCTTCGCGAGCGTCAAGCTGATCTGCGATGGCTTCCAGCCGGCTCGCGATGAGCTTTTCCCGGCTTTGATCGATCATCGGCATTTCAGAACCCCCTGAACGAGCGGCCCGGCTCAACGCGACTGAACACAACGCGTGAATCGCCTGACGCTTCTGGCATCGTCGCGATAGGTTGTTCACTTCAAGAACCGCGAGAAAATGGGATGGTGCCAAACCGCGCTCGCGAGACCGCCACCTATTCAGGGGCTCGGCGCGTGACTAGCGGACCTTGATCGACGCGAGCCCAATCACCACCAGCAGCAGCGTGATGATCCAGAACCGCACGACGACCTGCTGCTCGCGCCAGTCCGAGAGGTGCAGGTGATGGTGAAACGGCGCGACCTTGAAGATGCGCTTGCCGCCCGAGAGCTTGAAGTACCCCACTTGCAGGATGACCGAGCCGATCTCCAGCAGGAACACGCCGCACATGAAGAGCACGACGATCTCCTGGCGCGTCACCATCGCGACGTAGCCGATCGTCCCGCCCAGGCCCAGCGCGCCGGTATCGCCCATGAAGACGCTGGCTGGCGAGCAGTTGAACCACAGGAAGCCCAAACACGCGCCGCCCATCGCGCCCGCCATCACCGCCAGTTCGCCGCTACCAGCGACATACGGCACGAGCAGCCAGTTTGCCCAGGGCTGCGTGCCCGCGATCAGTGCCAGCAGCATAAGTCCGAGCGACACCGCAGTGGACGTGCCCGCGGCGAGCCCGTCCATGCCGTCGGAGATGTTCACCGCGTTGCTCATCCCCGCGATCATCAGCACGCCCAGCGGGACGAAAATCCAGATCGGAAGGTAGATCAGCCCTGAGTTCACGACCCAGCTCAGCGTGCCAGCCGACTCGTTAATGCTCGCGACGAACGTCTTCTGCAGCGGCAGGTTCAACACGTGCGAGAGGCTGTGACCCGATTCGACGAAATCTGGCAGCATGCCGTAGCGATACGCGAAGAACGCCACCAGCAGTGCGCCGCCCAGCTGACCGACCAGCTTCTCCCACGCGAAAAGACCCTGGCGACTGCCGCCGGAGCGCGTCGCGGCCGTGAGCTTCAGCCAGTCATCCACGCCGCCCAGCGCGGACATCCACAGGAGCGTGATAAGCCCGAGGATAACGTAGTTGTTCAGGAAGTTGCTGAGAAGCAGCGTGCTGAAGACCATGGAGCCCACGATCAGCACGCCGCCCATCGTCGGCACGTGGCGCTTGCTTCCGGCGACCGCCTCCAGAGCGACGACATCGGTCTTGCCCGCGTCGCCGATCTTCTGAGCGGTGAGCCAGCGAATCACCGGCCGGCCGAGGACCAGGACGAAGATGAACGAGACGATCGCCGCGGCCGAGGCGCGGAAGGTCAGTTGGTCCAGCAGTTGCAGCACCGACTCCAGCGGCGTATTCAGCAGCAGATCTCGGAACCACTTGGTGTCGTAGATCACATACATGGTCGAGCGTCACTCCATACTCACGAAATCTGTCGGGTTGCGGTGCCCGAACCTCGGACGTGCGGCTGCGCGGGCACGATCTGCACCGGGACTGCGGGCACGGGACGCATCGCCCCACCCGCCACGCCCTCATCACCCGACACGCGCCCACCAAGCTGCTCGATCACCTCCGCCAATCGCTCCAATCGAGCCCTGCGCGAGCCCTTGAGCAGCACGGCATCGCCCGCGTTGATCATCGCGACGATCCGATCAATCGCTGACGGGCTCAACTCCGGCACGCTCAGCAGCTGCGCACCGGCGAACGCGCCGCGATACGCCTCGCCCGCCAGGAGCGCGCTCTTGCCCACCGTGATCAGCACGTCAACCCCGCCGGACGCGCCGAGGAACGCGCCGACATCGCGATGGCCCTGATCGGTCGCATCGCCCAGCTCGAACATGTCGCCCATGATGAAAACGCGCCGGCTCTTGGGGCACGTCGCGACGAAGGTGCGCAGGCCGGCGATCATCGAGTCTGGGTTGGCGTTGTACGCGTCGTTGATCAGCGTGATTGAGCCGCGCTCCAGCGCGATGGTGCGCCGCTCCCAGCGCATCTGCGCCGGCTTCACAGCGCCGAGCCCCGCGCCGATCGAATCGTCATCCATCCCCATCCGCCGGGCCACACCGATCGCTGCCAGAGCGTTGCAGGCGTTGTGCTCACCCTCCATGGGCAACTGGAAGCGTGCGCGCCCGTTGACCTCGAACGTCAGGCCCGGCGTCGGCTCGGCGCCGGCGCTCGTCACGCTGGTGTGCTCGCAGCCCGTAAGCCGCAGCTCGGCGTTCGACGCGCGTCCGAATCGCAACAGCGGACTATCGCCGAAGCGCGCGCCCTCGCCCACGATCGCCGCGAGTTCCGGGCTGTCGGCGGTGATGATGCCGAGCCCGCCGGGGCACAGGTGAGAGAGGATCGCGCTCTCCTCGCGCGCCACGCCCCGCAGGTCGCGGAGCTTCTCAAGGTGCTCACGCCCGATGCTGGTGATCACGCAGATGTCCGGCTCGACGACGCCTCCCAGCATCGAGATCTCGCCCGGCGCATTGGTCCCGACCTCGCAGATCAGGAACTGGTCGGTCGCGCGGGCGGCCAGGATCGTCAGCGGCACGCCGATGTCGTTGTTGTGGCTCTTCTTGCTGGCGCTGCCGTGAAATCGCTGCGCGAGCACGCCCTCGATCAGCCGGACGGTCGTCGTCTTGCCGTTGGAGCCGCAGACCGCGATGACCTTGCACTGGCTCAGCGTGCGCCGGTACGCCTGCGCGAGCTTCAGCAGCGCGCGGCGCGTATCGGGCACGCGGATCACGACCACGCCCCGGCCCTGCCGCCCGCTCGTTGGCCCGGGGATCGCGGCATCTTCGCGATCAATGATGAGCACCAGCGCGCCGGCCTCGCATGCTTCGGCGAGGAAGTCGTGCCCGTCGAAGTTCTCGCCACGGATCGCGATAAAGACCTGCCCGTCAGCGATGCTGCGCGAGTCGATGCTCACGCCCTCGATGCGCACGCCCGGGTGTGCGCCGCCGGCCCACGCGGGGCGCGCCACGACGACGCCGCCGCTGGCGATCTTCAGTTGGTCGACCGTCCAAAAACTCACGCCTTGCTCCATGATCGTGCTCAGCCCCCCGGGCCGCTCCCATGCTCAGTTCCCGTAAAGCCCGTGTCGCCGTGTTCGTCTGATGCGGTGTGCCTCCGCGTGCGGGCCGAGCGTACACCAGCCTTGAGCCCCGCGCCGCGAGCGCGCGCGACGACCTGCGCCTGCGAACACGACGGAACATCGCCCCGCGCTACCAACGCCTCGCGAGCCACCTCGCGATCGTCGAAGTGGATCTTGGTGGTGCCGCCATGACCGTCGGGCAGGATCTGGTAATCCTCGTGCCCCTTGCCAGCGACGATCACCAGATCGCCCGGCTGCGCCTCGCGAATCGCCAGCTCGATCGCGCGCCTGCGATCCATCTCCACCACCGACTTGCCTCGCGCCTGTGACGGCACACCCGCAAGCACCTGCTCAACGATCGCGCGCGGATCTTCGGTGCGCGGGTTGTCGGAAGTGATTACCAGCCGGTCGGCCAGTTCCGCCGCGGCGTTCCCCATCTTCGGTCGCTTGGTGCGGTCGCGATCACCGCCGCAGCCGAAGACGACCCACAGCCGCCCACGCTCGCCGCTTCCAGAGCGAACCACGCTGCGCCCGACCGTCAGCACGCGCCGCAGCGCGTCATCAGTGTGCGCGTAATCGACATAGACCGCCAGCGGGTCGGCCCACGCAGTGACCAGCTCCAATCTCCCCGGCGGCGCCTTGCTCGACTCCATCGTCGCGCGGATGTCCTCCGCCGCCACACCCATCTCGTCCAGCACCGCCATCGCCTGTAGCGCGTTCGTTAGGTTGTGCTCGCCAATCAAGGGCAGACGCAGCGACCAATCCACCTCGCCCGACATCGTCCGCCCCAACACGCGGCACTCCATCCCCGCCAACCCCGTCGACTCCACCACGCCCCGCCACTCAGCGCCGCCGCTGGATCCAACGCCGCCAGCCACCAGCGAGCAGCGCACCACCCGCGCCACGGTGTCGCGCACCATCCGCGTGTGCCACGGGTCATCAACATTCACGATCGCCACGCCCCCGCGGCTCGCGCCGCTCACACCCTCACCGGCACCCGCACTACCACCGCCACCAACCCGCTCCTCGCCCGCTGGCAGCGACTCGAACAGCATCGCCTTGCACTCTGCGTAACTCTCCATCGTGCCGTGGTAATCCAGATGGTCGTGCGTCAGGTTCGTGAACACACCGATCCGGAATCGCACCCCGCCCACCCGGCGCTGGTGCAACGCATGACTGCTGGCCTCCATCACACATGCGCGACAGCCGCTCTCAAGCATCCGCGAGATCGTCCGGCTCACCTCCAGCGCCGGCGGCGTGGTCAGCGTTGCTGGCGCGACCTCTGTGCCGTCGTCAATACACACCGTGCCCATCATGCCGCAGCGCACGCCGATCAAGTTCAACGCCTGATGCACCAGCCACGTCACCGTCGTCTTCCCGTTCGTCCCCGTGACGCCCACGCTCGTGAGCTTGCTGGAAGCGTCGCCATAGAACCGCTCGGCAACTCGCGCCGCCGCGAGCGGCAGGTCCTCCGTCAGCAGCAACTCCGCGTGCTCCTGCGTGTGCCCCGAGCCCGAGGGTGCCGGCAGCCGCAGCGCCGGGTCGTCAGACAAGATCGCCACCGCACCGGCCCCCACCGCCGCGGGCACGAACGCCCGCCCGTCACTCTTCTCACCCCGGCGCGCGACAAACAGCGAGCCGGGCATGACGGTTCGGCTGTCCTCGGTGATGTCACAGATGCGGACGCTGGCGGGCTTGCCGCGCACGACGGCGGAGATCCGCCGAATACCAATGCCGGCAATGAGTTGGTCCAGGTCCATCCGGACGCTCCCAAAGTGCTGCACACATCTCGGTTCCACACGCGCCGCACGCCCTCACAGGCGTGCGTGATCGCGCTGGCGCGGGCCGGCACGATCCCTTCAGGGTATCGAGCCGCGCCGGCCCGAAGACGCAGTTTTTGCCGGAGCGCCTAGGCTTGCTTTGAGGTACACGGATGGACCCGGACGACGAAATCTGTCTGTGCTTTCACGTCTCGCTCCGCAAGGTGCGCACGTTCCTGTCGCGAGAGAACCCGCCGGTGGCGAGCCTGATCAGCGAATGCCTGGGCGCGGGCACGGGCTGCCGCTGGTGCGTGCCGTTCCTTCAACACCTGCATGAATGTCATGTCCAGGGCAAGCCAGTGGATCTGCGCGTGTCGCCCGAGGCATACTCCAAGAGTCGCCTCAGCTATCGAGCGACGACGGTGCGCGACGCATCGATGTTAAACCAGGCAATATTGCCACCGGATCGTGTGGACGAGGCCGAGTCGAACCCTTCAGGAGCCGTTAATCCGAGCCAGTAAAGCCACTAATTTGTTGTCTCTCTGCGACACCGACCTTGCAATGTGATTTTCTTCATCTACTCTTCGAGCAGCGGTCTTGAACTGGTTGCGATCCCCGCAACCGGCACCGCCTTAACTTGAGGAGAGAGAGAAATGCCCACGCGTTTTTTGTCCGTTGCACTTTGCACCTTGGCGCTGACGTCAGTCGCCCAGGCGAATCTCATTCAAACCGGCACGTACCAGCTTTTCAACCACCCCGATGGCTCTCAGTCACCGCCGCCTTACGGCCTGCGGATCGATGAACTCTTTAACGCCACCGGCGGGCACGACGTGTACAGCTTCACGTTCAACACGAACGGCGCGTACATGCTCATGGACTACAACGGAAGCACCATCCGCATCTACGGCACCTGCTACGGCGGGCGCGACGTCGGCTCCGCTTGGGCCGCCGAGGCCAACACCGGCCTGTACACCGTCGATTTCACCTACAACATTGGCGTCGGTTTGGCCGCCGGCGATGACGACCTTGCTGTCAACGCCAACCGCCAGAACTTCGGCACCATCGTCACCCCGAGCAACCAGACCATCAACCTCACGAACCAGGCCGACGGCAGCGGCCTCTCCTTCCGCTTCGGCGACGAGAACAACGACCTCGGCCATCGTGGCTTCGACGGCATCTCCGGCTGGGGCTGGCTGGCCATCGTCGGCAGCAGCGGCAGTGTTTCCCACGTCGATGCGCAGGATTGGCTCTTCACCGCAGTCATCCCGGCCCCCTCGGCCGCGGCGATGCTCGCCCTCGCTGGCTTCGGCGTTTCCCGGCGTCGTCGCGCCTGATTCTCGAAGCGGCCCCCGTTTCAGACTTCAGACTCCATCAACGAAAAGACCGCACCTCATCGGTGCGGTCTTTTTTCGTTCATGCTTCGTATCTCGCGATTGCCAGCGACGAACCTTGATGTGGCCGAGTGCAACTTCGCGCTCGTCGCCGCAGAGGATGCCCCTCGCTTAGCTGTCGATCTTCCGCAGGCTGAGGCCATATTCGGTCAGCTTGGCCCGCACTTCGGTCAGGCTCGTGGCGCCGAAGTTCTTGACACCCAAGAGCTCGGCCTCGGTGTGCGTCACCAAGTCGCCCAGCGAGTGAATGTTCAGGAGCTGCAGCGCCTTGCGAGCACGCACCGAGAGGTTCATCTCGTTCACGCTCTTGTTCAGCACCGCTTCGTTGCCGCTGCCCTTGAGCGACTCGATCATCTGCTTGCGAGCGGCGCGGTGCGCGTCGTCGCGTCCCTGGCCCAGGCGCAGGCCCTTGCTGGCGAGCATGGTCTTGATCTCGACCAGCGAGCTATCGCCAAAGTTCTTGTAGCTCAGCAGCTCGGCCTCGGTGGTGCGAACCAGGTCGCCCAGCGTGCGGATGTTCATCTTCTTCAGGCACGTGCGGGCGCGGACCGAGAGCTCGAAATCGGTCACCGGCGTATCGAGCAGCGCGGAGCGCTTGAGCTTCTCGCGATCATGGTCGTCGTCCATCACCATGGTCTTGCTGGCGATGACGTCCTTCATGAACAGGCGGGCCCGCAGGTGGTTCGGGTCAGTCTCGAGCACTTGCCGCAGGCAGCGCTCGGCACGCACGAAATCGCCCCGGTCCTCGTACAGCACCGCGAGGTTCATCAGGGCGTTGATCGGTGCCGGGGGGCGCTCGATGGCGCGCTCGTAGATCTCGATCGCTTCGTCTTCCCGACCGGCCAAGTCCACCAGATAGCCAAGCCGGAACATGATCTTCTGGTCGGTCGGGTCCGCCGCGACGGCCTTGCGATAGAGCACGATCGCCTCAATGCGATCGCCCGAAGACTCCATTTTCTCAGCCTCAACAGCAAACTTTGCAGCCTGTGCCGCGTCGCGTTGCACTTCCTTCGCGCCGATCACCATGTCCAGAGGATTGATGCTCATGCCAACTCCTGTATACTCAATGTTCTGTCGCTGTTCGTGTCGCCGGAAGCCCGCCCGCCAGGCACAACTACCGCGCCGCGGCCTGCCGACTTTGGCGGGGATCATAGGCGCGATCCGCCATAACACCACGCGCCCACCAGCCGGGTGTGCGCCTCTACTACTTCTATGTCGTCCCGCGTCCGCGCCGGTCGAAACCGACACGCCAGCCAAGATCGCCGCGATAGCCGACTGACCGCGTGCCCGAGGCTGCGCGAAGGCACCGCTCGAAGTACCTTCCGAGGCACCGGCCGCCGATCATTCCCGCTCCGCCCGCCACCCCTGCGCAATCGGCATCCGACGCCCCGTGCCAAAGGCGACCGACATCACCTTCAGCCCCGGTGCCGCCTGCTTCCGCTTGAACTCGCTCAGGTCGATTAGCCTGATCACCCGGCGCAGGCCCGCCTCGTCAATCAACTTCGTCGAACCGCTCGAGCCCGCGTTCAGCATCGCGCCGACAATCTCCGCCGCGCTCTGGCGCCGCTCCACATAGCGCTCGACGATCTCGTCAAGCACCTCGTACGCTGGCAGCGAATCCTGATCCGTCTGGTTCGGGCGCAGCTCGGCGCTGGGCGGCTTGGTGATGCTGCTGACGGGGATCGGCGGGCCGCTCAGCCCGCTGATCCCGAGCTCGCGCCAGTGCTCGTTCATCCATCGCGCCAGGTCGTACACCATCGTCTTGTAGACATCGCTGATCACCGCCAGCCCGCCGTTCATATCGCCATACAGCGTGCAATACCCCACCGCCACCTCGCTCTTGTTCCCCGTCGTCAGCAGCAGTCGCCCCTGCTTGTTGCTCACGCCCATGAGCACGCTGCCGCGGATCCGCGATTGCAGATTCTCTTCCGCGACATCCGGCGGCGCACCAGCAAAGACCGGCTCAAGCACGCCCAGCATCGCCTCGAACACCGGCTCGATCTCGACCGTTTCGTAACCAATTCCGAGCGCCCGCGCGAGCGCCAGCGCGTCGTCCTTTGACCCTTGCGATGAGTAACGCGAGGGCAAGCTCAAGCCCAACAGATTGCCCGGCCCGATCGCCGCCGTCGCCAGGACCGCGACCACCGCGCTATCGATCCCGCCCGACAGCCCGAGCACGCACTTGGCAAACCCAGTCTTACGGCAGTAATCCCGCACACCCAGCGTGAGCGCCCGGAACAACAGCGCGCATCGCTCCGCGCCCATGAGCGGATCGCCCACGGGCTTGCTCACTCGCGCCGCCTTGGCGTCGCTGGCCGGCAGATCGACCAGCACCATCGCCTCTTCAAACCCGGGCCCCGCCGCGATCAGGTTACCCGCAGGGTCAAACGCTGCGCCGTGCCCATCAAACACCAGCTCGTCGTTCGCGCCCACCTGGTTCACAGCGCACACATACACCTCGTGCGCCATGGCGTGCCGTCGCAGAAGCTCGCGATGGCGAGCCCCGGTGCCAAGCCGAAACGGGCTGGCGCTGGGGTTCACGATCACCGTCGCGCCGGGCGAGCCGTTCGGCGGCCGGACC
>Ga0209181_10010562_pt1 | contig 11982 bp, 10 predicted proteins | sample MAT05_FD_187208 | JGI IMG/M metagenome (GOLD analysis project Ga0209181, IMG submission 187208) | Freshwater microbial communities from Lake Fryxell liftoff mats and glacier meltwater in Antarctica - MAT-05 (SPAdes) (version 2) | ecosystem: Environmental > Aquatic > Freshwater > Ice > Liftoff... | reverse complement strand
ACGACCGCGAGAAGCTGCAAGAGCGCGTGGCCAAGCTGGCCGGCGGTGTTGCACTGATCAAGGTTGGCGCCGCTACCGAAGTCGAAATGAAAGAGAAAAAAGCCCGCGTTGAAGACGCGCTGCACGCAACCCGTGCGGCAGTCGAGGAAGGCATTCTCGCCGGCGGCGGCGTGGCTTACCTGCGCGCCAAGCAGGCCATTACCAAGCTCAAAGGCAACAACCACGACGAAGATGCCGGTATCGCCATCGTCATGCGCGCGCTTGAAGAACCCCTGCGCATCATCGTCGCCAATGCCGGCGGCGAGCCTTCGGTCGTGCTCAACAAGGTGCTCGAAGGCAAGGGCAACTTCGGCTACAACGCCCAGAACGACACGTATGGCGACCTGGTCGAAATGGGCGTGCTCGACCCGACCAAGGTAACCCGCACCGCGCTGCAAAACGCGGCGTCGGTTGCCGGCCTGATGCTGACCACCGACGCGATGGTCGGCGAACTGCCGGAAGACAAGTCGGCTGGCGGCGGCATGGGCGGCGGCATGGGTGGCGGCATGGGCGGTATGGGTGGCATGGGCGGCATGGACATGTAATGATCAACGGCGAAAAGTACACACCTACTTTTCGCCGGCTTGGTTAGCGATAAATCACCGGCAAGGCCGGCTGATTTATCGGTCCAGAGTGCAAGTAACAAAAAGCCCGCGGGAAACCGCGGGCTTTTTGTTTTTCTTGCGTGCGGGGTGTCAGGATGATGCCGCGTCGCAGTTACTTCGTCGTTTTGCAACGATGCGGAGGCGCTTGATCACGGCGCCGGAATAGTCGAGGTCGGTGTTTCACCGCCAACAAAGCCAATATCTGCAACACCCAGGCGGGTTCAATCAATTACTTCGCGAACTCCCGCAAACCAGCCATACAGCCAGTCGCGCCCGAACTCTTCGGGCGCGATACACGAACGCGCGTCATGCATGCCACGCTCCCCCAGACGCGAAGCGCCGAGCGTGCCAAGGATGTCGTCGAAACGCTTGCCGCCGAAATTGAAGGTCTCGCGGTAGTTCGAGTCGCCCAGACCGAACACGGCATAGCGGATGCCCGACAGGTCGGGGCGACCGTCGCAGAGTTCCCGATAAAGCCTCTGCGCATTCTCAGGCACCTCGCCTTCGCCATAGGTGGAGGTGCAGATCAAATACACCTTGCCCGGCATGAAAATCGTCGCGTCGAGATTGTCCATCAGGAAGAACTCGACCTGGCGACCATATTCGTCGCGCAGGATCTGCTGCATGTCTTCGGCGGCGAACTCGGCGTTGCCCGTCATAGAGCCGACCAGAATGACGATCGGCGTCATTGCGGGCAGGCGCGCACGGGCGGCAGGCGCGGGAAAAGAATCGTCGTCGGACCATGCCCATGCAATGCGGCCAGGCTTTCCTGCTCGCGCCGCATCAGAAGAATTTCAGGTAGCGCTCTTTTTCCCACTCGGTGACATGCACCGAATAGGCATGCCACTCCTCGCGCTTGTAGTCCAGCCATGCGTTGGCCATGGTGTCGCCCATGACGCTCCGGCTCAAGGGATCGGCCTCGAAAGCATCGAGCGCTTCGCCCAGGGAGCGCGGCAGCAACGAAACGCCGAGGCGGTCGAGTTCCGTGCGGCTTTTCAGGTACATGTTGTCGGCATGCGGCATGCCGGGGTCGAGCCGCTCGCGAATGCCTTCCAGGCCGGCCGCAATCGTCAGCGCCAGTCCGAGATACGGATTACAGGACGCATCCGGCAGACGCATTTCCACCCGTCCGCCCCCGAGCGGGATGCGCAGGGTGTTGGTGCGGTTGTTGCCGCCGTAGCAGACGAAAATCGGCGCCCAGGTGAAGCCCGCGCGGCTGCCGCGCGGCACCAGGCGCTTGTAGCTGTTCACCGTCGGCGCCACCACGGCGCAAATGGCCGGTAAGTGGCGCAATACGCCGGCGATGTAGTGGTATCCGATCTCGGAGAGGCCGCAGCCACGCGCATCGCTCGCCGATTCGAACAGGTTGCGCTTGTTCGCGAGATCAAATATCGACATGTTGAAATGCGCCCCGCTGCCGGCCCGATCGCCGAACGGCTTGGGCATGAAGCTGGCAAAGGCGCCGTGGCGGCGTGCGATCTCGTCGGCCATCAGGCGGAAGAACACCATGCGATCGGCCATGGTCTTGGCCTCGAAATAGTTGAAGTCGATCTCGAACTGGCCGATCGCGTCCTCATGGTCGAACGAATACACCCCCCACCCGAGATGATTCATCGCGCCGATAAGCTCGTCCAGCCAGGGCATGTTCTCAAGTAGCCGCGCGACGTCGTAGGCCGGCTTGACCAGATGCGGACGGGCGTTGAGCGGCGCGTAGCCGCCGCCGGGTTCGTCGCGCAGGACACAGAATTCCGCCTCGATGCCGACGTTTACACCGAATCCCAGGGTCGCGGCATCGGCCAGGACTCGGCCCAGGATATTCCGGCTGCAAGGTTCGAACGGCTTGCCCGCGCACCAGAGGTCGCTGGCGAACCAGGCGGTGTCGGGCCGCCACGGCAGGATGGTGCAGGACGCCGGATCGGGATGGGCCGAAACCTCTTCGTCATTGACATCCTGCGGCACCCCTTCGACGGCCGCGCCGGTGCACAACTCGGAACCGCGCAACATGCCGTCGAAATGATCGACCGGCACCATCTTCGATTTCGAACGGCCATGCATGTCCGAATAGGTAGGCAGCAGATACTTCACGCCCTCCTTTTCGAGCCTGCCGCCCAGCGTATCGGACTTCGATCCGGTAACCATCAATAACTCTCCTCATCTGGACCGGATTGCGGATGACACGACGCCTTCCGCTGCATTCCGGTTGACCTGCCTACTGCGTAGTGCCGTTGCGCCGGCGGTGCCTCTGCTTGCGACCGGCGATGCCGGCGAGCGAAGCGTCCTGCGTTCGCGCCGATAGCCCAAGTGCTCAAAGAAGATGCGCTGCAAAACGCGAATGGCGGCTGCGACATCCATGTCGCTCTGGATCATCGAACGCAGCATGATCCCGTCCAGATGCGTGGAGACGAACAGCGCCGCCTGCCGCACATTGACTGGCGCGAACACGTTTTGCCCGATGCCCTGCCGGATGCTGTCAGAGAGGATGCGCCCCTCCTGCTGGTAAAAATCGCGCACCTGGGCATCGGAGGCATCAGTCCTGGCGCCCTGAGTACTGTAGTCGAGCATGACCTTGACCAGCTGGCGGATTTCGACATGCATACGCGCGTTGGTCTGAAACCACGCGGTGATCATCTTCACGGGCTCGTCATGCATGCCTTCGAGCCTGCCGAAGCTGCCTACCGTTCTTTCGATGCAATGCCTGAGGCAGGCGTGAAACAGATCCTCCTTGCTGTCGAAGTAGTAATAGATGAGCGCGGTATTGACTCCCATCGCCTGCGCGATGTCCACGATCGTCACCGCCGACACGCCTTGGCGCGCGAAAAGCCCGAGCGCCACCCCCATCATTTCCTCGGTGCGGCTCTGGCCGCGGGTCTTGCCGTGGGAGATGTCGCCTTTGCGCGGTTTTCCCATGCGCCGTCAGCCCTCGCCGTACCGCGCCCTGTACGCGTAGGCGGCCTTGCTGAAGCATGCCAGGGGCGCGCGTACCGTGCCGGCGCCGATCTGGCCGCCATCCCGCCCGGCGATGCCGATGTTCATCATCGGCAGCGTGCCGGTCGAAAGCACCTTGAATATGTCGATCCCGGTGGGCGTACCGCGGTACTTCAGGAACGGAATCCGGAAATCCGGATGCTCGCCCACGGTGATGTCGTAGAGCGAGAGATTGCGGCTGACCATACCCTCGGGCGAACCGCCCTGATACTTCTGCAGCGGGAACGCGGCTGCCTGCGCGAAGCCGCCCAGACCGACTGTCTCGGTGATCGGGCTCTCGCCGCCCATCCAGGTGATCTCCTCCTCCGTGTGGCCCTCGAACAGTACCGCATCGACGGTGGCGTGCGGGCCGTTGAACCACTGTTCACCCAGGCCCGCGACGCGAATCGAAAATCCCTTGCAGTTGAAGGCCATGGCGCTGACCACACTGGACCGTTCGATGCCCTTGATCGTGTCAGCCGTCGCCTTGGCAGCCGCCATCGAAAGGCGCAGGAAAAAATAGTGGTCCTCGGTCATGGCGCGCACAGCCTTCTCGACCCCGCCCGGATCGCCACCCGCCAAGCCCAGCAACGCAGGCAGCAACTCGCGCATGAAGAGCAGCGAAGCTGCGGTGTTGCGGCTGTGCAGGTCATCGCCCATGTGCAGGGCGCTGGTCATGATCGGCTTGAGCGCGATCCCGCCGGCGCTGCGCACGGCTGCGCCCAGCACCGGCGCCACCACATTGCCAATGTGCCGCAAGCGGTCACGCACACCTTCGTCATAGACACCGTAGTTGAGGCGCCGCCGGTTCGTCCCTTCATAGATGTTGCAAAAACCCAGGTTGCCGCCGTCCCGGTTGCGGACGACGAAAACCGGCATCGAGGCGGTGTAGATGCCGGCAAGCGACCCGACGCACCCGAGTTCCTGGCACCCGCGCACGCTGATCCCGCCTTCGGCGATGCGCCGCTCGGCATCGGCGGCATTGGCGGCGAGCCCTTCGAAGAGAGCGCCGCCAATGATGGCCGCGCGTTGCCCGCCGACATATTCGGCCCAAGGCAGGGTCGGCCCGGATGTGAGGATGGTGTCGGCTGTGAAGCCGGGCACCGCATCGCGTGCCGGCAGGATGTCGACGAGCATCGGATCGGCGCCAACGAGGCGCGCCAAGGCATGCGCGTTGGCGACGGCACGTCCTCCAGCGGGGCTGATTGGGTCAGGAGTCATCGAGTTTGGGTTGAGGAGGCGAAATCTGCTGCACCTGAATGGACCGGCATGTCCGGACGAAGGCGAAAATTTGCAATCCCCCGCAGGCTTTATGCTACATTACATTTAACTAATCGATCAGTTAAATTTTGCAGGCCTCCTCCATGAACGCGACCGCCGCGATGTTCGACCCCCGCATCTACGACGGCATCCGCAAGCCGGCAGTGGAAGCGACCACGCTGCCCCCGCATTGCTATACGTCGGCCGATTTCTACAATGCCGAGCTACGGCACCTGTTCAGGAAAGTGTGGAATTTCCTCGGCCGTGCCGACCGTATTCCTAAAACCGGCGACCATTTCGCGATCGACTATGCCGGCGTTCCGCTGATCATCCTGCGCGACCGCGACGGCAGCATCAAGGCTTTCGCCAACACCTGCCGTCATCGCGGCGCGCGCCTAATCGACGCCGAAATGACTGACACCATCGCCAACATGCGCGGCCTGAAATGCCCCTACCACGGCTGGGTCTACAGCCTCGGCGGCGAGTTGCGCGGCTGCCCCGGCATGGAGCAGACCGTCGATTTCGACAAAGCGCAGTACGGCCTAGTCCCGGTGCGCATCGACACCTGGGGCGGCTTCCTGTTCGTCAACTTCGACAACGATGCGCCTTCCCTGGCGGACTATCTCGGCGACATGCCGGAGGTGCTTGCGGCCTACGATTGCGAGAACCTGGTGCTCACGCGCACCCGTACCCACATGGTCGATTGCAACTGGAAGATCCATATCGAGAATGCAATGGAGGAATACCACCTGCCCTCGGTGCATGGATCCACCCTCAATCTGCTCGATTTCGAGCATTTCGACGTGCCGGCGAAAGGCGCGTGGATGTCCATCCGCGAACGGCACGCCGGCACCCGCGCGTTGTTGCAGGAAGACCGGCAGCACGCGTTCCCGCCCATTCCCGGCATCCACGGGCATGCGGCCGAAGGCACCAACTACGTCTGCATCAATCCTTCGACCATGCTGGGCATGACCATCGATTGCGTCTGGTACATCGAACTGCATCCGCTCGGCCCGGCCTGCACGCGGGTGGTGGTCGGATCCTGCTTTCCCAAGGCCACCACGCAACTGCCGGATTTCGCCGAACGCGCGCAGTACTACTACAAGCGCTGGGACAAATCGATCGCCGAAGACAACGAGATCGCTCGCATCCAGCAGCGCGGCATGGATTCGCCCCTGGCGCAGTCCGGCCGCCTGTCGAGCCATGAATACCTGATTCCCAAGCTCGGCAGCTGGTGGATCGAGCGCACCGTCGATCGCGGCGCCGCGCTGGAGCGAGTTTGAAAACCGCCGACGACGTCCGAAACAGGATGCTCGGTCGATGACAGAAAGCAGAGGTCTCATGGCGACGAAAAAGACGGGAGCCGGAAAAGCCAAGCTGGCCCGCAAACACACACCGATCCGGAAAGCGCGGGAACTGCCGCGCGTGCACCTTCACTTCGACAACGACAGCGCTCTGGGCGAAGTTTTCGAGGTCACACCGAAACGTATCCGCGAATCCCTGGCCAAGTATCCGGCGGTGGCCGCGCGGCTCGATATCACGCTGGAGACCGACGGCAAGCGCCTGGACCATCATTTGCAAACCGCCGATGTCCTGTTCGGCTGGAATTTCGATCGCGCCAACCTTGCGTTGCGCGCGCCAAGGCTGCGCTGGATCCACACCTCCGGCGCCGGCATCAACCATTTCCTGCCATTCGACTGGCTGCCGCCGCATGTGGTGTTCACCAACAACCGCGGGGTGCATGGCGCGCGCGCGCATGAATACGCCATCATGGCCATCCTGATGCTCAACAACCGCATCCCCGAAATGGTCACCAACCAGCGCCGCGGCATCTGGGAACAGCATTTCAACAGCGGCATCGCGGGCAAGACATTGCTGGTGATCGGAGTCGGCAGTGTGGGCGGCGGCATCGCCGCCTACGCCAAGCGGTTCGGCATGCATGTCATCGGCATCAGGCGCACCGGGCGCGCGCGCCGCCATGTCGACGAGATGCATACGCCGGACAAGCTGCAAAAATTGCTGCCGCGCGCCGACTTCGTCGTCGTTGCCACGCCGGCGACTTCGCGTACCCACCAGATGCTGGGCAGAAAGGAAATCGGGCTGCTCAAAAAGGGGGCCGGTCTGCTCAACTACAGCCGCGCCGCGCTGGTGGACTACGAAGCCTTGCGCGCACGGCTCGATCGGTGCGAAATTTCCGCCGTGCTCGATGTCTTCGATCCGGAACCGCTGCGGGCGGATTCCCCGCTATGGCAAACCCCCAATCTCATCATCACCACCCATTCCTCGTCGGACGACACCGATCTCTACACGCCGAAAACGCTCGATCTGCTGTTCTCGCAAATGGAGCGCTTCATGGCCGGCCGCAAACTTGCCAATGTCGTCGATCGCGAACTGGAGTATTGATTAGAAAAGCGCCGGATTGACCGGCTTGGTTACGCTGGACCGATTTGTCCGGCCGAGTGAAGTGCCCCGGGTCGCGCCCCTATGACTTGGGTCTTGCAAAGGTGTTTTGGTTCTTGCGGCGCCTGCCGCAGGTTTAAGTAAGTATGATGAAGCTTCCATGGTGATCGGGAACACCACCGACACCAGGGCGCCGCAGGCGCCAGCCATCAGGGCGCCGATGCCGCACGTGATCGCATATACGCGATTGACGCGGATGCCCATCAGCGCGGCGGCGTCGCGGTCCATGCGCACCGCGACGATGGCGCGTCCGGAACGCGAGGTGCGCATGACCACGAACAGTATGCCGGTGGCGGCACCGGCCTGTTCCTCGGCAAGGCTTTCGTGATCTGCGTCATCGGCGGACTGGGTTCCGTCCCCGGCAGCTCATCGACCATGAGCAGCTTCGGGCGCGACATGATGCCGCGGCCGATGGCGCACATCTGTTGCTCGCCGCCGGAGAGCGTGGTGGCGTCCTGCCGCTGGCTTTCCTTCAGGCGCGGGAAAATCGAGTACACGGCCTCGAGGTCCGCTTCGATCTACTCGACCGCCATGTCGGCAACCTGTTTGGTCACGCCGTCCTTGTACTGGCCCCAAACGCCGCGCAACTCCGCCATCGCAACCGGATCCAGATCTTTCTGTGGCAGCGCATCCGGATCCCAGTGACCATGGGCGTAGCGGCCGAGCAGCAGGGTCGCCTTGCGCCGCCCGGCGATCGACGCGACATAGGCGGGGATGTAGAAAAACGCGAAGCCGCTGCGCCGGTCGTGCGATCGATTCGGCAAGGAACTGTGCGCGGTGCGCTCGTGATGCAGGGAGAACTGCCCAGCGGATAGCGGCATCTCGACCGCTTTCGCGTCATCGATGCCTTCCAGGGTCTGGCCCTTGGCCAGCATGTTGTCGCGGGCAAAGGTTTCGACATGCTTGTAATCCGGCCCGATGTGCGAGCCGGGCAGGACCCGCAGGCACCTGTGCGTGGAACTGGCCTCGGTGAACGCTACCCAGGCGGTCACCTCCTCGTGCGGCGTCAGGCCGAAATAGGCGGAGTCCTGATGCCACGAAACATAGCGCGGGTCGCGCCCGTTCTTGGCGAATATCGATGCACCGAACAGGATGATGTCCGGCCCGATCAGGTCTTCGACCGCGTCCAGGATGTTCGGGTTGCGCGCGATGTCCATCAACCACGGAAACGCCAGATTGCCCTTGATCTTCAGGGTCTGGTTGGGCAGCCGGACTGGATCTATGTGACCGGCTATACCAACGATCTGGTGCTGTTTCGCAAGCAGATGAGCGAGTTGAGGCTGGAAGCCGCGATCGCTCAATTCGAGCGGCAGCGGGCATCCACAATACCCAATGCAACCCCGTCTATTCCGCCTTTATGCCAAGCCGCCTGATCACTGCGCCATAGCGGTCGTAGTCGATCTTCATGGCGGCAATCAAATCCTGAGGGGTGCTACCGACCGGGTCGGCGCCCAATGCAAGCAACTTTTCCCGCACATCCGGCGCTGCAAGGGCGCGCACGACATCAGACTGGATCCGCTCGATCACCGGTTTTGGGAGTCCAGCCGGGCCGGCCAACGCATACCAGGAAACCGCTTCGAAACCTGCGAATCCTGCGGTCTCGTTGAGGGTCGGCAAATTCGGAAGCAGATTGGTACGCTTTGCAGCAGCCAGGCCAAGCGCGCGCAGCTTGCCCGCCTGGATCTGCTGAAGCACTGAAGGCAACTGTGCCACCATCAACTGAACATGCCCGCCAAGCAAGTCGCGCACTGCGTCACCCACTCCCTTGTACGCAACGTGATTGATTTCAATGCCGGCCATCGACTTGAGCATCTCGCCACCCAGGTGCGCCTGCGTGCCGCTGCCGCCGGAAGCGAAGCTCAGGCTGGCCGGCTTCTGCTTGGCCAGCGCGACCAGTTCAGCAAGCGTCGAGGCTGGCACGGCCGGATTGACTACAAGTACGTTCTGAACCGACGCCACCAGGGAGATGGGGGTCAGGTCCTTGAACACATCAAGCGCGAACTTGGGGTACAGGTGCGGATTGACGGCGAGGTTGCCGACGGGTGCCGACACCAGCGTGTAGCCGTCGGGGGCCGATTTGGCCGCGGCTTCCATGCCGATGTTGCCCGCAGCGCCGGTCCGGTTTTCCACCACGACTGGTTGTCCCCAAAATTCCGCCAGCTTTGAGCCAACCAGTCGCGGCAGCGAATCTGCGGCGCCTCCCGGGCCGAATGGAACAATGATCTTCACCGGGCGCGACGGCCATGTCTGGGCGAGAGCCAGGTGGCAGGCGAACAAACTCGCGACTGCAATCGTCCAATGTGCAAACCGGGGCATACTCATAGGTGTACCTTTCATGTCATTTCTTCCCTTCGCGCTATCGAGTCATCAGGTTCAAATCCCAAACAAGCTTGCGGCGGTCTTGCCGAGCCCTCACTCCTCCTGCGCTTTCGCGATGTGTGACTCGTCAACGATCGCGAGCGAACGGGTGTAGATGTCCGCCGGCGTCTTGAGCGCCGCTCATGTCTGCTCGAGTCCGCGACTGCCGAACGGATACGTGTGCGCGTCGAAGATCAGGTACGTAAGGCCTGGTCGCGGTCTTGCGTCAGTATGGTTCATCAGCTTCCTCCGTAGGCAAGCGGATCGGCCGGGCGCTCACGGCCAAGTCGGCGCCGCGTCGACAATGGCGGCGCGGTCGCGTTGCATCCGGTAGACCGTCACATCGGGCGCCAGGAAATCCGCCAGCAGCAACGCAGCGCGCTCCACCTCCAGTTCCGGAGTGGCGATGGCTGCCTTGAATGCATCACGCAGGCGCGCAAGTTCATCGTCAGTCAGCGTTGCGCTTGCAATGATCGCCGGCATCGGGGTGGGGTCGGTGGTGGCGACGATGCGTACCTGCGCGGCGTATTCCGGCTCGGTGTGGCGGATCAGATCATGCACATAACCATCGAGCGGGCCGACATCGATGCGATTCTCGGCAATCGCCTGGATGATGCCGCGCGCATTCACCAGGCCGCCGGTGATGCGGGAATAGGGCTGCGGGTTGCCCGTGTGTCGGGTCAAGAGGTGGTGGCGGAACGCGTAGTAACCGGACTGCGAATCCTTGAGCGTATAGCCGGCGCGGTGGCCGAAGGTATCTGCCAGCGTCTTGAACGCGGAGCCGGCGCCGACCACGATGTCGGTGCAATACACCGCGCGGCCGCCATAGCGCGGCAGCGACGGCAGCGGCTGCGCCAGGATCACCGGTTCGATTGCGCGGCGCGACAAGGGCAGGCCGCACATCATCACCGCTGCAAGGTCGTCACGCGCCCAGAGGTCGGACAAGACGTTTGGCGGGTCATGCGCGAGCAGAACCGCATCGACCCGCGAGCGTCCCAGCACCCAGCCGAACAACTGCGTCCATGCCGCCTTCGAGGCCGGCGTGACCGAGTACATGCGGGCGTTGGCGACAAGGCTCATGGACTGACGCTGTTCAGTGACGAGGCCGGCGGCAGCAGCCGGGGCGCGGCATGGCAGAGCCAGGCTGCCGGCTTGGCAAGCAGAAGGGCGCAGATTGGTTCAAGCGGCACCCGGCACCCCGCTACGCTCGCGCAGCACGCGCTGGATCGCGCGCACGATGCCCTGGTAACCGGTGCAGCGGCACAGGTTGCCGGCCAGTTCGATGCGGATGCGCGCCTCGTCGGCATCGTTCACCAGGTGCGGCAGCCGCAGCACGATGTCGCGCGCGGTGACCAGCATGCCCGGCGTGCAGTAGCCGCACTGCAGGGCGTGTTCGGCGGTGAACGCGGCGCGCAGTTGCGTCATCACCGCGTCGTCATCGAATCCCTCGATGGTGCGCACCGACGCGCCCTCGCAGCGCACCGCGAACTGGATGCAGGAGCGCGCAGGGGCGCCGGCGAGTTCGATGGTGCAGGCGCCGCAGACGCCGTGCTCGCAGCCCAGGTGGGTGCCGGTCAGGCCTTCGTGCTCGCGCAGGAAATCCGCCAGATGGGTACGCGGTTCGACTGCGGCCGATACCGCCTGGCCGTTGACGGTGAGATTGATGGTCTTCATGCGTTGGCCTGTGCCACCGCGCGCTTCAAGGCCACGGCATGCATCTGGAATTCATAGGGTTCGTCGCAACCGGCGGCGCGCACCTCGGCGGCGATCGCGGCGCTATCACCGGCCAGGACCGCAGCGATGTCCTGCACCAGATGCGGTGCGCCGGCGGTGGCGCCGATGATTGCGCGGCGCACGCCGCGCGACGGATCCTGCAACACCGCGCCGATCGCCTCGGCGAATTCGCCCACCTTGCGGCAGAACTTGTAATAGCCGAATTTCGTGCCCGGGCCACACTTGGCGATGCGCACGCCGCTGAGGATTTCGTCCTCCGCCAACGCAGTGCTGAATGCCGCCTGCATGAAATCGCCGCTGGCCACCTCGCGCCGCCCGCGCGGCCCGTCGATCAGGTAAACCGCATCGAGGAGCAACATGGTGTTGACCCAGTCAGCTGCGGGGTCGGCGTGGGCGAGACTGCCGCCCAGCGTGCCGCGATTGCGCACCGCGCGATAGGCGATATTGGCCGCCACATGCGGCAGCAAACCCCGGGTCGGGTCGGCGACGCGGCCGTCTTCGATCGCGGCATGGGTGACGCCGGCACCAATGACAAGGGCGTTACCTTCGTCGCGTACGCCGT
>Ga0209181_10010561_pt1 | contig 11984 bp, 7 predicted proteins | sample MAT05_FD_187208 | JGI IMG/M metagenome (GOLD analysis project Ga0209181, IMG submission 187208) | Freshwater microbial communities from Lake Fryxell liftoff mats and glacier meltwater in Antarctica - MAT-05 (SPAdes) (version 2) | ecosystem: Environmental > Aquatic > Freshwater > Ice > Liftoff... | reverse complement strand
TCGGGCATCAACTGCACGTTTCGGCGCAGATGCACCACCGCCTCGTCGATGCGCTTGAAGGCGCCCAACATGCCGCCCAGATTGCGCAGGGTGTAGCCGTCATTCGGCTCCGCTTCGACAGCTCGCTCAAAAACCTCAGGTGCTTGGTCGGGCTTGCGCATCCGCTGGTGTGCCGTGCCGATGCCAACTTAGGCGTGCGCAGGCCCCGGGTCCAACTGGATGGCGCGCTTTAGGCGGATCACACGAGGGCGACAAGTCCACGCTGCGGCTGACGGAACTGCCACCTGACAGCCGCTTCGACTTCACAGCCGTAGGGTGCCGAATTAGTTGCGACTCGCGCCACAGTTCTGCGACTGGCGGTCGCTCGTTGTTGCGACTGGTCTACCGGTGGCTTCTGGCATAGCCGGAAGCCGCGCCCACGACGTTCCATTCGAAGTCGCGGCAGATTGCTTGCGAAAGCTTTACCTTTGATGCAGATAAAAAGTTCGCGGTCAGAAATCGATTTTTTGATCTCAACATCGTATCTTTTTGATACGATGGTCGTGTGAAGGGAGCGCAGTTTGGCAGTGCGGTCTCGACATCCGTCACGTCGTCATGAACGCTGAAACAACAACTCAACTCCCCCAGCCCCAACGGGACAGACTGAAGCACATAGAGCTCAGGCTCCGTTTCCTGGGCGAGGTTCGTCGCGCCGACCTGATGGTGCGATTCGGCATCCAGTCAGCGGCGTCCTCGCGTGACCTGGCGCACTACAAAGAACTGGCGCCTTTCAACGCAGAGTTTGATCAGCGCAGCAAGCTGTACGTCCTTGGTCAAGGCTTTGCGCCCATGTTTGAGACACAGCCAGAGCAAGCTCTTAGTTGGCTGGTTGAACAGGTAGGAGATGTCGTTGCACCCACTGGAGAGCCACTGCTGCCGTGCTCTATGCCGCCTCGCCTGGCAACGCCCAACGTAGATGTCCTGGCCGCTGTCACCCGTGCCATTCATCTGCGACAGGCACTTCAGATCCGCTATCACTCAATCAGTAGCGGGCAATCCGAGAGAGAGATTGTTCCTTTTGCCCTGCTTGATACCGGCCTCCGGTGGCACGTTCGCGCCTATGACCGTAAGTCTGCGGAGTTTCGCGACTTCGTCCTGACGCGGATCCATGAACCAAGGCTCTGCACAGAAAAGCCACCTCAGCGGCATGAGCAGTCGGATAACGATGCTCAGTGGACCCGCATCGTTGACCTCCAACTGGTGCCGCACCCAGACAAGCCACGTCCTGAAATCACTCGCATGGACCACGGCATCAGCGGCGGGTCATTGAACCTGAGCATCCGTGCAGCGATTGCTGGGTACGTTCTACGTCGGTGGAGTGTTGACTGTTCCTCGAATCACAGCCTTAGCGGGCCGGAGCATCGCCTGTGGTTACGCGATCACCTCGCGCTGCATGGCGTCAAGAGTGCGGCCATCGCGCCAGGCTATCAGCCATCAGTACTCGGAGGGGAAGCGAATGGCTGATCGCTTTCGGCTCTCCTTCACCACGGGCGGGCTGTTCGTACAAGAAGCGGCAGTAGTAGCAACGTCCTATCTCGCAACGCGAGACTGGGCGAAGGTGCGCACGCAAGCTCGCCAGGAAAATCTCCTTCAGGTTCGAACGGCAGCGGCAGCGACTCGCATCAGCAAAGAAATCACAGCACGACTGGAACATCTTGATGATCTGGAGTTGAAAGCCCTGCTTGAACTCAATTTGCACGACAGGGCAAGCCTACTGTGGGTTGCAGCCTGTCGACGTTACACCTTCATTCGAGAATTCGCGACCGAAGTCTTGCGTGAAAACCACCTGCACCTTCGTCGCCAGTTGTCCTTCAACGACTACGAGAGCTTCTACAGCGGCAAAGCACTCTGGCACGCCGAGCTTGATCAGCTAGCGGTATCAACTCAGCAAAAGCTGCGACAAAACATGTTCCGAATGCTCCGGGAGGCTGACCTTCTGTCTGAGACCCAGGTGATTCTGCCTGCCATGCTCAGCTCCGATCTTACGAGACTACTTGCCAGACAGGGCCGGCGCGACCTGCTCGTCTTTCCCGCATCCGAAAAGGACATCCAGAGGTGGCTTCCATGAGCACAAAGGGCAGCCAACAACCGTTCGTCAAACGGTTTGATCACCTTTTGGGCGTGATTGGCAGCGACCGCTTCCTTCAGATGCGGGGATTGAACAACGACCTGCCCTTTTACATCTGTGAGTTTCGTCCTTCCGAGGCACTTGAGATGCAGCGGCTGCAGCGGCAACTCATGAACACACTGGGGGGCCTGAACGTCGCGAGTCTGGGAGGGCGTGGAGTTAACGTTTTGGAAATCAACCTCTACGATCTCTGCATAGAGTTGTTGCAGCGGCGGGAGGGCAGCACCCCCGGCGTCAGCCTTTGGCAAGAGCTACTGGCGATAGAGGACACCCTCGAGAAAGATGGGCTCCTTGAGATCTTGCAGAACGTGTTGAGCATCAAGGACTACCTTGTCCCGGGTATCCGGAAACGACTGGAGCAGGCGGAGTTCGATGTACTGTTCTTGACCGGAATCGGCGAGGTCTTCCCCTATATCCGGTCGCACAACGTATTGAACAACCTTCAAAGCACGGCCAAGGCCAAACCGACAGTGATGTTCTTTCCGGGCGAGTACCGCTACTCCCTGGAGCAAGGTGCTTCACTAGAGCTGTTTGGTCTGCTGCACGACGACAAGTACTACCGTGCGTTCAACATCTACGAGACACAGGTCTAAGGGAGGACCGCATGCAACTCAACAGCATTTTTCAGCTACCTGTCAGCCGGCCGATCGAAGGCGTCATCAAGGCCGACGATGAATCCAGCCTCTATGCCGAGCTAAACGAATACGTGTTGACCGGAGAAGTAGCCAAACGCCTGGCTCACTTTCTGGATGCCTATAACGAGTACCACGGCGCTAACGGTGTCTGGGTTTCTGGCTTCTACGGCTCGGGCAAGTCTCACCTGCTGAAGATGCTGGCACTCTTGCTGGAGAACCGCGTCGTTGACCAGCAGTCGGCGTTGGAAATCTTCCTGCCCAAGCTACCCAAAGACGATGAGCTCTTGCGAGCTGCGCTCAAGAAGGCTGTTGGCATCCCCGCCACGAGCATCTTGTTCAACATCGATCAAAAGGCTGACATTATCAGCAAGACGCAGGTCGATGCGCTGCTGTCTGTGTTCGTGAAGGTTTTCAATGAGAAGTGCGGCTACTTCGGCAAGCAAGGCTACATCGCACAGTTCGAGCGCGACCTCGATGGACGCGGGCAGCTGGTAGGCTTCAAAGAAGCGTACCAGCGTGCAGCAAGCAAGCCGTGGGAACGGGGCCGAGAGCAAGCGCTTCTTGAGGCGGGCAATGTAGCTCGCGCTTACTCTGAAGTCACGGGCGAAGACGCTGCGCATGCCAAAGGCATCCTGGACAAGTACCGCGCGCAATACAGCGTGTCTATCGAAGACTTCGGCAATCAGGTCAAGGCATGGCTGGACCAGAAGCCCGCAAACTTCCGGCTGAACTTCTTTGTGGACGAGGTCGGTCAATACGTCGCCGAGCACACCAAGTTGATGACCAACCTGCAAACGGTGGCTGAGAGCCTGGCGACAAAGTGCCAGGGCCGAGCATGGATCATCGTCACAGCGCAGGAGGATATGAATTCCGTTCTTGGTGACATGAGCAAGCAGCAAAGCAATGACTTCTCCAAGATTCAGGCGCGCTTTGCTAACCGTCTCAAACTCACCAGTGCCGATGTTGCTGAGGTCATTCAGAAGCGCCTGCTCACCAAGAACAGCCAGGGGGCTGAGCTTCTCAAGCAGACCTACGGCCAGCAGATCAACAACTTCAAAACCCTGTTCGACTTCGCCGATGGCGGTCAGCAATACCAGCTCTATCGGGACGAAGAGCACTTCGTGTATTGCTATCCGTTTGTTCCGTATCAGTTCCCACTGTTTCAGGCCGCGATCCGTGGCATTTCCTTGCACAACGGCTTTGAAGGCAAGGCCAACTCCGTGGGAGAGCGTTCGATGTTGGGCGTCTTCCGGGATGTTGCCATCGCCATAAACGAGATGCCCGTCGGGCAGTTGGCGACGTTCGACCGCATGTTTGAAGGCATTCGAGGTGCGCTCAAGAGCGCTATCCAGAGCGCCATCAACACGGCAGAGCGGAACCTCGGTGACCCGTATGCGGTTTCCGTCCTGAAGGCACTCTTCCTGGTCAAGTACGTCAAGGAATTCAAGGCCACGCTACGGAATCTGAGCGTTCTGATGCTTGAGCGTTTTGGTGAGGACCTTCCAGCACAGCGCAAGCGGCTTGAGGCGGCCGTCAACCTCTTGGAGCAGCAGACCTACATTCAGCGCAGTGGTGACACGTATGAGTACCTGACCGACGAAGAGAAGGACGTCGAGGAAGAGATCAAGAACACAGAGGTCGAGACCGCAGACATCCTGAAGGAGCTGGAGACGCTTCTGTTCGATGGCGTCATCAAGCAGCGAAAGATCCGCCACAGCAATGGGCAGGACTACGCGTACACACGAAAGATGGATGACAAGGCACTCAGCCGCGAGCACGAGTTGGCCATCCACATCGTCACCCCGCTATCGGACAACTTCGACAACATTACGCTCCAGCGCATGCAAAGCATGGGGCGCGACGAACTGCGCGTGGTGCTGCCAGCTGACGCCCGATTCATGCAGGACCTCACGATGCACAAGCGCACCGAGAAGTACATCCGGCAGAACAGCGACACACAGCAAGAGGCGGTCAAACGCATTCTGGACGCCAAGGGGTTTCTGAACGCAGAGCGGCTCAGCGAATTGCAGACCCGTGTCCGAGCGCTTCTGGGGAGAGCCCAGCTGATCATGAACGCAGCCGATGTGGATGTCAGCAGCGAAGATGGCCAGACGCGGGTGCTGAGGGGATTCGATCAGCTGCTGCAGGTAACCTATCCCAACCTGCGCATGCTTCGCGAAGTGCCCTTCAACGAGGCAGACATTGGCAAGCACCTCCGCATGATGGAGGAGGGGTTGCTCGCCAACGATGCGACCAGCCTGACCGAGCCAGAGCAGGAGATCCTGGCTTTCATTCAGAGCAACGCTCGAAGTGGCGTGCGCACCACCGTCAAGAGCCTTATCGAGAGGTTCGAGCGCAAGAGCTACGGTTGGTACTACGCAGCCATCCTTTGCAACCTCGCACTCTTGTGCGCGCGGGGCAAGGTCGAGGTTCGGCAAGACAGCAATCCGCTCGAGCGCGATGCACTGGAGCGCAGCCTTCGCAACACCAGTGCACACACGTCGCTGGTTCTGGAGCCACAGGTCGAATTCAGTGCCTCACAGGTGCGTGCGCTGAAAGAATTCTTTGCGGATTTCTTCGACCGGCCTGCAGCCAACAACGAAGCAAGAGCGCTGACCCGCGAGACGCTTGACGCTCTGAGGGACTTGGAGCTCGAATTAGTCGAGTTGATTGGTCAAAAAGCGATCTACCCTTTCCTGAACGCGCTCGACCCGGTCTTGGCGACCCTCAAGGATGTGGCCGCCAAGAACCTGAACTGGTGGCTGACCGAACTCAGCCGCGCTGAGGATGCACTTCTCGAAGCAAAAGAAACCGTCATGGACCCGGTACGGCGCTTCATGGCAAGCCCTCAGCGTGCCATCTATGACCAAGCGCGCCAGCTGTTGGCAGATCAAGAAGACAACTTCACCTACATCGAGCAGCAGCAGGCTGAAGCCGTGCGCAGCTTACTGATAGACGCAAGCCCATGGCAAGGCAATCGGCTACAGCAGGTGAAGCCGCAACTGGACGCCGTGCAGTTGGCCATCGCCGCTTTGCTGGCCAGTGAGAAGACGACTGCAATCGGCCGTATGGCAGAACTTGAACTGCGCCTGCAGGGTGCGGATGAATACCAGAAGCTGAGCGCACCCAATCGCGAACTGCTGGCTAATTCGTTTGCCGCTGCACGCCAGGGCATGCAAGGCCAGAAACGCGTGGCGATGATTCGCGACCAGCTGCGTCATTTTGAGGACGAAGGCTTCCCCAAGTTGCTGCAGGAACTCGACAAGCTGGCTCGTCCCATTGAAGTAAAGCCGCAACCGCCAACTGCCACCCCGCAGGGTGAGCAACCCGCATCGGTTGGTTCCACTGGCGACGGCGCAGCAGCCAAGCCCTCAACAATCACAGTGAGCCCGCCCGTGGCCAAAGTGATTGTTGGTCGCAACATCAAGGTCTGCTTCGCGAAGCCGTGGTTGGCCACCGAGGTGGACCTCGACGACTACCTGCAGAAGCTGCGGGAGGCTTGGTTGACCGAGATCCAAGCCGGCAACCGCGTGCAGATCTGATACCCGCCATGGACACCAACAAGCTGAAGAAGTTTGCGCAGTTCGCGCGCCGCATCTTGCAGGAACAGGTTGCCGCCAAGCAGGCCTTGGTGTTGTCGAGCGGGAGTGCCGCCCGCCGCGAGAACGCCACGGCGGTCGGCAAGCTCGAAGAGGCCATCGCCAAGTACGGCAAAGAGCAGGTGGTCGAGCGCGTTGCCTACACCTGGTTCAACCGGTTCTGCGCATTGCGCTTCATGGACGTGAACCGCTACACCCGCATCGGCGTGGTGTCGCCGGCGGAGGGCCAGTTTCAGCCGGAGATGCTGCTTGAGGCCAAGATGGGCCACATCGACGACGAACTCGCGTCGGGCCCTCAACGCCAGAAGATCACGGACCTGCTGTCCGGCAAGGCCCCAAGCAGCGATGCGCAGGGCGAGGCTTACCGTCTGCTCTTGGTGGCTGCGTGCAATGCATGGCACCAGGCCATGCCCTTTCTGTTTGAGCGCATTGCTGACTACACCGAGCTGCTGATGCCTGAGGACCTGCTGTCGGGTAGCTCGGTGTTGGCCTATACGCGCGAAGCCATGACGCCCGATGCGTGCCGAGATGTCGAGGTCATCGGCTGGCTGTACCAGTTCTACATCTCCGAGAAAAAGGATGCTGTCTTCGAAGGGCTCAAGAAGAACCAAAAGATCACCCCTGAGAACATCCCGGCTGCCACACAGCTCTTCACCCCGCACTGGATCGTGCGATACCTGGTGGACAACTCCTTGGGTCGCCTGTGGCTGCTCAATCGGCCCAGCTCCAAGCTGGGCGAGCAGATGGCCTACTACATCGCACCGGAGAAGGACGAAGCCGACTTCCTCAGGGTCAAGAAGCCGGAAGACATCAAGATCTGCGACCCCGCGTGCGGCTCGGGCCACATGCTGACCTACGCATTTGACCTGCTGTACGCCATCTACGAAGAGGAAGGCTATGACGCGGCCGAGATCCCGGAAAAGATCCTGACGCACAACCTTTACGGCATCGAACTGGACGAGCGAGCCGGCGAGCTGGCCGCCTTTGCGCTGACCATGAAGGCCCGCGCCCGCCAGCGCCGCTTCTTCAACAAGCGCGTCAAACCCAACATTACCGTGTTGGAGAAAGTGAGTTTCAGCCGCGAGGAGCTTGACGAGTACATGGGCCACGTGGGCCGTGACCTGTTTACCCACGGCCTGCGCGAGACGCTGCAGCAGTTCAGCGAAGCCGACAACTTCGGCTCGCTGATCGTCCCCAAGGTCGGCCATGTCGCCGATGTGTTGGCCACGCTGGAAGCCAAGGACATGGCCAGCAATCTGTTCCTGGCCGAGACACACCGTCAGGTGCTTAGTGTGTTGCGCATGGCCGAGGCCTTGAGCCCACGCTACGCCGTCGTGGTGGCCAACCCGCCTTACATGGGTGGCAAGGGCATGAACGGGCGCTTGAGCGCCTGGGCCAGAGACACCTACCCCACCAGCAAGTCCGACCTTTTTGCCATGTTCATCGAGCGCAACCTGGACCTGGCGGTGAAGGGCGGCGCCGTGGCAATGATCACCATGCAGAGCTGGATGTTCCTGTCTTCATTCGAGTCCCTGCGCAGCCGCATCCTCAACCAGCACACCATTCTGTCCATGGCGCACTTGGGCACACGGGCCTTCGACAGCATTGGCGGTGAGGTGGTCTCGACCACTGCGTTCGTCCTGGAAAACGCTCACAAGCCCGACTACCGCGGCGCCTACATGCGCTTGGTGGATGGCAGTTCGGAAGCCGAGAAGATGGAGATGATGGTCAAGGCCATCGCTCAAGGCAGTGCAGCATGATTTCGAACCTGCAGCTCAAGAACTTCACTGCCTTCACCGACCTGGCCATTGACTTTTCGCCGCGCATCAACATCGTCATCGGTGAAAACGGCACTGGCAAAACCCAACTGCTGAAGGCCATCCTCGCTCTGAGTGGACCCGAGGCCCGCAACCCGCAGGCCGGCGAACAGTTGGCCCGCAGGCTATGCCGGCTTTACCACCCGCTCAGTGACCAAGTTGGCGAGCTGCGGCGCGCCGGCACCCGTGGCGAGGCGATGCTGAGCGCCACCTTTGCTGCAGGGCAAACCGTCACCGTTCAGTTCAGTGGGACCGCATCCGAAGTCAAGGTCAGCACCAACACCGGCGACGAGCTTGCTACGGCCATCTTCATCCCGACGAAGGAAGTGCTGTCGCTGGTGCGCGGACTCATCGCCGATAAGCCGGACCAGGCCACCTTGGATCGCATCTTTGACGATGGCTATCTGGACCTCGCCCGCCAACTCAGCAAAGAGGGGGCCGATGACCTGGACACCAAAGTCCAGCTGGACCCGCGCTTTGACAGCATCGTGCCGCGCCTCGCCAACCTGATCGGCGGCCGGTACGAGTTGCGCGATGGACGGTTCTGCTTTCAGGCGGGAGCGTATGTCAACAAGTTGGGTGCCAGCAGTGCGGCCACGAAAGCTCCGCAGACCTTTCAGGACTCCGTCCAGAAGTTTGTGCCGACCAAAGCGCCACTGCTTTCCAGCGGTATGACGGCCGAGGGCTTTCGCAAGATCGGTGTGCTGCAGCGCCTGCTTAGCAACGGCAGTCTCAACCCCGGCACCACCGGCCCGCTCCTGTGGGACGAGCCCGAATCCAACCTCAACCCCAAGCTGATGAAGGATCTGGTGTTGGTATTGCTGGAGCTGGCCCGCAATAACCAGCAGGTCATCCTGGCCACGCACGACTATGTGCTGTTGAAGTGGTTTGATTTGTTGATGGACAAAGGCAAGGCAGATCAGGTGCGATTTCATGTGCTCTCACGCGATACGGACACCGGCCAGTCGCGTCAAGACAGCATGGACGACTATCGGGCCATTGAGCCCAACGCCATTGCCGATACCTTCAACGAGCTGACCAAAGAGCAGGTTGCTCGCAAGATGGGAGCGCTGGGGAAATGAAACTGCGCGAGCGTGACTTAGAAATCGACTTCACGACTGCGATTGACGCCATCGTCTTCGATCAGATGAAGGCAGATCGGCCCGGGTACCACGGCATTGGACAGATGCATCGCGTCGATTTCGTAGTCGAGCTTGAAGAGGCGATTCTCTTTGTCGAAATCAAAGACCCTGGCAACCCTAAAGCAAAGGCTGAGGGGTTAGCCAAGTTTCACGGCGAACTGCAAGACGGTACGCTGAGCAACACCTTCGCTTCAAAGTTCATCGATACGTTCCTGTATCGCTGGGCTGAAGGGTGCCTGCACAAGCCAGTGCACTACATCAGTCTCGTCACTTTCGAAGACAGCGAGCTACTTCCCAACTTCTCAGACGAAATTGCAAAGAAGCTTCCCCCCATGGGCAAGACCATGCCTCGCTGGAAGCGTCAGTTGGTTGAGAACTGCCAGGTGTTCAACATCGAGATGTGGAACCAAAGTTTTCCGAAGTGGCCCGTCGCTCGTGTCCAGGTTGACGGGGTGAAGCGCGGAGCACGGAGAGGGGCATGACCGCCCTTCAAGACCTCGGTCTGGCCTACCGCAAAGCCAAGGTAGACCTGTACTACTCGTCGCATGCCTCGCTGGACGCGATTGCAGACTACGAGGACAAGCTACACGCAAAGCTCAGTGCCTTGCAGATCAAGCTTCAAGGGGACGATGAATCTTGGGTCGCGCAACCCGAGTTCATTGGCGGTTGGACGCTGGCCGCCAAGTTAGTCGACATGTCGTGTTGGGAGCAATACCGCAAGCAAAATGAGAACGGGCTGATCTTCTCCTCCCCCGCCGAGGAATGGGCGCACGCCTGCGCTCTGCTGGCCGATGTCGACCCGCCCCAAAAGCCAAAAGCCGAGTTCCGAGTGATGGCGCATTGCAGCCTGGACTTCCACGTACTGTCCACGCTGTGGATGCTGCAGGTCGGTCACCTCTGTGATGCCAAGCTGACGGCCTGCGCCTATGGCAACCGCTTGCGCCGCACGCAGGACGGCAAAGGCATCAACGCCCTTTCCCTCGGCACCTTCCAGCCCTACCTCAAGCCCTTTCGCGACTGGCGCGACAAGGGCATCCAGGCCATGCGCAGCGCGCTGGACGCTGACAAGAAGATCGTGGCGCTCACTGCGGATGTCAGTTCGTTCTATCACGAGCTGAATCCGGGCTTCATGCTCGCCCCGGCTTTCCTGGTCGATGTGCTGGGGCTGCAGTTGACGGCGCATCAAGCCAAGCTGCATCGCCTGTTCATTAAGGCGCTGCAGGCCTGGGCGGCCGCCACACCACTGAAGAACGGCCTGCCCGTCGGGTTGCCGGCATCGGCTGTGGTGGCGAATGTCGCCTTGGCTGAACTGGACCGAATCGTCGAGCAAGAACTGGCGCCGCTGTACTACGGCCGCTATGTCGACGACATCCTGCTGGTGATGGAGAACGGCGCCAGCTTCCGATCCACCGCCGAGTTGTGGGAGTGGGTGTTTGCGCGATCCAATGGCAAGCTGGCGTGGGTGTCAGGCGAAAAGGGTAAACAGATTGGCTTCCAGCCCGCCTACCTGAACGACAGCCAGATCCGCTTTGCCAATGCCAAGAACAAGGTGTTCATGCTGGCGGGCGAACCCGGCAAGACTTTGGTGGACGCCATCGCCCACCAAATCCACGCACGGGCCAGCGAATGGCGCGCCATGCCCCGCCTGCCACGCTCGGCCAGCCATGTGGGCACTGACCTGCTGGCGGCCACACAAAGCGATGGCGAGGCCGCCGACAACCTTCGTAAGGCCGATGCGCTGACCATGCGGCGCGCTGGCTTCGCCATCAAGCTGCGTGACTTTGAAGCCTACGAGCGCGATCTGGAGCCCGATGCCTGGCGTGCGCACCGCCAAGCCTTCTTCCGCGCTTTCGTTCAGCATGTGCTGGTGTTGCCGCAGTTCTTTGATCTGGCGGTCTACCTGCCTCGGGTCATTCGGCTGGCCACGGCGTGTGAAGACTTTGAAGCCCTGCACAAGATCCTGCGCGGGCTGGAGCAGGTTTGCGCGCAGGTGACCCAACACTGTGAGCTTGGCATCAAGGCCTGCCCAGCGCACAGCCTGCCTCCCGCCAACGAGCTGATCGCACGTTGGCAAAAGCAGCTGTACACCGCTGTGCACGAAAGCATCTGTGCCGCGTTTCCGCCGCGTCTGTCCAAGGTCGGCAAGCAGGCATGGCAAGCGCACATGGCGGACTACCTCCCAGGGAATGTCGATGCGCTCCTGAACTGGTTCTTGTCCCCCAAAGGCTTCCAGGGGCAACAGGCCCGCATGTTCTCGTTCGACCTGGCGCACATGCCCTTCCGGTTCATCGGCCTGCCCAGTGAAATGGTGGCTCGGCGTGGCATCCCTGCCAAGAAGACCGCTGCGAACTGCCCCAACGCATCCGACTTGCTGCCCGAGACCGTTTTGGATGGCAACCAACGGCTGGCGCGTTGGATCCGCTTCAAAGACCTGCCGCGTGGGTTGCTGTTCGCCACACGCCCGTACAACTTGCCGGAGCTGTTCATCCTGAACAAGGCGGCTTACGAGGCCTCTGAACGGGTCGCGATGCAAGCCGTGGTCCTCGCTGTGCGCGGTTTTAACCTGGGCGACGCCGCGCCCACGGTTGACAAGCACGGTGTGCTGCAGGTTCCAGATGGCCAGC
>Ga0209181_10010559_pt1 | contig 11986 bp, 8 predicted proteins | sample MAT05_FD_187208 | JGI IMG/M metagenome (GOLD analysis project Ga0209181, IMG submission 187208) | Freshwater microbial communities from Lake Fryxell liftoff mats and glacier meltwater in Antarctica - MAT-05 (SPAdes) (version 2) | ecosystem: Environmental > Aquatic > Freshwater > Ice > Liftoff... | reverse complement strand
CTTGGGCCCGGTCTCACCGATCGGACCGCGGTCACCGGTATTGCCGGTGAGCCCGGTCGCGCCATCTTTGCCGTCGACACCCTTGGGCCCGGTCTCGCCCGTCAGTCCGGCTGCGCCATCCTTGCCGTCGACGCCCTTGGGCCCGGTCTCACCGATCGGACCGCGGTCACCGGTATTGCCGGTGAGCCCGGTCGCGCCATCTTTGCCGTCGACACCCTTGGGCCCGGTCTCTCCCGTCAGTCCGGTCGCTCCGTCCTTGCCGTCGACGCCCTTGGGTCCGGTCTCGCCCGTCAGTCCGGTCGCGCCATCCTTGCCGTCGACGCCCTTGGGCCCGGTCTCGCCCGTCAGTCCGGTCGCTCCGTCCTTGCCGTCGACGCCTTTGGGTCCGGTCTCGCCGATAGGACCACGATCACCCGTCTCGCCCTTCGCGCCGACATCGCCCTTCGCGCCCACATCGCCCTTCGCGCCGACATCGCCCTTCGCGCCCACATCGCCTTTCGCGCCGACATCGCCTTTCGCGCCGGCATCGCCTTTCGCGCCGACATCGCCCTTCGCGCCCACATCGCCTTTCGCGCCGGCATCGCCTTTCGCGCCGACATCGCCCTTCGCGCCCACATCGCCTTTCGCGCCGACATCGCCCTTCGCGCCCACATCGCCTTTCGCGCCCGCATCACCTTTCGCGCCCGCAGGACCCGCCGGCCCCTGCGGCCCGACCGCGCCAGCAGGCCCCGGAGCAGCCTCGACCGTGGGGCCCGGCTCACCCTTGGGACCCGCCGGCCCGACCTCACCCTTGGCGCCAGCGACACCCGCGACACCCGCGTCGCCCTTGGCGCCAGCAGGGCCCGCCGGTCCGATCGCACCCGCCGGCCCACGCTCGCCCACCAACCCACGCTCGCCGGCCGGCCCGACCTCACCCGCGATTCCCGCCAGCCCACGCTCGCCCGCGGGCCCACGTTCGCCAGCAGGTCCCATCGGCCCCATGGGCCCCGCCGAACCGACAGGCCCGACAGGCCCGATGAGCCCCGACGAGCCACCGACCCAGACGCCGTCGGCGTTGACCACCATCTGCCCGCCAATGCTGATGCTGCGCGGGGTGATGTCGCCGATCACGTTCTCGGCCCAAAACGCGTAGGGCACCGAGCCGACGCGCACGCGCTCCATCTCGACGTCGTCCTCGACCGCGAGGCCGAACCACAGCTCGCTGGCGTCGACCAGATCGGCCAGCTCCAGCAGCTCGACCTCACCGAGGTAGACCGACATCAAGCCGGCATCGACCTCGACCTCGTCCAGCCCATCACGCACCTCGAGCCACAGCGGCTCGACCGCGTCCGCGCTCGAATACAGCGCGAACGTCAGCGTGACCGGTCCATCCAGCGGCTCGCCTTCGGCCGTCGCGAGCCATGCCTGCACCGGCACCAGATGCGGTACACCCGCGTGTGCCCTGCCCCCAATGGCAGCCAAGCCACATAGGCCCGTGAATAGAAAGGCCAACGACGTCAGGAACTTGTTCGATGATTTCATTGTCGTTCTCCTCTGTACTCAGCGAGCCGGAAGGGTCGTGACCGCGCCGCCCGGCGGAGGTCCGATAGTGATGCGTGCCTGGTAGCGGCTCGTGCGCCGCGAGGCTCCACCCGCGACGATCGCCGGCGGTACGTTGCGCGCGACGACGCAGCCGGGCGCGAAGCCCTCGTCGACCGTGCCGTCGCAGTTCTCGTCGCGCCGGTCGCAAGCGACCTCGGGATCGGCGTAGCCCGCGACTCCGGCGTACACGCAGCGCGCGATCGCGTTGCTGTCGCACGTGACCGCGAGACCGCCGCCCGCGCACACGCCCGCGGTCTTGCACACGCGCGCAATCATCGCGCTCAGGTCGCTCGTGATCGCCCCATCATCGGGGTCGAGCTGGTCGGGCAGGCAGTCGTTGTCGCTGTCGAACACGATGCTCTCGACGATGTCGGCCTTGCCGTCGCCGTCGGTGTCGACGTTCGAGATCGCCTCGAGCTCGTCGGGGTCGCTGACCTGATCGTTGTCGGTGTCGGCGTTGAACGGGTCACTGCCCAACTCGAACTCGATGTTGTTGGTGAGCGTGTCGCCGTCCTGGTCGCCATCCGGATCGAGGCACCTGCCACCGAGGCACATGTCGCTCTCGCATTGGTCGCCAATGCCACACAAGTCACCGAGCTTACGTCGCTTGTCGGCGCACCCCGCGGTCGCGCCGAGCGCGATTACCAGCATGGCGATCATTCCTCGGATCGGTGTTCGCATCATGACCTCTGCTGCGAAGGCGGTTGTAGTTGCGGGCCTTCGGGAACGATGTGCGTGAGCGCAGTGACGGTTCGCTCGCGCGACAGCCAGCACCTTCCCGGCTGACTCGATCCGAGTCTACACCCGACCTTCTCTCACCGGAAGTGCCCGCCACGCACGTAAGCAATTACCCCGGAAAGGCCCGGTCGACCAGCGTCCGGAAGGGCGTGCCGACCGGCAATGTACCCAGCGCCTGACCGTGGTCACCACCAATCCGCGATTGCACGAATGCGTCAGCGACCTCGCCATTGCCCGCGCGCACCAGAATCGATGCTTGCAGTGCCAACGCCAGCCGCTCGACCACCCGTCGTGATCGAACCTCCAGCGTCGCCACATCATCGAACATCGTGGCCAGCTTCGGCAGCTCGGCGTCCAGCAGCGCATGGCCACCACGCGCCTTGGCCAGCTCGCCGAAGAGTGCGTCACGCGTCTCTGGCTCGCGCCCCAGCGCGCGCAGCACATCGAGGCACTGGATATTGCCACTGCCTTCCCAGATCGAGTTGAGCGGTGCCTGCCGATAGAGCCGCGGCAGGTTCGACTCCTCGACGTAGCCCGCGCCGCCCAGACACTCCTGCGCTTCGTTCACGACCGCCGGCGCCCTTCGACAGACCCAGTACTTGCCGATCGCGGTCGCGATGCGCGCGAACGCCGCCTCGCCGGGATCTCTTCGTGTGGGCTCACTGCTCGCATCGATGGCACGTGCGACCCGTGCGGTCAGCGCGATGTGCGCCTCGCTCTCGAGCGCCAGGTCGGCGAGAACATTGGTCATCAGCGGTTGGTCGATCAGCAGCCGGCCGAACGCCTTGCGATGGCGCGCGTGATGGATCGCCTGCACGGTCGCCTGGCGCATCAGCCCGGCCGAGCCGATCATGCAGTCCTGGCGCGTGAGCGCGACCATCTCGAGGATGTTCGCGATGCCGCGTCCCTCTTCGCCGACGAGCCAGCCGACAGCGCCCCGCAGCTCGACCTCGGAGCTCGCGTTGCTCCAGTCGCCGAGCTTGTCCTTCAAGCGCATGAGGTGGATAGCGTTCCTCTCGCCGCCCGGCAGCACCCGCGGCATCAGGAAGCACGACAGCCCCGGCCCGGTCTGCGCGAGCACGAGCCACGCGTCGCTCATCGGCGCCGAGAAGAACCACTTGTGGCCGACCAGCGCGTAGGCCTCGCCCGGCCCATGCTGCTCGATTGGATGCGCGCGCGTCGTGTTAGAACGAACGTCGGACCCGCCCTGCTTCTCGGTCATGCCCATGCCGATGGTCGCGCCCCGCTTGCCCTCCAGCGGTAGCGTGCTCGCGTCGTAGTGCGTGCTCGTCACCTTCGGCAGCCAGGCTTGCGCGAGCGATGCTTGATGGCGCAGCGTCGGCACGCACGCGTAGGTCATCGTCAGCGGGCAGCCGCTGCCCTGGTCCGCCTGATTGTAGAGGTAGGCGAGCCCCGCGCGCGCGACGTGCGCCCCGGGCGTCTCGGGTCGGCGCCACGCGAAGCTCGGCATCTCGTGCTCGAACGCGACCTGCATGAGCCGATGGTAGCTCGGGTGGAACTCGATCTCGTCGACGCGATGACCATACCGGTCGAACGCGCGCAGCTTGGGCCGGTTCTCGTTCGCGAGCCGCCCGAGCTCCATCAGCTCGCCGCCAACGAGCGGCCCGAAGGCGGCCAGCTGCGCCTCCGCGAAGCCACCACCCTCACGCGCGATCGCCTCGCGCAGCGCCAAGTCGGTGGCCCACGCGTCGTAGACCAGCGGCGGCGCCTGATTGGCCACCTCGTGGGTCATGAAGTCGTGGGCGATGGGCGGCAATGTTGTTGCGGTCGTGCTCATGGCCCGGGACTATGCACGCCTCTGGGCCGCACGCCAGCCCCGACAGGCCGCCTCACCTGGGCAATGACTTCGTGTCGCGGGCGAGGCCGCGTGTATCTTCGAGCGCGACTTCTGCGACACAATACCTTCGAGTCTTGCTGGAGCACTTCATATATGCCGACAGCTCCAGCGGGCCGCGAATGGCTGTAGCCATCGACCGGCAGTGACTCTCTTTCGGACCCGGTTCACATCGACTTGCCTTGGCGAGCACCTCGAGGCTGCCGGATTCCAGGCGGAATCCCCGGTCGAGTGCCTTGGCCATTACGCTCCGCAAGGTGTCGTCGTCGCTTGGAATGTCGAACTGCTCGATGCGCGTGGTCACGATTCCGCGATCTGCACCGGGGGACAGAAGCACTGAGCTGGCGTTCTGGACCTCCAGAATCGGCGCACCATCTTCATCGAGTACGACGACTGAGCCTGGATTGAAGACTGTATAGACGAGCCCAGGCGCTCGCGGTCGGCCAGCCGTCATGGCGCGACATTACGAGATAGATGTTCTCGTTGAAGGTGAACTGCATGTCAGTCCGGTGCAGTTCATCAATGAGCTTGTGCGTGAGTAAGAGCAGAGCCAGCACGGCGACGCCAGCAAGTACCCAGCGCCGGGTGTGCGAACGAGACCCTCGAGCTTCAGGCGACTTCATTGGTGGCGACTCCCCCACGTGATGATTGCGCTTGGTTTGGTGTCCGGGGAAACTACGTCCTTTCGCGGCGTGACGCCCGTATCGTCCACCGTTGGAGAGAGCGTGACCTCGTAGAGATCGACGAAGACCGAGCCATCGTCTGTTGTGAGGTCCAGCTTGATCTCAGTCCTGAGCTGGCCCTTTGCGGCTGCCCTCTGGATCTCGTCTTTTTCACTGGTCAAAGGCAGCGCCCCCATTCCTCTGGTGCCCCAGCGGTCAGCACGTGCAGCCAGAGTTGCTGGCGACTGAGCACGCTCGAATGACATTGCATATCCTTCACCGATTGCCAATGCCTCCTCGTCGGCATCAGGCTTGTCGCTCTTCAGCTTGTCGAGCCGCGCCTTCAGCCCCGCAAGCTCGCCGGCCGGAGCGAGGCCAAGGGACAACACAAAGTAGCGCAGCTGATCGAAGTAGAGCTGTGGTTCATTCTCCAGGTCGGCGCCGTCACGTACTCGTGTCTTTACCTGCGTATAATGCTTTTCAGGCGTCTGGAGGTTTGGGTCCTCTTCATCGCCCGCGTGCTGCCGAAGCCACATCGCCAGGAGGCCATCCGCGAGCTTCTTTCCGTCGCCCGTGGCCGGCTTGGGGACGGCCCTGGTGGCGGCCTGGAGCTCACGGATGTGCTTGGAGGAGGGTGGGGTGGTCTGCCTTGGCGATGAGGCCGAGCAGTCGCTCACGTTCGTTCGAGATCATCGCGCCTTTGGCCGCGAACGCCTGTGTCACGACAGGTGTGAGCTCCATTCCGACTGTCAAGCCGGCCGTATAGCCGTCGCCGTACGCCTCGAGCAGGCTGTTGGCGTCGGCGTTCGAGAACGCCTGATGCAGGCAGTCCCACAGGATATTGATGCCGATGCCCGCGAGCGTGGAGCCCCCGAGGATCTTCAGAGCCGCTCCTACTCCTTTCGCAGCGCCGCCCGCCGCAACCTGCACAGCAGCGGACGCACCCGCGCTGGGCAGCGCGGTCACGAGGTTGCCGACCGTGTTGGACTCGACAGCAGCGCCGAGGTCGACATCGTCGGGGACCTCACGAGGTGCGACCTCGGGCGTCGACCCCATGACGTACTCGATGGGCCACCCCATTGTGCTCGCGACGCCCTCCAGATCGCTGCGCTGGAGGTCCATGAGCGCGTTCGCCCCGGTCGCGCCGAGGAACTGCGCTATGCCGTCACACACGACGGTGGAGATCCGAGGGAGCGAAGTCGTCGCCGTGAAGTGCCATGCATTGGCCGCGGCGATGGCCTGCTTGCGCCACTCATCGTTCGGCTTTCGCCGCACTCAGCCGCCGGACTCATTGGGCGCGAGCATCCGCTCTTGATCGGCGAATGACTTGCCATGCAATGCTCCGCTCATTGTCGGCTTTGCGGTCCCCGCACGCCCATTCTTGGCGGTGCTGGCGCTCGCATTGTCGGTCGCGGTTCGCACCGATTTCTCCTCGCCCACTTGTCCTCCAGTGACGCGAGCAAGGGCTCGACGTGCGACCGGGTCCAGAGCAAGTTGAATGCCACGAGGCACCACCTTCACCCCCTGCGCGAACGAAAGCGCCTGCGCCGACGCTGGACCACAGCGAGTCTCCAGCGCTGTTCTACGAGCCCAGGCGCGGATCGTCGGACAGTGCCTCATGTCTGCATGAGTGGCCGTGCCGGGCGCTCAGGCATGGAGTCACCAGGCGCAGGGGTCAGCCGACTCCGCGCCTTGCGGCTCAGTGCGAGGTCAGGTCGAGGTCGAAGGCGACAGCCACATCGCCGTAGGTGAGCAGTGTCGGCCCGTCGCCGTACTGCTCCGTGCAGAACTCGCCATCGGCCCAGACGACGCGATCCACGGCCGCGCCGCGCTCGACCCGCAGCGCGTAGCAGACACCGGTGACCCCCACGGGCACCGTCGCCTGCACGGTGAGGTCGAAGAAGCCCATGTGTGACTTGCGAGCGCTCCCGAACTCGAACTCGTCGACCAGCGTCTCGCTGTGCGCGACGCAGTCGAAGACCACTTCGGCACCTTCAGTCTCGGGTCCAATCGAGGTCACCATGTCGTCGTCGCGCTTGCCACTGCCATCGAAGCTACCGAGGTGCCAGAGGCGAACGGACAGGTCGGTGCCGCGCGTGCACGGGCTCGTCAACGACAGAAACTCGTCGCTCTCACCTTGGGTGCAGAGCGCACCCGCGGCGAGCACGAACTTCACCAACGTCGGGTCGGGCGCCAGGCCCAGGACCTCGCCGTCGCAGGCGGCCGCGCCGCACCCGATCAGAACCACTGCTATGCCGATGACCCGCATGTGGCCCTCATCTTGAATCACCCGGAACTGGAGTGCCGCGTGACGCCCCGACAATCGCCAGCGATCCAGAGATCGGCCTCGTGGAATCAGGGCGTGAGCGGCACTTCGGAGAAGTCACAAATGCCCGGTTGCGGTAAGTCCTCGCACGCGTCCGGAATCACGATGCGAGGTGACCCCGCCCACAGCGTCGCGATGAACGCCTCGAACTGCGCACGGGCGGCGACGCCGGCCGGTGCGGCGCGCGCGGCGAAGCCGTGGATGTCGGTGGTCGCGGTCTCGTTCGTTACATATTCGGTGAGGCCGGTGCGGCCGACGGCTTCGGTCACGGGCTCGAGCCCAGCGATTGGAACCAGCGGAGCTATCCCGTCGGGGACCAGCATCACGGCGTTGAGCGCGGTCGCCACCATGGCGGTGCCGTTGTTCGGCATGATCGGATCGCCGACCGACATCTGCAGCACGAAGACCGGCGCCGGGTCGCGCGCGCCGGCCCAGATGGCACCATCGACCTCATCCCAGATCGCCTGCGCCATCGACGCCGCCACCTGCTGGTCGACCATCGCGGGGTAGCGACCGGCGAGCGCGATGTTGAGCACGACCCCGATGCTCGAGCGCGCCAACCAATGCGTGAAGGCGGCGCCCGGCACATTCAGGACACCGCCGACGATGGTCGGCTCGAGGTGGCTGTAGACGCAACCGATGACGCCACCGAGCGAGCCGCCGGCCCAGATCGGCTTGTCGCTCGACGGGCGTCGCCCGACCGCCGGGTTCGGCACAGCGAGGATCATCGGCGCCGCGAGCAGCTCACCGAGCGGCCCGAGCACCGCGTGCTGGATGGCAGCAATGCCCGCTATCGACCGGCGCATGCGCGCGGTGAGGTCGCGCGTGCCGGCGATCGGCACCAACAACGAGCTGACCGCGTCGATGACCGTGTCCTCGCTCCAGCCGTCGATCTCGGTGTTCACCTTGGCAGCCCCGCTGCGCGAGATGAGGTCGTCGAACGAGCCATCGTGCACGTTGCCACCGGTGCCATGCCCGTACATCACGATGCGATAGTCGCCGGTGCCGGCAGGCACCACGACGCGGAACGGGACGCTGTAGGTGATCGGCTGCGAGTCGGGCGCCGCGGGGAACGTCGGGCCCTGCGGCAGGCGGTCGACGAGGCCCGCGATGGTGCCCTCGACGACGATGGCTATCGACCCGTCGCGCGGCACGGCGCTGGTGATCGCGATGGTCGCGGAGCGGTCGTCGATCTGCGCCTTCACGCTCTCGGCGAGCGTGCGCAGCGGCATCCGAGCGTCGTCGGCCGAGCGCGTGATGAAGTCCCAGAGCGCGTAGACCTCGGTCGTGTCGATGCCACGCGCGGCGACGATCGTGCGTGCCGGCGCGAAGCGGGCGTAGCGGTCTGCTTCGTCTTGATCGACTGGAGCCACCTTGCCGAACGCGACCTCGGCCGCGTGCGCCGAGGTCTTCCCGTCTTCGAACGCGCCGAGCCCGGCACCCTCGACGATGACCAGGTGCTCGCTCGCCGCGCGTAGCGGCACCTGCGGATAACCGACCAGCACATCGCGGTCGTCGCCATCACGGCCCGGGACCAACAGCGTATCGATCGGCACCTCGGTCGCAAACGCCGCGCCTGGCTCAGCGACGAACACGCGCATCAGCACGCCCTCGGTCGGCGCATGATGCGGCAGGAGCGCGACGATCGGCGACACGCGCGAAAAGCCATCGGCCCCATCGAGCAGCTCCATGCCCTCGTCCGCGGCCAGCTCATCGTGGGCCACCGTCACGCGCACGCCGGTCGCCTTCGTGGCGTCGGTCGTGAGGAAAACGCTCGACGGCCACGGCAGGAAGCAACGCGCCGGCTCACTCGCGTCGCAACGGCCGGTCAGCGGCGCGCGCACACCTGGCGCACGGTCGGCTGGTACGACGATCGCGTCGACTTCGGGTGTGGCGTCTTCAAGGGGGGCATCGACCTCGGGCGCGATATCGGGCTCGGACGCGAAGTCTGTCGCATCGGTCACGTCGCGCGTGTCGCTCGGCTGCGCGTCATCGCCGCAGCTGGCAGCGACCGCCATCGCCGCCGCGACCACCGCCACCTTCATCGTCCACATCGCAATCGCCAAGGCTCGTCTCCCGGGATGTCCGCGCCGGGGAGGCTATCCCTATTCGCGGTCGCCTGCTCGCGAATTGTTCCGAGCACCAATTCGCCGTATCGCCTCGAGCGTCAGTGGCGGTTCGCTACAAAGGTATCGTAGCGGCCGAGCTTGCTCGGCCGAGCGCTGTTGAAGGCATCGCTTCTCGCTCAGGGCCACGCTCATCGTTGCTGCCGTGCGCCAGCATGGGCCAACAAGATCATTTCATTGACACTCTTGACCGAAGGATTTGCCAAAGTGGAGTTTGCTTCATTGGGCTGACTGGCCTAACTTCGCAGCTCCGGGTCGGAACACTCTTCCTTTTTTCGAGGTCATCATGTCGACCACCGTCGCCGCAACGCCTGCCCAAGCCCCATCGTCCACGACAGCGGCGCCCGCGCCCGAAAGCTCAGGCGGCTCGGGCTCGGTGCAGCTCAAGCGCGCCATGGCGGACAAGCCGCTCGCCGTGCAGATGGCGATGTTGACGCCTCACCATCGCGACGCGGTACAGATGAAGGGCGGCGGCGACGCAGCTGGGGTGCATGAGGCGGCCGCGCGTGGCGTGGCATCCGGCGGTGGCGCGATGCCGTACGCCGACCAGATCCAGCGCTCGTTCGGTGGCAACGACGTCTCGCACGTGCAGGCGCACACCGGCGGTGCCGCCCAGGAGGCGAGCTCGGCGATGGGCGCGGAGGCCTTCGCCAGCGGCGATCACGTCGTGTTCGGCGGCGCGCCGGACCTGCACACGGCGGCGCATGAAGCCGCGCACGTGGTGCAGCAGCAGGCGGGTGTCTCGCTCGCGGGTGGCGTCGGGCAGGTCGGCGACAAGTACGAGCAGCACGCGGACAAGGTCGCCGACGCGGTGGTGCAGGGCAAGTCGGCCGAGCCGATCCTGGCTGAGATGGGTGGCGCGGGCGGCGGGGGCGAGGTTCAGCGTGTACAAAGGCGCGGCGTGCATCGCGCAGTGCAGGCCAAGGAGACGCAGGCGCCAGTGCAGCGGGTCGAGACGACGCCGGTGACGGGGCCGCGGGTCCCGGCTGGCGCGGAGGTCAACCTCACCGGCCAGAGCATGAGCGCGCCCAGCGCGGACAACCCCAACTTCGATGAGGACGCGAAGAACTTCGAGAACCTGCTGGGCGGTTTGGCGATGGCGCGTGGTCAGGCCCACGCGACGACGATGTGCAACAAGGCCCTGACCTACATGAAGAACAAGGCCGCCGCGACGGTGACCGCGACCGAGGGCGTGCAGGTCAAGCTCAACGCCCTCTTGGCGCAGTGCGCGACGACGAAGGCGAGCTTTGCGGGCGCGGTTGGGGCGGACGCGACGACGATCCAGTTCATCGCGAGCGACATCGCGGGCCGCCAGGCGATTGTCGAGGAGGCGCTCGCGGCGGGCAGGGCGATTACCCTGTTCCAGAGCCCGCCGAACGTGCGTGAGCAGATGACGTTCCTCTACAACGCGGGCACCAAGATCATCGGGCCTGACCTGTTGAGGGACGGGTCGGCGGCGGTCAGCGCTTTGCTTGGCTCGACCGGGGCCGAGACCGCGGCGCTCGCGGCCAAGACGATCGAGATCGAGCAGCTCGCGGCCGAGCGCGCGGGCGCTGGCGGTGACGCGACGCCGACCATCAGCGACGCTGCCTGGGGCGTGCCCAACCGTCCCGGGACCAGCGCGGGGATCGTCGGCGACCAGACCACGTCGGCGAGCGGTGCGACGACGACCGCCGCGGTGCCGGCGGCGGCGGCGACTTCGCGGGCCGTCGTCGGACAGCACGCGACGCGCGTGACGAGCACCGATGTCGCCAACACCCAGAACCCGGGTCGCACCGACCAGGCCGGGGACGAAGCCAAGACGGGCTCGACGCGGCGGGCCGATTCGCTGCCCCCGGGCGCCGGGGTGAGTGAGCGCGAGCTCGCGACTATGAGCATCGCGCCGACCGACGTGCTCAAGTGGGGCGAAGGCGACAAGCGCCTGTTCATGAACGAGAAGAACGCATGGATCCAGGCGATCCGCGAGCTGGGGCTGCCTCTGGGCGGCGGGCCCTCGGGCACGACGACGGCGATCATGAACACCAACGAGCTGGTCGGTGGCACGACCGCGGAGAACGCGCGCCTGTGCGCGATGGGCTACCTGTTGCCGATCCACGCGCACTCGCTGGTCGAGATCATGGCGGCGGCATCTGCGTTCGGCGCCGGCTTCACGGCGGGGCGCCAGATGTACATGAACATCCCGCCGCTCGGCGCTGATGAGCTACGCGGCCTGGGGCGCTCGGGAGGCGCCGACGGCAAGAAGCTCTTCCCGCATGAGTCGCCGCCGGCCCCGCCGAGCGCCGTGTCCGCCGCGGCGCCGCCTTCAGGGGCGCCCGTCACCCCGGCCCCGGTGACGCCTGCGACCCCGCCCTCGGGCGGAGCGGGTTAAGCCTCGATGACCACCAAACACGGCGCGGAAACGGGCGATGCGGCGACGACGGTGCATCGTTGTCTTGGACGGGGCTATCTGGTCGGGGCCGACAGTTGGTTTCCGGATGATCGGCGCGATTACTTCGCGGGCGGGCTCGGGCTATTCATCGGGTGTAATAGCCTCGTGTGCGACCAGTGTGGGGCGCCGGTGGCGGCGCAGCTCGGGTTCAGCGCAGCGCCGAGCCTGGCGGAGCTGGAACAGTTGGCGGCCAGCGCGCCCGCCGGTGCGGCCACTGCGCCGGACTTGGCGTCGCTGCCCGCGTACGTGGCGGGTGGCGCCGGGCGGTTG
>Ga0209181_10010558_pt1 | contig 11986 bp, 5 predicted proteins | sample MAT05_FD_187208 | JGI IMG/M metagenome (GOLD analysis project Ga0209181, IMG submission 187208) | Freshwater microbial communities from Lake Fryxell liftoff mats and glacier meltwater in Antarctica - MAT-05 (SPAdes) (version 2) | ecosystem: Environmental > Aquatic > Freshwater > Ice > Liftoff... | reverse complement strand
AAAGGCGGCCGTATATTCCGAAAAGGTGAAAAAGTACGTAAGCGTATCAAGTGCGAGGAAGTGGCCACCGGAAAGGTTTTTTTATTCAGCCCGGTGTACGAGGTTTTTGTAGGGGAGTGAGAGGGGGAGGTATTTATTAGCGGCTTCATTATTGATATTATTGTTCTAATTGGCTACCCTGGTTAATGTAATTCATAAAATAAATGTATCGCTTTTGATTGGATGGGTTTTGTGCTAAAAAATCAATTCCCCGGGTAAATTTTCACTCCTGCCGTTATTTCAAAAGGGGATTGCATCAACCATTATGCTGTATACATAGTATCTCACTTGTTATTTTTTAACTCCTGCAAATTCTAGCGCTCACCATTACCATCTCCAATAGCCCGGATCTGTTCTTCATGCATTTAAAGGAACAGCACTTTACACGCTCGTTTTTTATATACAACATTTGTATCAAAAATCCATGGTGTTATTCTTCAAAAATCGTGAGGAAAACAACAGACGGATTTTTGAATTGCGTATTAGTTTTGAGATCAAATAATAACAATGACCAGGCAGCTACTGTACAATACTATTTTACTCTTAACTGGTTTTATAGGTTACAGCCAGGAAAGCAATACAGATAGCTTATTAAATAATATACGAAGTATTCCAACTAAATATTTAAACACAATTGATAAAAAAGCAAGCCAATATACCTATCGAATCACCACCCGAACAGAAAAGACGCTCGTTAAACTTAGCCGATGGGAAAATAAAATACAAGGGGTGCTGCAAAAAATAAACCCAGAGGCAGCAAATAGCTTGTTTGGTAATAACCAAATTACATTTACGACGCTATTGGAGAAACTGAGGCAAGGTGAAGGCGTTGCTCTTCAATACAGGGCACCTTACTACAAATACAGAGATGATGTAACCACAAGTCTTAACTATATAGCTGAACAAAAGGAAAAGTTGGATAGTGGAATGATCAAAATAGCTACCGCCGCAAGTATTAAAATGAAGACGTTGTCAGATGAAGAGGATAAAACCGAAGCTATCCAGCAATTTATAAAGGAACGTAAAAAGCAGTTGATAGAACAGGCCTTTCAATACATCGGCAGAAGCAAATACTTCACTAAAATTAACAAGGAAGCATACTATTATACAGAGACATTGAAGAACTATAGGGAATTGTTTGCGGATAGCAAAAAGTCGGAGGAAACGGCGATGACAATTCTTAAACGAATACCTGCCTTTCAAAAATTTGTACAAAAAAATAGCATGCTGGCTTCTTTATTTGGGCAGTCTGGTGAGTCTGGTACTATGGCAAATATTGCAGGGTTACAAACCCGTACAAGTGTACAAAATTTAATACAGGATCGTATCGCTTCTGGTGGCCCTAATGCTCAAGAGGCTTTTCGGCAAAACATTCAGCAAGCGCAGGGTGAACTAACAAAATTAAAAGAAAAGCTATTGAATTCAGTTTCCGAAGTTGGAGGTAGTAGTGGTGGGCAACTACCCGATTTTAAACCAAATATGGAAAAGACAAAAACTTTTAAACAACGCTTTGAATATGGATTTAACCTGCAATTTGCCAAAAACAATAGCTTGATGCCCACCACCTCTGATATTGCTTTGAGCATCGGTTATAAAATAAATGATAAATCAGTGGTAGGGGCAGGTGCCAGTTATAAGCTTGGTATGGGAAGTCTACAGCGTATCCGTTTTACCCATGAAGGAATAGGACTAAGAAGTTTTATTGACTGGAAATTAAAAAAGCAATTTTTTATTAGTGGAGGATATGAATTAAACCACAATGCACAGTTTACAAAAATTGAGCAATTAAAAAAGTACGATGTGTGGCAACGTTCTGCATTGTTAGGAATAACAAAAAAAATGAAGATCAATACCAAATGGTTTAGGGAAACCAATGTTCAGTTACTATATGATTTTTTCAGCCAGCAACATTTACCGGTGAGCCAGCCAGTGCTATTTAGGATTGGCTATTTACTTTGATACAAAAAATCTACTAGGCATTGTTTTTTTTAAGAATATTTTATTTAGTGAAAATCAAATATTGAAATTACTTAGTTTAATAATTTTCTTAAGATGAGAAATGTTTTAATTATAGCGTGTATACTACTTGCTTCAATGCAGTATGCTGTTGTTGCACAAGATGCCAATCTTAGTTATAAAAACTTACAAAATGCTATTCCACCATCTCCTGATGCATCTGCAATTGGAAAATATGGCGAGGTTGAAGTAAGTAAATACACAGGAGTTCCTCAAATATCTGTTCCTATTTACACTATTTCTGAAAATGGGATACAAATACCTGTTTCACTTAATTATCATTCGGGAGGAATTAAGGTCGAAGAACATTCTGGTTGGACAGGCCTTGGTTGGTCTTTAAGTGCTGGAGGAATAGTCTCAAGGTCGGTGGTTGGTTTAGCGGATGATGAAATTGGGGGGTATCTTACCCAACCCTATAACTTGGAGCAGTTTCATTTGCTGTCTTCGCAAACTCAACAAGCTATATTTAAGTCATCTTCTGAAGGTGATCTCGATTTAGAACCTGATATTTATTCTTTTAGTTTTTTAAATTACTCCGGTAAGTTTTTGATCAATAAGGCTACACGAACAGGTATACCAGTATCAAAGAATACAATGAAAATTGAAATACTTGGTAATACAATTATTACTGGCTGGAAGATAACTGACCGTAGTGGGATAGTTTTTTATTTTCAATCTAGCGAAAGAACTTCTATTAAAAGTTATGGTGCATATAACAGAGGCGAGTATGTAAGACAGGATTATACGTCAAGTTGGCATTTGACAAAGATCGTTTTGTTATCGGGTCAGGAAATAAATTTTACCTATCAGTCATATATAAATGAATACTATAATAGGCAGGGAGCTTCAAAATATATTTTTATTGGTGGAGGTACAGATCAATATACTTGTACTAACTCATCGAATGATTTAGAGAAATATTCTACTTTTAGAATTACAGGTAATAGATTGCATTTAGTTCAATTTAGTAATGGCACATTAAAGTTTAATCCTTCTTTAGACCTCCGACAAGATATGCCCAATGATTATTGCTTGAATAGTATTGAATTATTCAATCGTGAGAATGTAAGGATAAAGAATTTTAAATTGGTGTATGATTATTTTCAAAGCAATCAAATGCTTTCTCAAAGCAGTTCAGGTATTTTATTCAACGACGGGTTCAAAAAAAGGCTGAAACTCATTGCTTTTAAGGAGATTGGTAGTGATTTGAAAGAACTAGTAACTAGCTTCGAATACTTACCAGGGGAGCTACCTTCCATTTATTCAAATAGCCAAGATCACTGGGGGTTCTTTAACGGCAGAAATAATAGTAGTTTGATCCCTTTAGATGTTACCACTGGATTAGGGAGTACCGGGGTGGATAGGGCTGTGGATTTTAATTATGCAAAGGTTGGTACATTAAATAAAATAATTTACCCTACCGGAGGTTATACAGTGTTTGAGTATGAAAGCAATGAGGCCAGAATTTCAGAACGGGATTACCTATCTAATTTTTACCCTTACGGACCAACATCGGCGCAGTATCAACAAACCTATGGAATAAATGTATCCAATCCTTCAGAACTTACTAAGGATATTTTTATTGATACAAAAACAATTAAAATAGATGCATCCAGCAACTTTTATTATTTTATTGATTTAAATGATCCTATAAATTGCAGTGGTACTAACAGAGATTGCATAGGAGCTTTAAGGGTTACGTTAACTTGCCTGGATTGTAATAGTCAAAATGGAGGGGCCGGCATAAGTTATTCATTAATGTCGGGTGACTTCGTGAATGGGGTATGCTCAGGAAAAGTCTGGTTAATTCCTGAAAAAAACTACAGACTTTCAATAGTTAGCCTGGGGGATTTTGCCTCAGTTTCTGCGCAAATATACGGCACCAAAGAAGTTTTGCCAGCTGGAGATACCTCAAGAAATGTAAACATGCAAGTTGGAGGGTTGAGAATAAAAAATATAAAAAGCTATGTAGCAAATGACGTAGTTTCCAAAAAGACGAATTATTTGTATACTTCCAGAACAAATGCATCTGCTGATTCTGGAACTATTTACGAAAGCTCCGGGGTAATGGTCACCTATCCACATTATAATTCTCTCAAGTTGTTTATTCAAAAGTCGCAGTCTATGAGTACTTATTTTGAGTGCTATTACAAACTGATGTCATCTAGTTCTAATATCCCTTTAGGTGGCAATAGTGGTTTATCTGTCGGATACGCTGATGTTCAAACTATTTTGGAAACTCCTCTTGAGAAAATAAAGACCATCAGTTCATTTGTAACAGCAAACGATATACCTGATTTTTGCAATTATGAGTTTCCTTATGTTATTGAATTATCAAGAGATAATAGCCGGGGTGATCTAAAAAAGGAGATACAGTATCGCTTCAAAAATGGTCAATACTCAATTGCACATGAATTAGAAAATCAATACGAAATACCCTCAAATTACAATAGTTATAGCTATGGCATTAGGTTCGGTATAAAAGTATACTATCCTGCTGTTTTTATGAACAGCGAATTTGCATGGCAAACATACCAACACTTATCAGAATGGAAGTGCCTGAAATCTACTATTACGAAAGAATACGCTGAAAATATTACAACCCCATTAACGAAGAAGATTGATTATTTTTTTGACAACCCTATTAGTTTCGAATCAACAAGAACTGAACATTTGGATAGTAAAGGCTTGGCACTCACAACTATTACAAGAACACCCTTAGATAAAACAGCGATTCATGCCCTGACCCCACTAAATTCGACCGCCCTGCAAGCACTGGATAGCATGATAGCCAGGAATATGCATAGTCCGGTTATTCAACAGGTACAGTATCGAAATAATACTCTTTCAGAACTAAAACTAGCAAACTATAAACTATGGAGTAATAATATCGCTGCAATAGAAAATATACAAGCCAAAATAACGACCAATCCACTTGAAACCCGATTGCAATTCACAAAATATGATGCTAAAGGGAACTTAGTAGAGCAGCAAAAAGCCAATGATGTAAAAGAAGTCTATTTGTATGGTTATAATTCAATGTATCCGGTTGCGAAAATTTTAAATTCCACCTATGACATTGCTAAAACTTACGTAAACCAAAGCATATTGGATAATCCCAGTGATGATGTGACTTTGCGAAACCATTTAAATAGCCTGAGAAGTATTTCGGGGGCATTGGTTACCACATTTACCTATAAGCCATTGGTAGGTATGACCTCACAAACAGACGCCAATGGCCGCACAACTTACTACTCCTATGATGCCTTTAACCGTCTGCAGCTCATCAAAGATCAGGATGGCAATATCATCAAAAAAATCTGTTACAACTATCAAGGCCAGCAGACAAATTGTGAAAGTACTATCACATATTCGAGTGCTGGGATTGATAATTATTACTATTCCCAGAGCTGCCCCTCTGGTCAAACTGCACAACCGTATTATGTTAATGTTCCGGCAGGTATGTTTACTTCCACAATTTCACAAGTAAATGCAAATACCCAGGCACAGCAATATGCACAAAGCCAGGCCAACCAATATGGAAACTGTCAGGCAAATGATTTTCCCCTTTATTGCAATAATTCCGCAGGAGTCTATTGTTATGTCGAACTCTATAATGTTAATACCGGCCAATCATATTGGTTCACTTCTTATGGCTATAATGGAATACTTGGCTACATACCAGAAGGGACTTATAACATTTACGTTTCTGCAAGTAATAATTACAACTATTTTTCCGGTGGCGCGGGATGTTATTACTACACCTACGGGTATGGCAACCTCAGCTTTTATAATGTCCCCTTGAATCCATCTTGTAACATTATTGACATTTATTAAATTACTAAACATCTAATACTTTTTTTATGAAATACTTTTTCAGTTGTATTTTAATTGCTAGTCTATTTTCCTTTTCTAATCTGGAAGATATTTATAGCGTTTCCGTCAAAAATATTGATGGCAGTAAAGTTGATCTTGGTGTTTGCCGCGGCAAAAAAATTCTCTTTGTCATCCTTCCTCTCTTTGATATTGATAGTTCTCTCTCCATTGCTGATCTGTCGGGATTGCAAGCAAAATATTCCACGTCTTTGGTGGTAATCGGTATCCCATCTGAGGAATCTGGCTTTAAAAATACAGATAAGAGTCGCCTTAAATCGTTGTATAAAAACCAACGTACCAATTTTATTTTAACTGAGGGAATGAAAGTTAAAAAGAGTAACCAACAAATGCCTTTATTTCAGTGGCTCACCAATAAAGATAAGAACAGACATTTTGACCAGGATGTGCAGGGGGTGGGCAGTAAGTTTTTTGTAGATGAAGTGGGTGAGTTATATGCAGTAATGGGGGCAAAAACAAAATTGTCTGATCCGGTCATTGACAGAATACTTTCCAGGCCATTGCCAAAGAAATAGTCGGTAAATCAACATTAAAAAATGGTAACCGTTCACCTTTAACACGTAACGAATGAAATGTTTTGGCATACTAGTCCGGCTCGCCTTGCTAGCTGTTGTGTTATCTCCATTGTGCTCCTATGCCCAGCCGGTGGGCGCACGTATGAGCAACCCGATTTTGATGGGTACCTATTCAGGAGGTACTTTTTCTTATTCAAGTAATCTGAGCAATGCCACTGCCAATGGATATTTGAATGATTATGGACAGCCGAGCGATGATATCTATTACAAGTTTACCGTACAAGGAAGTACCCAAATAAGTATTTCTACCTGCGGTTCTGCTTTCGATACTTATTTACATTTATTAAACAGCAGCGGTACTCTGATAGTTTTAAATGATGACTATGGACCAATCTGCGCAACTACTCGAGCTTCCATCAGTACGACAATTTCGGCCGGTACTTATTTTATTGTAGCGGAAGGCTGGTCATCAAACAGTGGACTTATCGCAACTACGGTGAACCTCACCGTACAGGCTCCTGTAGTAAGTGATACACGTAATTTTATTAAAACCTGGGTTGCTAATGCGCCTCAAACAGATGCCAATGCTTTAATGAATGGGACATTAAAAGAAGTAAAATTAAGTACGACCTATTTTGATGGATTGGGAAGGCCTGAACAGACAGTGGCAAAGAAAGGTTCACTTTCTTCTATCGGAAATACGGATTTGGTAACTCCTGTTGTGTATGATGTATTTGGTAGGGAAGCCCAACAATATCTTCCTTATGTATCCCCCTCTGGTGATGGATTGTATAAAGCGAATGTACTTACTGAACAGAATACATTTTATACTGGTACATCCAGCCCCATAGCTGGTCAGGGAGAAACCTTTTTTTATGCAAAGACGGAATTTGAACCTTCACCACTCAATAGATCGGTAAAAACCTATGCACCGGGAAACAGTTGGATAGGGGCAGGCCGCGGCGTTGGGTCAAAATACCTAACCAATACCGATATTGATGCCGTAAGAATTTGGAATGTAAACGTTGGTGTAATTGGAAGCTTTAGCACTTATGTAAGCCCTGCTGCTTATACGGCAGGCCAGCTTTATAAAAACATAACTGTAGATGAGCATGGCAAACAAGTGATTGAGTTCAAAGACAAGGAAGGAAAAGTTATACTGAAAAAAGTTCAATTAACTGCAACTGCTGATGATGGGGTAACAGGGAGCGGACATAGTGGCTGGCTTTGCACTTATTATTTATATGATGATTTAAATAATCTTCGCTGTGTTGTACAGCCAAGGGGTGTAGAGTTAATATCAAACACATGGTTCTTAGCATTTCCTCCTTATGTTCATGAACAATGTTTCCGTTATGAATATGATCAGCGAAACCGGATGATCGTCAAAAAACTACCTGGTGCCTTAGCAGTGTATATGATTTATGATCAAAGAGATAGGCTCGTGATGACACAGGATGCAAATTTACGGGCAGCACAACAATGGTTGGTTACGGTTTATGAAAACGGGTTAAACAGACCCGTGTATTCCTATAAAATAACAGACCCGGTCAATTACAACAATCCCGGGTACCACCGGGATCTGGCCTATAACAGTTCATCGTATCCTGTAGTTGGCTCTTATACTAACGAACTGTTAACTGAAACCCATTATGACGACTACACAAATCTTCCCGCAGGTTTGTTCAATACTCTTAATAACAGTGGGTATGGAACCTATCTTTCTGCTTCTTCTTCCTCACCAGAATACGCAGAACCTGTTACCCAATCCACGGCGGTCAAAGGAATGGTCACCTGGGTAAGAACTAAGGTATTGGGTACGGCAAACCAGTATATTTCCATGGTAAATATTTATGACAGCAAAGGAAGGGTAATACAGGTGCAAACCATCAATAGTGTTAACGGACTAGATGTTACTACCATTCAATATAGTTTTTCGGGGCAAATTTTAAGGAGCCATACTAAACACCAGAAGCCGGGTATCAACCCACAATCTTATGATATTGCAACAAAGAATAATTTTGATGATTTAGGAAGGGTAAGTTCAACGGAAAAGAACCTGAACAATTCTGGTTGGAAGATGATATCTTCCCTTACCTATGATGGGTTAGGGCAATTAAAAAGTAAAAAATTAGCTCCAGCATATAATGGTAATGCAGGTCTCCAAACTCTAACGTATGATTATAATATACGAGGGTGGTTGCTGGGTATGAACCGTAGCAGCCTCACTGCAAATGGCATAAGTTCAACTTTTTTCGGATTCGAATTGGGCTATGATAAACTAACCAATTCATCAGCCCGTAATTACCAGGCAGGACAGTGGAATGGCAATATATCCGGCATGGTTTGGAAAAGCAATGGCGATGGTATACGCCGGAAATACGATTTTACCTATGACGCTGCCAACCGCCTGATGCAGGGGCTTTTTGAGCAAAATGATGTAAGTGCTACTTGGGGAAAAACCAATGTGGACTATACAGTAAAGATGGGTGATGGAACTATCCCAACATCTGCTTATGATGCCAATGGCAATATCAAACAAATGCAGCAATGGGGTTTAAAGGTTGCAGCCCCTGTTCAAATCGACAATCTAACTTACACTTATTCTAGTAGCAATTATAGTAATAAATTACAACAGGTAACAGATTTATCCAATGATAATACCAGTAAACTTGGAGATTTTAAGTACAACCCGGCTACAAAAACAATAATAGATTATAACTATGATGGAAACGGTAACCTGATATCGGATGCAAATAAAGCGATAACCAGTATCACCTATAATCATTTAAACCTGCCATCGGTAATTACAATTGCCGGCAAGGGCACCATTACCTATACCTATGATGCTTCAGGTAATAAACTCGGTAAAACAACCGTTGAAAATAATGTTTCAGTAACCTATAATAACCAAACGGCAAATAATACGGTAACCACCAGCACTGATTATGTTGGCGGTTTTGTGTACGAATCAAAAACTTACAGTGTTGCAACCGGAATGAATTATGCCAATAAGTTGCAGTTTGGCGGGCATGAAGAAGGAAGGATAAGGGCAATGTATGATAATGCTGCCCAGCCGAGTGCTCTCACCGGTTTTGCATTTGATTATATGATAAAAGACCATTTAGGAAATGTACGGATGGTGCTTACAGATGAGGTAAAGACAGATATATATCCGGCTGCTACATTAGAAAATAACAATACACCTACGACAGATCCATTATCGGTAGAGAAGAAATATTATACCATCAATACAGCCAATATAGTTTCTAAATCAACAGCTACTGGCATCACAGCCTATCAAAATCACAATGGCAACCCGCCAACTGGCAACAGTAGCCCTATACCGCCGAATAACAACCCCAACTGCACATCCACCACACCGATAAAGATTACAGACCTTAGTGACAAACTGTATAAAATAAATGGGAACGATGCAAAAAAAACAGGCCTTGATATAACTCTAAAAGTAATGAGCGGGGATAAGATCAATATCCTCGGTAAAAGCTATTATTTTACAAACACTGCAACACCCACCAGCCCCAACCTGCCATTGAACGATATCATAAATGCAATGTTGGGTACACCTACTGGTACTACAATTGGGAAAGCTACTGCAGATGATCTAGTAGCTAATACCTCGGGCTTTGGAACCGCAGTTAACTCATTTATCACAAAAGATAATACAAGCACCCCACCCGGTCGTCCTAGGGCATTTATAAATTATATTTTGTTTGATGAACAGTTTAATTATGTTACAGCCTATGCCAGCCAAGTAAATGCTGTTGGCGGAACTGTAAAAAGCCATTGGGATACAGACCCACAATTACAAAATATTCCAGTTACAAAAAACGGTTATATCTATGTATATTGCAGCAACGAGAGTCCGGTGAACGTGTTCTTTGATAATTTGCAAGTTTCCCATACAAGAGGGGCAGTATTGGAAGAAACACATTATTATCCTTTCGGTCTCACAATGGCAGGGATATCCTCTAAGGCGGCAGGTAGTTTAGAAAATAAAAGGAAATGGAATAAAGGCTCCGAGTTAGAAAGTAAAGAATTTAGTGATGGCAGTGGATTGGAATTATACTCTACATTTTATAGAAGTCTTGATCCACAGATAGGCAGATGGTGGCAGATAGACCCAAAACCAGATTATGCACAGAGTTTATATTCTGCAATGGGTAATAATCCTATTCTTCATAATGACCCATTAGGAGATACATTAGTATACCCAGGAGCTTCAAATAAATTTATTCAAACATCAGCTACCACAATTTCAAATATTTTAAATAGTGGTGCAGGAAAGGCTTTGGGTGAGTTGTTGACAAGTACTGAGAACATAAAGGTTGTTGAACTTAAAGGAAAGGGAATAAGTAATTATAATCCTAAAACAAAAACTCTTTCATGGAATCCTAAACTTGGAATTGTTACTACTAACGGAACAAAGTTATCTTCTGCAAGTGTTTTAAATCATGAAGCAGACCATGCTGCGGATGCTATAAAAGACCCTACTGGGCATGCCACAAGGACAGGTACGCCTGATGCAAACTATGGAAATGCCGAAGAAAAAAGAGTGATACAAGGAACAGAGCAAACTACTTCTTTCTTGTTAGGAGAAACACAACAAGGACAAGTTACAAGAACTGACCATAGTGCAAGTGCATTACTAATTACCAATGACCCAATGTCTACAAATGGTACGGTTATTAATCTCTCAAGTACATCAACAACATTGCCTCCGGTAATTATTAAATCGAAACCAAAAGCAAATCATGAATATGAATAAAATAATATTGACTTTTGCCGTCATCTTTTTTGCTCTTTCATCTTTTAATTGCAATGAGGGGCAAAACATTGCGAAAATCACTTTTCATTATGTAGATTTTGAAACTGAAACACCATTCCAGGTATCTTGTAATGATTTTGAAAATCTTTTTTCTGGAACTTATAAAACGACTGATATAAGTAATAAAAATCAGCTAAGTGATTTTGAAAATTATCTAAGTTATTGCAATATATTAGATACTGCAAAGAAGATTGATGTAAGGGTAAAGGCATTGATTACTTACACTAATAAAAAAACATCTGTACTTTGCATGGACAGATTTAATAATCTTGTTTTAGATAATAAATCAATCAGTACAAATAAGGAAATTGTTGCTTTTATTAGGCGACAACTTGACAAATAAAATTGGTTATTAAAGTGAAATAGCAAATAACAAAGCCCCTCACGGGGTTTTTGTTTTATACGTTAGTGAGTATATTACTCAGCGCATCCTTCATTTTTTTCTTACCGAGAAAGGCACCATCAGGCGCAGGAATGATGGGCGGGCAATGTGCGGCTGGCTTCCTGTGCCGGGCGGTTAATAAAGCGATTGATTAGAATGGAAAACCCACAGGCGCAGGACTCCGTCCTGTGTCTTCCCTGTTACTACTCTATAAATTTTGTACTGCTAGCAAAAACAAAGACCATTTTACATAACCCATTTTACCGTTTTGAGTTTTATATTTTTACAAAT
>Ga0209181_10010557_pt1 | contig 11986 bp, 10 predicted proteins | sample MAT05_FD_187208 | JGI IMG/M metagenome (GOLD analysis project Ga0209181, IMG submission 187208) | Freshwater microbial communities from Lake Fryxell liftoff mats and glacier meltwater in Antarctica - MAT-05 (SPAdes) (version 2) | ecosystem: Environmental > Aquatic > Freshwater > Ice > Liftoff... | reverse complement strand
AGAATTAATATAAATCAACATCTTGTTCTAATGGCTTCCATTAGAAAGTAGGGGCTAATGGAAAATCTCGGCTTATTGTTTCTATTTGTGGTAGATGGTAACGCCGAGTTCAAAAAATTCAGACCAGGTCAAGGTGTTGAAAGTAGGGAGAACCTAAAATAGGGGGATAAACTATTTTTTGACTTGGGAACCTCAAAGTTCTTGACATATTCCGAAGCTGACCCGTAGTATGCTAGTCTGAGTCTGCCAGATTTGGAGTATGGGTAGGCTCCGTAAAAGCCTGTGGCGTAGAAGCTTGGTATGTTTTGATTCTATTCAACTAATCTCGCAAGTTTTATATTAAGGAGCTTCTCATGAAAAAAAATGTTATTAGTCTCGCAATCGCTTCCTGTTTTGTATTTGGCGCTTCGTTAGCGCAGGCGCAAGCAATTTCGGCGCCTAAGCCGGCATTTGAGCAAGATAAAGCGACCCCTTTTACAGGTAAAGGTCTGAACACCCCATGGAATTGCTGCAAACAGTATATTGGTCAGGAAGGTGAGCGTAATCAGCCTGGAAAAATAAATCCACCTGGAGAAAAAGTAAACCTTGCTCAATCTCAATCTTTTAAAATAGATCCTGGCTACAAAAATGATAGTGGAAATACCATGCCATTTTTCAGACGGTCAGATTCAGTAACTGCAAATGACGAACATACTGACAGCAAAAAATACGGTGCTGGAAAAGATGCTGCAACCACAGGTAATGCACAGGGAAGTGGTGATACATTAGGCCAAAACCATTTTACGGCTAATTCAGGTTACAAACAGTGGGTAAATAACTAAATATTACGCAATTAATAAAAATGATAAGGCCAGCTTAAAGCTGGCCTTATCATTTGTGCAGAATGCAGTGTTGCTAAAGGCAATTCTGAACAAGTCACTCAGGGTTTACTGTTGATTTACCTGTGTCATCAATGAGCTACCTGCAGGCAGGTAGATTTTCACCAGTGCCAAGGCCGAAGGTTTAGCAGGAGATATTGGCTAAACCACAGTAACGCCTTTCATAATATCCTTCATTCATTTTATTACCGCAAAGATGGGGCAGTGTCAGGCTCTGATCTTTTGTTGGTTCCGGTTTTTGCTGCGGCGCGCTGCATGGACTTCATTGCCAAACTTACGAATGAAAAAGTTGCTAAAATCGTGAGTATCAGGCAGTTTTCTGCGGGCTAGATCTTCCTGGCTGGCATAAGAGTTGTACCAGCGTTTTACGATATCGCTTGGCGATCTTGCACTCAAAACCCTCCCTTTTTATTGAGCTATTCAAGCTGACTAAGGATTGTTGATTCATGTTTAACGGCCGATAACTGAAGAAAATCCCTTTCTATTCTAGCGGTTGCCACCTTCATTTTTGCAATACCATTATCACTGGATGGCGGCAGCGTCACGCGGCAGGCTGTAGTGAAGCGTGGGTTGAAATTTTCTAAATTAAAAAACACATCCTAAAGTTTTCAGTTGTGCAGCCGTTACAAGTAGCTGTAAGAAATATATTTTTTACGCGGCGTAACGCCACATGATCTCTCATGGAACAATCTGAAATAGGTGAAATGAAGATATACGAAGTAGTGGGGTGATGTCTTTTGAAACTAAAAAATTTAGATTCCAACTTAACTGATGGAGCTATGAACCTTAATCATTGCGCTGCATTGACAATTAAGCGATTCAGTTTGAATTATTAAAAATAATACAAACTAATTGTTACTGCGGAATAAATAGTTACTTTTCTTATTAAATAAGGCATGTGGCAAATCATGAAAAATATTTCTATATCAAAAAAATTGATACTGTTATTGGCTCTGCCGCTTATTGGGCTGATTATTTTCTCGGCTATTAATGCTCAACAAAGCTATGGGGAGTGGAGAAGTCTGACGCAAACCGAAGCATTGATGAACGTCGCTGTTGCTATTGGTGACGCTACGCATAACCTGCAAATTGAACGTGGCGCTACGGCCGGTTTTGTTCAGTCTAAAGGAGAGCGATTTGGAAATGATCTGCCGGGATATCGCGCTGAAACGGATCAGAAAATAGGGGTGCTCAAGAGCAGCTATTCCCACCTGAATATGGCCAGTATGCCCACTTCCCTTCGCACTACGATGGATGCCGCAGTGAGCAAACTGGATGGTCTTAAAGATAATCGCGATGCAGCTTCGCAGTTCAGAATCACCGCGCCAGAAGCTGCCGGTTATTACACCAAGACCGTCGCTACTCTGCTTGAAATAATGCCGGTGATCACCGAGCAGGCCAGTGATTTGCGAGTAGCCAAACAAATGACGGCATACCTTGCTTTTCTTTACGCTAAGGAACGTTCCGGACAGGAGCGCGCGCTAATGGTGCCAGTATTTACAGCCAACAAAATTGAACCGGCGCAGTATCGGACTTTTATAGGTCACATCTCTGCGCAGCTGACGCATCTGGATACTTTTATTAATTACGCGACCGATGAGGCTCGTGCACTTTACAAAAGCAAGATGTCGGGTTCATCTGTGGATGAAGTGGAAGCTATGCGCAAGGTCGTGATAGAAAAAGTGGCTGTGGGTGATTTTGGTATTGAACCAACCAAGTGGTTTAGCAGTATTACTTCCAAGATAAATAGCATGAAAGAAGTTGAGAATCTGCTTGCTGAGCGCATACGAGCATCCTCTGCTGCTGCTGCTGCGAGTGCCCGCACGGCTTTTATGGCCAGTGCGATACTCGGCTTGTTGGCCATCCTGGTGACCGTGATGGCGGGAATGTTTATCGTCAGAAGTATTGTTTCCGAACTGCACTCTTTGCGGGAAACTATTGCCCTTATTCAGAGCGACAATAATCTTACGCACCGTATCGTGGTGGAAGGCGAGAATGAAATTGCAGAGACTGGTAATTCCTTTAATCTTCTGATTGGTAGTATGCAGGTAATTATTAAGAATGTTATCGAAAGTTCTAAGCAGGTTCGCCAGAGTACTACCCAGCTTTCTGCAGCCTCTTTGAAAATTACTCACAGTTCGCAGTCGCAGAATGAAGCAGCGGCTTCCACAGCGGCTGCGGTAGAGCAGATGACGGTGAGTATTTCGGAAGTGGCGGCGACTGCTGCAGATGTGCATAAGCTTTCCGAGCAAAGTCTGCAACAAACCCAGAAAGGTAATCAAAGCGCAGAAGTGATGATCCTCGAAATCGCGAGCATTGAAAAAGCGGTGAATCAGATTGCAGCATCGGTCGGTGATTTCGTGCAAAGTGCGCGGACAATTGCCAGTATGACTCAACAGGTTAAGGATATTGCCGATCAAACCAATCTGTTGGCGTTGAATGCTGCGATTGAAGCGGCACGTGCGGGCGAACAAGGACGAGGTTTTGCTGTGGTGGCGGACGAAGTTCGCAAGCTGGCTGAAAAATCTGCGCAATCGGCCCGTGAAATCGACAAGGTAACCAGCACGCTGGATGTGCAATCCGGCAATGTAGAAAAAGCCATTGAGCATGGCTTGCAGTCCTTGAAGTCTACCCAGCAGCAAATTAACACTGTCTCCAGCATGCTGGTTCAGGCGGGCGCTTCGGTAACAGATGTCAGCACTGGAGTGAGTAATATTGCTGCATCGGTGGATGAGCAAAGCAAGGGCAGCCATGAAATTGCTCGTCATGTCGAAAATATTGCGCAAATGGCGGAAGAGAACTATGCGGCGATCGAGCATGTCGGGCAGGATATATTACGGTTGGAGAAGTTAGCTGGAGATATGGAATCCGCTGTAGCCCACTTTAAGGTGTAATTACTAAAACAATAATGCCGCGTGCTCTCGGCACATCGTCCAATCTGTAAACCTTTCCCTTCTGCGGTGAGAGTGAATACGAGGAACGAAGTGATAGGGAGAGGGGCTTACAGTAACGGGGTTAGTCATGTCTGAATTGCTTAAAAATATTGATGGTCGCACCAAGCTGGCAGGTACCAACAAGCTGGAAATTCTGATGTTCACGCTTGGCTTGGACAATCGCACCGGACGTTGCGAAATATTCGGTATCAATGTGTTCAAGGTGCGTGAGGTGATGCGTGTACCGGCTATCACTCATGCGCCAGAAATGCCCGGTTCGGTGGAAGGGATGGTAAGTCTGCGCGGAGTGCTGGTACCAGTGATCGACCTGGCAAAATACACTGGGGTGCAGACTGATATTAAGCCGGGAATTATGGTGGTTACTGAATACAATGGCCACACTCAGGGCTTTTTGGTCGAGGCAGTGGATACCATTCTGCGTCTCGATTGGTCCGCTATGAGGGTGCCACCAGATATGCTTAATGCTCAAATGGGAGGATTAGTGACTGCCGTCACAGAGTTGCCCGATGGGCGGTTGGTGATGATGATGGACGTTGAAAAAGTGTTGGCTGAAACCGGGCATTTTAATGATGATCTTGCATTGAAGGCTGTCAAGCCCTTGGGTATATCTGATCGCACGGTGTTTTTTGCCGATGATTCCGCAGTGGCGCGTAAGCAGATTATTGGCGCATTAGATGCAATGCAGGTGAATCATCTTTCTGCCATTAATGGCAGAAAGGCGTGGGATGAATTGCAGAGGATTGCCAATTACGCTGAAACGGCGGGGATACCAGTGAGTGATATGGTGCAGGTCATCCTCACCGACGTAGAAATGCCGGAAATGGATGGTTACATGCTTACGCGCATGATCAAGGAAGATAAGCGCTTTGCCAACATTCCGGTATTGATGCATTCGTCGCTCTCCAGCGAGTCTAATCAGCAGCTTGGCAAGGCAGTCGGCGTGGATGAATATGTACCCAAATTTGAACCGCAGAAGCTTTCGCAGACACTTGCGCGCCTGCTGACCAAAAACAGAAAGGACTGATCATGTCGATTGCCGAATATCAATCACAAGCAGATAACACGTCTATGTCGCAGAGCACGGGTAGCTTGTTCGATACCGTGGATGCCCGAACTAGTTTGGCCGGCTCCAATAAGATGGAGATACTGCTGTTCTCGCTGGGCACTCCGGAGACGTTTGGTATAAATGTATTCAAGGTCAAGGAGGTGTGCCGTGCGATGGCGATCACCAAGACCCCCAATATGCCGGCTGGTGTGGACGGCATTGTGTCACTGCGAGGGCATATTCTTCCCGTACTGACCTTGGCTAAATTCATGGGACTCGATGGAACAACGTCGAGTGTGCAAAACACTATGATGGTGGCCGAATATAGCTGTCATATTCTCGGTTTTCAAGTGCATGACGTAGATCGAATTATTCGGGTTGACTGGGATAAAGTACGTCCTGCAGATGATATGTTTTCAGGCAATAAGGACATGATTACTGCAATTACTGAGTTGCCAGATGGCAAGCTCGTTTCGATATTGGATGTCGAGCAGGTTCTTGCCAGCGCATTTGGTGAGGATGTAGTGGGTAGTGTGGACAAGGTCGAAAATGGCCATGAATTGTGTATCTTTTTCGTGGATGACTCGGCAGTAGCGCGTAAGAAAATAACCGAAGTACTGGATAAAATGGGTGTCAAAAATTTGCATGCGAACAACGGGCTGGAAGGATGGGAGCGCTTGAAGGGGTTGGCAGATACCGCGCAGAGTAGTGGTATCAGTCTGCATGATCAGATTCAAGTGGTGCTTGTAGATGCGGAAATGCCGGTGATGGATGGTTACGTGCTGACTCAACATATCAAGGCGGACAAGCGTTTCGATGGTATCCCGGTGGTTATGCATTCGTCGTTATCATCCGATGCCAACCGCGATATGGGAAAGCGGGTTGGGGTAGATTATTACGTGCCAAAGTTTGATGTAGCGATATTGAGCAATACATTGCGGCCTTTGCTGACCTGATATATCTGAATATTGTTAACGGGATAAGGAATAAGAGTCAAAGATAGAAAAGACGTAACACAGCGAATGGTTTTACATTCCTACCTGTCCATCGTTCCCCTTAGAACTAAAAGCAACTGGAGGTATATCGTGGTAGATGCAAATATGAAATTTTTGGTAGTGGACGACTTTTCCACAATGCGGCGTATTGTGCGTAACCTACTCAAGGAGCTTGGTTTCGTTAATGTGCAAGAGGCAGAAGATGGTGTCGATGCGTTAAAAAAGTTACATAGTGAGAGTTTTAATTTTGTGGTGTCTGATTGGAATATGCCTAATATGACCGGCATTGAACTGCTTAGAGCAATCCGTGCTGATGCAACACTGAAACACTTGCCAGTATTGATGGTGACCGCTGAGGCCAAGCGCGAGAACATTATTGAGGCGGCACAAGCAGGTGCAAGTGGATATGTTGTTAAGCCTTTTACTGCTGCCACGCTAGATGAAAAACTGAAGAAAATTTTCCTGACCATGCAAAAGTGAGTGATGCCATGACTAAGAAAGCAGTTGCAGGACAAGATTCAGATGATTTGGAAGCTTTGTTTGACAGCATTGCTTCGGCAAGTGATGGCCGTGAAGGAGAGGCTGTCAATATTACTTCGCCTTCGGGTAGTAAGGAGTTAAACCAGAGTGTTGATGCGGGTACTCCATCGGACAATGTAGTAAACAAACTAGGACAAATGACGCGCAAGTTTCATGACACCCTGCATGAACTTGGCTATGACAAGGATCTCGAGAAAGTCGCATCTTTTATTCCTGATGCTCGTGATCGCCTAGGTTATGTCGTTACCATGACAGAAAAAGCCGCTGAACGGGTGCTGAATGCCACTGAGGCTGCGCAGCCTATTATGACAAAGCTTGAGGCCGACTCTCAGCTACTGGCACGGGAATGGCAGCTGCTTTTTGATAAACAACTTGATATTGAGAAGTTCAAGAGTTTGGTAACGCAAACCCGTGCTTTTTTGACTGAGGTGCCCAAACAAGCAAAGGCTACTAATGCCTTCTTGACGGAAATCATGATGGCACAAGACTTTCAGGACTTGACTGGACAGGTCATCAAAAAAATTGTGGATGTGACACAAAAAATGGAAAAGCAACTTGTGGAGTTGCTGGTTGAGTGCTCTCCACCTATGGCTAACCCGGATGCTCATGCCGGGTTGCTGAATGGCCCGGTGATAAACGCGTCAGGGCGAACCGATGTGGTAACCAATCAGAATCAAGTAGATGACTTGCTAGAAAGCATGGGGTTCTAAAATGAATGATTTTGCGGGCATGGAAGAATTAATGCAGGACTTTCTGACGGAAGCCTCAGAATTGCTGTCTGACGTCGACAGTAAGCTGATTGACTTGGAAAAACAGCCACATGATCGCGATCTGCTTAATATCATCTTTCGTGGCTTTCACACCATTAAGGGTGGCGCCGGATTTTTGAATGCAACGGAGCTGGTTACGTTGTGCCATCTCACAGAAAATCTGTTTGACAATCTGCGCAACGGTGAGTTAGTTCTGAATGCAGATCTTATGGACGCGATTTTTGCAGCGACAGGAGAGGTCAGGCAGATGTTTGACGCATTAGCACAATACAGGCAGCCAGCCGCCGCTCCGTCTCACTTGATTTCCGCACTGCACGCCGCCTTGAATGGAGAGGCGGTTGTGGCTCAGACTGTCGCACCGCAGGTGGTTGTGGTCGAATCTGCGGTTGATAATGGTCCATCTGCATCAGTGGCTAGTCCAGAATGGGATGTTCTGTATCAGGCCTTGGTGGGTACTTCACCCGTTCAAGTTCAGGCCGGATCCGATGCTGTGTTAGCTTCTCCTTCGCCAGCTGCAACACAGACACCATCGCCGCCTGCAGGTAACGTGGAAATTTCACCGCCAGAAGCTCGTTCGTTTGGCCGACGTGGCAACGATATTCCAGGCAATAAAGCTCCAGCTGCCGGGCGCCGCGAAAATGAGGCGGGCAAGGACAATACAATTCGTGTGGATACTGACCGGCTGGATCAAGTGCTCAACCTTTCCGGTGAAATTGGATTGACCAAAAATCGCCTGACCCATTTACGCACTGACATTCTGCAAGGGCGATCTGACGCGGCCACATTGCTTGCATTAGATGAGTCGGTCAGTCAGCTCGATATGCTGGTGGTAAATTTGCAAAATGCAGTGATGAAGACGCGTATGCAACCTATCGGCCGCCTTTTTAATAAATATCCTCGTTTGGCGCGCGATTTGGCGCGTCAGCTCGGTAAGGATGTTGAGTTGGTGTTGTCCGGTGAAGAAACCGAGATCGATAAAACCATGATTGAGGATCTTAACGATCCGTTAGTGCACTTGATTCGCAATGCAGTGGATCACGGCGTGGAAAGTTCGGAGCAGCGCGCAGCGGTGGGTAAAGCAGCGAAGAGCTTAGTGCATTTAAGTGCTCAACAGGAGGGAGATCACATCATCATTAGGATAACTGATGATGGTAAGGGCATGCGTCCTGAGGTGATCCGCAACAAGGCAATTGAGAAGGGCATAATAAATGCGGAAGCTGTGAGTAGTCTGGACGATGAACAAAGCTTAGGTTTGATTTTGCTCCCGGGGTTTTCAACTAAAGATGAGATTTCCAGTGTGTCCGGTCGTGGTGTCGGCATGGATGTGGTGAAAACCAACATTGAGAAGTTGAGTGGCACTATCGGTATTACATCGGTGCCAGGCAAGGGTAGTGAATTCACCATTTCATTGCCACTCACGTTAGCGATCTTGCCAGTACTGCTGTTACGCCTGTGTAATCAATCATTTGCTGTGCCATTGTCGTTGGTGCGGGAGATTTTATCGGTTCCACCGAATGATCTGCAACAGATAGCTGGTAAAGCCACCATGGTGGTGCGCGGTGAGGTACTACCGGTGCTTTCATTGGCCAGTCTGATTGGCTGGGAACAGACTGACAAACCTGAAGTGGGTGTGCTGATGCAGATCGAAAAAAACAGTTTCATCCTCTCGGCAGATGGCTTTGCCGGGCATGATGATGTGGTGATTAAATCATTGGACACTTTCCGGCCAAAGGGTGTGGCGGGCGTGACGATGTCCAGCGAGGGTGAAATTATCTTAATCTTGGATATCAAAGAATTGCTTGGGGAGCTATGCAGATGAGGCTGGAGATAGTGGATCTGGTCAAACAATCGCTGTGAATTAGTTCGTCTGATGGGCTTGTTTATTGCCAGAAGTTAACTGGCTAGCTTATGAAATTTTTCTGGCGTTATTTAACGGCTGAAATTTTAAATATAAGGCATGAAAATTATGTAAATTTACCCCCATGTTAACTATCTGGTTACCCTGTATTCGCAGGGCTAAAAGCACGGGAATTACTTATCCAGCCAGATAAATGTTCCCATCCTCCCCGTTACACTATCGCGCCGATACGAAAAGAAATTTGCGCTGTCTGAATAGGTACACAGGCCACCGCCGTATATACGTGTAACACCCAATGCATTCAGGCGCAGACTTGCAAGTTGATAGATGTCGGCGAACCATTTTCCGGATGTGTCAAGCACGAAGGCAGCAGCGGCTTGCGGATCCTTGGCAATAAACTCTGCACGCACTTCATCGCCCACTTCAAAAGCTTGTACACCTATTGCAGGTCCAAGCCAGGCCATGAGCGTATTAGGAGGCACGCCCATGGCACGCACGGTGTGTTCAATGACCCCATCGCACAAACCACGCCATCCTGCGTGTACTGCGCTGATTACGCTGCCTTTATCATTGCACAGCAATACAGGTAGGCAATCCGCCGTCATTACTACACACACTGCGCCGGGGTGTGTAGATACACAGGCATCGGCCTCGGGCCAACATTCGGCCTGTGTCGCATCAGTTACTACCACACCATGCACTTGCTTAAGCCACACCGGCTCGCTTGGCAGCATTGGTTCCAATAGCATGCAATTGCGCGCTACGGCTAAAGGCGCATCGCCTACGTTGCTGCTGAGATTGAGACTGTTATAGGGAGCAGCACTTATCCCTCCGTTGCGAGTAGTTTGTAACGTCCTGATATTTTTTGGGGCCGGCCAGTCCGGGATAATGCAGTGCTCAAGCAGGTTCATTTAATGTGCTCCTGATGTTTTTTAGCAGCTGTGTTATGTCGTTTGGCATGGGGGCTTGCCATTCCAACCATTCGCCCGTTATCGGATGTTCCAGCCCAAGTTGAGTCGCGTGCAATGCTTGGCGTGGGAAAACGGCCAAAATGGGGCGTAATTGTGGCGCGCATTTCTGTGCCCCCTTGATATATACAGAGTCGCCAACCAGCGGATGGCGAATAGAGGCAAGGTGAACGCGGATCTGATGGGTGCGTCCGGTTTCCAATTTGCAGCGAAGCAGGGTGCAGCCAGGGAAACGCTCCGCTATGGTGTAATGCGTGGTTGCGGGTTTGCCGTCTTCCACTACTGCCATCTTCGTACGTAGCGTAGGATGGCGGCCTATAGGTACATTTACCGTACCGGCACGTAACACTTCGCCATATACCAGCGCATAATATTCGCGTTGCACGCTGCGTGCCTGCAATTGGCGCACCAGCGCCGTCTGCGCGGTAAGTGTTTTTGCAACGACCAGCAATCCGCTGGTATCCTTGTCCAGCCTGTGTACAATGCCGGCGCGCGGTATTTCTGAAAGTTGCGGCGAATGATGGAGCAAGGCATTGAGCAAAGTGCCATTCCAATTTCCGCTACCGGGGTGCACCACCAGTCCTGCCAGTTTGTTGATAATGATTATGCTGGCATCTTCAAACAAGATGTTTAGCTCGATATCCTCAGCCTGATAAGGTTGTTCGGCAGGATTCGATTGAAGTATGACTTCTATCTCTTCGCCGCCCCATACTTTTTGTTTGGAAGTGGTTGCCGCGCCATCCAGTTTAACCTGCTGCTGCGTAATCCAGTCTTGCAGACGGCTGCGAGAATACTCCGGCAGCAGCTTGGCTAATACCTGATCAAGGCGCATCCCCGCGCATTCGTCGGGGACTTTGAGCGAAAGTGGGGTAGTCTTCAATGTAAGCGGGTTAGGTGCAGAAAGGTTTGCGGTATAATTGGACAACATTTTTTTGGATTCTGCCATGCGCTATAGTTTAACGATAATTCTGCTGCTCATGCTAACTGCGTGCAATATTTTCTCTCCGAAGGATGAGAAATCCGCTTCCGCGATAGCGGATTCCGCCGAGGGAATCTACGCACAGGCCACAGAACAGATGAATAGTGCCAATTACCCTGGCGCCATAAAACTATTCGAGACCTTGCAATCCCGATACCCTTACGGCCGGTATGCACAGCAGTCACAGATGGAGATTGCATATGCATACTACAAGCAAAGTGAACCTGAATCAGCACTTTCTGCAGTGGAGCGCTTTATTAAGCAGTACCCGAACAGTCCGCACGTGGATTATGCCTATTACTTGAAAGGATTGGTCAATTTCGATGAAGATCTTGGTCTGTTTGGCGAGGGATTTCAGCCAGACGTATCCGAGCGTAATCCCAAGGGGCCGCGCGAGGCTTTTGATGCATTTAAGGATCTGGTTACACGTTTTCCTAACAGCAAATATGCAGCCGATTCAAAATTACGCATGCAATACTTAGTTAATGCGCTGGCGCGTCATGAAACGCAAGTCGCGAGTTATTATTTGCGCCGCGGAGCCTATGTGGCCGCTGTTAACCGTGCTAATGGCGTTCTCATTGATTTTCCTCAGACTCCGGCTACACGCGAGGCTCTGCAAATTATAGTACAGGCCTATGATGCGCTGGGACTGAAAGATTTACGCGACGATTCACAGCGCGTGTTAGACAAGAACTTTGCGAAAGATGGTGTTAAGCCAACCGTCAATACCCGCCAGTGGTGGAAATTTTGGCAAAGTTGAACATTGGCTCTAGCATTTACATAGGTCAGGGAAGGCATCGTTAAACTGCGCGACCTTCTTCAAACTTAGAGGGCGGAGTCCTACCAAGCTTAGTATTAGTAACAGACTCTAAAAAACTTAAAAAATATGGCACGCGAAGAACCGGCATTCAAAATCAAAATTGCCAATCTCTCTTTATTTGTACTCTATGTCAATACAACCGACATGGATCAATTAAAAAAACAGTTGGATATGCGTCT
>Ga0209181_10010553_pt1 | contig 11988 bp, 4 predicted proteins | sample MAT05_FD_187208 | JGI IMG/M metagenome (GOLD analysis project Ga0209181, IMG submission 187208) | Freshwater microbial communities from Lake Fryxell liftoff mats and glacier meltwater in Antarctica - MAT-05 (SPAdes) (version 2) | ecosystem: Environmental > Aquatic > Freshwater > Ice > Liftoff... | reverse complement strand
GGTCTTTCTTCGCTCCGACGATCCTCACCGACATCACCGTCGACAATCCGGCGTGCCGCCAAGAGTTCTTCGGCCCAGTTGCCCTGTTCTTCTCGGCAGACGGCGACGGCGACGACGACGCCGTTCGCCTCGCGAACGATTCGGATTTTGGACTCGGCTGCTCCATCTTCACCGAAGATCCTGTGCGCGGGCAACGGCTGGCGAGTCGCATTGACAGTGGCATGGTCTTCATCAATCACCCCACATGGACCACCGCAGATCTCCCGTTCGGTGGCATCACGACATCCGGCTACGGCCGCGAACTGTCGGCCGCAGGCATCCATGAGTTCGTGAACAAGAAGCTCGTTCGGGTGCGGCCGATCGACGCTCCGGCTTGACGCAGAACGTGACTTCCCCCATCAAAAGCGAGAGCACGTTGCAAAACGGCGCGGCGCGTCCGTCGCCATCGCTCGCAATGCGATCGTTCGACGACCTTCCCATTTCGGTGCTCTCGTTCGAAGGCTCTGCGCTGATCGATGCGAACCAGGAGTGGACCGCGATCAGCGGGCTCGACGTCAGCGATTCGGCGGGCGACGGATGGTTGACTGTGATTCATCCTGACGACCGCATGGATCTGTTCGCGTACGTGGAGCACAACACCTCAGAACCTCGAGTCCCGGTCAGCGTCCGAGTCGCAGCGGACAGTCGCCCGGCTGAGTGGTTTCGCGCGCACGTGCACACGGTCCGCACCAACGGCGTCGAGAAGGCGTTGTTGACGTTGACCGCGGTAGGACCAGATAGAAGTCACGAGGCGCGCCTCGTGCACATGGCGACCCACGATGGCCTCACCGGTCTCGCCAACCGGACGGGATTCGCCGGTCGCGTCGACCGGGCATTGACCGATCCGACGACAACGTCCGCGCTGTTGTTCATCGACCTCGATCACTTCAAGATTGTCAATGGCCATCTCGGTCACGCCTACGGCGACATCGTGCTGCAGGCGGTCTGCAAGCGGATCGAAGCAACGATCCGCCCGACGGACCTGGCCGGGCGACTCGGCGGCGACGAGATCGCAGTGTTCTGCCCGAAAGTTGCCGGACGCGACGAAGTCATCTCGCTCGCCGAGCGCATCGGGGCGGCGCTGGCGGCGCCGTTCAGTGCCGAGAAAGAGATCGTGGTCATCGATGCGAGCATCGGCATCGCCTTCACCACAGACACGGTGCGGTGTGCCGAAGAACTGATCGCCGACGCGGATAGGGCCATGTATGTCGCCAAGGCGGCAGGCGGTGGCCGCTGGGCAACGTACGACGATGATCGCAACCTGCGACCAGCCGTCGCGGTCCGGCAAGATGTGATGCTCGGGGCAATTCGAGCCGATGTCGACCAGGCCGAAAGACGGACCCTCTCGGCCTGGCAGGTGAGCACCGCGAACCGAGACTTCGAACGATCGGCGCGCCTGGTGTCCGTCCGTGCAGCACTCCGCCGGGCCAGCCTTCTGCTGAGGACCTCGCCCGACGTGGACATCGTGACCGCCTTCGATGCGTTGGCGCCTGACCCGCGCCACGACCAACTGCAAGCAGCCCACGACAGTGGCGTCGCCATAGCGCAAGCGACCGGGATGGTCGCCCAACGCAGCGGCGCCGATGCGGCGGAGTCTGCGGCACTGCTCCTCACATACGCGACGACGAACAAGATCGCCTTCGAGATCGCGGCGAAGATGATCGTCGAGCGCGCCATCGACATCGATACCGTGTTGACCCCATCCGGAGGACCCGACGATCGCCTTCAGCCGTCCGGCACAGTGCCTGACCGAGGTCCGGAACAGATCGCGGCGAAGGACTGGCTTGCTTCGCTGCACGAGATCTACGGCGAACACTCGGCCGCCGTGTTCGGATGTGCGGCCTTCATCTGCGGTAACGCTGCGGCAAAGGTCACCGAGCGTGTGTTCGTGACATTCTGGGAGCAGCGCGAGGCGACAGACTCCAGCGCAGCAGCTGTACGACTCCAGCTACTCACAAGCGCTCATCGGCTCGCCATGAACGTCGCGCTGTCGGTCACTCGCACGGACGACGACCGCAGCACCGTTGGTGCAGAGTCGCCGTCGGAGGCGGTTGCCGCCGTGTTGAGTCGAGGGCAGGCCATCGAACGCACGCTCGCATGCGCGCCACTGACACCGGCCGAACGCTCCCTTGCCGCCTTGATCATCTACGGCCGGTGCACCTACCACGAGGTCGCTCGAATTCTGGATGTACCTGAAGACGACGTCAGCCGGCTACTCAGAACAGGGTTGCTCCACATCCGTACCGAACTCGCGGCGATGAGGTAGTGTCCTGCGCGTCAGCCTCCAATTGTCGTTTCGGTCCAGTCCTTGCCGTTCGCCTCGAAGCGAAAGAGGAATCCATGGCCCGACGATGGTCCCAGCGTTGCGCGGTCGAGGTGGTGTGGTGAATGCCGACCAGTCGGGCCGGCTTGCTGTCGCGTTCGCACGCGAGACCGCACGTTCCTCCACGGCGCGGCTGTGCACGGCATGCGTAGAAGTACTGTCGGTGACCGGCGCGGGGATCACGATCATGGGCGGTGATCAGGCCGGACCAATATGCGTGTCCGACCCGAGCGTCGCCGCGTTGGAGGATCTGCAGTACACGATCGGGCAAGGCCCCTGCCGCGACGCGTTCCGCACGGAACTGCCGGTTCACGCCCCTCGCCTCGACAGCGGCGCGCTGGCGCGTTGGCCGTCGTTCGTCGAGCTCGCCCAGAAATCAGGGATCGGCGCCGTGTTCGCGTACCCGCTGATCGCTGCGGGCGCCAAGGTTGGGGTGCTCACTCTCTATCAGCAGCCTGAGGGTGAGCTCAGCGACTCGCAACATGAAGACTCACTTGCGCTCGCTGCGGTCCTCACCGAAACCGTGCTCAGCCTGCAAGATGCTGCGCCGGCGGGGACCCTCGCAGCCGGACTCGACGAGGCTGTCAAATATCGGGCCGAGATCTACCAGGCATCCGGGATGATCGCGATCCAACTGTCCATCCCCGTCTCCGATGCGTTGCTGCGAATCAGAGCGCACGCATTCGCCCACGACCAGACCGTCGCCCACACCGCAGCCGACATCGTCGCCCGCCGCCTCCGGCTGGCGAACGACCATCACCCAGAAAGCGGGGCGTGACATGTCCAACGACGCCCGCGACAGCGCCGCCGAGCGCCAGATCCTGACCGCCACCGCCTTCGTCGAGATCGTCGACACTCTCGTTGGAGACTTCGACGTCATCGAGGTCCTCACGGCGCTCACATCGCGCTGCGTCGAACTCCTCGGTGCCGCAGCCGCCGGCATACTCCTGGCCGACAGCGACGGCCACCTGAGCGTGATCGGTGCTTCCACCGAACAGATCCAACTCCTCGAACTGTTCCAGGTGCAGAACGACGAAGGACCATGTCTGGATTGCTTCCACACCGGCAGGGTCGTGTTCCACTCCGATCTCGACACAGTGTCACCGTGGCCCAAGTTCGCGGCCGAGTGCACCAACGCCGGTTTCGGATCCGTGTGCGCAATCCCGATGCGCCTCAAGGCCCACACCCTGGGCTGCCTCAACATGTTCATGACCGAACCCGGGGGCCTCTCGACCGAGGATATTGCGCTCGCGCAAGCCCTCGCCGACGTGGCCAGCATCGCCATCGTCCAAGACCAAGCAGCACGCGAGGCCGCCGTGCGAGAAGGCCATCTGGAACGCGCATTGATCAGCCGGATCGCGATCGAACAAGCCAAGGGCATGATCGCCGAACGCAGCACAGTGAGCATGGACGAAGCATTCTCCCGATTGCGCAAGTACGCCCGCAACAACAACGTCGGCCTCACTGCAACCGCAGACGCCATCGTCAGCGGCGCCATTGCGATCGATGCCATCGGACCTGCCACGCACGTTCCCCCGCCCACCCAGTCCTGAAGTTGTGACGGAGGGTGGCCGCCGGCAAGAGGCTGATCATCGTCGGTTCGACGAGGTGCTCGCGCAGGTTTGCAGCGGGCGCAACTCGGGTAGAGGCCGTGTCGTCGAGACGGTCGTCTCGATCGAGAAAGAAGGGCCCCTCATGGCCACGGTCGTAGCGAACACAAGACTTCTGAGCGACACGAAGTTGCACGTGGAGGGCACGGGGGGACCAGTTCAACGCAGCGCTCCTCGCCTTCCTGGCGAAATAGCGTGACCGGGGGCGTCAGGAGTTCGCTCGGCGACAATGAGGGGCCGATCGTTGCGGAGCTGTTCAGTATCGAGCGCCTCGAACAGCATGCTGAGTCATTGGCCGCCGCCCAAACGATCACTGGCAGGGGGCGTCGCGGTCGCGATATCCAAGACCGGCTGGCGGAGAACGGCAAGATCCTGCTGGAGACCTATCGCGTGCTCGCTGGCGCGCTCAAGGACGAGTACTCGATCACCCCCGCCGCCGAATGGCTCGTCGACAACTTCCATGTCATCGATGAACAGCTCCGCGAGATCCACGACGACCTACCGCCCGACTTCTACCGCGAACTTCCCAAACTCGCCGAAGGTCACCTCGCCGGCTATCCGCGAGCCCTGGGCCTGGCATGGGCCTACGTAGCGCACACCGACAGCCGCTTCGACTCGGAGAGCTTGTGCCGCATGGTGAGCGCATACCAGAGGGTCGAGCCGTTGACCCTCGGTGAGCTGTGGGCGATCGCCATCACGCTGCGGATCGTTCTGATCGAGAACCTCCGGCGTCTGGCCGAGCAGATCGTGCCTGGGCGGGCGGCGCGGTTGCAGGCTGATGCTCTCGCCGACAGCCTGCTCGGCATCGGCGACGACAGCCCAGAGGCAGCGATGGCATCGCTGCGCCGGCTCAACACCACGACACTTCCGGCAGCTGGGCGGGTGCAGCTGCTCCAGCGCCTTCGCGATCAGGACCCGGCGGTCACCCCGGCTCTCGGCTGGCTCGAGACATGGCTGGCGGCCCAGGGCACGACGGCTGAGGAGTTCGTTCGGAACGAGCACCAGCGGCAAGCGGCGACGAACGTCACCGTGCGCAATGTGATCACGAGCATGCGTCTCATCTCGTGGTTCGACTGGGCTGAGTTCGTCGAGAGCGTGAGCCAGGTCGACGAGGTCCTCCGGTCCAGTGGTTCGTTCGGGCAGATGGACTTCGCCACGCGCGACAAACACCGGCACGCCGTCGAGGAACTTGCACGCGCGAGCGGACTCAGTGAGATCGAGGTCGCTCGACGCGCCGTGGCCATGTCGACCGAGAGGTCGACGGCGGGCGACACAGTAGACGACGGACGCATCAGGTTGCTCGGCCCCGGGTACTACCTGATCTCCGACGGCCGGCAACTGTTCGAGCGGAGCCTCCACGCCCGAGTTTCGTGGGGCAGACGGCTGTTGCGCGCCTATGCCGGCTCGCTGTTCGGCTATTTGGCTTCGCTCGCGCTGGTCACGGCGCTGCTTCTGGCCGTGCCGATTCTCCTGGCCGTTGCCGGTAGTGCCGGCTGGCTCGGTCTATTGGCCCTTGCCGGCCTTGCCCTGATCCCGGCGTCGGATGTCTCGGTCGCCTTGGTCAACCGGGTTGTGACGGATCTGTTCGGCCCTACGGCACTGCCACGACTCGAGCTGAAAGACGGCGTGCCTCCCAGCATGCGCACCCTCGTCGTCGTCCCCACGCTGCTGACCAGCGTCGGGAACGTCCATGAACAGGTGAATCGGCTCGAGGTCCACTACCTCGGCAACACCGAAGGCGATGTTCGTTTCGCGTTACTGACCGACTGGCTGGACGCAGAGAGCGAAAGCAGGCCGGGCGACGACGAACTGCTCTCGACCGCGGTCGCAGAGATCGATCGGCTCAACGCACGACACGGCGTGCTGCCCGACGGCGGTGCTCGCTTCCTGCTCCTGCATCGGAGGCGTCGATGGAACGCGGTCGACGGCCGTTGGATGGGTTGGGAGCGCAAGCGCGGAAAACTGCACGAGCTCAACGCCCTGCTACGCGGCTCGACCACGACTGACTACGTGACGTCCGAACGTGCTGCCTCGATCCCTCCGGTCGACATTCGATACGTCATCACCCTCGACGCCGACACCCAGCTCTCCAGGGGTGCCGTCGCCCGCCTCGTCGGGACGATCGCCCACCCGCTGAACCGGGCTACCTTGGATCCGCTCTCCGGGCGGGTCGTCCATGGCTACGCGATCGTCCAGCCACGGATAACACCCACGCTTCCCGCCGACCATGAGGCATCGCTCTTCCAACGGACGTTCTCCGGTTCAGCAGGGGTCGATCCCTATGCGTCAGCGGTGTCCGACGTCTACCAGGACCTCTACGGCGAAGGGAGCTACACGGGCAAGGGGATCTACGACCTCGACGCCTTCGAACAGGCGATGACGGGCCGAGTGCCGGACAACACGATGCTCAGCCATGACCTGTTCGAGGGGACCTTCGCTCGTGCCGGTTTGGCCACTGACATCGAACTGTTCGACGACTTCCCATCCCACTACTTGGTGTCCGCCGCCCGCAAGCACCGCTGGGCGCGTGGTGACTGGCAGCTGCTGCCGTGGATCCTGGGTCGGGCTCGCGCCTCGACCGGTGAGCGGCTGCAGCGCGCGCCGATGCCAGGCCTCGCCCGCTGGAAGATGCTCGACAACCTGCGCCGCTCACTGTCCGCTCCGCTGGCCCTGGCCACTCTGGTCGCAGCATGGACGATGCCGTCTTCGTCGGCCGGCGTGTGGACCGGATTCATCCTCGCCACACTGGTCATCCCTGCTGCGTTCCCTGTCATGGCGGGGTTGATCCCGCGTCGACGGGGTATCTCCAAGCGCAGCCATCTGCGCGACGTGGTGTCCGACGTGTCGATCGGTGCTGCACAGGTGGCCCTGGGTGTCACGTTCCTCGGGCACCAGTCGACGCTGATGACGGATGCGATTCTGCGCACGCTCGGCCGCCTGTGGTTCACCAGACGCAACCTCCTCGAGTGGACCACCGCCTCGCAGAGCAAGACGAGTGCCGACCTCAGATTGAGCCAGTTCTACCGGCAGATGGCCGGTGCGGTGGTGATCGCAGTCGGTGTCGGTGCCACGGTCGTGGTCGTCAATCCGGCGGCGATCCCACTCGCCGCGGGGTTCGTGGCCCTGTGGCTGGTCGCCCCGACAATCGCGTGGTGGGTGAGCTTGCCGCCCAAGGAGGCTGCAGGAGAGCAGCTCTCGGTGGCCGACGCGGCCGTACTTCGCCTCACTGCTCGCCGCACGTGGCGGTTCTTCGAGACGTTCGTCGGGCCTGAGCATCACGCGCTGCCGCCCGACAACTTCCAGGAGGAACCCGTGCCGGTCGTCGCCAACCGCACGTCGCCGACCAACATCGGGATGTACCTGCTCACGGTCGTGGCAGCACGCGATTTTGGATGGATCGGCGAACTGGAGATGGTCGAGCGGCTGGACGCGACTCTCACCACGGTCGAAGGGCTGCAGCGTTTCAATGGGCACCTGTACAACTGGTACGACACTCACGACCTGCGCCCGCTCGAGCCCACCTACGTTTCATCGGTCGACAGCGGCAACCTGTGCGCGGCGCTACTGGTGGTCTCGAACGCCTGTCGAGCAGCGCTTGATCGACCGCTCGATGCCGCAGCTGCACTGTCTGGCATCGACGACGCGATCCAGTTGTCGCGCACCGCAGCGGCTTCCACCGCCGACCACGGACGCACCCTGACACTCGGCCAACAACACCTCGCCGAAGCGCTCGCTCCATTCACTCCGCCGGGCGTGACGCCGGCCACACCCGCCGAATGGAGCCGACATCTCACCGATCTGGCGGCCCACACGAACACCCTGGCCGACGTCGCCTCGGTACTCATCTCCGAGCGCGGAGGCTCCCAGGGAACCGAGCTCGTGACGTGGGCGCAGGCCGCCCGGCTCACCGCTGCGAGTCACGTCCGCGACCTTGCACTCCTCGATCCGGCCGAGCCGTTCCTGACCATCAGCGAGCTGGCCGGCCTGCACCCGGGTGGCGCCGAGTCGCCGGTGGGGTTGCTCGCACGCCGGCTGCAAGCACTGGTCGACCGCACCCAGCAACTCTTCACGGAGACGGACTTCGGCTTCTTGTTCGACCCGACACGCAAGCTGTTCTCGATCGGCTTTCGGGTCAGGGAAGGAATGCTGGACCCGAGCTACTACGACCTGCTGGCATCGGAGGCACGCCTGGCGAGCTTCCTCGCAATCGCCAAGGGCGAAGTCCCCGCGGAGCACTGGTTCCGCCTTGGTCGAGCGCTGACGCCGGTAGGTCGCGGCTCGGCGCTCATCTCCTGGTCGGGCTCGATGTTCGAGTACCTGATGCCTGCGTTGGTGATGCGTGCCCCATCGCGCAGCCTGCTGGATCAGACGTGCAGGCTGATCGTCGCCCGGCAGATCAGCTATGCGGCCGAGCGGGGTGTGCCGTGGGGCATCTCCGAGTCCGGCTTGAACGCGCGCGACCTGGAGCAGACGTATCAGTATTCGAGCTTTGGCGTACCCGGGCTCGGACTCAAGCGTGGGCTCAGCCAGGACGTCGTAATTGCCCCTTACGCGACGGCCCTCGCGGCGATGATCCAGCCCGAGGCCGCGGTGCGGAACTTTGCGCGGCTGGACGCTGCTGGGGCGACCGGGCAGTACGGCTACCGCGAGGCGCTCGACTACACCCCGCGGCGGCTTCCGGCCGGTGCCTCGGTGGCGATCGTCAACAGCTACATGGCACACCACCAGGGCATGGCGCTGGTAGCAATCAGCAACGTCCTCAACAACCAGGCGATGGTCGAGCGGTTCCATGCCGAGCCGATCGTTCAAGCTACCGAACTCCTGCTGCAGGAGCGGCTGCCTCGCAATGTGCTCGTATCGCGACCGCGTGCCGAAGAAGTGAAGAGCGCTGCCAGTGTCCGCGACCTCGTGGCCCCGGTCGTCAGGCGCTTCACTTCGCCGCGCGATACCACGCCGCGCACGCACCTGCTGTCCAACGGGCGCTATGCGGTGATGGTCACCGCTGCTGGCTCCGGCTACAGCCGTTGGGGAGATACCGCCGTGACCCGCTGGCGCGAGGACGTGACGCGCGACTCGTGGGGCAGCTATCTGTACCTTCGTGACACGCGGACCGGCGTGGTGTGGTCAGCAGGCCACCAGCCCACCGGGGTGGAGGCGGACAGCTACGAGGTGAGGTACTCCGAGGAGCACGCGGAGTTCTCACGCCGCGACGGCTCGATCGTCACCGATCTCACCATTGTCGTATCCGTCGAGCACGACGCCGAGATTCGCAGGGTGTCGCTCACGAATCTCGGCTTCCAGCATCGCGAGATCGAGCTGACGTCGTATGCGGAGATCGTTCTGGCACCCCAGGCAGCGGATGTCGCCCATCCGGCATTTCAGAACCTGTTCGTGCAGACCGAATTCGTGCCCGACGTCGGGGCATTGCTGGCAACCCGGCGGCCGCGATCGAGCGATGAGCGACAGGTCTGGGCTGCCCACGTGGCAGCAGTCGAGGAGCATGGCAGCGGTGTCATCCAATACGAGACGGATCGGGCCCGCTTCCTCGGCCGGGGAAGGTCCGTGGCTTCCCCCGTCTCGGTGATGGATGGCCGCCCCCTGTCCAACACCGTCGGCGCGGTGCTGGACCCCATCTTCAGCTTGCGTCTGCGCGTGTCGCTCGCCCCCGGCGCCTCGGTCCACGCGAGCTTCTCCACGGTGGTTGCCGACTCGCGTCAGGAGGTCCTGGATCTCGTCGACAAGTATCGCGAACCGGGCACCTTCGACCGTGCGGCGACCCTGGCCTGGACGAATGCCCAAGTTCAGCTTCGCCACCTCGGTGTCGACGGGGACGAAGCCCATCTGTACCAACGGCTCGCCAACCGGATTCTCTACTCGGACCCCACTCTTCGGCCCTCACCTACGCTGCTGGCACAGAACCAACGGGGGGCACCTGGGTTGTGGGTGCACGGCATCTCCGGGGATCTGCCGATCGTGCTCGTGCGGATCGACAACGCTGACGAGATCGACATCGTGCGCCAGTTGCTCCGCGCGCACGAGTATTGGCGATTGAAGTTGCTCGACGTCGACCTCGTCGTCATCAACGAACACGGCAGTTCATACGCCAGCGACCTCCAACAGGCGCTCGAGACCCTCGTACGCACCAGCCAGTCCCAGGCAGCGGCCGAGCGCCACGAGTCTCGCGGTGGCGTCTTCATCCTGCGCGGTGACCGGCTTTCCGGGGAGGACCGCACCCTGCTCCAGGCCGCAGCCAGAGCCGAGCTGCTCAGCCGTCGCGGCAGCCTCGCCGACCAGGTGACCCGCACCGAGCGCGTCGACGAGGCCCTCCCGGTTGCGCCACTCAAAGCAGCCGCGCGGGCAGTGAGGACACCCATCGCGGTGCAGCGCCCGGAGCTCGAGTTCTTCAACGGTCTGGGTGGCTTCGCCGACGCCGGGCGGGAGTACGTGACAGTCCTCGGACCAGGCCAGTGGACGCCCGCGCCATGGCTGAACGTGATCGCGAACCCGACGTTCGGCTTCCAGGTGTCGGAATCCGGCGCGGGCTACACCTGGTCGGGGAACAGCCGCGAGAACCAGCTCACCCCGTGGTCCAACGACCCTGTCGCCGACCCGGTGGGCGAGGCGATCTACATCCGCGACGATGACGACGGAACGCTGTGGAATCCAACAGCACTTCCGATCCGACACAACGAATCCACCTACGTGGCACGACACGGTCCCGGCTACAGCCGGTTCGAGCATGAGCGCGACGGCATCGCGCTCGACCTCGTGCAGTTCGTCCCGCTCGACGACTCCGTCAAGATCTCTGTACTGACCATCGAGAACCGGTCCGGTCGCACAAGGCGTTTGTCGGTCACCGCCTACGCCGAATGGGTCCTCGGCGCTTCCCGAGGCGTCGCCGCGCCGCACGTCGTCAGCACGCTCGATCAAGAGACTCATGCACTGCTGGCCAACAACCCGTGGAACACCGAGTTCGGCGGTCGTGTCGCATTCATGGATCTCGGCGGCCGCCAAACAGCGTGGACAGCCGATCGAACCGAGTTCCTCGGCCGAAATGGAACCCACGAGCGGCCGGCAGGTCTCGCGCGAGAACGACGCCTGCTCGGAACCCTGGGTGCCGGTCTCGATCCTTGCGCCGCGCTGCAGACCCGGCTCGAACTTCCCGCCGGCGCCCGCACACAGGTGGTCGTGCTGCTCGGTGAGGCAGAGGGCCCTGATGCTGCGGTGGCGACGATCCAGCGGTGGCGGGCGGCAGACCATGACACCACGCTGAAGAGCGTGCGGACCTACTGGGACGACACGCTGGGCGAGCTACAGGTACGCACGCCCGACCGCTCGATGGACATCATGCTCAACACCTGGCTGCTCTACCAGACGCTCTCCTGCCGACTATGGGCCAGAGCCGCGTTCTACCAGGCGGGAGGCGCCTTCGGATTCCGGGATCAGCTCCAAGACGTCGTGGCGTTGATCACCGCCCGGCGAGACCTGGTGCGCGAGCACCTGCTACGCGCTGCGGCTCAGCAGTTCCCCGAAGGCGATGTCCAGCACTGGTGGCACCCGCCATCGGGTCGAGGTGTGCGAACACGGATCTCCGACGATCGCCTCTGGTTGCCCTATGCCGTCGCCCGCTACCTGACGGTGACCAACGACATCGGGGTCCTCGACGAGCAGATCAGGTTCATCGAGGGACCAGCACTGCAGCCCGGTCACGACGATGCCTACTTCCAGCCCGCCCGCTCCGCGGACTCGGCCTCGCTGTTCGAGCACTGTGCACGAGCAATCGACGTGAGCCTCGCGATGGGCAGCCACGGGTTGCCCCTCATGGGCTCGGGCGACTGGAACGACGGCATGAACAGGGTGGGCCAGGGCGGCAGCGGGGAGAGCGTGTGGCTGGGCTGGTTCCTGCACACCATCTTGGCCGACTTCGCCCCGATCGCTCAGGGGCGCGGCGACGATCTGCGCGCTCGACGCTGGCTCGACCTGATGAAGCCACTTCGACAGGCACTGGAAAGTGAG
>Ga0209181_10010552_pt1 | contig 11988 bp, 7 predicted proteins | sample MAT05_FD_187208 | JGI IMG/M metagenome (GOLD analysis project Ga0209181, IMG submission 187208) | Freshwater microbial communities from Lake Fryxell liftoff mats and glacier meltwater in Antarctica - MAT-05 (SPAdes) (version 2) | ecosystem: Environmental > Aquatic > Freshwater > Ice > Liftoff... | reverse complement strand
TGTTATCGCATAGCATGAAAACTAAGCTTCTTCCGAAACGCTCTTTCTAAATTTTGAAACATAAACCATCCCTCCAATGCTAATACAAAACAGCGCAATGGAGATAATTTCCGCCTGAGTAAGCTGGAATCCCAATACATCGTGCACCACGTTCACCCGGATCTTTTCGATGATAAAACGTTCGATAGCGATCAGGCCGAGGTAAATGAAAAAGATCATGCCCGGAGCTTTGAACCGCTTGCGGATAGACCACAACATGCCAAAAACGATGCACATCATGATCACCTCGTAAAAAGGCGTGGGGAATACGGGTTCGGCCAATTGCTTGCAATAATCAAAGGTGCAACCTTCGATCGGAACCTCTTCTTTGAGCACGTTGTGTGGATAGCGGTAAGCCCACATCCAATCTGGTAGAAACGACATCCAACCGGGTTTAGGTGCCAGATTGTTGATGCCCCAGTCGCCATCGCCAGAGAGCTGGCATCCGATTCGGCCAAAGCCGTAACCCGCCGTAAGTGCGGGAGCTACCGCATCGGCTGTGGGCCAGAACGGAATTTTATGCCGCCACATAAACCATACAACCATCACAAAACCCATCACCAGGCCGCCAAAAAAAGCCAATCCTCCGCCCGAAGCCAAAGCACCGATGGGGTCTTCCAGAAAAGATTCCCAGTTGTCGAAAAGGTCAAAAAGTTTAGCCCCCAGGATGCCGCCAATGGCTGCCATTACGGTCATTTCGCTCAGCCGGTCATGTGGATAGAGTTTCCGCTCGATAATAACGGGCTCGGCTTTGCGTCGGCGTTGGCCGTCCCACCAAGTGATCCCGGCTAATGCTGCAGCGCCAACTATCCCGGCAACCCAGTGCAATTTTGCCGAAAGAATAACAGAAGCCGGGTCAAGTCGAAATTCGCTATAATGTTGATAAGCGTAAAATCCCTTTCCTGCAATGAGAAGCCCTGCGAGTGCATTGGCAAAAATTTCTCCACCGGAAGCCGGCAAACCCTCCGTGAAGGTTACCGAAACTGGTTGATAAAAGCCTTCTCGAGCCTTGCGTCGAAGTTCGATATTGAACACTAAGGCACTCACCAAAAATGATAAGGCAAGGACAAAGCCAAAGGTTTTAAAAATGGAGAGCCAATTGTCGGGTGCTGTGCCGATCAAATCGTGGAAGAGGTAGGAAAGGTCTGGGTACATAATTTAGGTTATAAATATCCAACGGGAATGTCCACGGAGGAATGTCCAATGTCCAACAAGAAATGTCCAATGTCCAAGGGGGCGCTGGGCTTATTTGCAGTCCTTGACTATTAAAATTGAACTATAAAAAATCCCAACCCCAGCGTCCATACTTGGACATTGGACATTTCTTGTTGGACATTGGATATTCTTGTTATTTTTTCGCTTTGCTGCTCGCTTTGACAGGTTTAGTTTCACTGGGGATAGAGGACATCTTACCCACAACCGAATCCTGTACATATTGGCCCCAAGTCAGGTTATTGCCTCCTTCCTTGTGTGCCAGTGCTTTTTCGATGGTCATTTTCGCGGCGTTTTCTACTACCCACTCGAAGTTTTCTTCTCCAACTGAATTTATGTCAGCATCGGGCGCAGGATTGCAAAAATCAATGGCGTATGGAATGCCGTCGCGAATGGCAAATTCTACTGTATTAAAATCATAACCGAGATAATGATTGATGCGGAGCACGAGATCGTGCATTTGCTCGCGAAGTTCTTTGCTTATTTTATGATCTGCCACATAGCGGAGGTGGTGTGGGTTGCGTGGCTCGTAATCCATGATGCGGACATATTTGCCACCGAGACAGTAGCAACGGAAATAGGCATCAAATTCTATGGCCTCCTGCAGCATCATAACCAGGGTGTTGGTCTCGTTGTAGTCGCGGAAAAAGTCGTCGAAATTCTCCACTTTGTACACACTTTTCCAACCGCCACCGGAGTGCGGTTTCATGAAGAGCGGGAATCCGCCGAGATAATCGATCATGTTGTCCCACTCCAGTGGATACTTCATGTTGCGAAAACTTTGTCCGGAAGTATCCGGCGGCATCTCTTTAGAAGGCAGGAGAATGGTTTTTGGCACGTGTACACCAATTTTGGTGCTCAGGCAGTTGTTAAAAAACTTCTCGTCGGCACTCCACCAGAAAGGATTGTTTAGTACCGCTGTACCATTGAGCGCTGCGTTTTTTACATAAGCGCGATAGAAGGGTACGTCTTGACTGATACGGTCAATCATTACCGCATAGGGCGTGGGGTTTCCCTGCATCAGTTCGTCAACATGAGTTGGCTCAGCTGATACGCCTTTTACATTTTTTGAATTGACCCGAGCCACAAAGGCCTCCGGGAATGAGCTCTCTTTACCGTGTAGGATTCCGATTTTTTTCATGAATGCTGTTTGTTTACCCGCAGTAGTCCCGAGTGCTCGGGATGAAGGAGGGTTGTTTTTAATTATTTTCCTGCTGTAGTCCCAAGTGTTCGGGACGAAGGCGGGTTATTACGCTTTGGCTAAAATGAATTTGAACTGGAAATTGAGCCCGCCTCCGCCAAGGCTTCGGCGGGCAAGCCGTAAAACTACTCAAACTGCCAAAATCACCAATTGAATTTTACATTACCTGAAAAAAAGCTGTTTTATTGATCCAGCAACTGCTCCGTATGATTGCCGGTATCCACTTTGGAGATGACCCGCTCGATCTTGCCAGTTTCATCGATCACAAAAGTGGTGCGAAAGATGCCCATGTAGGCCCGGCCCATGAATTTTTTCTCGCCCCAGACGCCATAAGCCTCCGCTACCGCATGGTCTTCATCGGCTAATAAATTGAAAGGGAGACTGTACTTGTCCTGAAATTTTACGTGTTTTTTTACAGAATCCGGACTCACCCCCAGGATCTCAAAACCCTGAGACTGAAAGCGTGGGTAGCCGTCGCGCAGGCTGCAGGACTCTGCGGTGCATCCCGGGGTATCGTCTTTTGGATAAAAATAGAGCACGAGTTTTTTGCCTTGATAATCGGCAAGGTTTACGGTTTGACCCTTTTCATTCAGGGCGGAAAATGCGGGGGCGAGATCGCCTTCTTTTAAGTGGGACATGGTGTAAAAAATGATGAAACCCTACTTCGTCCCGAGCACTCGGGACTACGGCGGGTAAAAATGTGAAAAATGTGGTCAATGAGATTGCGGGAAAAACGGGTTTGGGTGTCTTTTGTTCAGGGTTTCAAAGATTCCCGCCGCGCTTGGTGTTTTCACCATATCCGTCAGGCTAATCTGGAAATGTACCCCGGAACTCCGTTCCGAGGGGATTAATGGGGAAATAAATGTCGTTTTATTACCCAAAAAATCCTCGGAACAGACGGTGTTGAGTGGCGTTCGAAAAACATTGATCCATGAAAATCAGGTAGTGCAGGTGTGATTTTTCATGGAGAAAAATCATTTTACCACCCAAGTCTTTCCGCCAACTCCCGTAATCGTGATGGACTTCCATTTCTTTGGCAACTTAGTTTTCAACTGTACAATCCCCTGTGGCGTAATATCCAGTCCGCCAAAACCCATGATGGTAGCTTGCAAAAACCCGCCGGCACCCGTTGCAAAATACGGATTCGTACCGCCAGCACACTCTGCCAACACCCCAAAAGGCGGCACCTCATTGGGTTTGTAGCTGCTCACCCAAAGGCCGTAGGCACGCTCCGCATCGCCCGCGCGGGCGGCGGAGACGGCAAGAATGGCATTGCCCATGGCCGGGCCGTCTTTGGCCATTTTTGGTTCGTAATAGTCGAGGTCTTTTTTGATCTGCGCCGGGTCGGTGATGGCTTTGAGTGGGTAAGCTAGGAGGTTCACATCGGCTTGTTTGATGATTTCGCCATTGTAGGTGGCGTTTTCTTTGGTGGTGCCGTCGGGGAATTTCAGGATTGGAATATTCTCCGCCACATGCGCCCAATCGGGGTTGGGCGTCAGCCCTAGTTCTTTTGCGGCGTCGGTCGCGTAAACCAAGACAGTTTTGGCAATACCATTGGTAAAGGCATTGTTATCAATGTTTTCCTGCCATTCATTGGCCCCAATAACATTGATGATGTCGTATTTTCCCGGGCCGTTTCTTTCCACCCTGCTTGCCCAGAAATCGGCAATCTCCTTGAGCATCGGCCAACCCCGATCGCGCAGCCAGGTTTTGTCTTTAGTCACCAGATAGTATTGCCAGGCTGCCCAACCCACGCAGCCAGTGATATGGTGTTGAAATGGCCCGGTGAGTGCCCAAACAGGGGTTTCCTCCTGCCCCGTGGTGGTACTCTCCCAAGGATACATCGCGCCTTGATACCCATGAGAAAAAGCATTTTGCTTGGCTTCGTCGAGCAATTGATAACGGAATTCCAGGAAGGATTTGGCGATCTCCGGGTGGAGCAGTAGCATAGGCGGGTACATCCACAATTCAGTATCCCAGAAAACGTGACCGTTATACCCCAGTCCACTCAAGCCCATGGGCGAAAGACTGAGTGCCGTGCCTTCCCGCCCAAAAGAATAGAGGTGGTACATCGCGGAGTGTACATCTCGGGTAGCATCTACATCGCCTTCGATGGTAATATCGGAAGCCCAGAGTTTGTCCCACTCAGCGTTGTGGCGTTTCAAAAGACGTTCGGTGCGCTCGAGTGCGGCGAAGATGGTAAGCCGTTCAGCTTCATTGTGTGCATCAAGGGTATGGGCGGTACTGATGAGCGTGCCTACCACAGCAAATTTATAGGTCTCTCCAGCCTTCAATTTTTTGTAGAATTTCAGCAAATGCATGTTGTAGTCCCAGTCTTCATGAATGAGATCAGGCTCTGAACCATGCGGTTCTTCAAAAATAAAACTGCTCGATGCTGCCACCGTGTATTTTCCTGTAGGGCTTTTTCCTACGGAAGTGAGGAGGGGGATCAAGACATGCGGACGGTCAATTTCAGCATACAAATTGCGCACATCCTGCAATATTTCAGGAGCTTCAATGACGGCCATCGGGGTGATGGTTACGTCTTTTTTGGCCGTGATTTCTATGATGCTCAGTGCAGAATAGGGCAAGTGCCGCAAGGCCATCAGTGTATGGCTTACGCTAATTTTATCGCCTACATCATAGCTCGTAGTGAGTTGAGCATGACGCATATCAAGCACTTGTTTGTACTCGGAAATGTCGGCCCTGCCAACACGCTTACCATCCACGTCCAAGTTCATATTCATAAAATTGAAGCCTTTGAGGATGTTCGACACCCGTCCGCGACCATAGTTGTCGTACGCGCCGTTGAGGACTACATCTTTTACTTTCATCGGTTCTGGCGAGGATACCAGGCCGATCATGCCATTGGCGACGGTGATTCCGTAATAATTGGCTGGGTTAATATTGTCGGCCACAATATGCCAGGCATCAGTGCTTTTGAAGGCTTGGGGCTTGAAGGTCAATTGCTGGTTGTTGACCGTTGGTTGTTGAGCCTTAAGTGTTTGGATGGACCAAGGTAGCAGTCCGAAGCAAAGCAGGCAGGCAAATAATCTTTTCATAAAAGTGTCTGTGTAAAAGTGTGCGGGCAATTTTAGGGCGAAAAATAGCAAACCTAAATCAAAGAAAATTTCTTTTAAAAAAGCGACTAGTGGCAGGGGCACGAAGTCTTTGATAGTTTGGTCAGATTATTTTGAGATGAGATTAGGCGCGACGAAGGATTGTAGCGGACTCTCCATGACTGAGGCGCAACAAAGTATCAGTTCAAAAGAGTCGAACAAACCGTCAAAGACTTCGTGCCCCTGCCACTAGAAGTAAACCTCGATTGGTCTTCACCCTAAACAATGTAAATTGAAAGGTTTAAACGGCTTCTTTGGCTAAGTCAGAGACAGTTGGCACTACCTTTGCCCAATTAGTTGGATTCGTACAACGCTATGCCGCCACATTGACCCAATTTAATCAACCAGACCAAAACCGATTTTATGGATCTCACCTACCTCTTAAACATACTCCTTCGCCGCAAATGGCTAATCCTTGGCGCAATGGCTGCTGCGGCACTAGCCACTTTTTTCTTCATCGGGCAAAAACCGGAAAGATTCAAGTCGAGCATCGTGATGGCCACAGGCATCGTCAATTACAAGGGCATTAAATCCGATAATTCAGACGCTTTTGTGCAACAATACCAGATTGACAATGCGTTTTCTAACCTTCTGGAGTTCGCCCAATCGCGCTCGGCACTGAAGTTGGTCACGATCGAAATGCTCCAGCACGATTTGGCAGCAGAATACGGAAATGGAACGGAAAAACCCTTCCGAAAAGCCAATCCTGGACTGGCTAATTTTTCAGAAGAAGAGAAAAAATCGCTGTTTGTGGAGCTCCAGAAAATCAAACTGGACAGCCTCGAAGATTCCTCGTTTGACCCGCAGTTCGATTTCTTGTTGGATAAAGTTGCCCGGGCTTATGGCTATGACAACGACGCTATTCTCCGTAATCTATCCGTGAAAAGAAAAGCTCAAACGGACTACCTCGACATTTCCGTAACAACCGAAATACCAGCCCTTTCCCAGCATTTGGCTAACTCTTATGCTACCCGATTTTTGACCTACTATTTTAGCTTGTTGGTGCGCAACAAACGCCAAAACGTAGAGTCGTACACCAAGCTTGCCAACGAAAAAAAGGCGGTGGTAGATTCTATCAGCGACCTGAAATTTGAATATTTGAAGCAAAAAGGGCTTCCTGTTTTGGGCAAACAGAGTGAAGAGTTGGTGGGTCAAATCACTAAACTGGAATTCGAACGCCAACGTGCAGCGGCTAAAAAAATATCAGCCGCCGAATCCGTTGGCCGAATCAAAAAATACGAAGGAGACCGTGAATCCAAAGATGCCAGAGAAATTCAAAGCCGGCTTTTGGAGAAAAATAACACCGCCGAACAAATGGAGCGTGTGCGAGAACTCACCCGCCGCAATGCCGAAGCGGGTGGAAAAAATGCTGACTTGGCAGAAGAACTCGGCACCGCAAAATCTGAACTTGAAGAGGCCATGCGCGCTTCAGCACGTTCGCAAGGTCGCCCACGCAATGAGGAAGGTAAAAAAACCAAGGAAGACCTTTACAAAGATCGGGTCGACAACGACCTTGACCGCATTGAGGCAGAGGAAAGTTATAAGCGCACGAGCAGCGAGATCTATTCCCTCAAAAACAAACTCAGCGGCATGGTCGTCAGCGATGAAGTGTTCTCCAAACTTCAGGCCGAACAGGACAATGCTCAACTGGAATTCGATAAAATAAACGACGAGTTTATCAAAGCCAAACTCACCCTTGAAAACGCTGAAAATCCGCTTTCCGTTGTTCAATTTGCGCAATTGCCGGAGTGGCCAGAGCCTGATCGCCGGACGCTGATCAGCATTTTTGCGGCCATCGTGCTTGGCACCCTGACGGCCATAACGTTATTTGGACTGGCCTACCTGGATAGTACTATTCAGTCCCCTGACCTGTTTAAAAAATACACAGAAGGACTTCCATTGCTCGCGGCTATTCCTGCTATTCCGGTCAAGGGTTTTGACCTGGAGCGCATTTTTATGGATAAAACCCCGAATACGGCAGTCACTGCTTTCCGCGAAAGCTTGCGCAAACTTCGAGGGCAAATAATCGCCTCTGGCGGTGGGACTATCCTGATTGTCAGTCCAAAAACGAAAGAAGGAAAAACCTTCGCGATGCTTTCTTTGGCACATTCACTGGCGTTCAACAACAAGCGGGTGCTCATGCTCGATACCAATTTTAAGGCTCCGCTGCCAGAAACTTTTACCGACCAACCCAGTGCCAATAAGGCTATTTTGAATAAAGCCCTTCAGGATCATGGACTGACAGATGTGTTCCAGCTCAAAACCCAATCGGCTGAAAAAAGCGAAACCCAAATTGTAGACATTCTTGGAAATACGGGCCTTCCTAAATCGCCGGCAGAGCTTCTGGATCCAACGCAATTCCACGCCTTTTTAACGGAACTCCGCCAACATTATGACTATGTGCTGATGGAGGCTGCCGCGCTAAACTTGTATTCCGATGCGCAAGAACTTGTGCCGTTTGCAGACAAGGTTTTGGCAGTTTTCAATGCCAATTCTGTGTTGAAAACCGCAGATAAAGATTCGATCCAATTCCTTCGGTCGCTCAGTAGTCAATTTGTTGGTTCAGTGCTGACAGAAGTAGATGCCCGGAATGTAGGTTGAGCAACAGTCGCTTAGGCTGTCTATGATATAATATTCACCCGCTCCTTATTCGGGTATTTCCCACCTTTGTCTTTTCCAACTTCTGATTTCTTACCCATCACATTCCTTTTTTATGAAAAAAATTATTTCCCTCCTCCTGTTGCTGGCATTTGCGGCAGCCCCCATCTTTGCACAACACGGTAAAATAAAGCTACCTAAGACTGCCGCAGACCCTGGTTCAGTCCCACAGCTAAATTGGCCCAGAAAAGCCCTTGTGCCCCCTGCAAGCAACCCATTCGGTGTTGCTTCTCAGCGGCCAAAACCAATGCCCATGCTCCAGCCCTCTGCGGGTTTAAAAACGCCCGAGGTTTCCTTTGTGCGCGGCGAAAATGGATTGCCTATCTTTTTTGAAGGCAAGACAGCCGCCTCGGGAACGGCAGCAGAAAGCCAATCATTTGACGAACGTGCGATTGGCTATTGCGCCAGCTTGAACCCGCAGGGTATCGCTCAACCTGAAGCAGAATTTGTTGCAAAAACCACTGAAACCGACGAGCAAGGCAATGCGCACGTTCGTTTGGAACAGGTATTCAACGGCTTGCCCGTTTGGGGCGGCGAGGTGATCTGCCACACAAAAAACGGTGCGTTTGACCGCATGAATGGGCGATATTTCCCAACGCCAAAGCTGTCTTCCATCGTTCCTACCCTTAACGCGGATGCGGCTATTTTGAAGGTTAAAGCCGAAATCGGCGTTTCAAATATCAAAACCGATTGGACAATAGAAGATTTGAGACTTATTGATGGTCAGCCTTTTTCTGCTAATTTAATTGTTTTTCACCCCAAAGAAAATCTCACTGGCGAACGTTTGACCTGGCATGTAGCCGCCCGCCCAAATGTGTTCAGCCGCTCCGAATGGTTTATCGATGCCATAACAGGCGAAGTGTTGAATCAATTTGAGCACACCTGCGATTTGCTTGGGCATTACCATGCTTTGGCTAATCAGGATGCAAACCATAGCGAATGCACGAATGCTGCCTCAGCAAATCAGCAAATTACCCCCGAGTTCGCTACAGCGTCGACGGGTATAAAATACACGATGGTAGACGGTCCTGCAAACATCAATGGTATCGATCTTCTGGGCGTAAACCGCAGCTTTATTCTCGGTGGCTGGCAATTCGGGAGTCAATTTGCGTTACAAGATGCGAGCAAACCGATGTTCAAGCCCAATGCCTCCAATATGCCAGGGGATCCGGTTGGTGTAATTGTTACGCTTGATGCCTTCAATACATCACCGGAAAACCAGAATTTTAACGCGGATAATGTTGTTTCAAATTCATCTACATTCTCCTCCAAACAGGCGGCGATCAGTGCACATTATAACGCGATCAAGAGTTTTGACTACTTCAAATCAAAATTCACCCGCAATTCAATTGACGGAGTAGGGGGCAATGTGATCAGTTTGGTTAATGTGACAGAAGCGGATGGCACGTCCATGGAAAATGCTTTTTGGAATGGTCAAGCTATGTTTTATGGCAATGGTGGCAGCATCTTCAAATCACTTGCACGTGGCTTAGACGTGGGTGGCCACGAGATGACCCACGGCGTTGTGGAGAAAACCGCCAACCTGATTTACCAAAATGAAAGTGGCGCCCTTAATGAATCTTTTGCCGATGTGTTTGGTCAGATGATTGACGCTGACGTAAACGACTGGAAAATTGGAGAAGATGTGATGCAGAGTGGCGGTGGGCTGCCCTCTGCCTTGCGCGACCTCTCCAATCCGCACAATGGTCAGCCGTCCAACAGTAACTTCTGGCAGCCCAATCACACTAGCGAGCAATACATGGGCAACCAAAACAATGGTGGAGTACATATCAATTCGGGTATTCCCAATCGTGCGTTTTTCCTTTTTGCCAGTAATGCAGCGGTAGGAACGGCAAAAGCAGAACAAGTATATTACAAGGCACTAAAAGATTATCTGGTGAAATCCAGCAAATTTATTGACTGCCGTATTGCAGTGATTCAAGCTGCTACAGATCTGTACGGAGCCACTGTTGCGAATGTTGCAGCGGATGCGTTCACGCAGGTTGGGATCGGAAATAGTGCTCCAAGTGGCAATTACCTTGGCCAATTTAGTCCAAACCCGGGAACAGACTATATTCTTTGTACAAGCAATAATGGCATCAACCTGGATTTGGCGAATGGAAACGGGCAAATAATCACTTCACTATATACAGAGGGTGTTTTTAGCCGCCCAAGCATCACAGACAATGGCGTAAGCCTTGTGTTTGTTAATGATGCTAAACATCTTATGGCTATTGAGTTTGATTATCAGCTTAACCAGTTCACGGTTACGGATGTTGATCCTGGCCCTTGGCGCAATGCTGCTATTTCGAAGGATGGCCGATTTTTGGCCTTAACCAGGGAGTTTCAGGAACCTAGAATTTACGTTTATGATCTTGCGGATCCTTTTGGAGCATTCGAAACGTTTTTTCTCTACAACCCAACCTATTCAGAAGGACAAATCACGGGCGATGTGGAGTATGCAGATGTGTTGGAATTCGACTATTCCGGCCAATACCTGATGTATGATGCAAGCAATGACCTTGATGGCGTCGGCTACTGGGACATTGGTTTTGTTCAATACTGGGAGAATGACCAATTCACCGATGGTGGCGATGCATTCATCACCAAACTCTTTACTGGGCTGCCTGAAAAGGTGAGTATTGCCAACCCGACAATTGCTAAAAATTCGCCCTTTATAATGGCATTCGATCTGATAGACGAGGTCAGCAATTTGCGCTATGATATTATGGGCGCAAATTCTGAAACGGGTGATTATGATGTCATTGTGGCCAACAATGGCGAATTAGGCTGGCCAATTTACAATCGTCTGGACAACAAATTGATGTACGAAAAGCCAAATGCTTCGGGCTTTGACCTGCGTTTGCAGAGCTTGAATCCGAACAAGATTCAGCCTCAGGGTGGCAGCAGTCAAATCGTATCGGCACACTACTGGGGTGTTTGGTTTGCAAATGGAGTGCGTAATCTGCAAGTAAGCACAAACGAACTTGAAGGCCAAGATTTTGACCTTAAAATTTCGCCGAATCCAACAGCAGATTTTGCACAATTGAGCCTTCGCGCTAATACAGCTTCCGACGCAATCGTCAGCCTCCATAACCTTTTGGGCGAAACGCTGATGACCCGTTCAATCAATCTTTCCGAGGGCGAAAACCTGCTGGATATTGACCTGCAACACCTGCCTTCAGGTAATTATGTGGTGCGCATTGCTACTGAGCAAGGTGGTGGCGCGGCATTGAAATTGGTGAAGCTGTGAGGCGGATGAACTAAAACCTTAAGAAAGGGGAGTCTCCTAAGCGGGATTCGGGGGTTGTGTCCCAAGGTTGCCGATAGAAAAACAAACAAACTTTAATTCTATTGAATGCTAAACCTCATAGGTTTTTAAAACCTGTGAGGTTTTTCGTCAAAGAATGCAAAATAAAATTTTGCCCCATTTATAATCCAAACCCTTTTGACACAACCCCCCGAATTTCTTTTTTTAGATTGACGAATGCTGATTACATGATTTTCGATTTTTGATGGCCCCGCTAACCATCGTTCACTTTTCATAGACTTTATTAGTGCTAAACCTCAAAAATCCTACTATCTGCCATTCCTTCAAGGATCATAAATCATGTAATCGGCATTCGTCAATCAAAAAAAATTCGGGATGAATCATGTTATACTTTGCACTATTAGACGTTAGACTATTAGTGCACAATCCAATAGTCTAATGTCCAAAATCCACTAGTGGCGGGGGCACGAAGTTTTTGATAGTTTGGT
>Ga0209181_10010548_pt1 | contig 11992 bp, 9 predicted proteins | sample MAT05_FD_187208 | JGI IMG/M metagenome (GOLD analysis project Ga0209181, IMG submission 187208) | Freshwater microbial communities from Lake Fryxell liftoff mats and glacier meltwater in Antarctica - MAT-05 (SPAdes) (version 2) | ecosystem: Environmental > Aquatic > Freshwater > Ice > Liftoff... | reverse complement strand
GCCTTCCAGCACCTTGCCGCGGCCGGAGAAGGCGACGCGGACGATGTCCTCGCGCCGCACCGCATGTGCAACGGCACGCCGCACCAGCGGATTGTCGAAGGGTGGGCGCGTGCCGTTGAACAGGATGTCCATGAAGGGTCCGACCTGGCTGAGCAGCTTGAAGCGCGGGTCGGCCTCCACCGCCGCCATGCCGGTCCAGGGCACGAACTCGATCATGTCGGCATCGCCGGCCTGAAGCGAGGCGAGCCGCAGATTCTCATCCGCCACCACGGTCATGCGAATCGTGCGCGTGCGTGGCAGGCCAGGCAGGAAGTAGTTGGGCGAGGCCTGCAATTCGATCCAGCTGCCGCGTTCCTGCGACGCGATGCGATAGGGGCCGCAGCCGATCGCCGCGTTCATGTCGCGCGTGGCGCGACAGACGATGGGCATGTTGTAGTTCGCGAACCACAGCGGCACCGTCACCAGCGGCGTCTTCATCACGAGCCGAACCGTCAGCGGGTCCGGCGTTTCGATACGCTCGATCTGCTGCATCTGCGCGCGGTAATAGGCGGTGGAGCGCTCACCCGCGACCTGCTCGATGGTCCAGCGCACATCCTCGGCCGTCAGGCGGTCACCATTGTGGAACACGACGTCGGGGCGCAGCTTGAAGACCCAGGCGCCCTGCTCGTCCAGCGCCCAATCGCGTGCGAGCTCGGCGCGCAACTCACCACGCTCATCGAAGCTCACCAGGCGGCGATGGGTGAGCATCTTGATCATGCCCGCCGCGGCGCCGGTAGAGGGCCAGGGCTGCAGGTTCGGCGGCCAGACCGACAGGCCGAAGCGCAGCACGCCCGGCCGCGGCTGTGCCGCGCCCTCACGCGTCAGTAAGCTGGCGGTGAGGCCGGCTGAGGCGCCGAACAGCAGACGGCGGGTGGGCTTCAACATGGCGGGCTCCGATCCTGACGAATGGCCTGATTGCGCGGCCTTGTGGCGGAGCTGTCAACAAGGAATGACGCGGCTGCGGCGATTGACTTAGCGGCATGCGGCCCGGCATCTTTGCAGCCGCCGGTTGCGGCCTTCTGTCGGCGCACCGACCTGGCGGCGCAGGGGCCGACAGCTGGGGCCGATAGCAGGGGCCAGCAGGAGGAAGCCGCGACCGACTCGCCAGATTTCCCGGGAAGGCGTGCCTCGACGGCCTTACTGGCGATGCTGGCGCTGCTGGCCGCGCCGCCCATACAGGCTCAGGCGCCCCCGCCTCTGCCCGGCCTGATCGAACGCCTGACACCGCCCGAGCCACCGGGCCTCGGCCCTGCGCTGCTGCCTCCGGCGCCACGGTCGCAGACCGGCCCGGGCGCGCAGAATCGCGTACCGATAGACCGCGTTTGGATCACCGGCACCACGGCGCTGCCGCCGGTGCAACTCCAGGTGATGGTCGCACCGCTGGAAGGCCGGCTTGTCAGCCTCGCCGAGGTCGAGACGGCGCGGGTACTGCTGCTCGGCGCCTATCGCGCCGCGGGCTACGCCTATGTCGCCGTGACGGCTGCGCTGGGGCGGGGCGAGGGCGCGGCCTTCGATCTGCGCTTCACCGTGACCGAGGGCTTCATCGCGGAGTTGCGCTTCGAGGGCGCGGGCATCGGCCCCGCGACGAAGCAGGCCGAGCGCTTCCTGCAACCGCTGGTCGGGCAACGCCCGCTGCCCCACGCGGCATTGGAACGCGCGCTGCTGCTGGCAGGCGACATCCCGGGCGTGACGGCGCGCGGCACATTGCGGCCACTGCCGGGCGAGCCGGGGGCTCTGCTGCTGGAGGTGCAGCTAGCCCGCGCGCCGGTCTCGGGTTTCGTCAATCTGGACAATCGCGGCTATGCGCTGACCGGCGCCTGGCAGGGGCTACTGGTGGGCCAGCTCAACGCCTTCACCTCGCGCGGCGAACGCTCCGAGGTGGCGCTGGTGCAGTCGGAAGCGCATGGCCAATCCTTCCTGCAGGTGACGGAGGAGCTGTTCCTGGGCGCCTCCGGCCTGCGGCTGCGCGCCTATGCCGGGGCGGGGCGCGCCGCCCCGGGCGCACCGCTCGCCAGCATCGGCTATGCGGGCGAGACGCGCGTCGCCGGCGCGGCGTTGGCCTATCCGCTGATCCGCAGCCGGCCGCTGAACCTTTCGGCGAGCGTGCAGTTCGACGCCTTCGAGAGCGTGGTGGAGGCGCGCCCCGGCGAGGGCGAGTCTCGGGTGCGCGTCAGCCGCGATGCGGTGCGCGCGCTGCGGCTGGGCTTTGATGGCGCGGTGCAGGATGGCTGGTTCGGCCGGGCGCCGGCGGCGGCGACCAGCACGGGGCTGCTGCGGCTGCATCAGGGGATCGAAGCGCTGGGCGCGAGCACGGGTGATACCCGGACAACGGCGCGCGCGGGCAGCGATTTTGGATTTTTGCGAGTCGTCGCCGAGGCTTCGCGTCTGCAACCATTGATCGTTCCGGCGGAAGGTTGGCTGCTGTCCGCCTACGGGCTGGCGGCGGCGCAATGGTCGGAGGATGTGCTGCCGCCGGCGGAAAAGTTCTACCTCGGCGGCAACCGGCTCGGTCGCGGCTTCTATGCGGGGCAGGTCTCGGGAGATCGCGCGCTGTCCCTCTCGGGCGAGTTGCAGCTCGCCACGCAGAGCCCGATCACTCTGCCCTTCCGCGCCGCACCGGTGCTGCTTGGGACACAATTCTACCTGTTTCGAGATCTCGGCGAGGGCTACGACAATGGCCCCGGCGAAGGCTCGCGCCGGCTCTCCTCCTGGGGTGGCGGTGTGCGGCTGCAATTCGATGAGCGCGTGCAACTCGACCTTGAGGCGGTGCGGCGCCTGACACGCACGCCGGACGGGTCCGGCGTGCGGGAACTCGATGCGAATGCGCTGTATGGGCGCGTGCTGGTGCGGTTTTAGCGATCGGCTTCGCTCGGCGGCACCCCGGCCGCGGCGACGGCGGCGGCCTGGCGGTCGGCGATGGCCTGCTCGGAGAAATCATGCACCAGCTCCATGAAAAGCTGGTGCCAATTCGCCTGTGCCTTGAGGCGGAAGAACACGCTGCCGAGGCCGATCGCCGCGCGATCCATCAGCGGAAATTCGCGCGGGATCTTCACCCCACCCGTGCGCTTCAGGCCCTCATGCACCTTCATCGCCACGCTGCGCCCGTAGTTTGGATCATCGGAGGGGGTGATGGCGCGCACGCGGTCCTCGACAAGCGGCTCATACAGGAAGCGCGCCCAAAGGTTCAGCACCTCCATCGTCTCCTTCGACAGGTTGCGGAAACCCCAGATGCGGTAGGCCTCCGCCGCCTTGTCGCGGTCATTGTCGCGCACTGCCTCGAACAGCATGATCACGCCGGTCACGAAGCTCGCCGGGAAGATGCGGATCACGCCGAAATCGAGCAGGTTCACGCCGAAGCCGGTCTGCGCATCCGTCCGCACCTGATAGTTGCCGAGGTGCGGGTCGCCATGGATGACGCCGTAACGATAGAACGGCACATACCAGGCGCGGAACAGCGCCTTGGCGTATTCGTTGCGCTCCTCCTGTGGCGGGTCTTCCTCGAGCCGGCGCAGGATCGGCCGGCCTTCAAGCCAGCTCATCGTCAGCAGGCGCCTGGTGGTGAACTCGGGCACGGCGGTCGGCACCGCGACACCGGGCGTATTCGCCAGCATCGCGCCGTAAAGGCGCATATGCGAAGCCTCGCGCGTGTAGTCGAGTTCCTCGCGCAGGCGGGCCGACATCTCGGCGTAGGCTTCGTCATTGTCGAGGGTCGAATCCATGCGGCGGTAGAGGCTGAGCGCCAACTTGAGCTGGCGAAGGTCGGCTTCCACCACGCTGGGCATGTCCGGGTATTGCAGCTTGCAGGCTACCTCACGCCCATCGAGCAATGTGGCGCGATGCACCTGCCCGAGGCTCGCCGCGGCAGAAGCTTCCTGGCCAAATTTCGAGAAGTTCTGCTGCCAGGCCGGGCCAAGCTCGCCCTGCATGCGGCGGCGCACGAAGGCCCAGCCCATTGGCGGCGCGTTGGATTGCAGGGTCGCGAGTTCCTGCGCGTATTCCTCCGGCAATGCCTCCGGCACCGTCGCCAGGAACTGCGCGACCTTCATCAGGGGCCCCTTGAGCCCGCCGAGCACGGCCTTCAGCCCCTCGGCATGCGCCGATTTGTCGGTCTTGATGCCCAGGAAGCGCTGGCCCGCGACGCGCGCGGCAATGCCGCCCACGGCGCCGGAGGTGCGGACCATGCGCCGCATTTCGCCAAACAGAGTCGCTTCGCTCCGGTCCACGGCCATTGGCTCAGTCAGCCTTTTCAAGTTCGTCGATGAAGCCGGAGATCACGTCGAGCCCCTTCATCCAGAAGGCGGGGTTCGAGGCGTCGAGGCCAAAGGGTGCGAGCAATTCCTTGTGCCGCTTCGTGCCGCCGGCCTTCAGCATCTCGAGGTATTTCTCCTGGAAGCGCGGATGGCCTTCGCGGAACACACCGTAGAGCGCATTCACCAGGCAATCGCCAAAAGCGTAGGCGTAGACGTAGAAGGGCGTGTGCACGAAATGCGGAATATAGGCCCAATAGACGCTGTAATCGGGGGTGAAGTCGAAGGCCGGGCCGAGGCTTTCGGTCTGCACCTGCATCCACAATTCGCCGATGCGCTCATGCGCCACCTCGCCCTTCTTGCGCTCGTCGTGCAGCAGCATCTCGAAACGGTAGAAGGCGATCTGGCGGACGACGGTGTTGAGCATGTCCTCCACCTTGCCGGCGAGCAGCGTGCGGCGTTTCTTCGCGTCCGTCTCGGCATCCAGCACGGCGCGAAAGGTCAGCATCTCGCCGAACACGCTCGCTGTCTCGGCCAGCGTGAGCGGCGTGGAGGACATCAGATAGCCCTGCTGCGCTGCCAGAACCTGGTGCACGCCGTGCCCCAGCTCATGCGCCAGCGTCATCACGTCACGCGCCTTGCCGTGATAGTTCAACAGCAGATAGGGATGCGCCGAGGGCACGGTCGGGTGTGCGAAGGCGCCACTCGCCTTGCCAGGGCGCAGCGCGGCATCGATCCAGGGTTTTTGAAAAAACGGCGCGGCAACCTTGGCCAGTTCAGGGCTGAAGGCGCCATAGGCGTCCCGCACGCGGGCCACCGCGTCCGCCCAGGGGATCGTGCTGTCCTCGTCATTCGGCAGCGGCGCGTTGCGGTCCCAATGCATCATCTTGGGCAGGCCGAGCCACTTCGCCTTCATCGCGTAGTAGCGATGCGACAGGCGCGGGAAACTCTCGGTCACGGCCTTCACCAGCGCGTCCACAACCTCGTCCTCCACCATGTTCGCGCGGTTGCGCGAGGAGGTGGGGCGCTTGTAGTGGCGCCAGCCGTCGATGATCTCCTTGTCCTTCGCCAGCGTGTTCGTGATCAGCGAGAACAGGCGGATGTTGTCGCCGAAGGCGGCCGACACACCCTTGGCGGCGGCGGCCCGCACGTCGCGGTCCCGGTCCGAGAGCTTGTTGAGCGCGCCGGAGACGGTGAGGTCCTCGCCCGCCACGGTGACGCGCATGTTGGCGGTGGTTTCGTCGAACAGGCGGTTCCAGGCGCTGCGGCCGGTGACTTCCTTCTCGTGCAGCAGCTTCTCCAGCTCGTCGGAGAGCTGGTGGTCGCGAAAGACGCGCAAATCGCGCAGCCAGGGCTTCCAGCGGCTGAGCGCGGCTGAACCCGCGTATTTCTGCTCGAGCGCCGCATCCTCCATCCGGTTGATTTCGAGCGTCATGAACAGCAGCTGGCTGCTGATCGTCGTCACCCGTTCCTGGGTGGATTGGTAGAAGCGCCCATTGGCCGAAGCCTGCGCATCGCCCGAGAATACCAGCTGCGCGAAGGACATCGCGCGGCCCAGCACCTCCTCGATCGCCTCATAGGTGGCGATCGCGGCGGCGAGCGAATCGCCGCTCAGCCCCGCGAGCTTGCCGGCATGGCTCTCATTGAACGCCCGCGCCTCCGCCGCCGCGCGGTCGAGATCGACGGCCAGGCGCGGGTCATCGGCGCCCGCATAGAGGTCAGCCAGGTCCCAGGATGGCAGTTCTTCGGCGGATTTGTCGGGATTCGTCACGGTGTCTCTTGCATCCAGGCTCATTCGCCACTGGATATAGCCCGGCAGCGCCCCAGGCCAAGGCGGGGGCGTGTCGGGAAGGAGCGATCGGCACATGATGGTTGAGGCGAGCGCGGGCTGGAACAGCCTGCCGCAGATGATGCTGGAGATCGCCAGCAAGCGGCCGGAACGGCCGATGTCGCGTTTCTGGCAAGACGGTGGCTGGCGACAGGTCACCTGGGGCGAGTTCGGCAATCGCGTGGCGGCAGTCGCCGCCGGGCTGCGGGCGGCTGGAGTCGGCCCAGGCGAACGCGTGCTGCTGGTCAGCGAGAACCGCCCCGAATTTGTCATCGCCGACACCGCGCTGATGGCGATCGGCGCTGTCACCGTGCCGACCTACACCACCAATGCCGCCACCGACCACGCGCATATTCTCCGAGACTCCGGCGCCAGGGTTGCCATTGTCTCGACCTCCGCCTTCGCGCGGCGGGTGCTGGAAGGCGCGGCGCTCGCCGACGGGCTCGATTTGCTGATCGGCATGGAGGATGCGCCGGTGGAGGGCGCCCCGCGCCAGATCGCCTGGGCCACGTTGGAGGCAACCCCTGCCTCGCTCGATGCGCTGATGGCGGAGGTGGAGCAGATCCCCACCGGGCGCCTTGCCTGCCTGGTCTATACCTCCGGCACCGGCGGGCTGCCACGCGGCGTGATGCTGCCGCACCGCGCCATGCTGGCGAACCGCGAAGGCGTGGCGCGCATCGCGAACAGGCTGGAGTTGGACGGCAAGGCCTACCTGTCTTTCCTGCCTCTGTCACACAGCTACGAGCACACGGTGGGCGGCTTCCTGCTGCCCTCGCTCGGACTCGAAGTGGTGTATTCGCGCGGCGCCGATCGCCTCGCCGTCGAGTTCCAGGAGATACGCCCTGCCGTCATCACCGCGGTGCCGCGGCTGTTCGAACTGCTGCGCGGGCGGATCGAGGGCGCCGTGGAAAAAGAAGGCGGCTTCAAGGAGAAGCTGTTCCGCCGCGCCCTGGCACTCGGCCTCAAGCGGCTGGACGGACCCGATTTCGGCCTGTTCGACCGGCTTCAACACCTCGTGCTCGACAAATTGGTGGGGGAGAAGGTGCGTGCGCGCTTCGGCGGCCACCTGCAGGCGCTGGTCTCGGGCGGCGCGCGGCTGGACCCCGATTTGTCGGGCTTCTTCCTGGCCTTCGGCCTGCCGGTGATCCAGGGCTACGGCCAGACCGAGGCCGGGCCGGTGATCAGCGTCAATCCGCCCTGGGCCAACCGCCGCGAGACGGTCGGCCCGCCTTTGCCCGGCGTCGAGATGCGGCTCGCCGAGGATGGCGAATTGTGCGTGCGCGGCGCGCTGGTGATGGATGGCTACTGGAACGATCCCGAGAATACCGCGCGCGCCCTGATCGATGGCTGGCTGCACACCGGCGACGTGGCCGAGATCGAGGACGGCTACATCCGCATCACCGACCGCAAACGGGACTTCATCAAGACGCTGGGCGGCGACATGGTCAGTCCCTCAAAGATCGAGGCGCTGCTGACCGCCGAGCCTGAGATCGCGCAGGCCGTGGTGGCCGGCGAGGGCCAGCCCGGCATCGTGGCGCTGATCGTCCCGGCCGAGGGCATGGCCGAGCGCGTGCCGGCCGCGGTGGCGCGGGTGAACGGCAAGCTCGCCACCATCGAGCGCATCCGCCGCCACGCCGTCGTGCCGGCGTTCAGCGTCGAGAACGGGCAGATGACGCCGACGATGAAGGTGAAGCGCCGCGTCGTGGTCGGCGCCCATACCGAGTTGCTTTACGGGCTGCACAAGAAGGGGTGAGGCCGGGCGCGCGGCCCTTCCGGGAGATCAGACGCGGTCGCTGGTGGCCGGGGTGAAGGCGCCGCGATCATTCGGGCGGAGTGCCTCAAACATCTCGGTCACCTGCGCGTAGTCGCGATAGCCGCAGCGCGCGATGGATTGCGCGGCGACGGCGTCGAAGCGGCCATCCACGATGTAGCGTTCGTCGATGTGGATGCCCACGACCTGGCCGATGATGAGGAAGCCATCGGTCGGCTCGCCGTCGAGGTCATGCAACTCCATCGCCTGGAGCACGCGGCATTCCATGCTCGCCGGGCTCTCCGCCACGCGCGGCGCCTTGACGAAATGGCACGGCGCCATGGTGAGGCCAGCGGCCAAAAACTCGTTCTCGCCCTCGGGCAGCGCGCCCGAGGTCGCATTCATCGCGTCGAACAGCGGGCGGGTGGCCAGGTTGAAGACGAATTCACGCGTGGCGAAGGCGTTGGCGGCGCTGTGCTTCAGCCCCTCGCTGCCGAACACCATGATCGGCGGAGAACCCTGCACCAGGTTGAAGAAGCTATAAGGGGCAAGGTTTGGCCGGCCCTGCGCGTCGAGCGTGGACATCCAGCCGATCGGGCGCGGGGCGATGATCGCCTTGATCGGGTCGAAGGGCAGGCCATGCGCGGCCTTGCCCTTCATCGGCTCGTAGAACACCGGCCTTACATCCCCAGCGCGCGGCGGTAGAGGTCGAGCAGCGTCTCCTGCTCCTCGACCTCGGAAGGCTCCTTCTTGCGGATGGAGATGATCTGGCGGATCACCTTCACGTCGAAGCCGGCGGATTTTGCTTCGGCGAAGATGTCCTTGATGTCGCCGGCCAGCGCCTTGCGCTCCTCCTCCAGCCGCTCGACGCGCTCGATAATCGAGCGCAGGCGATCGGCCGCGATGCCGCCGACCTCGCTCTCGGGGTCGTTCTTCTGGCGCTCGCGGCTGGTGGCGGCGTCGGTATCGCTCATGCGGGTACTCCAGGCATGCAAAGGGCCGCGCGGTATAAGCCGCCCGGTCAGACTAGGCAAAGGGTGGGGCGCTCAGTGGCCCGGATTGGCGGTGGAGAAAGCGGCCTTCTGCTCGGCCGTCGCTTCCTTCTGGTGCAGCGCCTGCCACTCCTTGTAGGGCATGCCGTAAATGATCTCCCGCGCCTCGGGGTCGGTCACCTCGATGCCCTTGGCGCCAGCCTCGGCGCGGTACCATTTGCTCAGGCAATTCCGGCAGAAACCCGCCAAATTCATCATGTCGATGTTCTGCACGTCGCTGCGGGTGCGCAGATGTTCCAGGAGCGTGCGGAAGGCGGCGGCTTCCAACTCCAGGCGGGTCTGGGCGTCGATATCGGGCATGCGGGCTCTCCTTCGCTGCGTAGATGGGCGCTCGGAGGTCAGGGCGCCAGATTGTCGCCGGCGATGGCGCGGCAGACGGCGGCGGTGACCTCGGCCGTGGTCGCGGTGCCGCCGACATCGGCGGTGCGGATGCCCGCGGCGCAGACGCGCTCCACCGCCTCCATCAGCAACCGCGCCGCCGCTGGCTCGCCGAGATGGTCGAGCATCATCACCGCCGTCCAGAAGGTGGCGACGGGGTTGGCGATGCCCTTGCCGGCGATGTCGAAGGCCGAGCCATGGATCGGCTCGAACATGCTCGGGAAGCGGCGCGAGGGATCGAGATTGGCCGTCGGCGCCACGCCGAGGCTGCCGGCCACCGCGCCGGCGAGGTCGGAAAGTATATCGGCGTGGAGGTTGGTGGCGACCACCGTGTCGATGCTGCGCGGGCTGCGCACCATCCGCGCTGCCATCGCGTCCACCAGTTCCTTCTCCCAGGTCACGGTGGGGAACTCCCGGGCAACCTCGGCGGCGATCTCGTCCCAGAACACCATGCCGTGCTTCTGCGCGTTGGATTTCGTCACCACCGTCAGCAGCTTGCGCGGCCGCCCGGCGGCGATGGCGAAGGCGGTGCGCATGATCCGAGTCACGCCGACGCGGGTGAAAATAGCGGTTTCGGTGGCGATTTCCTCGGGGTGGCCACGATGGGCGCGGCCGCCATGGCCGGCATATTCGCCCTCGCTGTTCTCGCGCACGATCACCCAATCGATGTCGCCCGGCTCGACGGCGCGCAGCGGGCTGGTCAGGCCGGGCAGCACACGGGTCGGGCGAATATTGGCGTATTGGTCGAAGCCCTGGCAGATGCGCAGGCGCAAGCCCCACAGCGTGATGTCGTCCGGCAGGTCCTTGTCGCCGACGGCGCCGAAGAAGATGGCGTCGAAGCGCTTCAGCGTCTCCAGCCCATCCTCGGGCATCATGCGGCCATGGGCGCGGTAGTAGTCGCTGCCCCAGGGGAAATCCTCGACCTCGAGCGCGAAATCGCCGCTGCGCCTGGCCAGCGCGCGGAGCACTTCGAGGCCGGCCGGAATCACCTCCTGCCCGATGCCATCGGCGGGGATGGCGGCGATGCGGTGGGTGCGCATGGGGTGGGGTCTCCGGCTCGGGGTGGCGGGTGATAGCCCCGCGCGGCATCATGCGCCATGCCCTGGACCGATGCCCGCGCGCGCGCCGCGCTGCTGACCCTGTTCCAAGCCGCCATCGCCAGCGCCGACCCGCGCGTGGTGCTGGCGCGCCACCTGCCCGCCCCGCCGAAGCAGGGCCGGGTGGTGGTGGTGGGTGCGGGCAAATCCGCCGCCGTCATGGCCGCCGCCGTCGAGGCCGCCTGGCCGGAGGTGCCGCTCTCCGGCGTCGTTGTCACGCGCTACGCCCATGGCTATCCGACCCAGCGGATCGAGGTGCTGGAGGCCAGCCACCCGGTGCCCGACGCCGCCGGCGCCGCTGCGGCGCAGCGGATTGTGGAAGCGGTGGCCGGGCTCACCGCCGAGGATCTGGTGCTGTTCCTGGTTTCCGGCGGCGGTTCGGCGCTGACCACGCTGCCGGCTCCCGGCCTGACGCTGGATGATTTGATGGCTGTGAACCGGGCGCTGCTGGCCTCCGGCGCCACGATCAACGAGATGAACTGCATCCGCCGCCACCTTTCGGCTTTTTCGGGCGGGCGGCTGGCCCTGGCGGCGCAGCCGGCGCGGGTCGTGACGCTGGCGATCAGCGACGTGCCCGGCGATGACCCCACCGCCATCGCTTCCGGCCCCACCGTCGCGGACCCGACCAGTTTTGCGCAGGCGCGCGCCCTGGTCGCGCATTACCGGATGGCACTGCCCGATGCCGTCACCGCCCACCTCGCCCGTGCCGCGGAAGAAACGCCCAAGCCCGGCGACCCGCGCCTCGGCACGTTGGATTACCGCTTCATCGCCACTCCCATGACGGCGCTGCACGCGGCGGCCGAGGCGGCGCGGGGCCTCGGCCTCACCCCCCTGATCCTGGGCGATGCGCTGGAAGGCGAGGCGCGCGGCCTCGGCTTGGCGCTGGCGGGCATGGCGCTATCGGCGCGGGCCCATGGCCAGCCCCTGCCCGCGCCTTGCGTGCTGCTCTCAGGCGGCGAGACCACGGTGACGATCGGTGCCGAGGGGCATGGTCGGGGCGGGCGCAACAGCGAATCCCTGCTCGGCTGCGCGATGGCGCTGGCCGGCGCAGCCGGGATCTGGGCGCTGATGGGCGACACGGACGGCATCGACGGGTCCGAGGACAATGCCGGCGCCATCGCCACGCCCGACACATTGGCCCGCTCCCGCGCGGCAGGGATGGACCCGCGCACCGTTCTCGCCCGCCACGACAGCTATGCGCTGTTCGCTGCCTTGGGCGATCTGGTGGTGACGGGGCCGACGCTGACCAACGTCAACGACCTCCGGGTTATCCTGATTACTTAGCAAAAGTAAGGCAAAATTTCTACACTTGGCATCGGGCTTAAAGTCGCTAAGGTAAGGCCATGCGCGACCCTGCCCTCGAAGCCCTCCTCCTCCAGCGTGGTGCCGTCACCCGGATCGCCACGGCGCTGGGCATCTCCACCGCCGCCGTCAGCCAATGGAAGCGCGTCCCCGACGATCGTGTGGGCGAAGTCGCGCGCGCCCTCGGCGTGGCGCCCACCGTCGTGCGGCCAGATGCCGCAAGCCTCGCCGCCACCCTCCCCGACGCTCCCCCGATCGCGCCCCGCGAAGGAAACGCCCCCCGCATGGCCACCCGAATC
>Ga0209181_10010546_pt1 | contig 11994 bp, 7 predicted proteins | sample MAT05_FD_187208 | JGI IMG/M metagenome (GOLD analysis project Ga0209181, IMG submission 187208) | Freshwater microbial communities from Lake Fryxell liftoff mats and glacier meltwater in Antarctica - MAT-05 (SPAdes) (version 2) | ecosystem: Environmental > Aquatic > Freshwater > Ice > Liftoff... | reverse complement strand
GCCCCCGCTCCCGCCTCACCGCCCGGACTGCACCTCATTGTCGAGCACCCGCACGCCGTGCGCGCGCTTGGACGCTTCTGTCGCGGCGCGCAGCTGCTCGTAGAGCGCCATCACGTCGGTCTTCAGCCCGTCGATTCGCACGTTTGGCGTCGTGCGATCCATCGCCGTCAGCACGATGTTGCCGGTTCCGACCAAGCGCTGGCCAAACGGTCGCTCGACGACGTAGTCGTTGATTCTGTAGAGGTCGAGCTGGTCCATGCGCTTCGAGAACAAGCCGGTCTCGATGACGATGCGCTGCGTCGTCAGGCGGTAGCGCACCGAGCGCGCGCGGAAATAGAAGTAGATCCAGCCGAAGCCGAGCGTGAGCACGCTGATGAACCAGCTGCCGATGCTCGGGCAGACGGCGGGGCCGCCTTCGAAGAGGGTCTGCTCGTTGGCGGTAGGGCTTGGAGCGGTCTGGGCGCCGGGGGTCATCACGGCGCGCAGCATCGCACGCTCGCGCGGATTTGGCTGTGGTCAGCGCACCGTCAGGGCGGGCAGTACGACATCGCCGCAGCGCACGAGCCGGTCGGCCATCCGCACATCGAGTTGTAGCCAGTGTAGAGCTGGTGGTTGGTCGACTGGCCGTCGACCGTCGCCCACGAGTCGTACATGCCGAGGTTCGCGAACGCGCAGTCCGTCACTGGCATATCGAGCGGGAACGTGAGCGTGACGGTGCCGTCGGCCCCAATGAACACCGGGCTCCCCTCGGTCTCTGGCGCGAGCATCGGAGCGGCCATCGCGCCAGCGCAGCTCACGTGGGCGTTCCACTTGTGGATCTGCGCGAACGGGCGTCCAGTCACGGTGTATTGCGAGAGAAAATCGGGCGCCGGATGTGGCACGCCGAAGTCGGCGCACACCGGCAACTGCACGAACTGCGGCATCGCCCAGCACAGGCCGGACTCGCAATACGCCGCTCCGCTGCAGCTCGAGCCGGGACAGCAGAGCTCACCTGATGCGCCGCAACCGCTGCAGCGGCCGCTACTGCATACCGCGCCGGCCGCGCACATCGCGTCGGAGCAGCAGACATCGCCAGTGACTCCGCAGCTGCCAGCGTCGACGCCCAGATCGGCGCGACCAAGATCCGCACCGAGGTCTCGGCCGCCCAGATCGCCGTCGCCCAGATCGCTGACGCCGAGGTCGCGCGTGCTCGCGTCGCGCACGCCGAGATCCACGCGCGGCAGTGATCCCGTGAAAGGTGGCAGCGTGCTCGGATCGATCAGCGACGACACGCACTCTCCCGTGGGCGCGCAGGTCGAGCCCGGATCGCACGTCACGTCAATGCATGCGGAGAGCAGCACGATGCGCACGACCAAGCGCTGCCCCTCGATGAATGTGGTGCGCACCTCGGCGGAGACACGGCGCGTTCCCGCGTGTGAGCCGTGCGCGCGAATCGTCACCTCCGGCGCGCCAGGTGCGCTTGGGCGCAGGCCAAGCGTCGCCGGCAGCGCGACCGCCCCCGCGCCACTCAAGACCGCGCGCGCCATCTGCGGGACGCGGTCACGCCCCTCGACGAGAATGGTCACTTCGTCGAGCTGCGCCGGCACGGCGAGCTCGCTGTCGACCACGACCACCAGCTCGGTCAGCGCGTCGTCGCCGCAGCCAGCGAGCAGCGCGCACAGAGCGAACGCCGTGAACCGAAGCAGCATCGACGCGACGATACCATGCGGCGCGTGACGCCCGCGCTACTCCGCAGCGTCTGCGCGGCTCGCGCTGCGCTGCGTGATGCGCAGCTCGGCGCCGTTCCCTGAGAGCACGAGCACATCGCCGCGCAACGCGCTGCCAGAGAGCACCCGCTCGGCGAGCGGCGACTCGACCAAGCGACCGACGGTGCGTCGCATCGGACGTGCGCCGAGCTCTGCGTCAAAGCCTCCGGCGAGAGCGAGCGCTTCGAGCGCGCTGTGCTCGACGCGCAGCGTGACGCCGTGCTCCTTCGCGAGCACCTGCGCCACCTGCGCGAGCATGCGCGCGGCGATCGCCTGCACTTCGGCGGCGCCAAGCGGCGCGAACCAGAGCGGCTCGTCGATGCGGTTCCACAGCTCGGGCGGCAGCGCGCGTCGCGCCGCTGCGAGCGCGCGGTCACCTTCATCGCGCGCCGTCGTGATGCCGCTCTCGGCGCTACCGCCGAAGCCGATCGAGCGGCTGGGCTTCTCGCGTGATTGCGCGACGCCGAGGTTCGACGTCATCACGATCACGGTGTTGGTGAAGTCGACGGTGCGTCCGCGACCGTCGGTCATGCGGCCTTCGTCGAGCAGTGGCAGCAGCGCGAGCAGCACCTCGGGGTGCGCCTTCTCGATCTCGTCGAGCAGCACCAGCTGATACGGACGTCGCCGCACCGCCTCGGTGAGCTGGCCGCCCTCATCGTGGCCGAGATAGCCGGGCGGCGCGCCGAGGAGCCGCGCGATCGCGTGCGGCTCGGCGTATTCGCTCATGTCGAGGCGCGTGAGATCGCCCGACGCGAACAGCACCTCGCTGATCGCCTTCGCCGTCTCGGTCTTGCCGACGCCGGTCGGACCGAGCAGCAAGAACGTGCCGAGCGGGCGCTTGCCGCGGAAGCCCGCCGCGCCCTTGCGCAGCGCATCGGCGATGCGCTTGATCGACGCGCGCTGCCCGACGACGCGCTCCGCGACGAGCTCTTCGAGCGCAAGCAAGCGCTCGCGATCGCGCAGCATCAGCCGCTCGAGCGGAACGTGCGCCTGCTCGCTGACCACCCGCGCCACCGCCTCGACGTCGACGACGCGCCCACCGCGACGCCGCGTGCGCGCGCCCGCGAGATCGAGCAGACCGAGCGCCTTGTCCGGCAGCTGTCGCTCCGGCAGAAAGCGCACCGAAAGCGTAACCGCTTGCTCGATCGCCTCGGGTGCGTACGCGACGCCGTGGTGCAGCTCGTAGCGCGGCACGATCCCGCGGAGGATCTGCACGCAGTCTTCCGCGCTCGGCTCGCCGATCTCGATGCGCGAGAAGCGTCGCGCGAGCGCCGGATCCTTCTCGAAGTGCTTGCGGTATTCGGCGTCCGTGGTCGCGCCGATGCACGGCAGCTCACCGCGCGCGAGCGACGCCTTGAGCTCGCTCGCGAGATCATCTGGGCCACCTCCGTCGCCTGCGACGATCGCGTGAATCTCGTCGAGGAAGAGCAGCACGCGGCCCTCCGAACGTGCCACTTCCGCACGCAGCCGAGCGAGCCGCTCGGCGAGCGCGCCGCGCACACCGGTGCCAGAGACGAGCGCGCCAGCAGACACCTCGAGCAGGATGCGATCGCTCGGCAACCCGGTCGCGCCCGCGGCGAGCCGAAGCGCGAGCCCCTCGACGACGGCGGTCTTGCCGACGCCCGGCGGGCCGACGAGGATCGGATTGTTCGAGCGGCGCCGCGCGAGGACATCGAGCAGCTTCTCGATCTCCGCGTCGCGGCCGATCACCGGATCGATCGCGCCCGCTTCGGCGAGCGCCGTCAGGTTTCGCGACAGCGCCACCAACGTCGGGAACTGCCTCTCGTCGAGCGCGAAGCGCGAAGCCGGAAGTGCGTCCGGCGCCGCGCGGTGGCTGAGCTCTTCCTTCGCCAGAACGTCGCGGGGCGCGGTCGCGTCGGGCGTCAGCGCCGGCTTCTTCAGCGTCGTGAGGCGCGCGGTCGAGCGCGTCGGCGTGATGTGTGGCCCGCTGCGCGAGAGCCGACGATTGCCTGGGGGCTCGAGGCTCGGCGCGATCGGCGGCGGCGTGCGCAGCGTCGGTGAGCGCGGCGCAGGTCGCTCGGCGCTGCCGCCCGCGCCTTGCTCTTCGCGCCCTGGGGCGACGCCGAGCCGCGTGCAGATCTCGGCGTGCACGCGGCCGGCGCCGGCACCCGTACGCTCGAGGCAATGATGTGCGGCGGTGCGCGGCTCACACGCGAGCGTCAGCAGCAGATGCATCGCGCGCGGCGCGTTCTCACCGAGCGCCAACGCGAGCTTGTTGGCGCGCTCGAGCGCGATGTCCATCGCGGTGCCGGGCTCTTCGCCGACGACCTTCAGCGCGCTCAGCAGCGCGCCTTCGCGCACGCCGTGAAGCGTCAGCAGCTCCGCGGGCTCACCCGGCGACTGCAGCATCGCGAGCAGCAGATGCGCCGTGCTCATGGGCTGTTTGCGCGCGCGCGCCGCATCCCGCGCTTGCAGGAAGAGACCGCGCACCTCGCCGCCGACGCCGCTGATGCCGCCCATTCGTGAGACCTCCGTCCGTCCCCATATCTGGGTCAGCGCACGGGGCCAAGTTTTCGGATACGCGTGTTCAGCGCGTGCGCGACTGAGCGCCTGATGAACCGAACCACATCGTGGATTGAACGTTCCTTACAAGACGCGCTTCGGCAGTAAGTCCACGATGCCGCCATGGCCACTTCTCTCACCCCCCGTCTCGTCGTTCGCGGTGCGGACGACGCGCTCGATTTTTATCGTCGCGCCTTTGGTGCGCACATCGACGAGCGCTATGTCGACGACGCCAATCACGTCGTGCACGCTGCGTTTTCCATCGGCGACGTCGTGGTCGCGCTCACGGAGGAGCGCCGCGAATGGCATAACGACGCGCCGGCTTCGCTCGGTGGGTCGCCCGTGCTCTTGAACCTGGTCGTCGACGACGCGGACGCGGTCGGAGCGCTCCTCGAAGCCGCTGGCGCGCAGGTCGTGTTTCCGATCGCGGACCAGTACTACGGGCACCGCGAGGGCCGCTTCCGCGACCCGTACGGACACCTATGGATCATCACGACGATCGTCGAGAAGCTGAGCCCGGCCGAGATCCGCGCCCGGACGCCAGACCGCTGAGTCGCTCACGCGCCCCTACGTGCGGCGTGGTGGAAGTCTCGCGCCGCCTCGACGCTGCCCCCGCCAGTCGTCTGCGAGCCTGAAGGCCGCGACCGAGCCATCGGCGCGATGCTGCCGTACTCCACGGTCCGGCGCTCCGTCAGCACGCGGACCGTCTGGATCACCACGAACATCTGAATGGCGCTCACCGCGATGCATCACCTCGAAGACACCAATGGACGCTATGCGGTGCTGAGCATGTGCCTCGGCGCGGGGCAAGGCGTGGCAGTGCTGTTCGAGAACCTCGCGTGCTGAGCGCGCTCAGTACGCGATACGCAGAGTCTTGAGCGAGCGCGTGAGCACGGTGGGGTGCCACTCGAGCGCGCTCTCCGCGAGCGTGATGCGCGGATAGCGTGCGAGGATCTCGGTGAAGGCGAGCTCCGTCTCGAGGCGCGCGAGCGGGGCACCGAGACAATAGTGCGCGCCAAAGCCAAAGCCGAGGTGCGGATTCTTCTCGCGCCGTAGATCGAAGGTATCGGGCGCGTCGAAGCGCTCGGGATCGCGGTGGGCTGCGGCGATCACGAGGAGCACGCGTCCTCCCTTCGGGATCATCTTGCCGCCGAGCGCGAGGTCCTCTTTCGCGATGCGCCACATGGCTTTTGCGGGGCCGTCGTAGCGCAAGAACTCTTCGATGGCGGGCGTGAGCACATTTGGCTCGCGCCGCAGCAGCTCGAGCTGCGCAGGGTGCTGGAGGAGGCCGAGGAGCGCGTTGGCGAGCAGGTTGGTCGTCGTCTCGTGACCGGCGAAGAGCAGCATGAGGCAGGTCGAGAGGATCTCTTGTTCGCTCAGCGCGTCGCCGCGCTCTTCGGCGGCGAGGAGCAGGCTCAACAGGTCTTCTCGCGGCGTTCGTCGGCGCTCCGCGATGCGCCCGCGCAGGTACTCTTCGAAGTCGACGAAGGCACGCCGCGCCCGCTCATGCCGGTCTTGCACGTCGAGCGCGCCCATCACCACGAGCATGATCTCGTCCGACCAGTGTTTGATCTTGTCGCGGTCCTCGCGTGGCATACCGAACATGTCGCTCACCACGATGACCGGCAGCGGATAGGCAAACGCGTGGATGAAGTCCATCTCGTGTTGGCCGGCTTCGTCGAGCAGCTCGCGCACAGTGTCTCTGATGCTCTGCCGGAGCGCCTCGATCACGCGCGGCGTGAAGGCCTTGACCACCAGCGACCGCAGCCGGCTGTGATCGGGCGGGTCGAGGAAGACCATCCACTTCGAGAGGTTCTCGTACGCAGGCAGGAGCATCTCGCGATTCGGGCCGCTGAGCTTCGGCTGGTAATACGGGGTGATTCGGTCGGCCGATAGACGCTCATCGCGGAACGCGGCCTGGACGTCGTCGTAGCGGGTGACGATGAAGGCGCCGATCTGCGTATTGTGATGAACCGGGTCGACGGCGCGCAGACGGTTGAAGTACGCATAGGGATCGGCGACGGTATCCGGCGCCATCAGGTCGTCGCTCACGTTCACGGGAGTCCTCCGAAGGGGGCCGCGCCTCGGGGACGCGGGCGGCGACGAGAGTACGAAAGGAAGACGTCCATGCGCGAGGTGTTCGTGCTCGGGGTCGGGATGACTCGCTTCGGAAAATTCCTCGATCGCGGGATGAAAGACCTCGCGCGCGAGGCGATCACGGCGGCGATCGACGACGCCGGCGTCTCGCTCGACGCGCTCGAGTGCGCGTTCGGTGGCAACGCCGTGGCGGGGCTCATCACGGGCCAGGAAAGCATACGCGCCGAGGTGATCTTGAGGGCGCTCGGACTCTCCAAGATTCCGATCTTCAATGTCGAGAATGCGTGCGCGAGCTCGTCGAGCGCGCTGCACTTGGCGGCGCTCACCATCGCGGCCGGCCAGCACGATTGCGTGCTCGTCTACGGTGTGGAGAAACTCACACATCCGGACAAGCGGCGCGCGTTCGACGCGCTCGCGGGCGCGCTCGACGTCGAGACGGTGAGCGAAGACGCGGCGCGCCACGGCGTCGTGCTCGAGACAGGCGCCTCACGCAGCGTGTTCATGGACTACTACGCAGCCTCCGCGCGCGCGTACTTCGAGCGCACCGGCGCGGGCCCTCAGCATCTGGCGTGGATCGCCTCGAAGAATCACACGCACGGCGCGCTCAATCCGTTTGCGCAATATCGAGTGGCGATGAGCGTCGAGGAGATACTCGCCGACGTATCCGTCGTACCGCCGCTCACGCGCTCGATGTGCTCGCCCATCGCCGACGGGGCCGCCGCGATGATCCTCGGCTCCCCAGCGCTCGCCCGGCGGCTCGGGCGCGACCGGATACGGGTCGCAGGCACGGCGGTGCGCTCATTTCGGAGCGAACATGCGCCAACCGAGGAGTCGAGCGCCGCGACGCGCGCCGCTGCGGCCGCTTATCGACAAGCAGGGATTGGCGCGGAGGACGCGGACGTCTTCGAGGTGCACGACGCGACGGCCTACGCGGAGCTACAGGCCTACGAGGAGATCGGTCTTTGTGCGGCTGGAGACGGCGCGCGCCTGGTCGAGGAGCGCGCGACGATGCTCGGCGGAAGCATGCCAGTGAACCCGAGCGGAGGCCTCGAGTGTCGAGGCCATCCGGTGGGCGCGACAGGCGTGGCGCAGGTGGTCGAACTCACGTGGCAGCTCAGCGGTCGCGCTGGAGAACGGCAAGTGGCCGGAGCGCCCAAGGTGGGAGTCGCGCACAACGCAGGTGGACACTTCGGTGACGACAACGCGACGTGCTGCGTGACAGTTCTTTCGCGCTGAGCCGACGACAGCGGGAGGCCGCTGTCGAACTCCCGGGCTGTGTCGCGATCCCATGCGCGTAGCGCGCAAGGGAGCGGGCGCGGCGATTCGCTCGAAAACGGGCGAATCGCCTGCAGCGCGCGGACGGCTATCGCGAGGGCCGCGACGCGCGCGGATCGAGGATGAAGAACTGGACGTTGCGGTTGATCTGCTGGGCCTCGGGCGTGAAGCCGGGCGCGAACGGCTCGCGCTCACCGTAGCCGTGAGACTCGAGGCGGCTCGCGTCGATTCCGTGGGCGACCAGCCAGCGCATCACCGCGTCGGCGCGCTGCTTCGACAGGGTCATGTTGTACTCGTCGGTCGCGCGCTCATCCGCGTGACCTTCGATGGCCACACGATGAATCTGTGGGTTCGCCTCGAGCACTGCGCGCACTCCCTCGAGCGTCTCGACGGTGACGGGACGCAGGGTGCCGGATGCGTCGGTCTCGAACTCGATGCGCTGCAGAATCACGATCTCCACGGGCGCGATCTCCGTCGGAGCGAGCCGCGCAGCGCGCGGACAACCGCGGTTGTCTTCCGGTCCGGCCACCTGCGGGCAGTCGTCGAGAGAGTCGATGACGCCGTCACCGTCGGAGTCGGCCGGTGCGGGCGGTGCGAGCGGCGCCGGCGCGGCGGCGATCTCCTCGCGCTCTTCGACGACCGCTACTCGGGCTGCCGGCTGCGTCCAGCCGAGCGTAGCCACTGCGCGAAAATCCGGCGATCCGTAGCCGCGCGCGATGCCCGGCCCCGCGCCGATCGCCGCCGTCCAGCCGCTCTCGGCGCGCCAGCGCAAACCGGCAATCGCCTCCACCGGCGACGTCTCGTAAGACATCGGCTTGCTGAAAGAGGTCGCGCCATAGACCTCGATGTCCACTTCGAGAGTCCTGCCGATGAGCGGCACGCCGATGCCCAATCCCCAAGTGAGCTCGTTGCCGACTTCGAGCGTATTGAACGACTGGGTCCCACGCAGACGTGCGCCCAAGTTGGCGGTGAGTCGCACCGAGCGTCCGCCGACCTCGCCGAGCAGCTCCGGTGTCACGGTGACAGTTCCGTCGCCGCTCAGTTGGCTGCTCGGTGCGACCCAACGTGCCATCGGAAGCGTCATGTTCGCCTGCACTGCGAGCGCGGCATAGTTTGCCTCACCGAGCCGGGGGGTACCGAGAAGTCGTACGCGCGCGCCGACGTTCAGATCACCCATGCGTGCGCCGTCGGCCGTCACGTATCCGGCGCGGTCCTGGCCCGCCATCACGAGGTTGCCAGTCCCGCCCGCGAACACGACGAGCCGATCGAACAGACCGTAGGCGACGCCGAGGTGCACCGCGAGCTGGTCGCGGACGACCGCCTGCTGTTGCGTGTCGGAGTTACCAGCGCTCGACTCGTAGACGAGCGGATTGCGCGCGTAGTCGAGGTACACGGTTCCCCCGAAGCGGTTGTGGCCGAGATCGACGGGGCGCGAGACCGCGATGCCGTCCTCCGAGGTCTCCGCCGGACGGAACTGGTCGAGCGTGACGCTCTGGGCCTGCGCCGTCCCCGCCAGCATCAGCGCAGCGAAGCCGAGCAGCGCGAACACGCTGCGGCGGCGTCGCATCGACCACACACCGAACAGCGCGAACATCATCAGCATCGTCCCAGCGCCGCCATTCGACGTGCCAGGAGCCGTCGAGCAGCCGCTGAGCGCACCGCCCGAGAGGCCGCCCGTGTCTGCGTTTGGTGCCGTACCCGCGTCGCGCGTGCCCGCGTCGCGCATGCCAGCGTCAACCATTCCGGCGTCCGTACCGGCGTCCGTACCGGAGTCCGTGCCCGCGTCCGTGCCCGCGTCCGTGCCCGCGTCCGTGCCCGCGTCCGCGCCGGCATCCGTGCCCGCGTCTGTACCAGCATCCATCATGCCGGCGTCCATCATGCCGGCGTCCATCATGCCGGCGTCCATCATGCCGGCGTCCATCATGCCGGCGTCCATCATGCCGGCGTCCATCATGCCGGCGTCCACCTCTACTGGGATCACCATCGTCGGCACGTTCTCGCCGTTGACGCCGTCGACCGTCACTGCGCCAGTGCGCGCCAAGGCTCTACCGGCGATGTTCGCGCCCGTCGTCGCCGTGATGCTCGCCATCGCGAGAATGTTTCCGGAGAACTGCGTGCCGGTGCCCAGCGTCGCCGAGCTGCCGACCTGCCAGAAGACCCGGCCGGGGATCGCACTGCCGATCATGATTACCGCAGAGGTCGATGCGGTCGTCAGCGTGCTGCCGATTTGAAAGACGAAGACCGCGTTGGGATCGCCCAGCCCGTCGAGGGTGAGCGTGCCAGTCAGCTGCGCGGAGGTAGCGAAGCAGTAGACTCCCGGCATGAGCGTCATGCCGCCGAGATCCACACCGGTGAGCACGGTGTCGCACGGCTGGCCGGCGAGGTTGTCGTAGGCCGTCGTGAGATCGTTCTGCGCGGTCGCCGCGTGGGCGTCTCCGCTGTGAAACGAGCCACGAATGATCACGGCCGGCGGGAAGCCGACGATGGCGGTGCCGGGGCTGACGCCGACGTCTCCGATGATCATCGACATACCGGTGCTGGTCACCGTCGAGCCGGCCAGAAGCGCATAGGTCTCGGTCGCACCGAGGCTCGGCATCACCGCCAGCGACTCGCGCGCAAGGCCAGCCTCGGCCTCGTCCGAGGCGCAAGCGGTGCCGCAAACACAAAGCAACGAGGTCAGAGACACGACGAGAACGCGAGAGAGAGAACGAGTCATGGGATTCCTTGGGCCCCGCCGAATCTGACCGGGCGCAGTCCCACTAAGCAGGTTCCGCGCCCGCTGTAAGATCGTGCTCCTGGGCGGATTCGCGAGTGACTCTCCACGTTCGGGCTGTGGCGAGTTGCCTCGAAAGTCCCACGATGCCCCGACTTCGTCTGGTTGCTCGAACGCGCCGCCTCGGGCTCACCCGGACGGCTCTACGGCGCGAGCACCGCCATCCGCAGGTCGCTGCGGTCGGCGTCGCGCGCGAACAGCGGCGGCGAGCCGAGCGGCGCCTCGACGCGGATGGAGCGTCCGCCCTCGTGACGTTCGCCGGTCCACACGTCGAACCAAACTCCGGGCGGCAAGTACACACTGCGGCTCGTCGCGCCCTCGACGATCACCGGCGCGGCGAGCAGCGTCTCGCCGAGCAGAAACTCATCGTCGATCGCGCGACTCCCGACATCCGCCGGGAACGCCAAGCTGAGCGCGCGCATCATCGGCGCCGAGGTGCCGGCAGCCTCGTCCGCGAGCCGCGCGAACTCACCTGCCAGCGCCTCGTGCAGGAGCGACATTCGGCGGGTGTGTGCGATCGTCTCGGCGTCGGAGTTCCAGTCCCAGTTGCGCGCGCGCAGCAGGCCCTCGTGGGTGCGAAAGATGGGCGTCAGCGCGCCGAGCTCCGCCCAGCGCATCCACAGCTCCTTCGTGCTCGGACCGCCGCTGAAGCCCGCGACGTCGTGCGTGACGAACGGCAGTCCGCTCATACCGAGATTGAGCAACGCAGGGATCACCGTGGCCAGTCCGTCGGCGTCGCTGAAATCCGCTTCTTGATCGCCAATCCACACGATCTGCGCGACCTCGTGCTCGCGCGACCAGCCCGAGCGACTGAACACCACCCAGTCGCCGTCGGGCCGCGCTCGGTCCATCACCTCGCGGGACGCACGGTGCCACTGCGTCGGATACAGGTTGTGGACGAGCGGGGCTGCGCGACCGTCGGCGAGCGTGGCGTCCATCGGCAACCACTCGCCAAAGTCCGCCATCCAGCCGTCCATTCCATGATCGCGCACCATCGCCTCGAGGAAGCCCTCGACGTAGTCGTAGGTCTCTGGGCGCGTGAAGTCCGGCATCGAGCCGCGGAGCTCGATGATCGGGAAGTCGTAGGTCTGCGTGCCCATCGGGTCGCGCAAGAGCAGCTGCGCGGCGTCCATATCGGCATAGTGGTCGAGATCGTCGACGACGAACGGATTCGCATAGCCGAGAAAGCGCACGTCACGCGAGTGCAGCGCGTCGATCATCCCACGCAGATCGGGATAACGCGCCTCGTCGGCGACCCAGCGGTATAGGACTCCGAAGCGCTCCGGCGCGATCTCCCGCTGTCCTGTCCAGTCCTGCGCCCACAGCGCGGAGAACGGCACGCGCGCGTCGCGCAGCGCGGTCTCTTCTGCGAGGACCGCGTCGCGCCCACCCTGCACGCCGATCCACAGCGAGAACGCCCACGCCGGCGGTCGCGCAGGCCGGCCTACCTCCGCGCCGAGCTGCTCGACGACCTCGAGCGGGCGGGGTCCATGAAACACGAGCAGGTCGAGCGGCGCGCCATCTTCGACCTCCACGGTCGCGCGCGTCGGGTCCGCCGCGCAGAGATCGACGAGGGTCCGC
>Ga0209181_10010545_pt1 | contig 11994 bp, 8 predicted proteins | sample MAT05_FD_187208 | JGI IMG/M metagenome (GOLD analysis project Ga0209181, IMG submission 187208) | Freshwater microbial communities from Lake Fryxell liftoff mats and glacier meltwater in Antarctica - MAT-05 (SPAdes) (version 2) | ecosystem: Environmental > Aquatic > Freshwater > Ice > Liftoff... | reverse complement strand
GTGTAGCGAATCGACATCGGGTGCGAGGCCCGTGCCGTTTACCGCGAGCGTCATCTCGGTCACGTCGTAGCCCATCAGCCCACCCATCGCACCGAGTTCCTCGCGACGCGCGCGGCTCGCCCCAGCAACATCCTTGGTCGCCGGCGCGAAGACCTTGCTCACTTTTAGGGAAGCGTCGTCGCAACGCGCCACGCCGCGCTTCGCATCGTAAACGACATCGAACTCCAACGCCTTGCCGGCACACAGCAACTCGAGCCCCAACTCGCGCGCCCACGACACCAGGCTCATGAGCAGCCCGTGTTGGTCGCCATCGACTGCGGTATAGACCAACCCCGCGCGATCCGCCCGCCATTTTAGAATCGGGCCGACTGCGGCGTCGGTCTCCTTCGTCACCATCGCGACGTGCTTGCCGTGCTCGATCGCGGCCAACGCGTGAGCCGCTCCGGCTGCCGCCACGCCTGTGGCCTCTACCACGATGTCGATGGGAAGATCCATCATCAGCAACGCATCGGGCAGCACCACGCGCTTATTCAGCTCAAGCGCGGCCAGCGCCGCACCCCGGCTTTCGCACACAGCGATTTCGTTCGACGCCCAGCCGGCGCGACGCAGCGCTCGCTTCGCCGCCCCGATGTCGAGGTCGGCCACCACCGGCACATCGAGCGCCGGGATGGATCGCGACTGGGTAAGAATCGCCGTCGCAAAATGGCCGGTGCCAATGACGCCGCCACGAACCGGGATGTCGCCGGTGCCGACAACGTAAACGTAAGGACGGGTTTTCACCGGGTTGCGGCGCTACTCCTCGATGGCAATGGCCCGGACCGGAGCGCCGTCCGCGTCCGGAATTTTCAAGGGCAGCACACAGAGCTGCGTATGCGGCCGCGTAAGCGCGACCAGATTGCAGAGATACTCGATGAGCAGAACTCCGTGCCGCAGCAGCGCATCGTGCGAGGGGTAGTCGGAGATCGGCTTCACGATCCCGTCGAGCAGATGCCGGATGCCTTCATCCTGCGGAAAATCCACGCCGAGCGCCTTGATCCCGCGTGTCCTCAGCCAGTCGCACGCCTCGCGCGTGAGCCAGGGCGACGTTCGCCAAAATTCGGGACTCGTCGGCGGATAACGAAGCTCCCAACAGGTTCTCAACAGGGCGATGTCGCCCACGGCCACATGGTCGGCGGCGGCGGAAATGCGCGCGACGGTGATCGGTTCGTTTGGCTTGAGTGACGTGAGGTCAATGACAGCGGCGCGACCGATGAGCTGATCGAGTTTGAAATCGGAGGTCGTGGTGCCGTCAGCCAGCAGGTGGCGCGGTGCATCGACGTGCGTGAAGCCGTGCACGCTCCACCCCACCCATGTCACTTGAAACTGGCTGCCGTGTGCGTGGTCCGCCACCAACCGCCGCTCCACTTTCCAGCGAAAGTGATCCGCGATGGGCAGGGTGATCGATGATGCGCGCCATGGCTGCCGGCGGGGAGGAAGCGAGCACGTCGTCCGGCGGAAGGCGTGACCGTTGGGTTGACCGAAAACGTTTCAACCGTAGATGGCGGGATTCACGACGTTCGGCGGACGCTCGCCACGACAGGCGGCGAGCGCATTTTGCGCGGCCATCATGCCCATCTTGGTGCGCGTGCCGATGGTCGCGCTACCGAGATGCGGCACGAGCACGGCGTTCTCCAAATCGTAGAGACCGGGATCGAGCGCGGGCTCGCGTTCAAAAACATCCAGCCCCGCCCCGCCGATGCGCTTCGTCGTCAGAGCATCGACGAGCGCCTTTTCGTCAATCACCGGGCCGCGCGCGGTGTTGATCACGATGGCAGTTGGTTTCATGGCGGCGAACTGCGGCGCGCCGATCAGGTGGTGCGTCTCTTTGTTGTAGGCGACATGGAGCGAGAGAAAGTCCGCCGTCGCGATAACTTCATCGAATGGACGGTAGTCTACAGCCATCTCCGCCTCTTCGGCCGGCGAAAGGCGGGTGCGATTCCAATATACAATCTTGAGATCGAAGGCTTTCGCGCGCCGCGCCATCGCCCGGCCGATGCGGCCAAAGCCAATGAGGCCGAGCGTCGCGCCCGTGACATCGTGGCCGAGCATCTGCATGGGATTCCACCCGGTCCAGCGGCGCGTGCGAACGAGCCGTTCGCCTTCGCCCAAGCGACGAGCCGCGGCGAGCAGCAACGCAAACGCGATGTCGGCCGTGGCCTCAGTGAGGACGCCCGGAGTGTTCGTCACGGGAATCTTTCGGGCGGTTGCGGCGGCCACGTCGATATTGTTAAAACCGACGCCGAAATTGGCGATGACTTGCAGGCCGGGCACGGCGTCGATGATCTCCGCCCCGATGGGATCGGTGATGTTGCAGAGCAGCGCATCGCATCCCTGCGCACCGGCGACGATCTCGGCGGTGGAGAGCACGCGGTCATCGGAGTTCATCGCGAGGTCGGCGTGCTCCCGGAGGAACGCGATGACGGTAGATGGAATTTCGCGCGTGAGGAAAATCTTGGGTTTCATCGGCCGGGAAAAATCAAAGGGTGAGCAGTGCCCAAGCCTCGCCGAGCTTGCGCTTGGCGTTCGCGATCATAACCAGCGAATCGATCTCGCCCATCGGCCGAATCTCGAACGAGATCGCGCCGCGCCTGGAGCCATCGGTGGTGAGATAGCCGATCTGGAAGAGGACGCGCAAAAAATCCACGATCTGCGGCACGTCGTTGGCACCGCCCGGATAGCCGAAACTCGGATGATTGTCTCCCCAGTAAGGATCGGATTTGTTGGTGCCAAAATAGGCGTTGCCGATGTGGATGTGGACGAGGTGATCGCGAACGGGCACGAGCGCCTGCTCCGGCGTTTCGTTGAGCAACACGATATGGCTGAGATCGACGAGCAGGCCGAAGTTGCCCCGGGTGCGTTTGACGCGCTCCGCGATCTCGCGGGCGCTCGAGGCGGGGCCGACCAGGCATTTCTTGTCGATCTCGCGGTCGAAAACTTCGAGCGCGATCCGTTGATCGCGAGTCGCGGCGGACGCGCAGATTTCAACCAGGGATTTCTCGAGGGCGTCCATCGCGGCCGGCCGCTGCGCAGCGGGCACATCCCAACCGCTCAGCAACGCCACGTCGCGCAGGCCAAGTTCGGCCGCCTCGTCCAAGCCCGTTTTTATTTCGGCCACGGCCCGCTGGCGCATGGTTTCATCGAGGCTGTTGAGATCGAGTTTTTGCGTGAGTAAACGGGGCTGCGCGGCATACCGGGCATCGATGGCACTGGAGGCCACGAGTTGCTTCACACGCCCACGCACCGCGGGATCTTTGATCCAAGAAAACTCGACGACCTCGAAATACGGATCGCTGGCGATCGCGCGGAGGGTTTCGAGGATGGGGCCGTCGCCCTTCATGCAGGCGGGAAAGGCCATCATGTGAACGATACCGGGTTTGATGCAGTGCTGGAGAGGAAGGTGCATGAACGTGAGATGCGCTGCGGCGATCAGGCTTTGAATTCGTCGACGTAGCGGCGGCCGATTTGGCCGAGCAGTCCCTGGTCGGCGTCGAGCGAAATATAGGTGACGCCGCGTTCGACGAGTTTCCGCGCGCCCGACGGATCGCGGCAGACGGTGCCAACAGCGAGGCCGGCGGCGCGCGTCTTGGCGATGACAGTATCCATCGCCGACTCGACCAAGGAATGCGCGGTATCGCCGATCACCCCGTAACTGGCGGAGAGGTCGGCCGGCCCGAGAAATATCACGTCGAGGCCCGGCACTCCGAGAATGGCGTCGATATTCTCCACCGCCTCTCGGGTTTCACAGTAGACCGTGACCAGGGTCTCGGCGTTCGCTAGCGAGGCGTAGGCAGCGGGATGGTCGAAGCCGTAGCGCGCGCTGCGCTGGGTGGCGGCATAACCGCGGCGGCCGAGCGGCGCATACTTCGCGGCATCGACCACGGCGCGCGCGTGCGCGACCGTGTTGACCTGCGGGACTTGGACCCCGAGCGCTCCCGCGTCGAGCGCGTGGAGAATGTCGGCGGCATTCAATTCGCGCACACGAACGGTAGGCGTAATCCTGCCCGCGTGAGCCGCGCGAATCAGGTTCACCATCGTCTCGTTGTTCATCTGCGTGTGCTCGCGGTCGATGACGACGAAGTCGAATCCGGACAGGGCGAGAATCTCAATAGCCGCCGGATCGGTGAACTTCGCGAAGGTGCCGAGCTGCGGCCGGCCGGCGCGCAGCGCGGCTTTGACTCGATTGGGACAGAGCATGAAAGGAGACGTTCGGTCTTTCGATTCGTCGGTGTCGGCGTGACGAGACTTTACGCCTTCGCCGTCACCGCGACCTCGCGCCCCTCCACCGAATTCCCGTCTGCCGAAACCAGGGTGGCATTCAGACGATCGACCGCCTGCACGCCGGCCTTCTGCGTCGCGTGCCACTGCATCAAACAATCGTAGAGCACCTGCGCCTGCTCTTCGAGCGAGAGGCTCATTATCGTATATTTGTTCGCCTTTGCAGCGGAATTTACCTGTTCCATCCACTCGCGCGGGATGTTCGAGACCCCGCTGAGGGCACCAGCGAGTCCAGCGGAGACGGAGGCAAGGCAGTCGGTATCCCGGCCGAAATTCGCTGCAGCGAGCATGGTGGCCTTCACATCGCCCTTGAAATAGTAGAATAACGAAATGCCTTTGCTCACCACCTCAAACCCACGATTCATGGAAAAGTGCATTCCAGAGGCGCGATAACGCGCATCGAAATCCGCACAGACCTGCTCGTAATCTTTTGCCTTGGTGACGATTTCCAGTCCGCGCTTAATCTCCTCACTCGCCGGTTCCACGATGTAGGCCAGTGCAGCTTCCACCATCGAGTCGGGAGTTGCATCCGGCTTGAACGCAGCGGCGACTGCCGCCGCCACCGCTGCAGCCCAGTCGAGGCCGATCTGATAGGTAGGGGCGAGGCGCTTAAGGTCCTTTTTCCAGAGGATCCCGCGCCCGGTTGGCGGCTGATAGATGCGGCCAACGTCGAGCGCGTTGCGAGCGGCGAGTTCGGGATGACCTGCATTGATAATACCGATGGGGTGGCACGCCCGCGACCAGCCCGTGCGGCCTATGTGCGCATCGAACTGCCCACTCTCTTCCGGCGGGATCCCTGCCTTGATCACGCGATAGTGAATTTCGTCCTGCGCGCCGGCCATTTTACCGAAACTCTCTTCTTTCACGACGCGCAGCCAAGTCTGGGCAAAATCCCGGCAGGTGGGCGGACCCTTCTTATCCTGGATCGCCATGATGATGAGCTTCTGGCGCTCGACCCCATCCTCCGTCGTGCCGGGCGGATAAGCTTCGCCGTTCAACTCGAACCCCAGCAACCGGTCGATCACGCCGAATTCCTTCTTCAGCTCCTCGCGTGTCATGTTCTCGGCGGGTTGCCCGAGCGCAGAACCGACCTGGCTGGCCGCGATGCATCCGAGGATTTTGTCGTAAAGCTTATTCATTCAACGATAGATTTCGTTTTAACCTGCCCTCCGCACTATGCAACCGCGACGGGCAATTTCCCGAGCCAACAGGTCGCATAACATCGATTCATAACAATGCGAACGTCTCGACATCGAAACCCCTTCGCAGAATGCGGTCGCGCCAAACTCGGGCAGCCGCCAAAAGACCGTGATTTGCCTCGAAGCGTTTTATCGGGCTCGGAATAGTATGCTTCCTGCTAACGACGAAGGGCGAGGACGATACGGATTCGTGAAATCCCGATAGTGAACTTTGCTCGCGAGGTTCGTGACACTGAGGTGAAACTCAATACACGAGGCGCAGCAGCCTGTTCGGATCATGGCTTGAGTTTCGTCACGAACGAAGATTCGGCTCGGCTCGACTGCCACCCCAACTGGCACGCCCCCCTAGTCGATGTGGTGCAGGAATCGTTTTTTTGCACCTGGAGCGCCCGCGCCGTGCATGCGATCCAATCGCATGCGGGCACTCCTTTTTTGCATCGCGCGCAAGCGATCTCCGAAAAACAGAGTTCGGGAGAACAGTCTGTTTCGTTCGTTATGGCTATTCTTGCATCTCCTCCTATTCGAAGGGTGCCCGCTTCCAGCGCGAACAAGCTTGAGTCTCGCTCGACCTCCACGCATCACGGCGAATCGTGGATTCGCCCCAATCCGAAAACGCCCGCTGGTTCACCGAGGAAGTGCTGCCGCACAATGCGCAGTTGAAGGCGTATCTGCGCGGGGCGTTTCCCTCCGTGCGCGATGTGGACGACGTCGTGCAGGAATCTCATCTGCGCGTGTGGCGTCGCCAACTGGCCCGGCCCATCGAGTCGGCCAAAGCGTTTTTGTTTCAAGTGGCCCGCCGGCACGCGCTTGACGCGGTGAGGCGCGATCGTGCCTCACCGATCGACGCCACCGTCGATGTCTCCCGGATCGATGCCGCCGAACAATCGACGCACACATTCAACGCCACCTGCACGCGTGAGGAAACCGAGTTGTTGTTTGCCGCGATCGACGCGTTGCCGGCGCGTTGCCGCCAGATCGTGATCCTGCGGAAAATCGAGGGTGTCTCCCAAAAAGAAATTGCGCGCCGGCTCGGGCTCTCGGAATCCACCGTGCAGGTGCAGGCGAGCCGCGGACTGCGCAGGTGCGCGGAGTTTATGCGCGAGCGCGGTGTCGGCGAGGTCGACGTGCAACCATGAATCACCCCGCAAAAAATCCGTTTGCCGGCGCCGCGATCGAGCAGGCGGCCGCCGACTGGATCGTGCGGCGCGATGCCGGGCTCACCGACACGGAAGAACGCGACCTCGAAGCGTGGTGCAACGCCGATCCACGGCACGCGGCGGCGTTGGTTTGGCAGGAAAAGACCTGGGGCGCGCTGGATCGCCCTCGTCAGGCCGGTCTCGCGGACGCAATGCAGGAACGATTGTCCTCCAGTGCCGCGCGCCGTCGCCGCCGGAGAGTGAGCGCCGCGGCCGGCGTGTTTGCGTTAGTCGTTTTCGCAGGCGTGTTCTGGCGGCAAGGCCCGCGCGATGGCAGCGGGATCGCAAGCACCGCGCCGGTGCCCGCGTCCGTTGCCGTCGTGATGCCGGAAAAACGCACGCTGCCCGACGGCAGTGTGGTCGAGTTGCGAGCCGGTGCGGAAATTGCGGTCGATTTCAACGGGACGCTGCGGCGCATCGAGCTGCGACGGGGCGAGGCGCATTTTCAAGTGGCGAAGAACCCCGCCCGTCCATTCGTCGTGGTCGCCGGGCGCGTCGAGGTCCGCGCGGTCGGCACGGCGTTTGCGGTCGAATTCGCGGCGCACGATGTCGACGTCTTCGTCACCGAAGGTAGGGTGAGTGTGGCCGTGCCAACGGCGGCAGATGCGACGACGGGCGCGGGAGCGGATGCCGAACCGGTTTTTCTGACCGCCCGGCAGCGCGTAACCATCCCGGCGACAACCGTCGAATGGGTGTCGCTCTCGCCAGTCCTCAGTGTCGCCGACGCGGAAGCTGCGGAGCGCCTCGCCTGGCGCGGAGCCCGGCTGGAATTTACCGAGACTCCGCTCGCCACGGCGGTGGCAATGATGAACCAGCATGCCGGCGGTCGATCAAAAACGCGGCTGGTCGTCGAAGACGCCGAGCTGGGCGGCCGGCCGATCACCGGATTGTTTCGCGCCGACAACAGCGAGGCCTTCGTTCGGCTGCTCGAAGCCAGCATTGGCGTGAAGGGTGAGCGGACGGGCGACACCCTCACGCTGCGCCGGCGTTGACGTAACCTTCGTCCGAGGCGCCGAAGTTTTTTTGGTGTGGCGTAATAGATTTCGGGGGATGGCCCGTTTACCCTGTTATGGCCACCCCATCCACCCTATCGTTGTCGCGACTTCGCGGCTCCTCTTTTGCACGCATCCTGCGGGTCACCGCACTCGCGTGCGGCGTTATCGGCTCGCTGCTCGCGGCCGAGCCCGCCCGAAAATCGTTCGATGTGCCGGCCGAAGCGGCTGACAAATCCCTCAAACGCTTTTCCGAGCAAGCTGGGCTGGAAGTCGTTTTTCCCTCCGAACTCACTCGCGGCGTTCGCACCCAGCCGGTCAAGGGCACGATGACGGCCCGCGAGGCGCTCGACACGATGCTCGGCACAACTGGCCTCGTCGCAATTCGCGACGAGCAGACCGGAGCGTTCACCATAAGCCGAACCACGGCCCCAAACGCCCCGCGGGCGGCGCAAACGACGCCAAGCGACCGCCCTCTCCCCGTCCCCGCACCCGCCTTCGCTCCAGGACTGATTCCTGAAGACAAAGCCGCACCTGCGGCCAGGACGGAGGATGAGACTGTTGTGCTTTCTCCCTTCCAAGTAGACGCGAGGAACGATCGCGGCTGGCTTGCGGCCAACTCCCTGTCAGCGTCGCGCACGAACATCGAGATCTCGAAACTGCCCTTCGGGATGTCCGTCCTCACAAGCGAGTTTCTCAACGACCTGGGCGTGACCGATGCCGTGGAGGCCATCACCCGCTACACCCCTGGCGTGACGGTCGGCCAGTTCAACGAACTCATCGTCCGCGGTATGCCCACCAGAGGATTCACCTTCCGCGATGGAATGCGCTCCTACACCCAGCGCTGGTCTCCCGGAATCGATCGCGTCGAGGTCCTCCGCGGACCCAGCGGGCTCCTTTACGGCCAGACCGGACCCGGGGGCATCGTAAACTTCATCACCAAGAAGCCGACCTTTTCCAACAGTGTGTTCGCGAAGGCGACGGCAGGAAGCTTTGGCCTCTACCGGGGCGACATCGACCTCAACGTCGCCCCCACGGGCGCTCTAAAGAATAAGGTCGGCCTGCGCGTCAACGCTGCCTATGAGGACACCGAGGGATGGCAGGACAAGTTCTACCGAAAGAGCGATACCATCGACGCCATACTCAGCGTCCGGCCCTTCGGGGACCGGGTCCGACTGGACCTGAGCTACTCCCGCCTTCATGAGGACATGTTTCCGAGCACGGGTGTCCTGATCGCAGGCACGACGACTGGGCTTCAAGGTGGCCCTTACGACTGGGGGATCAACTTCATCCGGCCGTCCGTGGTTGTGAACGCACCCAAGGAATGGAACCTCTTCGGTCAAGGGTCAGGCTGGGACCTCACCCTCAAATACTTCACCGCCGACCTGAGCGTCAAGGTGCTCGACAACCTCACTTTCAGGGCCGTGCACCGAAAACACGACGAAGACCGGCGTGCGGCCTTCGTGGGACCGTCTGCCGGCTTCAACCAAAGCCGTACACCCTACGACGCCACGACCCGCACCGGGCTGGTCCCGGCGATAAGCGCCGTCGGCAACGGCAAACCCCTCATCAACGTCGGTTCGACGCAGAGCGTCACCATCTCACCCCAGTCGCGAGAGAACCCCGTCGAGCAATACTCGCTTCTTTGGACACCCTCACTGCTCGGCACGAAGCACAAGATTCTCGCCGGCTGGGATACCGACAAATCCTATAATCAACAGACCAACTTCAACCCCCGGGTCTCCGCGGGCGGTGCCAACATCTCGCTCCCTGGCTCGACCGATATCTATCGCGACTACTCCTCGACGACCTTGCCGTGGGACTCCAAACAAAACTTCCTTGTATCCTTCGCCGAGGCATCCGGAAACCCGCTCTACAGCCTGGGGGTAGGTGCCTCCAGCTCCAGTGTGGAGACGACGGCCTACTACGTTGCCGATGTCATCAGCGCCTTCCATGACGACCTCACTGTCCTGTTGGGCGCGCGCCGGGGAGATTTCTCGACCACCGGCCTTACCGGGGCAGGGACTCCCGTCCTGCAGCCCGGCGGGAAAACCGTCTCCGAGGCCAGCATCACCTCGATTCAGGGAGGCGTCTCCTATCGGATCAACGGCTTGGTCACGCCATACTACAGTTATAGTGAATCCGCGTTTCCGATTACAGATGTGAATCCCGACGGAAGGGTTTTCGATCCCCAGGTGGGTAAAGGCCACGACCTCGGCGTGAAGGTCAGCCTCCTCAACGGCGCCCTGCAGTCTTCCTTTGGAGTCTTCCAGACGGAATTCAACGGGTCGCTCACGGCCGATCCCCGCGACGACCCGACCCGCACAGACGACCCCTTTCAAGGCTACAGGATCCAAGTCAACTCCCGCAAGACCAAGGGATCGGAGCTGGATTTCCTCTACCAGACCAGCGACCTAGCTTGGCAGGTCTACGCCGGAATCTCGGTCTACGATAGCGCGAACGAAGACCCCGGCTTCCTCTCCGGGCGCGAGGCTGCCATGGTGTCCACGCCCCCGGGCACGTTCAACCCAGCTGCGGCGGGAATCACACCGGTCGTCGTCAACGGAGTGAACTACTTCCCGGTTAGTTTCAATGGCCAGACCTTCCTGGTCACCAGTGGGGGTGTGCCCACGGGCGCACAAAGCGTTCCCGAGCACGTCCGGTCCTATGTGCGCGATGTGACCTACACGCAGGAGGCCTTCGTGAAGGAAAAGTATTCGACGTACGTCAAGTACACCTTCCGTAAAGGCGGTCTCAAGGGCCTTTCGACCCGCCTTGGCTACACCTACACCGGGATACGCACCAACGTTCAGAGTTTCGGGAGCCGCTTCTACAGTCTCCCCGGCTTTGGCCTTATAGACGCGGGTGTCTCGTATGGGCGCAGCCTGGGCGGTGGCTGGTGGACGATCGACCTTACGGTCACAAATGTCACGGACAAGGGCTACATCAACACCACCAACGGCGCAGGCTTCATCAACTGGGGTTCGCCGCGGGACGTCCGTGTGAGCAGCTCGTTCAAGTTCTAATTCCAGTCGAGGAAGCTCGGACTCGGGCCGCCGGTCACAATTGTCATGGGCGGGTTCGATCCGCCCAATCGAGGCGGGATGATAGTGCCGGCGCCACCAGTGGGCACCGGCATCAACGAGCACTGCGCGGTCACACATAAAAAGTCATTCGACGACAAACTCACTTCTCGCGCGGGTTGCCTCATAATTCCGGGCTGCCGGACCTGCCTCGTATCGAGGTTGATGAAACTTTCCGTAAACGAAGAACATTCCATGAAACTTACCATAAAAATTGGGGCAGGATGGTTGTTCGCAGCGTTGGTCACGGCGGGCGCGGCGGAAATATTTGTCGCGCCGGTTCCTCGCGGTGCCGACGGCAATCCCGGAACCCGCGCGCAGCCCAAGGCGAATATCCAACAGGCGATTTGGAATCTTAAACCCGGTGATACGCTCACGTTGCTGGCCGGCGTTTACACGACCCCTTTCAGCTTCGCGCGCTCGGGCACGGCTGCCGCGCCCATCAGGGTGCGTGGTGATGCGGTCGCGAGCGGAGGCGAGGGGGCCGTCATCGATGGAACGGGACTTGGCCCGGCGGGACCGGAATTTTCGATGATCGCGGTTTCGGCCAATCATATAACGATCGAAGGCATCGAAGTGCGAAACTCGCCCGGTTGGGGGATCAGCGTCTGGGGGAAAACCAACGCAACAATCCGGCAAAACAAAATCTTCGGCTGCGCAATGGGCGGTATCACCGCGGGATTCACCGATTACACGACGGTTCGCCACGTGTTGATCGAGGGGAACACGCTTCGCGAAAACTGCCGGGCGAATGCCGCGCACCAAGCGCTCGCCGGCTGGCCCGCCTCGCTGAGCGTGGGTGGCAACGAGTGCATCGTGCGCGACAATCTCGTCGAGCGCGGTCACGGCGAGGGAATCGCCGTCGGGGGCGACCGGATCGTGGTGGAGAGAAACGTGGTCCGAAATCATTTTTCCGCCGGCATCTACCTCGACAACGCCACAAACTGCGTGGTTCGGGCCAATTTCGTGCAGCAGCAGCCGGAGCCGCCCTACTACATGGCAGGACAAGAGCCGGGCTACCTGACCGGGGGGCGCAGTATCTCGACGGGCATTCAGCTCGCGAACGAACGCCCGTTTCACGGGAAGGCCAATCCCACGGCGGACAATCTCATCGAGTGGAATGTCGTCGCGGGTGCGAAGGCGGCGCTCTACTATGGGGAATACCAGCTCGGGGGTGGCATCAAGCGCACGCGCTTTGAACGCAATACGT
>Ga0209181_10010544_pt1 | contig 11994 bp, 12 predicted proteins | sample MAT05_FD_187208 | JGI IMG/M metagenome (GOLD analysis project Ga0209181, IMG submission 187208) | Freshwater microbial communities from Lake Fryxell liftoff mats and glacier meltwater in Antarctica - MAT-05 (SPAdes) (version 2) | ecosystem: Environmental > Aquatic > Freshwater > Ice > Liftoff... | reverse complement strand
ATTGGGCATTGGGCATTGGGCATGGGGCATTGGATTTATTATTCTCCTCTACTCCCCTGCTCCCCCTGCCTCTTCCCCACTCCCTAATTTTATTTTTGAGTAAAAATATATATTTTTTGACACTCATTTTATGCGCATACTGAAGTAACTGGGTTTTAAGCTTTTTTCTTATAAAATCTTCTAAGACACCTTGATTTACATAATCTAACTTTTGTGCATAGATTTCAGATTTTACCAAGTGTTTTAGGATTAGCTATGTCTACGATGAGCTTCGCTTACGTAGGGTTTGTTGGTAGCATGAGTTCTGTCTTTGCCCAACAAACCATTCCTCCTTGTCAACCACCAACTGCGGGTGAGTATCTTTTATTAGTAGTCAGTCCCACAGCAGATAATCAAAAGCAGTTACGTAGTGCTTTACCGCCGGAACTGAAGACGATTAACTGCAAATATCTCAACGAAACTGTGACGCGGATAGGGGGCTTTAATAAAATTGATGATGCCAATCGATGGGCAAGGTATGTCAGCAATATTGTTGGCTTATCTGCCATCATCACCACTCGACCAACAACGCCAGATGTGCAGCCACCGCAACAGCCACCGCAACAGGCACAGCTACAGCAGCCTCAGCAGACAGTTTATAATCCTCAAGCATTAGGAGAAGGTTATGCAGTGCTGGTAGATTATTACAACCGTCCAGAACTAGTAAATAGTGTGCAGCAAGTAGTGGGAGGTAACGTAGGTTTTGTTTCTTATGGACAACGCCCTTACTTGTTGGCAGTTTATACGACTAACCAAACTGAAGCATACAACACATTGCAGAAGCTGAACAATGGCGGTTTTATTGCCAGCATAGTAGATAGTCGTAAGGTAATTCTGCTGCGCTCAACTGTACGATTGTAGTCATTAGTCATTAGTCATTAGTCATTCGTTAATAAACTGTAGACTATAGACTATTGACTAATAAGCAGACCTAGCTAACCAATAGATGGTTATGCCCAAAGCCGACCCAGCTATTACCTGAACTGGTGTATGTCCGAGTAATTCTTTCAGACGGTCTTGGCTAAAGTCTGGTTTTTCATGAAATAATTCATCAATCATTTGATTGAGGATACGAGCTTGCTTACCAGCCGCTTGGCGAACTCCGGCTGCATCATACATAACGATGATGGCAAAAATCATTGCAACGGCAAAATCAGGAGATGCCCAACCGAGTGTTTGCCCTACACCTGCGGCTAGAGCTGTAACTAAAGCTGAATGGGCGCTGGGCATACCTCCGGTTGTCACCAAAACACGCACATTCAGTTTGCGATTTTTGACGATCTCGACTACGAGCTTTAGGGCTTGAGCAATTAAACAAGCTATCAGAGCAACCAGCAGCACCCGGTTGTCTAAAATGTTGCCTATGTCCTGCATGGTATTTTGGTTAGGTTAGTAAATATTAGCAGCAGTTGTTGGTTGAGGAAACATCTATATTCAACCCAAAATCCAAAATTAACCTAGTACATCACGGTGGAAACAGACTAACTATTCAAATTCACCCAAAAGCTTGCTTAAAAGCTTTTTGGATTTTGATATGAGCGAATTTTGAATTTCGCTAGACGGTGTAGTATAGCATGGTGTCAATCAACCACCCACTCCAAATCAATAAAACGCTTACGAATTACGAATTATCCAAAGCGTTACTAATTATTGCGGCTGATTATAAAATGAGCGATCGCTTGGAGTGATTTGGCTCTCTCTCCAAATGGTTCTAATTCCGCACAAGCTGCTTTAACTAGCTCTTGGGCTTTTGAGCGAGATTCCTCAAGTCCCCAAAGGCTAGGATAGGTCACTTTCTGAGCCTTTTGGTCTTTACCCGCAGTTTTGCCTAATTGCTCTTGAGTAGCAGTGATATCCAAAATATCATCGATGATTTGGAATGCTAGCCCAATATTTTCAGCATAACGGGTCAGTCGCTGCACATCTTCAGGTGATGCCCCAGCTATGATCCCGCCACAAACTACGCAAGCTTCCAAAAGAGCGGCTGTTTTGTGTTGATGGATGAAATTTAGCGTTTCTAGGGAAATATCTGATTTACCTTCCGACTCTAAATCGACAACTTGACCGCCGACCAAACCAGCTGCCCCCAGCGCCCGACCAAGACGGGCAATAACCTGCAAGACTAGCTCTCTGTTAACGCTTTCGGGGGTTTCAATGGCAACAAACTCAAAAGCGAGAGCCAACAAGCCATCCCCAGCCAAAATCGCCACATCTTCGCCATAGACTTTATGATTCGTCAGCTTCCCGCGACGGTAATCGTCATTATCCATCGCCGGTAGGTCGTCATGAATCAAAGACATTGTGTGGATCATCTCCACAGCACAAGCCGTTGGCATGGCCATTTCGATGGTTCCACCGATCATTTCACAGGTAGCAAGGCAAAGAATGGGACGTACACGCTTGCCTCCAGCTAATAACGAGTAGCGCATCGCCTCATAAATCTTTTCTGGATAAATGATGGGGATAGCCTGATCCAAAGCAGTATCACAAAGCTTTTGGCGCTCTTTCAGATAAGCTGCTAAATTAAACGTGGCTTCCTCTGGTGGTGTCTTTTGAACGTTATCAGTTGCTACCATTCTTAAATTCCTGACATTTTGAGATTTTTGTCTTATACGTCACAATTTTAAGGTGCTGTGGCGCTGAAAAAATGAAGAATTAGGACTAGAGACGCGATTAATCGCGTCTGTACAGGAGTTAGGATTAATAACTCTTAACTTTTAACTCATCACTCCTCACTGTTTTTCTTTTCTTGCCGCCTTGGAATAGCTGGCAAATGTATTTTGCAACAATATAGCGACAGTCATAGGGCCAACACCACCAGGAACGGGGGTGATAAATTCTGCTACAGCAGCTGTTGATTCAAAGTGGACATCGCCAATTAAACGGCTTTTGCCACTAGCATCGGTGACGCGATTCATTCCCACATCTACCACAACAGCGCCCGGTTTTACCATGTCAGCAGTGATCAGTCCGGGACGACCTACTGCTGCAATTAGAATATCAGCATTTTGGGTGATAGTTTTGAGGTCATGCGATCGCGAGTGAGCGATCGTGACTGTAGCATCAGCTTCTAGTAGCATCAATGCCATTGGTTTACCCACCAAAATACTGCGTCCCACCACTACTGCCTGTTTTCCCTGCAAAGGAATCTCATATTCTTCTAAAAGCCGCATCACACCAGCCGGGGTGCAGCTGCGTAAACCAGTTTCTCCCCGGACTAGTCGCCCCAAGTTAACTGGGTGCAGTCCATCAGCATCTTTATCGGGATCAATTTGATGTAGCAGAGCCACAGCATCCAAGTGGTTAGGTAAGGGCAGCTGTACGAGAATACCATCCACCCGTTCATCGTGGTTTAGTGCAGCTATGACTTCTTCTAACTCCTCAAAGGTCGTTTGGGCGGGAAAATGCTTACCAAAAGAGGCCATCCCAACTTTAGCGCAAGCTTTTTCTTTATTACGAACATAAGCAGCTGAGGCTGGATTATCGCCAACCATCAGCACTGCTAAACCTGGCGATCGCCCAATTTTGGGTTGTAATTGTGTAATGGCAACTGAAAGTTCTTGCTGAATTTTTGCAGCTATTGCTTTACCATCAAGGAGTTTGGCAGTTTTTGTTTCCATGAGAATTCCCAGCTATATTCGCCTTTTGTCAAAACACTTGCAACAAGTCTTTCCCCCTGCGCCCTAATTGGTGTCGTAGCGTTTTTCTCACAGTAAATCCATAATCTTTATTTTCTCAGATCAATGGCCTTATCTGAAGAATAAAGAAGAATTCAGAAGTCAGAATTCAGGAGTCAGAATCAAGACGCGACGCTCGAATACTCGCTAACGCTGCGCTATCGCGGACTCGCTAACGCTACGCTATCCGCCAGTCGTACAGAATTCATTCTGAATTCTGACTCCTGACTCCTGAATTCTGTTCGATAAAGAAATAAGGATGAAATTCAGAACATTTTTTGCTCAGTTAAGAGTGTGTTTCTGAAAGTGCAGAGAATAGTATAGATGGGAACAGACCTGATGAAACTGGCGACAAAGCAAGCAGTGAAGCAAAAATTTGCTCAATCGGTGGCTTTCATGCAACAAACGAGAATGTCCCTTTCCTTCTTGTACGGACACAATATTGTTCCCTACCGCCTGGGGTTGATTTTTTTATTGGTGGTGGGACTTTGTAGTTGTAGTAGTTTAACCTCGTCTGGCTTGAAGGGGACTAATTTTAAAATTGGTACCAATGTCACCCCAATTCGAGAAATTAAACCACAAAAAGACAATAAGGCTACAGTTTACATCCAAGGTAAGGTGGAAAAGAAAGCTCCTTTGATGAAGCAGTGGGCTTATAAAATTAGTGACTCAACTGGCCAAATTTGGGTTGTCACCAATCAAAAGAATCTGGACGAGGGGGCACAAGTGGTGATTAAGGGTAAAATTCGCTACCGAAGTATCCCCTTGGCTGGGAAAGAATTGGGGGAAGTTTATCTAGAAGAAGAGTAATTAGCAATTAAAAATAACACATGAACAATCAACCTATACATGTAGCGATCGCAATTCTCTACCAAAAAAACAAGTTTCTCATGCAACTGCGAGATAACATCCCCGGTATTCTCTACCCTGGTTACTGGGCGCTATTTGGCGGTCATATTGAACTTGGTGAAACGCCAGAAGTAGCAGTGAAGCGAGAAATTTTAGAAGAAATCGGCTATAATTTACCATCCTTTGTTGAATTTGGCTGTTATCCCGACGAAAGAGTTGTTCGTCATGTCTTTCATGCACCACTCTCGGTGGAATTAAATCAACTGGTTTTGAATGAAGGCTGGGATATGGGGTTATTGACCCCAGAAAATATTCATCAAGGTAGCTGTTATTCACAAAATGCGGGCGAAATCCGACCTTTGGGCAATGTACATCAAAAAATTATGTTGGATTTTATTGAGACAAACCAACAAACCTAGTACCGCAAGGCGGAAGTCAAAAATCAAAAGTCAAAAGTATTATGGAATAAGGGACTTCCAAATAAAAAAATATCCCAAAACTGACGCAAAAATCTTCTCTATTTCTCCTATCTCTGTGTTCTCTGCGTCTCTGTGGTTCGTTCATTTGGATAATTTATTTCTTGGAAGTCCCTAAGCTCTTTAGGGATTTTAAATGGTTGCTCTATTTCCGCCGTGGCGTACTAGTTGATCTCTGCTTGTGTATATTGCAATTGCAGTATGATTTCCTAAATAATTATATGCTTTTTCATGAATCAAAATCAAAGCCAAAATAAAGTTAGAACTCTTGTGGAGTCATCACTAATGCAATCAGCAAATAAACTACCGCGATGGTTAACTATAGGATTGGCATTTCCCGTTATTATTCTTAACGGCTGGCTATTGCTCCAGGTTATACAGTATTTTCAACCCTTGATCAGCGTTATCGCCGCCGCCATCCTGCTAGCTTTTGTCTTGAACTATCCAATCCAGTTTCTCCAAGAACAAGGGGTAAAAAGCAACGTAGCGATCGCAGGGGTGTTGCTTTTGACTCTAGTGGTTTTAGTGGCTTTAGGTATTACCTTGGTTCCCCTGATTATCCAACAGCTCGTTGAGCTAGCTAATATATTGCCTAGTTGGATTGATTCTGGTACTCAACAGCTGCAAACTTTTCAAGATTGGGCGTTAAGTCAACAACAACTTCCGATTAATTTAAGTGGTTTATTTACCCAAATTCTTGAGCGATTATCTAACCAGCTTCAGTCCTTCACTGGTAGAATTCTTGGTTTTGCTGTCGATACCATTGGGATTGTCCTCAACGTGCTGCTGGCGGTAGTGCTGACTATCTACCTAATATTGAACGGTAAACGTCTTTGGGACGGAATTTTTCAGTGGTTTCCCCATAACATTGGGTCAAGAATGCGGGAATTACTGCGAGAGGATTTCCACAATTACTTCATCGGTCAAGCAACATTAGGATCTGTGTTAGGAGTGACAATTACACTGGCGTTTTTGGCGCTGCAAGTTCCCTTGGCTCTACTTTTTGGCATCGGTATTGGTTTATTTTCTCTCTTCCCCTTTGGTACAGGAGTAGGTATCGCTATAGTAAGTTTGTTGGTGGCGCTGCAAAACTTTTGGTTAGGAGTTGAAGTCTTGGGTGTAGCTGTTGCGATCGACCAAGTTAATTCTAATTTTATAGCACCTAGAATTCTCGGCAATTTGACGGGCTTAAATCCCGTGTGGGTGGTAATTTCTTTGCTGTTAGGGGCAAAGTTGGGAGGAGTTCTGGGTTTGTTAATTGCGATTCCTATTGCCAGCTTTATCAAGGATATAACAGATAGCTGGCGGGCTGGAGAGTTTAATAAAATAGATGATATCGAGTCAGAACCTGTTACGATCGCTAGTGAGCCAGCACGAACTTATAGTTAAAGTTCAATATGTAAGTGAACAAAAACTAATAATGTTGACTATTTATTTTTGAATTTTGAATTGTTATTGCTTGGTTTTTCTGAACTTGTTAAAAATTAAGGGGGACTGGAATTCTAATCATAAACTCAGTCCCTTCGCCAACAGCCGATATACATTGCAGTTGACCACCGTGTTTTTCCACAACAATTTGATGGCTAATAGATAGACCTAATCCAGTTCCTTTGCCAACGGGTTTAGTGGTGAAAAATGGATCAAACATCTGCTTTTGGAAACTCTCTGGAATTCCTGGGCCATTATCGGAAATCCGAATAATTACTTGCTTATCATCAGTGAGTTCAGTATGAATGCAAATTTTTCCTTTATCCTCTGCTTCGCCTTCCCGCAGGGTATGGCGAATGACTAATGACTCTTCTATAGCATCAATAGCATTCACCAAAATATTCATAAATACCTGATTGAGTAACCCAGCGTAGCACTCAATTTTGGGAAGATCACCGTATTCCTTAATTATGTTGATGCTTTCACCGATTTTGTGATTTTTGAGACGACTTTGTAAAATTATCAGGGTACTATCAATACCTTCATGGATATCAACTGATTTTTTCTCAGATTCATCGAGACGAGAAAAATTTCGTAAGGAAAGAATGATTTGCTCGATTCGCTTGCTACCAACCTGCATAGAGGTGAGAAGAAGGGGGAGATCAGTAGTTAAAAAATCTAGTTCAATTTCTGCGATCGCAGTTTGAATTTCCGCTTTTGGTTCAGGATAACATTGTTGATATAATCTAATCAGATCGAGTAAATTTTGACTGTATTTGATGGCGTGGACAAGGTTGCCAGCAATAAAGTTGACAGGGTTATTGATTTCGTGGGCAATACCAGCAACGAGTTGTCCTAATGCAGCCATTTTTTCATTCTGAACTAATCGCGTATAGTTATGTTGAAGATCAGTAAAGCCTGCTTTAGCGACTCTAGATTGTTCCTCTACCTGCTGTAGATCAATAAGTGTTAAAACATGAATTTTGGAGTAGGCTAAGAGTAATTGATGAAAATCAACCAGCTTATATTTTCCAGACATAGTTTTAACTAAAATTGGCTCATAAGCAACTTCAGGCGATCGTTCCAAAATTGCCTGAGTCGCATTGGCAATGAGCGTATCCTCAGAAAATACTAATATGTTTGGCTCGAAAAACTTGTAAAGAATTCTAATCGGTCTTTTAGAAAATACTGCCAAACTATAAGGGTGGGTCATCTGCTCAAAAAATTTCCGCCGCGAAATTATCCCCACATACTGTTGATTATTATTTAGGATAATTCCCGGTAGTAAAGGCTCTTGGTTAAAGAGTATAGCTAAATCATTGCTCGGACACTCTACTTCGATGTCAACCTGCCAAAATGGTAATTCTTGCAAAGTTGACTTTAATCGCAGGTTGGATTCATTACCATTTGTCATGCCATCCATAGTCAGCATACTCTCAAGCCTTGGGTGCTGAGATAATATTTCTGGTAACATCTTGGATATCCGTCCCTATAATTTCAAAGTTTATCAATCCTTACAAACTTATCTTTCCCAGATTGCTAGCCAAAATTCACAGTGTAGATTTGACACTCCCCGCCCTAAAGGGTTAGGGGATTCTTAATCAAACAATTGCAATTGCAACTGCTCAAATAATATCCGCTTTTCAGGTATTACCTTAGATATACGGTTCTTGCCCTGATCTCGTTCGCCATTACTGGCAGAATCATAACTGACAAGCGTGACTTTCCGAGAGTCCCCCGGTAGGTTTTTACGTCTTATACTGACGAATTTTAAATTAGCTCTACGCAAAATTGTACGAGAAGCTTGAGTATCAGCATGGTCAATATGTCCACACTCAACACAGATAAACTTTTCATCATTACGGTTATATGAGGTGATGTGACCACAGGCTGAACATTCTTGACTTGTATACTTTGGATTAATCGCTAGTACTGGTTTCCCAGATTTAACTGCTAACCAAGCAATCTTAGAAAACAATTCACCCCAACTAGCATCACTAATCGAACGATTCAATCCGCGTTTAGCCGATTGACCGTTAGGCATGAAACGTCCCTTTATCCGTTTGGGCTTACATCGCGCCTTCATGCCTTGAATATTAAGGGATTCATGAATTACAGCATCGGCAGTTCTGACTACAATGTTTGCGGCTTTCCACTGGTAATCATCTTTTTGTTGAAGTTCATCCTACAGATGCGATTAATCAAGTTGTGAAGGCTTTTAAAGGCAGGTCTGCTTACTTGCTACGTTCTGAATTTCCCGAATTAAAAAAGCTGCCGTCTCTATGGACAAACAGCTATTTTTTTACAACTGCTGGAAATGTTGCTGCTGATACTATAGAAAGGTATATCAACGATCCTCATCATGGTTGAGAATATCTGTAGGCGGTTAAAACCGCTCGTGTGCGTTTTCCCCTACGGGCTGTTCGCGCTTGCGTCTCCCCTTGGGAGAAGCCGCGTAGCTCCCAACGCTACCGTGTTTCTCTGGTGGGAATATAGAGTAATTCAGCGAATCTAATATTTTAATATTTTATTAACCATTAGATAACTTACTCTTTACTTATTTTTCTAACAGAATGTGCTAAACACTTATCCTGTAACACTTCTTAAGTTTGCCATTATTTAGTATGGAATCTAATCACTCATTGAAGCTAAACCGCCGCCAGTTTTTGATGCGTTCAACGCTCACAGCAGGTGGAATTATTGCCACAAATCTTGTATCCAAATCACAAGTTTTTGCTCAAGCACCTGGAATTATCACCTCTGCTAAAATGCGTCCTGCCATACCTTATGGTGTAGCTAGCGGAGATATCTGCAATGATAGCATTGTCATTTGGAGTCGGAGCGATCGCGCCGCCAAAATGATCGTGGAATATTCTACCAGCGAATCTTTTCGCAATGTGCAGCGAGTTGTAGGCCCCAATGCTTTAAAAAATAGCGACTTTACAGCCCGACTTTATCTAAGGAACCTGCCACCAAACCAACAATTATTTTATCGGGTAATCTTCCAGGATTTAGATTACAAAGGTACTTACAGCGCTCCAGTAAATGGCACTTTCCGAACTCCCCCCAAATCTGGGCGAGATATATTCTTTGTTTGGGGTGGCGACACAGCTGGTCAGGGATGGGGTATTAATCCTGATTTCGGTGGGATGAAAATTTACGAAACGATGCGTCAACTTAATCCCGACTTTTTCATCCATTCTGGCGATAATATTTATGCTGATGGCATCATTCAACCGCAAGTAACGCTAGATGACGGGACTATTTGGAAAAACATTACTACACCAGAAAAATCCAAAGTAGCAGAAACGCTAACAGAATATCGTGGCAACTATATATACAATTTGCTGGATGAAAACATCAAGCGTTTCAACGCTGAAGTTCCGATGTTGTCACAGTGGGACGACCACGAAGTTACAAACAACTGGTATCCTGGGGAATTTCTTTTAAGCGATGACCGCTACACAGTCAAAGATGTTAACTTGCTAGCCGAAAGGGGAAGGCAAGCATTTTTGGAATATATGCCTATTGGGTATACAACCAATGAGCCAGACAAAGCGAGAATTTATCGCTCCTTCAAGCATGGCCCATTACTAGACATTTTCATGCTGGATGAGCGCACCTATCGGGGGCCAAACACTCCCAATCGTCAGCCAGTGCCAAGTAAAGAAACGGAATTTTTGGGCACAACACAAATACAATGGTTGAAAAGGCAATTGCTGTCATCAAAAGCAACATGGAAAGTGATTGCTAGTGATATGCCTTTGGGGCTGATAGTTCGAGATGGTACCACAGACTTTGAAGCTTGGGCTAATGGAGACGGCCCGGCTTTAGGGAGAGAACTAGAACTTGCAGATTTACTACGATTTATCAAAAACAAAAACATCCAGAATGTTGTTTGGTTAACTGCTGATGTACATTATGCAGCAGCCCACTATTATGACCCCAGCAAAGCGCAGTTTAAAGACTTCAAGCCTTTTTGGGAGTTTGTCGCCGGGCCTCTTAACTCTGGCACATTTGGGCCAAACGAATTAGAAAATACCTTTGGCCCACAATTAATATTTCAAAGCCTTCCTCCAGGTACAAAAGCAAATCGTCCCCCAAGTGAAGGTTTGCAATTCTTTGGAGGAGTCAAGATTGATGAAAATACAAAAGTGATGACAGTAACACTGCGTAACTTGGCTGGGAAAACTGTTTACAGTGTAGATTTACCGCCAGAAGCATAAATCTCTAAAAGCACAGGGAAATTGAGCCAGTTAGATAGGGTAATTACGCAATTTTTTACTCTATCTACTGGCTTTGCTGTTTCTTTACTGAGATATTGAAGGATGAAAAACTTGGCGTTGCCTGGGTTGGGCTTTGCCTACGCCACTGATAGGAGCTAAATTTAGATAGGTACTGGATTGTTTAATTGTGATGCTAGCAAGCTACATTGACCAAGCAATGGAACTGGCGGTTTATGAGATCATTGAAGATGATCAAACTTACTGGGGTGAAATTCCGAGTTTACAAGGAGTCTGGGCAAATCATAAAATGCTAGAAGGATGTAGGCGAGAATTAAGAGAAGCTTTAAGTGATTGGCTAGCACTACGGTTACATTTAGGGTTAAGGATTCCCGTAATTGCTGGTATCAACCTCAATGAACTGACCAAACCTGTATAAAAATGTCTAGATTAACCCCTGTTTCTTGGCGTGATTTAGTAAGACGTCTGCAAGAGTTGGGTTTTGAAGGCCCGTATGCAGGAGGAAAGCACCCACAAATGCGGCGAGGTGATGTTACTGTAATTATTACCAATCCTCATGAGGGTGATATTAGTGTGGGTCTATTATCGCGGCTATTGCGACAAGCTGGAGTTTCTCGTGAAGAATGGTTAGGTGAGTGAAATTTTAAAGGTGTATTAAACTCTGCGATTTGCACCCTAAATTGTTATCAAGAGTATTAGGAAAAATAGAATTTTAGCATTTTTGGAGTTGATCATGCTTAAGAAACTCATCCTAAAAAATTGGAAAAGTTTCCGTGATGCAGAGCTTCCACTTGACCCGTTAACTGTTCTCATTGGTACAAATGCGAGTGGTAAGTCTAATGTGGTTGAAGCGCTGGAGTTTTTACAAAGAATAGCTAAAGGTGAGAATATTGAAGCAGCTTTAGCAGGAGATAAAACGCTTACTTCTATTCGCGGTGGTGTAGAATGGGCTGCAAAAAATGGTGAGAATGAGTTTACATTAAAGGTGCTAGTTGCAGATCGGAATAATAAAACAGATTATCTTTACACAATCACATTACAAACAAGACCAACTATTCATAGTTTAACAGAAAAAATAACGATTTATCAAGATGATCATGAATATTTCCCCATAGAATTTGGATTATCAGGTGATAAATTTTCTGCAAGAAGTTCCTTGCTTAATCGTAGTGATTTCTCTGGATTACCCTTACATTTTATTGAATCTAATTTTCTTTCTGAACCATCAAAAAAAGAATCATATCAGTTAAATTATTTCAAAAAAAATAGCATCAACATAAT
>Ga0209181_10010543_pt1 | contig 11995 bp, 7 predicted proteins | sample MAT05_FD_187208 | JGI IMG/M metagenome (GOLD analysis project Ga0209181, IMG submission 187208) | Freshwater microbial communities from Lake Fryxell liftoff mats and glacier meltwater in Antarctica - MAT-05 (SPAdes) (version 2) | ecosystem: Environmental > Aquatic > Freshwater > Ice > Liftoff... | reverse complement strand
AGGGGCGTGCAGGTGCTGCCGGCAGCGGGGTTCCGGCAAGCCGTGCTCGATGCCACCGCTGGCCGCGGCGCCGACGTGGTGGCCGACCCGGTGGGCGGCGACGTGTTCGACGAAAGCCAGCGCTGCATCGCCTTCGGCGGCCGGCTGCTGGTGCTGGGCTTTGCCAGCGGCCGCATCCCCACGCTGGAGGCCAACCGGCCGCTGATCAAGGGCTTCAGCGTGATCGGCGTGCGCGCCGGTGAATACGGCCGCCATTGGCCCGACCGCCACCAGCAGCACCTGGCCGCGGTGCTGCGCCTGGCCGAAGCCGGCGTGCTGCGCCCGTTGATCGGCGCACGGTTTGCCCTGGCCGACGCACGCGACGCGATGGCAGCGATGGCCGCGCGCAGCGTGACGGGCAAGATCGTGGTGATGATCGGCGAGGGCGGGTAACCCCGACGCCGGCGGCACCACAGCAGGCCAGCGCCGGGCCGCTGGGCAATCAGTCAGGCAAACGCCTCGGTACTCAGCGCCCAGCAAACCACCGCGGTGTCGGCCCGCACATCGGCCGAGCGGTGGCCGCCAGCGATCAGCGCCGCTTCGCCAAAAGTCATGCCGGCCTGCAGTGTGGACAGCCGCTTGTGGCCACCTTGCGGCAGCGGCGCGATCACGCTCACCTCGCCCTGCGCCAGCAGGTAGAGCGCGTCGGCCAGCTCGCCGCCGCGCACGATCAACGCGCCCGGCTCATGCTGGCTCACCACCAGCCGGCCTTGCAGGCAAGCGATGTCATCGGCCGAGGCGCCGGCGCCCAGGCGGTGCGCGGCTGGCGCCCGCATCGACATGGCTGATGCGCTTGAAATGGCGCACCGCAAATTCCAGGCTGTTACCCGCACCGACCACCGCGCGCAGCACCGGCTGCAGCGTGGTGAAACGCAGGTCGCCCTGCAGCTCAAAGACGGCGGCGCGGGCGCCCTGCGCAGTGAGCAGCCGGCTCTCGGACGCCGGCCGGCGACTGGATCGAATAGCCCCGCCGGGATTCACCCACTTCGTGAACCTGGCCGTCCACTGTGGCGATGGCGATCGCAAAATCCGCCGGGTTGGCGCGGGCCAGCCCGGGGATGTAGGTGGCCACCGCGCCGGTGTGCAAGCCGGCGTGCTGCTGGTGCACCTGTTCGTGATTGGCCTGGATCGGCGACTGGGAGCGGGCAGGGCTTGGCGCGAGGGTCCTGCGCGGCTGCCGGCAAATTTCATGCACGGCAGCGGGGCGTTGCGTCACGCCCGACGCGCCAATGCGGCACGTCAAATGCACCAGGTTCAGTCACCCGCCGCCTCGTCCGCACCAAGTCGACGCAAGGCGCAGCCCGCCGGCTGCAGGTGGCGCGCCACTGGCGGCCGGGCACCGAGTTCACCGAACCCTGATCAATCCGGCCCCTGTGTCGGCCCCACAGGGGCACTGCCCCGCACAATAGCCGTCTGAATGTCCCCGAGCCAACCCCCTCTGTCACGATGACCGAACTGCGTGCCCTGCTGTTGACCGATGTCGTCGACAGCACCCAACTGTCAGAGCGCCTTGGGGATCAGGCGATGGCCAGCGTGTGGGCCGCCCACGACCGCGTTGCGCGCGACCTGTTGCCCGCCTGGCGCGGCCGGGAAATTGACAAGACCGACGGCATGCTGCTGCTGTTTGGCGAAGCCGCCGACGCGGTGCAATACGCACTGGCCTACCACCGGGCGCTGGGCCAGCTGCCGGTGCCGTTGCGGGCCCGCGCCGGCCTGCATGTTGGCCCGGTGATCCTGCGCGAGAACCACGCCGCCGACGTGGCCCGAGGCGCCAAGCCGCTGGAGGTTGATGGCCTGGCCAAGCCCACCGCGGCGCGGGTGATGTCACTGGCCCGCGGCGCGCAGACCTTGCTGACCCCCGAGGCCCATGACGCACTGGCCGACTGGTTGGCCGGCAGCACGCTGCACAGCCGGTCACACGGCCACTGGGTGCTCAAGGGGGTGTTGGCGCCGGTTGAGCTGTTCGAGATCGGCGACGACCCGGCAGCTTTTGCGGCACCACCCGATGGCGACAAGGTTTACCGTGTGGTGCGAGTGGGCGAGCGTTGGCTGCCGGTGCGCCAGATCGCCAACAACCTGCCCGAACAGCCGTCTTCCTTCATCGGCCGCGAGCGCGAACTTGCCGAACTGAAAGTGCTGCTCGGCGAGACCCGGCTGTTGACGCTGCTGGGCATGGGCGGTTTGGGCAAGACGCGGCTGAGCCTGCAGGTGGCGGCCGAGCTGATGGCCGACTACCCCGACGGCGTGTGGTTCCTGGATCTGGCGCCGCTGCGCGACGGCGCACTGGTGGTCAGCGAAGCGGCGCAGACCCTGGGCGTGCGCGAAGAGCCAGGCCGGCCGCTGCTGCAAACGCTGTGCGCCCACCTCAAAGCCAGCCGCGTACTGGTCATCCTCGACAACTGCGAGCATCTGCTCAGGCCCGCCGCGCAACTGGCCCATGCCCTGCTGAGGGCCGCGCGGCAGGTCACCATCATCGCCAGCAGCCGCGAAGCGTTGCGTGTGCCGGGCGAGCGCGCCTACCCCATCCTGCCCTTGCCGGTGCCGAGCCGACACGACAGCCTCGAAACGTTGTCCCGGTCGACGGCGGTGCGACTGTTCATCGAACGTGCGCAGGAACACCGCATCGACTTCACGCTGACCCAGGCCGAGGCGCCAGCGGTAGCCGAGTTGGTGGCGCGGCTGGAAGGCATCCCCCTGGCGCTTGAATTAGCGGCCGCTCGCGTGCGGTCCATGACATTGGCCGACATCAACCGGGGGCTCGCGGATCGCTACAAGGTGCTGACTGGAGGCAGCTTCGCTCTGGAGGAGCGCCAGCAGACGCTGCGTGCGCTGGTGGACTGGTCCTACGACATTCTCAATCCGGCAGAGCAGACCACACTGCGCCGCCTGGCGGTCTTTGCGGGCGGCTTCGACCTGGCGGCGGCCGAGCCAGTGGGCGACGGGGCGCCAGTGAGCCTCGGCGCGGTGTCGGAACTTCTGGCGTCGTTGGTAGAAAAGTCATTGATTGGCATGGAGCACCGCGATGGGCTGGCGCGGTACCGAATGTTGGAGACGATTCGCGACTACGCCGCCGAGAAGCTCCACGGCAGCGGGGACGCCGCAGCCACGGCCGCCCGACATTGCGCGCATTTTTTTGTCGTCGCCAAGGCCGCGCGTGTTGGCCTGCGCGGGCCGCGGCAGGGCGAGTGGCTGGACCGGCTGGACACCGAACACGACAACCTGCGCGGCGCCATGCAGGTGGCCCTGACCGGCCGCGCCGACGCCGACGCCGACCCGTTTGTGGCCGTCAAGTTGGCCGTGGCCCTGCAGAACTTCTGGATCATGCGGGGCCATGCCGGCGAAGGGCGCGCCGCGATACAGGCCATGCTGGCACAACCGGCGGTGCTGGCCGCCGACATGGCCAAGGCCCATGCGCTGTATGTGGGCGCCGCGCTGGCCTACAGCCAAAGTGACGCGGCCGAGGCGCTGCGCATGCTGCTGGACTGCCTGGCACTGCGCCGCGGCTTGGCCAACCCGGCCGACATTGCCGCCACCTTGTCAACGCTGGCGGTCACCAAGCTCAGCAGCGGCGATGCCTCGGGTGCGCTGGCGGCCAGCACCGAGGCGCTGGAGTTGTTCCGCCAATGCGGGGATCGGCCCAGCGAAGCCATTGCGCTGCTGCAACTGGGGCAAGTCGAGGCCTACCAGGGCCGACACGCCGAGGCGCTGCAGCACCTGAGTCAGTCGTTGGCCATCGCCCGCGAGATCAAGCACCCCGAAACCGAAGGCGAGGCCGAACTGGTGCTGGGTGAACTGGCCCTGTCAGCAGATGACCCCGGCACCGCCGAGCAGGACTTTGCCCGCTCGCTGGCCGTGTGCGAGGCCGCCGGTGACCGACGCGGCACGGCCAACGCGCTGGCCGCGCTCAGCCGCATCGACCTGCTGGCCAGCCGCCTGGGCATGGCCGGCTGCCGCATGCACGAGGCGCTGAGGGCGTTTGACCGCTTCGAGATGCGGGCGCAGTGGCTGGCCTGCCTGGAAGACCACGCCGCGCTGGCGTTGCGCCAAGGGCCCCTGGCGCTGGCCGTCGGTCTGGCCGCGGCGGCCAACCGGTTGCGCGACAGCGCCCAGCTGATCCGATCACCACAAGCCCAGCGGCGCTGGGAACGGCTGCTGGCCGACCTGCAGGCCGCCTGCGGCGACGACGAGTTCATTTCGGCATGGGAACCGGCCCATGGCTGGGACAGCGCCGAAGCACAGCGCCGGGCCTTGGGCCTGACCCGCGCGCCAGCGCCTGCGCCCGCGGCCTGATCTCAAGCGGCCGAGGGCACTTCCGGTGGCGGCGGGCTGCGGCGACGGCGGTGCATGGCCGCGGCGCCCGCCAGCGCCGCCGTGAGCAGCAGCGGCAGCCCGCCGGGCTCGGGCACCAGCAAGCCCGAGATCGAGGTGCTCTGCCCGAGGTAGACGCCATTGCCATCCAACCGGGCGCCCAGCGCTTGGTTGAAAGAGTCCGTGAACTTGGGCGCGAAGCCGAGGTCGTCGGTGTAGGTGATCAGGAACTGCTTCAGGTCGGCCGGGCTCGAGTCGATGTCGGGCAGGCTGTAATTGGTGGGCGGGGGCGGCTGGTTGATGAAGGTGTTGACACAGTGCAGGCAGGTGAGCTTGGCGCCGTTGAGGTTGAAGCTGAGGTCGAAGGTATTGCCCATCGCGCTGGAGGGGTTGGAAAAGTAGTTGACAGTATCGAAGGAGTAGGTCAACTCGAACACCGGCGAAGCACCCGTGTCGACGCCGACGATCTGGTTGTTCTTCACCCGCACACTGCCAACGTTCCAGCCATACGAGCCCAGTTCAAAGTAGCTAACAGGGGCATCGCCGGTATTGAACAGATACAAGCGCAGCTGTTCGACATAACCCGGGCTCAGGGCACAGGCGCCGGTGGTGGTGTAGTCGCCGTCGGCCTGGTTGGCGCAGGCATTCGGGATCTGCATCTTGAAGCTGGCGCTCCACGACAGGCCCGGCAAGAACGACCCGAAGGCCGGATCCCAGTTGCCCGACACCAGCCCGGCCTGGGCGCCCAGCGGCACCATGCAGCCAAGGCCCAGCAGCAGCGCTGCACGACGAAACGCTTGGATGATCTTGATCAGCATGGGATGTGCCCCCGACGGAGTGGACAGACGGGGCCGACGTGCACCACGCGAAAAATTACCGGAACTGGTCATTCTCGGCGCATACACGGCCCCAACGACCCCTCAATTTGGGGGGTGACGTCACCCGCGCTGGCGAGCGCTTCGAGTGGCGGACCGCCGAAGCCAACCTGATTCACGCTGCCTTCTTAGAATGCCCCCATGGCCCAACCCCAATTCACCACCACCGTGGCGGTGCGCCCGCTGCCCGAGCAGACCGAGCCGTCGCAGCAGATCTACGGCTTCGCCTACACCGTCACCATCGTCAACACCGGCAAGGTGACGGCGCAGCTGATCGCCCGGCATTGGCAGATCACCGACCACCGCGGCGTGGTGCAGCAGGTGCGTGGGCTGGGTGCGGTGGGGCACCAGCCGCTGCTGAAACCGGGCGAGCAGTTCGAGTACACCAGCTGGGCGCAGATCGCCACACCGCAGGGCTCGATGCAGGGCACGTTTTTCTGCATCACCGAGGACGCCCGCTGGTTCGAGGCACCGGTGGCCGAGTTCGCGCTGGTCGACGCGGCCACGCTGCATTGATGCCCCACAGGTCCCCCATCGGGGCGAGGGCAGGTGGACCGGCCCGCGCTGCCGGCTGGGACCTGACGGCGCTGCTGAACGCTGCAGACCCCAAAGCGCCCCGCCCCGAGCGCCACCTGTGGCTGGTGCGGCTGGTGGAGTGGCTGCGCCACGGCACGGCCGACGGCGGCAACGGTGACACCCCACGCCCGGTGCTGCGGCTCAAGCTGCTGCTCAACCTGCTGGAGCGCAACGAGGCGCCGCGCCTGCGCATCACCGCGCTGCTGCGGCGCTTCTGGCGCGAGACCGACCTGGCCTCGCTGTTTGCCGATTTCGGTTTCACCGCCCAGCGTGACCTGTGGGGCGAAGTGGCCGAGCGCTTGTCGCTGCGTGTGCTGCCCGGCACGCCCGACACCGACGACCTGGCCGCGCTGTTCCAGCTGCTGTTCACCGACGACGGTGACGCCGCCTGGGTGGCGGCCATCGACGAGACCACGCTGGCCCGGCTGGCCACCCTGCTGTCGGCCGCGCGCAGCGAGCCGATGGAGACCAACGCCAACGCCAGCACCAATCCCAGCGCCAATGCCCAAGCCAACGTGGGCGACGCTGGCGCCATGCGGGCCGCTGCCCTTGCCGTGGGCAGCGTCGACGACTGGCGCGCGCCGCTGCTGCAGGCCATCACCTGGCTGGTCAGCGCCATCCGCGCGGCCGCCTTCACCCCCGCGCTGCGCCGGCGCATGAGCCCCGAGCTGCTGGCCGACCGGCCGTTCGAGCAACTGGTGCGGGCCTCCGAGGCGATGGCCGAGGCCCTGCGCGGCGGTGAGCGCGAGGCCGCCGCGCCGCACGCCACCTACCTGCGCGCGCTGCTGCAGCGCTGCCGCGAGGCGGGCGACAGTGTGCAGGGCCACCTGGAGGAGTTCGGCGTCTCGGTCAACATCGTGTTCGAGATCGAGCAGTTGCAGGCCCGCACGCAACGCCTCGAATGCCTGATCGACATCGCCCTGTCGGACGAGCCACAGCGTGAGCTGCAACGCCTGATGGTGGCGCTGGTGGCGCTGTCGCGCGAGCGGCGCAGCCTGGGTGCGCTGCTGGGCCGGCAGTATTCGCTGATGGCGCGCAAGGTGGCCGAGCGCCATGCCGAAACCGGCCAGCACTACATCACCCGCACCTGGACCGAGTATCTGACGATGCTGCGCCACGCGGCCGGCGGCGGCGCGGTGCTGGCCGGCACCACCTTCGCCAAGTTCGGCATCCTGGCGCTGGGGCTGGCGCCGTTCTGGGGCGGCTTTGGTGCCGGGCTGAACTACGCCATCAGCTTTTTGATCGTGCACCTGATGCACTGGACGGTGGCCACCAAGCAGCCGGCCATGACCGCGCCGGCGATGGCCGAAAAACTGGGCGCGCTGCATGTGCGCAAGGCCGGTGCCGCGCCCGGCGACCCCGCCGACGAGGCCGGCGACCAAGCGGCGGTGGAAGATTTTGTCGACGAGGTGACGCACCTGGTGCGCTCGCAGATCGCCGGCATCGCCGGCAACGTGCTGATGGTGGTGCCGGTGGTGGTGGCGGTGCAGTGGGCGGCCTGGGCGCTGGCCGGCCGGCCGCTGGTGAGCGAGGCCGACGCGCACTACGTGCTGCAATCGCTCACCCTGCTGGGCCCCACCGCGCTGTTTGCCGCCTTCACCGGCGTGCTGCTGTTTGCCAGCAGCGTGGCGGCCGGCTGGGTGGAGAACTGGTTCGTCTACCAGCGGCTGGACAGCGCGCTGGCCCACAACCCGGCCATCGTGGCCCGGCTGGGCGCACCGCGCGCGCTGCGCTGGTCAGTCTGGTGGCGGGCCAACATCTCGGGGCTGGCGGCCAATGTGTCGCTGGGCCTGCTGCTGGGCCTGGTGCCGACCTTGCTGGCCTTCCTGGCGCTGCCCATCGAGGTGCGGCACGTCACGCTGTCATCGGGCCAGTTGGCCGCAGCGGCCAGCACGCTGGGCTGGGCCACGCTGGCCTTGCCGGCCTTCTGGTGGTGCGTGGCCGGCCTGGCCGCCACCGGCCTGCTGAACCTGGGGGTGAGCTTCTGGCTGGCGCTGCGGGTGGCCATGCGCTCGCGCCACATCACGCTGAGCGACCGGCGGCGCCTGTATGGCGCGGTGCGGCGGCGGCTGCAACACGCGCCGCGCAGCTTTTTGCTGCCTGCTTGATTCGTTGAATATCTCTGCTCGACACCTTGCCCACATTCATGCCCGACAGCCCCCGCGACAGCATCCCCCAGGTCACCAGCCTGCCCAACGGCGTGCGCGTGCTCACGCTGGCGCTACCGCAGTTGCAAACCGCCAGCGTCAGCGTGTTCGTGCGCTGCGGCAGCGCGCATGAACGCAGGGCCGTCAACGGCATCGGCCATGTCGTCGAGCACATGGCCTTCAAGGGCACGGCCACGCGCGACGCCCGGCGCATCAACCTGGATGCCGAGCGCCAGGGCGCCGAGGTCAACGCCCACACCGACAAGGACCACACCGCTTTCCACATGCGCGGGCTGGGGCCGCACGCGCCGGGCTTTGTGCGCATGCTGGGTGACATCGTGCGCCACGCCACCTTTCCGGCCGGGGAATTCGAGCGCGAGCGCGAGGTGCTGCTGCACGAGTTCACCGAGGACGAGGACGACCCGATGGCGGCCGCCTTCAAGCTGTTCGACCGCAGCTGCTGGGGCACGCACCCGCTGGCGCAGCCGGTGATCGGCACCCGCGCCAACATCGAGCGCTTCACCCGCGACGACCTGGTGGCCCATGTGCAGCGCCACTACAGCGGCGCCAACATCGTGGTGGCCGCCGCCGGGGCGATCGACGCCGAGGCCATCCGGCGCGAGGCCGAGGCCGCCTTCGGCGACATGCCGGCCGGCAGCGAGAACACGCTCACTGCGCCAGCCTGGGGCGGCGGCCTGCGCACCCGGGCGATGGCCGGCAGCAGCCAAACCCACCTGGTGATGGGTTTTGCCATCCCGCCGCAACAGGCCGACGACCCCACCGCCGCGGTGGCCGCCGCGCTGCTGGGCGAGGGCATGAGCTCACCGCTGATGGACCAGCTGCGCGAGCAGCGTGGCCTGGTGTACTACGCCGCCTGCTCGGCCGACGTGATCGACAGCGGCGGCCAGTTCGTCATCGAGGCCAGCACCTCGCCCAGGCAGCTGGACGAATGCCTGGCCGCGCTGGCCGGGCTGCTGGTGGCGCAGGCCGGCGCCATTGCGCCCATCGACCTGGAGCGCGGCAAAAACCAGCTGCGCGTGCGCCGCCTGCGCGGGCTGGAAAAACCCGGCCGCCGGCTGGAAGAAGGCGCGCTCGACCTGCTGGTGCTGGGCCGCCTGCGGTCGCGTGAAGATTGGCTGGCGCGCATCGACGCGGTGACGGCCGAGCAGGTGCGTGCGGCCTTGGCGGCCATGCTGGCCGGGGGTGCGGCGCTGGCCATCACCGGCAAGGTGGCGCGCGGCACCACCGACCGGGCGCGCGGCATATTGGCAGCCGGCGGGATGGTGCTGTCGTAGCGGCTGGCGCCTAGGCCAGCTTGAACACAGATACCGCCGCCACCAACTGGCGGGCCTGAGAGCTCAGGCTTTCCGCCGCAGCGGCACTTTGCTCAACCAGGGCGGCGTTCTGCTGCGTGCTCTGGTCCATCTGCGTCACTGCGTCACCGACCTGCTGCACGCCCATGCTTTGCTCGCCGCTGGCGGCGCTTATTTCTGCGACGATTTCAGTCACCCGATTGATCGAGCTGACGATGTCCTGCATCGCACGGCCAGCCTCGTCCACCAGTTGGGTGCCGGCTTCGACCTGCTCGACGCTGCTGCCGATCAGGCTCTTGATCTCCTTGGCCGCATTGGCGCTGCGTTGGGCCAGGCTGCGCACCTCGGAGGCCACCACCGCAAAGCCTCGGCCCTGCTCGCCGGCGCGTGCTGCTTCGACTGCGGCATTGAGCGCGAGGATATTGGTCTGAAAGGCGATACCGTCGATCACGCCGATGATGTCGGCGATCTTGCGCGAGCCGTCATTGATGCTGTTCATCGTGCTGACGAAGCGGCCCACCACTTCGCCGCCCTTCACGGCCGCCTTCGCGGCACCTTGCGCCAGCTGATCTGCCTGGCGCGCACTGTCCGCGTTCCGGCGCACTGCGGCGCCGAGTTCTTCCATCGTCGCCGCCGTCTGCTGCAGCGCGCCGGCCTGCTGCTCGGTGCGGCTGGAGAGGTCGTGATTGCCCTGGGATATCTGGGCGCTGGCGCTGGCCACGCTTTCGGCATTGCTGCGCACCGTGCCGACGATTCGCGCCAATTCGGCTTGCATCTTGCCCAGCCCGGCCATCAGGCTGCCATGGTCGTCGGCGCGCCTGGCGATCGACATGGCCAGGTCGCCGGCCGACACCGCAGCCACCACCTCTGCCGCCACCGCCGGGTCGGCACCGAGCTGGCGCAACACGCCGCGGGTCAACCAGGTTGCCAGGCCTGCGGCCAGCAACGCCGCCACGAGGCTGAAACCAATCAGTGTCGTCAAGGCCGTCGCACGGGCGGCAACAGCCTCCTCGTACAGCGCCCCGCCCTTGGACTGCGCCCATTCACGCAACTGGTCGACCGAAGCCTGGATTTGCTTGACCTTGGCTGCACCGTCGGTCTTCGTGATGTTGGCAGCATCTTCCGCCTTGCCCTCGCGCATCGCTTGGATCACGCGAGCGCGGATCGGTCGCCAGTCGGCCAGATTCTTCTCGATCGCGACAACCATCTCTCGCGGCCCTAGAAAGCGTTCGTTGACGATCTTGAGTTGCACCAGCGCCTCTGCCTCGTACTTGTCAACCGCGGCGGCCGCAGCATCCACCGCCTGTGGCGTGCGGGCCAGCGCAACGTCCTTCATGCTGCGATGCATGCGCACGATATTGCCGTCGGCGCTGAGCACCGCATTGGTCACGGCCATCGGGTTGCGGTACATCTTCTCGGTCAGCGCTGCCAGCCGATCAGTCTGGAACACCGCCACCGCAGTGGCGACCAGCATCAGCGCAATGACCACACTGAAGCTCAGGATCAGCCGGCCACGCAGACCCATGGCGGGTCGCGCATTCAACTGGGTGTTGGGCTGCCGGTTCAGGTCGATGGATTGAATTGAGTTCAACATTTTGCTTCTTTAATCATATTTGCATAATTGACATACCAGGCGCGATTCAGCCAGTTAGACGGCGTGAAGCGCGGCGTCCTGGCCGAGTTTGAAGACGCTCACGACCACTGCAAGTTGGCTTGCCTGCTGCTTCAGGCTTTCGGCCGCGGCGGCACTTTCTTCAACCAGCGCCGCGTTCTGTTGCGTCACCTGGTCGAGCTGGGCCACGGCGTCGCTGACCTGTCCGATGCCACTGGTCTGTTCGATGGAGGCGGAACTGATCTCGGCGATCAGGTCGGCCACGCGCTTGACCTGGGCCACGATGTCTGCCATGTTCGCTCCGGCCTCGCCAACGAGTTTGGCGCCGGCTTCAACCCGCTCGACACTCGCGCCGATCAGCCCCTTGATCTCCTTGGCGGCTTCTGCGCTGCGCTGCGCCAGATTGCGTACTTCGCTGGCCACCACGGCAAAACCCCGGCCCTGTTCGCCGGCTCGCGCGGCCTCAACGGCGGCGTTCAGCGCCAGGATGTTGGTCTGGAAGGCGATGCCATCGATGACGCCGATGATGTCGGCAATCTTCTTCGAACTCGTGGTGATGTCGTCCATCGTGGACACCACCTGGCCGACCACCTGCCCACCCTGTTCAGCCGCGGCACTTGCCGCGGTGGAAAGCTGTGTGGCTTGGCGCGCCGTATCCGCGTTGTTCCTGACGGTGGCGTTCAGTTGCTCCATCGAGGCAGCGGTCTGCTGCAGATTGGCCGCCTGCTCCTCGGTCCGTTGTGACAGATCGGCGTTGCCGGTGGCAATCTGTGCCGAGCCAGTGGCAATGGAATCGGACGCGTTGCGCACCTGGCCGACCACCCTGGCCAGGCTGGCTTGCATGTCGCCCAGGGCGGCCATGACGCTGCCAGACGGTGCGCCATGCGCGCCGGCGACGGTGCCGAGGTCGCCAGCGGCGACGCGTTGTGCAGCCTCGTTCAGTTCTGCAGGCTCGGCGCCCAGAGCGCGGGTGAGGCCGCGTGTGATGGTCAGCGCCAGAGCGATGGACAGCCCGATGGCCAGACCACAGGCGCCGAGCAAGAAGCTGCGGTTGGCCTCGTAGGCGGATTCGGCAGCCTTCACTTCCTCGGCGGCAGTCGCCTCGGCGTAGTGAACGTACTCGTT
>Ga0209181_10010542_pt1 | contig 11995 bp, 13 predicted proteins | sample MAT05_FD_187208 | JGI IMG/M metagenome (GOLD analysis project Ga0209181, IMG submission 187208) | Freshwater microbial communities from Lake Fryxell liftoff mats and glacier meltwater in Antarctica - MAT-05 (SPAdes) (version 2) | ecosystem: Environmental > Aquatic > Freshwater > Ice > Liftoff... | reverse complement strand
ACCGCTACTTTAGATGCGCGCGGCATTCTGGGTGCGGCGAAACCGGTCGCGTCAGGCTGCAATTGGTTTGTCAATTGGATCGACTTCCCCAGTGTCAGCATCGCTAAAAATGGCGACTGGTTGAGCTATTGGCTGGAAAAATCCAAAGCGGATCCGTATGCATATGATATTCATACCACGCGCTCAATCGATGCCGGGCAAAGCTGGCAGACGTCCATAATTCCGCACACGGATGCGACGCCGACGGAACACGGCTTTGTCTCAATGGCGCCACTCAGCGGGGATCGGATGCTGATGATTTGGTTGGACGGGCGCAATACTTTGACCGACAGCGCACATAGCGATCACGAACATGGCGCAGAAGCCCCGATGAGCTTACGCAGCGCGGAAATTGACCGCGCCGGAGTATTGCACCGCGCACAAGAAATCGACGCGCGTGTGTGTTCTTGCTGCTCTACCGACTTGACTACCGACGGCGCGGGCGCGATTGCGTTATTTCGTGATCGCAGCGACGCGGAAATTCGTGATATTGCCTCGGCCCGCTATCAAGCCGGCCGCTGGCAAGCCACACAGTCGGTCAACGAGGATGGTTGGAAAATTGCCGGTTGCCCAACCAACGGCCCGGCGCTAGCCGTTGTTGGCAAACGTGCCGCTGCAATCTGGCCGACACTTATTTCCGGGCAGCTACAAGTGCGCGCGAAGTATTTGGACAGCGCTGCGCCACCGGTGGTGTTAGAAAAAGGTGAGGCAGTGCTAGGGCGGCCCGATGCTGCGGCCTTTGGTGCCGACTTATTGGTCAGCTGGCTGGGGCAAAGTGCGAAAGGCATCAGTGCGCTTAAATTGCGGCTACTGAATGCGCGCTTGGAAAAGCTCAGCGAAGTTAACGTTGCTGAATTAGCGGGTGGCCGCAATATCGGCGTGCCTAAACTTGCGGTTTACCAGGATCAAGCGATATTGGTTTGGACCGAGGCCGAAAGTGCAGGCGTAAGCCACGTTCGGGGTGTGCGGGTGACTAGCCGCTAAGATGCTTGCGACAGTGCAAAAACGAAATCGCAAATTGGTGATTTATTTTTCCACGAAAGCGCGTTCGAAAACATAGTGACCAGGCACACCGATTCTAGGCGCTGCATTGAAGCCTCGGGCATCCAGAATCGTTCGAAAATCGGCCAACATTTGCGGGCTGCCGCAGATCATCGCGCGATCGGTTTCGGCATTGAGTTCCGGCAAACCCAGGTCGCGCATCATTTGGCCCGTGGCCATTAGTTCGGTAACACGACCTTGATGCGCGAAAGGTTCACGGCTCACTACAGGGTAATAAAGTAATTTCCGGGATATTTCTTCACCCAGATATTCGTGTTTCGGAAGTTCCTTTTGAATGTAATCGGCGTACGCCAAGTCCTGCGCATTGCGGACACCATGCGCTAACACCACATGCTCAAAGCGCTCATAGGTTTCCGGATCTTTAATAATGCTGAGAAAAGGTGCCAAACCCGTACCGGTGCTGAGCAAGTACAGCGTCTTGCCCGGCAGCAAGTCCGTAATCAGCAAAGTGCCTGTTGGTTTTCGGCTTAATAAGATCGTATCGCCGTGTTTTATATGTTGCAGGCGCGAAGTCAGTGGGCCATTGGGCACTTTGATGCTGAAAAATTCCAGCTGCTCCTCCCAATTGGCGCTGGCAATCGAATAGGCCCGCATCAAGGGCTTGCCATCGACTTCGAGCCCGATCATCACGAACTGGCCGTTTTCAAAACGAAAGCCAACGTCACGGGCGGTGGTGAAGCTGAAATAGTCATCCGTCCAGTGACGAACATCCAGTACGGTTTCGGTGATGAAAGCAGAGGCCATTTGTTTTAACTCGTCAATTCAGGCAATCGTCTCACTGCTTTGCTTGATAAAGCACACCAAGCACTCACGCCGCCTGCAACATTCCAAGATCGCGATCCAGCAGCGTCATCACCTCAAAGCCGGTTTCGGTGACAGCAATGGTGTGCTCCCATTGCGCGGACAAAGATTTGTCTTTAGTCACCACGGTCCAACCATCGGGCAGTAGTTTGACGTGGCGCGCGCCAGCATTAATCATGGGCTCGACTGTGAACATCATGCCTGGAACTAAGGGGATGTTGGTTTTGCTGTCGTCGTAGTGCAGCACTTGCGGGTCTTCGTGATACACGGTGCCGATGCCGTGGCCGCAGTATTCGCGCACCACGCTGAAGCGGTGGCTTTCCGCAAATGTTTGGATGGCGCGCCCAACATCGCGCAAATTGCCGCCGGGGCGCACCGCGTGGATGCCGACCCACATGGCTTTGAAAGTTACTTCGACTAAGCGGCGTGCCAAAATTGAGGGCTCGCCGACGAAATACATGCGGCTAGTGTCGCCGTGATAGCCGTTTTTGATCACGGTCACGTCGATATTGATAATGTCGCCTTTCATCAAAACTTTCGAGCCCGGAATGCCGTGGCAGACGACGTGATTCACTGACGAACAAATCGTCTTCGGAAAATTGCGGTAGCCGACGTTGGCCGGAATCGCCTGCTGTTTATTAACAATATACTCGTTGCAACGCCGATCCAGCTCATCGGTCGTGACACCCGGCACCACAAACGGTTCAATCATTTGCAGCACTTCGGCGGCAAGTTTGCCCGCCTCGCGCATGGCTTGAATTTGATCGCTGGTTTTAATTGAAATGGCCATCCTAGCGCCCCAGGAACTCTGGCTTACGTTTTTCCAGAAAAGCGCTGGTGCCTTCACGCATATCGGCGGTTGAACTCAACAAGCCAAAGGTTTGGGATTCATAATCCAAGCCTTGATCGAGCGGCATATCTTCGCCATAAATAATCGCATCCATAATACCGCGCATCGCCAGCGGTGCCGATAGCGCGAGTTGGCCGCAAAGTTTTTCGACTTCACCGATCAAATCAGCCGCTGGTACCACGCCGGAGACGATACCCAGCTGGTGCGCGCGCTCTGCGCTAATCGGTTTGCCGGTCAAGCAAAGCTCTAGCGCGGCGCTGCGTCCGACCAAACGCGGCAGCCTTTGGGTGCCACCGAAACCGGGAAGAATGCCCAAATTCACTTCTGGCTGACCAAACTTTGCGGTATCTGCTGCGATTCGTAGCGTGCATACCATCGCTAACTCCATGCCGCCACCAAAGCAAAAGCCATTCACTGCGGCGATGACAGGCTTGCCCAGTAGTTCAATTTCGCGAAACGTACGCTGGCCTGCGAGCGAAAAATCCCGGGCTGCGGCCGGTTCCACGCCTGCAAACTCGGTGATATCAGCGCCTGCAACAAAGCTTTTAGCACCGCTGCCGGTCAAAATTGCAGCGCGAATATTGGCATCGCTCTTGATCGCGGCGAAGGCGAGGCGTAGCTCTTCAATCGTGGCGCGGTTGAGCGCATTGAGCTTATCTGGGCGATTAATCGTGACGGTTGCGACTTTTGCCGCCGTGGTGACGATGATGTTGACATAAGTCATAGCTAGACACACTAGAAAACTGAGCCGGCGATTCTAACTCAAGTTCGCTATTTCAAGTTTGCTGGCGCAAGTTTCCTGGCTCAAGTTTCCTGGCGCAAGTTTCCTGGCGCAAGTTTCCTGGCGCAAGTTCAAGTGCGTGCTCGTTGGGTCAGCGCTTGCTGCAATCGCCGGAGCTGATGCTTGCATCAGCTCCGGTTCATCTTGCGAAGTTCTATTTATTTAGCGTTTTCAATCGTGACTTCCACCCGGCGATTCAACTGGCGCCCGGCTGGAATTTCATTGCCAGCGACCGGCAGCGCTTCGCCTTTCCCATTGGCGGTGATACGGTCAGCTGACACGCCATGGCTGCTCAGATATTTGGACACGGTATTTGCGCGATTTTGCGAAAGCACCATGTTTGAGGCATCGGAGCCGACATTGTCGGTAAACCCTTCGATCAAAATGTGGCGATCCGGAGCGCTTGCCAGGGCATTTGCTAACTGGTCTAACTTCGCCGCACTGCCTGCCTTCAAATCCGCTTTTCCTGTGGAAAACAGCACGTCGCCCAGCGTGAGCTGTATGCCCCGATCCGTGGTTTTCGCTTGTAGATCCGCAAGTTGCGCCAGCAATGCTTCATTTTTGCGCATTGCAGCATCCGCAGCATCGAGCGCGGCGTTGGTTTCGCCTTTTGCGATCGTTGCCTCATTCATCGCTGCATCCGCTTCATTTTTGGCTATTTGCGCGTCAATGCGCGCCATATCAGTAGCACTCTTCGCGTTTTCCGCTTCTACGCGCGCCATTTCTGCTTCGCTGCGCGCGGTGCCGGCTGCCATTGCTTGTGCTTGAGCCTCAGATTTTGCGATGCTCGCTTCATTCATCGCGCTATTGGCTTGATTGCGCGCCGCATTCGCTTCGTTGGTGGCAGCAAGTGCTTCTAAGGTGGCAGCATCTGCTGCGCGCTTTGCGGCATCCGCTTCACGGGTGCGGGCATTCAGACGAATTTCGTTACTTTCCTGACTTAAAACTTTGCGGTGCTCAATCGCGTATTGCGCCTGTGCTAGCGATCGTGCGGTTTGCACTTTGCGATCTGCCAGATAAACGCGATGCGCACTTAAGACTTTGTCGCGTTCTGGCACTAGGGCGATTTGCACCGCTTTTTCGGCTTCTTGCATGGATATCGGTGATTGCGTTGCCAAATTGCGATCTGCCTGGAGCGCGACTAAGTCACCTTGAACACGCAGCGCATCTGGATTTCTGACCTGCTTGGAGCCGCACGCGGAAAGCGCTAGCACCAGTGAGGTAACCGCAGCAAAGCGCAGGCCACTCGCCAAACGTGTGGTGGCTTTCACCGAATTAAGATCATTGGTTTTCATTACATGCCTCCGGAAGTGCGCTGTAATTCTTCGCGCAAAGTGTCATTATTTTTTTGTAAATCCGCATTGACTGCTTGGGCGCGACCATCGCGCGCACGCGCTGAAGCAAATTCAGCGTCGCTTCGTGCTTCCTCAGCCAAACGGCGCGCGCGCATCACATCGCTTTCGCGCTGGCTTCTCTCAACTGCCATTCGTGCCGCTGCAATCTTGTCGCGCGCCGAGATAAGCTCCGTCGGGGCAAATTCCGAAGCCTGTTCTTTCTCAGCATTGGCAATGGCAATGTCGGCCGCTTGAAATGCATCGGTTGGCGCGCGCGAAACCGAAGCGCAGCCGACGCTTGTGAACAAACTAAAAGCCAAAAAACTAGCGCCCAGTGCCCTGCGCGCGTCGAAAATATGCGTCATTTTCATCCTCCTACTCCTGTTAGCTAATCAAACTGATTGCAGCGGACGTTTTGTCAAGCTGGTGCGCGGATGATGGCGGGACACCTTGAATGCTTCCGTCTGTTGTCACACATTGGCGCAGCAAGCCCGAGCGGCGGGTTAACTCAAGGCGCGCAGCTAAGTCTTTTTTCGAAAGGATCGTGTGCATAGGGACGCTATGGTGCTGGTGTCCAAAGCGTGTGTGTTCTAATCAAAGCGTGTCTGTTCTAATAAGGTATCAGCGTCTGCCGACGTGTTTTTATGACCTTGCAGTCACTAAGCGCGTTGCCGTACAGATGTTTTGCGCGCGCTTATTTATCTTTGCGCTTCCGACATCAAAACCTGATGCGGTATCAACATCAAATAAGATAAGGAAAACCTATGCATAACCAAAACCACACTGCGAAAGAACTCGCCAGTGGCATCTCCAATGAATTTAAGAGCTTCCTAAGTGACGTTGAAGACTTGATCAAGCAAACCACCACACTGACCGGTGAAGATTTGTCGCGTGCTAAAGCTAAGCTAAGCGCGCGCATTGGTACGGCAAAAGAAAGCGTGACAGCGGCAGGCGTTGCAATCAGTGAAAGTGCCCGCAGTGCTGCGGCATCTGCCAGTGAAAGCGCTCGCAATGCTGCAGCGTCCACCAATCAATATGTGCACGACCAGCCTTGGAAGTCGATCAGTATCGGCGCTGGGATCGGTTTGCTGCTCGGCTTTGTGTTGTCGCGTCGCTAAGTAAGGGCTCCGCCATGAACCCATCGTTTGAGTTCAACCCGTTGAGCGCGATCCGCTTACTGCGCTCAGCGGGTGGCGCACTATTCGCACAGGCTGCGCTGCACAGCCAGCTTGCGCGCGTAGAATGGGCGGAAGAAAAAGTTCGTCTTACCCGAATTTTAATCTCGGCATTCTTGATTGTAGTGAGCGCTTTCTGCCTCCTGCTGCTTGGCAGCATGATCGTGCTTGCGTTGTGTTGGAACACTCCGTATCAATTTGCTGTGATAGCCTCGGTGCTTATTGTTTACCTCGCGTTATTTGCAGTCGCGATGCGTGTTCTCAAACAGCAACTGGCGCTCGGCGCGTTAAGTTTTGCCGCCACTCGTGAGGAAATTGCCGCAGATGTTGCGATGCTGAAGGCAAAGCTATGACTCTACCGAGCGAGAACAACGTAGTGGAACCTAACGCAATGGAAGTTAAACCATTGGGCGTTGAACCAGTGGAAGTTAAACCATCGCAAGTTAAAGCACTGGATGTAAAAGCTGGGGGTAGCTCTGCTTTGCCTTCGCTTTTGGAACAACGCTTGGCACTGCGTCGGCAGCTTGCGGATCAGCGTGAAATCATCGCTTTTCGACTAACGCCGGGCAGTCAGCTACGGCTGAACGCGTCTGCGCAAGGGATGTCTTACCCGCGCAGCCTGACCATGCGATTACTCACTAAAAATCCTGCGCCCGTCATAAAGTTGGCGATCGGTGTTGCGACTTGGTTGATTGGTAAGCGTTTTTCAGGTGCCTTGCATGAAGGCATGCGCTTTATCAAAATGCTTCGTACAGAGGCTAGGCCTCACTAAGCTAATTTTCCCGGAGTAGTGCCTTGATTGAGCCAATAGCGCCAACTGCTGATAGCGAGTCTTTGGCTGTAGCGGATTTACAATCCGCTCCAGCGATAATTCCCGTCCCTGCGGTGCCAGCAATTCCGGTCATTGCTGAAACTCTGGGAATTGCGGCGACACCTTACGTTCAGGGCGCGCTTGATGTCGCAACGGCGGCGCCTAAAATGAATCGTGCGATAGCGGGCTCGTGGGCGGTAAAAGGGCTGTTTATCCTGGCGTTGATCACCGCACTTAAATTGGCACGCGAATTGTTATTGCCGGTGGTGACTGCGCTAATCCTCAGTTTGGTTTTTCTGCCGGTGGTGCGCGGTATGCGCAAGCTTTTTATTCCCGCACCGGTCGCGGGCGCCATTATTGTCATCGGTGTGTTTGCGGTGCTGTCGGCCGGCGTCTATAACTTGGCTGGGCCGGCAGGCGACTGGTTGGCACAAGCGCCGCAAAACTTGAAAGAAATCGGCGGCAAGCTGCGCAAAGTAGCTGGGTCGGTTAAAGATGTTGCGACTGCGACCGCTCAGGTGCAAAGCCTGACGCAGGAGATGGCGACCGGTGGCAGTACTGCGCCAAGTAAAGTCCAGGAAGTCTCCGTGCAAGGCCCCTCAATGGCTGGCACCGTTTTGGGCGCGGCACAAGATTTTTCGGTCAACGCCGCGCGCACATTCGTGCTGCTGTATTTTTTACTGGCGTCCGGGAATCTATTTTTGCGCAAAATCGTCGCCGCAACGCCGAGATTTATGGACAAAAAACGTGAAGTGGATATTGCCAACCAAGTTGAAACGGCTGTGTCTAGCTATTTATTCACCGTGACCTTGATCAATATTGCGTTGGGCGCGTCAGTCGCACTGGCGCTGTATATGATGGGCGTGCCAAACCCGATTTTGTGGGGCGTGATGGTCGCGCTATTTAACTTTGTTCCCTATCTCGGCGAAATGGCCAGCATCGTGATTTTAAGTATTGTTGGTTTGCTGACCTTCGATGATCTTTGGCACAGCATGATGGTGCCAATTGTGTTCTATTTGCTTTCAGCCATTGAGGGCTATTTGGTTACGCCGATGGTGCTGGGCAAGCGCCTGAGCCTTAATCCGGTGGTGATCGTTTTGTCGGTGCTGTTTTGGGGCTGGATGTGGGGCATTCCCGGTGCGTTGCTTGCGGTGCCCATTTTGATTGCCATTAAAACCACCTGTGATCGCGTGGATTCGTTCAAAGTTGTGGGTGAATTTATTGGGGAATAGCGACTGGCGCGTGTCCCGTCACCCGCCAAAGCGCATGCCCAGAACGCGCATATTTTGCCTCAAATAAGCTAAGCGCTGGGTTATCCGCATCAATCTCAATTTGTGTGAGTGCGACAGCCCAGCCGGACGACTGCAGCGCAAAGGCAAATTCTTCTGCATAGATGGCCCAGTTCGTGCGCAGCTCAATGCGGTTCGCTACGCTAAGCAACGTCGGCCAAATCGGGTGCGCGTGCCAGCGTCGCTTTAAGTGTTCGGGCTTGGGCGATGGGTTTGGATACAGCAAATAGACTTTTTCGGCGCGCATGCTGTACGCGTTTATCAACCGCAATACATCGTATTGATCGCCGCGCAAATGCAGGTAACGGCCCGAAATTTCGCTAGCTGCTTTGCCCAAGCGCACGCTGGAGCGATCTAACCCTAGTACGCCTGAATCTAGATGGCGCTTCGCCAAATTTTCGCTACTTTCCCCAGTGCCGCAACCCAGATCTAAAATCAGCGACGGGTGCGCCGCTGCAAACGCCTGCACCTGTGGCCAAATAGCGTGCGAAAAAGGCGCAATCGGGGTTTGGTCGCTGTGAATTTGATGCCGTGCAAGCACCTCCGATAGGCGTGGGTGAATGGTAGTTTGCGGGCTGCTGACTAGATTTGAGTTCACGGGCTTGCTGATTTCGGGCATGCGTTAGAATAAGGCCTTAACCCAGTCGATGGAGCACTTTAATGGTCACAGCAAATTCTTTGTATACCGAGGCGCATTGGCTCAAGGCCGAACGTGATATCACCGCCTTGCGCGCCGAATTTCCACAAGCGACTCATGCACGGCTATTGCGTCAATTAGTTAAAACCGCCTGCATCAAAGCCGGTGCGACCGGTGCCGGCACGACTGCGGTCAGCATGATTCCGGGCTTTGGCAAAGCATTGGGCTGGGCGGTCAATTTGGCGGGCGATGCCGCAATGACGAGCGCTATTCAACGCGATTTAATTCTGCGCATTTTCGCGCTGCATCAACGCACGCCCAGTGCTGCGGACAATGCGCAGATGCTCAATTGGATGGGTACGATCGGCGTGGGCGCAATTGAGTTGGTTGAGCAAATTGGCGGTGGTGTGCTCAAGCGTATGGCGAAAAAGGTGCTTGGCACGGTGCTTAGGCGCGGCTTGCCAGCGCTAGAGATTCTTGCTTCCAGCGCGACGCACGTTACCGGCACTTTTTTGCTGGCGCGCAAAGTCGCTGCCTATTGTCAGGAGGGTGGCGATGATAGCGATGACGCCAATGTGCTGGATCCAGATCCACGCCGCTTGCGTCAATGGACCATGCTCAGCCTAGGCACCGTGGTCGATGAAAACCAGCCGAAAACCGTGAAAGACGCATTTCGCTAGGCGCATGTTTTTGCTTCGCAATTTATCCGCATTTAGCGGATTGCTACGCTAATTTTTTGTTTCGCAATTGCTCCCAAGCTAGCAAATCGCGACGTTAACTATTTGAGGGAATACTGTGAGTGTAAAAACGGTCGTTATTACGGGTGCGGGCAGTGGTTTAGGGCGGGAATTGGCGATCAATTACGCCAAGCGCGGCGCGCGTATCGCGGTTGCAGATTTATTGGTGGAGCGCGCGCAAGAAACGTTGGCGCTGCTGAGCGGCAGCGGCCATATCGCCATTGAGATGAATGTGGCGGATGCGAAAGATTGGCAGCAAGTCGCCACCCAGCTTAAATCTGAGTTTGGCAGTGTGTCGGTGCTGATTAATAACGCCGGCATCGCCAGCAGCGGTGAGTTCTTGGACACCTCGGATGCGGAGTGGGATCGGGTCGTCGCGATTAATTTGACCTCAATTCAACGCGGCTGCAAGGCCATTTTGCCGCTGATGTTGGGCACGCGCGGTGGTTTGATTATCAATACCGCCTCCTTCGCAGGCTTGGCGGGCGCGCCGGAAACCGGCGTTTATGGCGTTACTAAGGCCGCTGTACTGGCGTATTCCGAAATTTTGCGCGCGCAGCTTTATGCGCGTGGCCTGCACGTTGCGTGTCTTTGCCCGAGCTTTTTCAAGACGAACTTGCTGGAGTCGTTTTCGCCTGGGCATGAACGCATGCACAAAGCCGCGAAAGCATTGATGGAACGCTCAGCGCTCACGGCAAGTGATGTGGCCGAATTTGCGATTTCGCGCGCCGAAGCAGGCGAGTTTTTGCTACTGCCGCACAAAGACAGTCGCAGTCAGTGGCGCGCTAAACGCTGGTTCCCAGAATATTATTTCAAGAAAATGTTGAAAATGTTGAAGCGGGACGTTTAGCCACTGATTTGGCCAGGTTATGATTGAATTGCGCGTTTGGACTTGATAGTGATTTGTCGAAAAAGAAATTTCTGGAAAGCCGTTCGTGCTGAGCCCGTCGAAGCATGTAGCCGTAAATTTCGAGTTGCATGTGGCTCCGTTAGGAATTGTAAGGCTCTGCCCTTTGACAGGCGCAGGGCGAACGGATATCTACCAATTTTCATCCTTATTCTGACCGTACCAATAGTGGACGCAAGCTAAGCGGGCCATGGATCTGTCGCGCACCATCCTGCACGTGGATATGGACGCATTTTATGCGGCCGTCGAACAGCGCGACGCCCCGGAGCTGCGTGGCAAACCGGTGATTCTGGCGCACACCGGGCCGCGCGGCGTGGTGTCCACCGCAAGCTATGAAGCGCGCGTGTTTGGCGTGCACTCGGCGATGCCGACTGCACGCGCGCTTAAATTATGCCCGCAGGGCATCTATATCGAGCCGCGCATCAGTTACTACGCAGCGATATCGGCGCAAATTTTCGCGGTATTTAACCAAGTCACGCCGGAAATTGAAGGCTTGTCTTTAGACGAAGCTTTTTTAGACGTTACTGCCAGCCTCAACCTATTTGGTGGCGCTCAAAACATCGCCGAATTTGTGCGTAAGGAGGTGTTTAAGCAAGTGCAGCTAAACTGCAGCGTCGGCATTGCACACAATAAATTGCTGGCAAAAATGGCGAGCGAGCTGAGCAAACCGAATGGCTTACTGCACTTAACGCCCGAGCTTGTGCACCCGCGCTTAGATCCACTGCCGGTGAATAAGCTCTATACCATTGGCCGTGTTACCGCCGAAAAACTGGCAAACATCGGCATACACAGCATTGCGCAGCTGCGCCTAGCACCTGCGGCGCTGGTCAGAAAAGCGCTGGGCAATCACTGCGAAACCGCGCAGCGATTTGCCGCGGGTATCGATTCCCGGCCAGTGGTTGCCGACCGTGCGGAAAAATCGGTAGGCGCTGAACATACCTTTGCGCAAGATTTAAGCGCACTGAGCGATGCACGCATGTGGCTAATGCGGCTCGCCGAAAAAGTAAGCGCGCGCCTGCGTGCAAACGAACTAGAAGCGCACACGATCACCGTCAAAATACGCGTACCGCCATTCGAAACGCTAACCCGACAAGCGCCACTAAATCCCGCCTGCGCGAATACCGATGCCATTTTCCACCTTGCCGAGCAACTTTTGCTGCACTGGTGGCAGGCGCAAAAGCAGCCTCGTCTGCGTTTGCTCGGCTTAAGTGCTTCGCGTTTTGCTGCGCCGGCAGTTGTACTAACCGCGCCGCAGCAGGCCGATTTATTTGCCCTGGCACCTCCGTCGACTAACCCGGTTCAACCTAGCGCAACCGATCAACTAAACGACGCCATTAATCAGAAGTTTGGCGCGCACAGCCTGCGGCGCGCGCGGGCGTTGGCGGGGAAGGATTGAGGGGCGAGAGACATTTGGATTTACGTGTGCTTTTAGGCACCGTTAAATAGAGTGTTTAAAGTTTGTTGAGGCTTGAATTGGTTTTCTGGCTTTCAGGTTTCAATTTTCATGTAAATAAACACTATTGTTTGTTTTCACCAAAGGTATTTACGCCTGATTTGTAACGGGTGTAGAGT
>Ga0209181_10010538_pt1 | contig 11997 bp, 7 predicted proteins | sample MAT05_FD_187208 | JGI IMG/M metagenome (GOLD analysis project Ga0209181, IMG submission 187208) | Freshwater microbial communities from Lake Fryxell liftoff mats and glacier meltwater in Antarctica - MAT-05 (SPAdes) (version 2) | ecosystem: Environmental > Aquatic > Freshwater > Ice > Liftoff... | reverse complement strand
CGTGCCGGACAAACGAAGCCCGCCAAGGCCACGTCCGCGATCTTCGTCTACCTCGGCGGCGGGCCGAGCCACATGGATACTTTCGATCTCAAACCCGATGCGCCGGTGGAGGTCCGCGGCGATTTCAAACCGATCGATACGAACGTTCCGGGCGTTCGCATTTGCGAGCATTTGCCGAAGCTCGCCAAGCTCGCGGATACGTTTGCGATCGTCCGCGGCGTCAGCCACAACATCGCGGCGCACGAACTCGGCACCGAGTACCTCAACGCGGGGAACCGGCCGATTCCGTCGCTCGTTTATCCGGGCTACGGGGCGGTCGCGAGCAAGGAACTCGCGGGCGACAAGGAACTGCCGCACTTCGTCGCCGTGCCGACGACGCCGCAGAAAGCGGGTTACCTCGGCGTTCGATACGCTCCGCTCCAGACGAACGACGTGCCGAAACCCAACGTTCCGTTCTCGGTTCGCGGCATTACTTTGGGCAATGGCCTGACCGTCGAACAATTCGAAAAGCGAAACAACCTCCTCGACGATCTCGACACTACTTTCAAGGGTGCTGAGGCGGATAGCAAGCTCATCGACGGCATGGACAAGTTTGCCCGCCAAGCGTTCGACATGATTCGTTCGCCCAAGGCCCGCGAGGCGTTCGATGTCAGCGGCGAGAAACCCGATGTCGCGAAGCCGTTCGGCGATGGGCGATTCGGCATGAGTTGCCTGTTGGCCATGAGATTGATCGCGGCCGGCGTGCGTTTCGTGACCGTGAGCTTCACCGGATGGGATACGCACACGAACAACTTCAAGAGTTTGCAAACCGGATTACTACCGCAACTCGATACCGGGCTCTCGGCCCTTCTTGCGGGATTGAGGGACCGCGGTCTACTCGACACCACGACGGTCTACGTCGTGGGCGAGTTCGGCCGCACGCCGAAGATCAACGACAAGGCCGGCCGCGACCACTGGCCGAGGGCGATGACGGCCCTCCTTGCGGGCGGTGGCATTAAAGGCGGACAAGTGATCGGGGCGTCCGATGCGAAGGGCATGGGTCCAGCCGCGGAGGTCTACACCCCGGACCAACTCGCGGCGTCGTTTTACCACACCCTCGGCATCGACCACCGCAAAGAGTACCGCACTGCGACCGGCCGCCCGGTGATGGTCGTCCGCGAGGGATCGATCATCCGTCCGCTGTTCGGATGACGGTTCTCGACTCGCGGGCGTAGAATGCGGCATCGAGAGATTACTGCCTTTGCAGCCTCCTTCCTCTCCGTTTCGGAGGCGTTTTATGTCCCGTTCGATCATCGAACCCGTGGTCGGCCGCCTTTTAATTGGCGAAACCTGGCAACCGCCGCGGGGCGATTTCGCGAGTTCGAATCCGGCCGATCTCGCGGAAACCATCGGCCACTTCCCCACCGCGACCGCCGCGGAATGCGCCCAGGCCGTGGCCGCGGCCCGCGAGGCGTTCCCGAACTGGCGGCGCACGAGCCGCATTCACCGGGCCGAGTGCTTCGAACGGTTGGCTCGTTTGATCGACCGCGATACGGATGCGCTCGCGCTGCTGATGGCTCGGGAGAACGGCAAAAACATCGCGGAGTGCCGTGCCGAAGTCGTCGAAGGGCTGCACATGGTGCAGTACGTCTTCGGCACTGGCCGGATGCCCGTTGGGGAAATCGTCGCTTCGGAACTCGTCGAAAAAGATGCGTTCATCCGCCGCAAACCGTGGGGCGTCGTCGCGGTCATCACGCCGTGGAACTTTCCCTTCGCGGTGCCGCTCTGGATGCTGGGGCCGTCGCTGTTGGAAGGCAACACGGCGGTGTTCAAGCCGTCCGAAGATACGCCCGCGATGGGGCAGAAGCTCGTAGAGCTTTTCGTGGAAGCGGGATTCCCGAAGGGTGTCATCAACCTCGTCCACGGCGACGGACCGGTCGGCGAGGCACTCGTGAAAAACCCGAGTGTCAACGTCGTTCTCTTCACCGGCAGTTACGAAGTCGGAAAGCGGATTCAGCAACTCTCGGCGGAGTACCCGGACCGCACTGTAGCCGCGGAGATGGGCGGCAAAAATGCGATCATCGTTTGCGAAGATGCGAACTTCGAACTGGCCGTGCGGGCCGGGATTTTGAGCGCCTTCAAGACTACGGGACAGCGCTGCGTCTCAGCGAGCCGAATCCTCGTCCACCGCTCGCTCGTGAAAAAGTACGCCGCCTCGTTCGCAGCGTTGGCGAGCAAGCTGAAGTTCGGCGACCCGCTCGATCCCGCAAACTTCGCCGGGCCGCTCATCAATCGCGCCGCGGTCGAAAAGGTGTTGAAATACAACGCTCTCGCGGAGGAGGAGGCGGACGAGGTGATCGTGTCGGCCCGCGAACTCCCGCCGACGAGCGGCTGCTTCCTCTCGCCGTTCGTTTACACCGCCACGCATCGACCCGAGTTGCGGTGCCTCAAGGAAGAGGTCTTCGGCCCGCACGTCGCCATCGTTCCGTTCGACGGGGACGACGACGCGGTCCGCATCCACAACGACACCGAGTTCGGCCTCTCGATGGCAGTCATTACCGAAAGCTACCGTCGGATGCGGCTCTTCCGCGAAGAATGCGAATACGGCATGGGCTACGTCAACCTGCCGAGCATCGGCGCGGAAGTGCACCTGCCCTTCGGCGGCGTCAAAAAGAGCGGCAACGGCCACCCGTCCGCGGCCGGTTTGATCGAAGCCGTGACGCACAAGACGGCGTGGACAGTGAATCACGGTACTGAGATACGGATGGCCCAAGGGCTAACCGCCGAGATGTGATTACTCCGTGTTCGATTCACGACCGGGAGGCATTGCTATGTTCCTCTTCGACCACCTCCCCGTCCCCCACCTCCGCACGCCGCTGCCCGGCCCGAATGCGGCAGAGTGGCTCGCCAAGGACGACCAGTACGTTTCCCCGTCCTACACACGCTATTACCCACTCGTTGCCGAGCGCGGCAGCGGGTGCGTGATCGAAGACGTGGACGGCAATCGCTTCCTCGATTTCACCGCGGGCATCGCGGTCGCGAATACTGGGCACTGCCACCCCGAGGTCGTCGCGGCGATTCAAGACCAAGCGGCGAAGCTCATCCACATGAGCGGGACCGACTTCTACTACCGGCCACAAATCGAACTCGCAGAGCGATTGGCGAAGGCGGCCCCGGGGCCGACACCGAAGAAAGTCTTCTTTGCCAACAGCGGAGCCGAAGCAATCGAGGCGGCTCTCAAGCTCGCACGCCGACACACGCAGCGGTCCCGCGTCGTCGCGTTCCTCGGCTCCTTCCACGGGCGGACCTACGGGGCAATGACGCTTTCCGGCTCGAAGCCGATCCACCGCCGCGGGTTCTCGCCGCTGGTGCCGGACATTCATCACGTCCCGTTTCCGCTCGAAAGCGAAGGGTGTCTGGATCCCCTCGAAGACTTGATCCATCGCATCGCTCCGCCCGAAGAAATCGCGGCGGTGTTCGTTGAAGCCATTCAAGGCGAAGGCGGCTACCGCGTCTCGCCGCCGGGGTTCCTGCAATCGCTGCGCGACTTCTGCGATCACCACGGCATGTTGCTCGTCATCGACGAAGTGCAGAGCGGTTTCGGCCGGACGGGGAAACTCTTCGCGGTCGAACACTTCGGCATCGAACCGGACATCCTCTGCTTGGCGAAGGGCATCGCCAGCGGTCTGCCGCTCGGAGCCATCGTCGCGAAGGCGGACGTGATGGACTGGCCTCCGGGGAGCCACGCGAGCACGTTCGGCGGAAACCCCGTCGCTTGCCGGGCAGCCCTCGTCACGATGGACCTGCTCGACAACGAGTACACCGCAAACGCTGCAGCCCGCGGGAAGCAACTCCAATCCGCACTTCGAAAGCTCCCGTCTGGGATTGGCGAAGTCCGCGGGCTAGGGCTAATGACGGCCGCCGACTTGCCCACGCCCGCGGCGCGCGATGCGGTCATTCAAGCGGCGTACCATCGGGGATTGCTACTACTCGGATGCGGCGAACGAGCGATCCGGTTCTGCCCGCCACTGTGCATCTCTTCGGAACAAATCGAGGTCGGACTGACGATCTTTGAGGAAAGCTTGCGAGAGGTCTGCAACGTTCCGGCACTCGCGGCGTGTTGAAACTATCCGCCGAACTTCTGCTTTGCGAGAACCAGCGCTCCGTGGAGTACGACTTCTTCGCCCAATCTCGCGGGAACCACGTCGGTCAAACCTGCGAACGCTTCGAAGCGGTTCACTTCCAACTTTGATAGCAGCGGTGCAAAGAATAGTTCGTCCCCGAGCAGTGAAACGCCACCGCCGATGACGATCCGCCGGGGGCAAACGAGCGGAATGACCTGGCGAATCGCGAACGCCAGTGCGGTCGTCGCTTCACCGATTACGCGCGAAGCGACGAAGTCGCCAGTCGCTGCGAGTTCGCCGAGGTCGCGGACGGTGGGCGAAGCTTTGCAACCGAGTTCCTTCGCCCGCGACTCGATGCCCCAGCCCGCGGCCCAGGCTTCGAGGATGCGGACCTCGCTGTTGATCGGTACGAGCAAGTGGCCGATCTCCGCGGCCCCGCGGCCGCAGCCGCGGTAGATTTCGCCGTCCACGATCAACCCGCCGCCGATGCCCGTGCCGACGGTGATGTAGAAGAGCGGCGAGAGCCCCTGCCCCGCCCCGTGGCGAGCCTCAGCGAGTCCCGCCACGTCCGCGTCGTTGCAAATGACCGTGGGTAGCTTCAGTAAGTCCGTCAGCCACGCGGCCAGCGGGAATCCGTTCCAGCCGTCGATGTGGTGCGATTTGATGACGGATTGAGTGCCGTCGTCCGTTGGCCCGCCGAAGCCAACACCGATACCGCGGAGGTCGGTGGTTTTCGAGTTCGCTCGTTCGAGAAGTTCCGGGACTGCTGAGATGATTTGTTTGCGAATGCCTTCGCCGCCGCTGCCTTTGGCCACCGTGCCCCGCCAGAGGGAGAGAATCTCGCCGTCGCCGTGCCCGAGGCCGAGTTGGAGTTTCGTGCCGCCGATTTCGATGCCGAGGAACATGGCACACCGTTGTGAGGCAAGTCGTCTGAGCCCGAACGCCAGTGAGGTCTTATTCAACAACCTCACTGGTGTTCGGGCTCAGAAAGTGAAAGAACATCAATCGTCATCGTCCAGCTTCGAGGACTTCGGCTTCACTGGCACGAAGAACGCCGCTCGAACGGGAGCGGGCATTTTCGAGTTCGGGCCTTTCACGCTCCGCCAGATCACCTCGTTGAACAGTAGGTCGTCCGCTTGGTCCTCCTTGGCGAGGTTGAACTGTTCGGAGAGTTTCGCGCCGAACGCGCCGGGTTGGTTCTTCGCGTTGCGGTCGGCCTTCGGCATTTCGTGCTTGTACGGCGTGTAGTCCGGCTTCCCGGTGAACGCGTTGTACATCGGTCGGGCCGCGGCGTCGAACTGGCTCATCGGCTTGAGGCCGAGGATCAGTTCCATCGTTCGCAGGAAACTCGTCGTCGAATAGAGCGTCGAATCGACGTGTTTGCGCTTCGTGTACGGAGAAATCACCAGCGAAACGACCCGGTGGGCATCGACGTGGTCGGGGCCGTTCTGGGCGTCGTCTTCAATGACGAAGATCGCGGTCTCTTTCCAGAACTTGCTCTTGCTGACTGCCTCGACGACCATGCCGAGCGCGAGGTCGTTGTCGGCGACCTGGGCCGTGGGCGTCGGCTTGCCCACGCGGGTGCCGAAGGTGTGGTCGTTGGGCAGTTTCATGATTTGCAGGCGGGGCATATCGCCGAGCGCCTCGAACCGCTGGATTTCCGCGTTGAATCGCTCGGCCCGGTTCACGTCGGTGTAATCAAGATCGTAGCCGCGGAACTTTGGGTCGAAGTGGCCTTCGAGTGCGGGCACGGTTGCTTTGCCGTCTTCGAACGTGCCGTCGGCGTTCTTCTTGCCGTTGGCGATCCACTCCCCGTAACTGCGATACGTTACGTTCGCTTCTTTAGCGCGGTCCCAAAGGTATCCGCCCGCAGGCCGGGCCGGGAAGTCGAGGGCCCCTTCGCTGGGGTAACCGAACGTTCCCTTCGGGCTGCCGCGGTAGCTCAGCGGCCAGATCTTTTCGACGAAGTCCGTCGCGTAAGCACCCATGGACCATTCGTGCCCGTCCGCAGAGACCTCGCCATCGACGTAAGTGTTGTCCAACAGCACGAACTCGCGGGCGAGCTTGTGGTGGTTCGGCGTGATCGCCTCGGGGAACAGGCAGAGTTCCGGTTCGCCATTGCCTTCCTTGATGTCGCCGAAAACCTGGTCGTAGGTGCGGTTTTCCTTGATGCAGTAGATCACGTACTTGATGGGGGATTTGTCGCCGAGTTTTTTCGGAATGGGATTGTCCGCTTCAACGCCTTCGGAGCGAGCGGCGAAGTCCTTCAAGAGCGGGGAGCAATCGTAAGCCATCTTCGAGTGCTTCGCCATCGTGTCCGGCGTGGGTACGGGGATCGCGGAGAGCGTGCCGCGGAAGAGGGAACCGATGTATTCCAGGGTATTCTTGTCGAACGGTAGATTGGGGTTCGCTCCGCTGCGGTTGGGCTTGGAGATCATGCCCTTCCCGTTCGACACGTACAGCGTTTTGTCGAGCTTGTTGAACCGCACCGAGGTCGGATACCAGCCCGTGGGAATGAAGCCCAAAGGCTTCGCGGACTTCGCGTCGGAAACGTTGAAGACCGCGAGGTTGTTGGCATCGGCATTGGCGATGAAGAGCATCTCCCCGTCGGGCGTGATCGCCAAACTATTGGGCGTGTTGCCAACGGGGGCTTGCGGATATAACGCCGCGTTGATCGTTTGCAGGGCAGTGCCCGTTTCGGGATCGAGGACCGAGACCTGCGTGGAGTTCGCGCACGAAACGTAAAGAGCCTTTCCGTTCGGGGCGAGTACGAGTTCGGTTGGATGGGCCGCGGTCGGCCAGTATTTCACGAGGGCGTTCGTTTCGAGATCGACGACTGCAACCGCGGCCTTGGCCCACAGCGTGACGAACGCCCTCTTGCCGTTCGGCTCGATCAGGCAGGCGTAGGGGTAGCCGTTGTTCGGCATGGGGCGGACGCCGTCGTCTTCCTCCACGACTTTCTTCTTGTCGTCCTTCTTCGGATCGTTCTCTTTACGGCCATCCGGCGGGCTCGGCGGATCGCCCTTCGGAGCATCCGGCAACGAGACTTTCGACGACGTGAGGGGGATGACGACTTTGTTCATCGGGTTGTCGAGCGGCACGCGGATCAGGGCGTCGGCCCAGAGGCCCGTCGCGAAGAGTTCTCGCCCCGCCGCGTCGAACGCGAGGCCGGAGGTGACCGTCCGCTTGGCGGTCGTACTAACGTCCAAGGTGCGGTGGTTGTGCAAACTCCCTTTGTCGAAGTCCCAAACGTGGACCGTGTCGAACTCGCCGCCGCTGCAGTAAACCTGCTTGCCGTCCGGGGAGAACGCGAGGCCGTAGAACGCTTGCGGAATCACGCTTCGGGAAACGATCGAGCGCCGTTGAGCGTTCAGGTCGATGATTGCGATTTCGTGCTCGCGCATCCCGCAGTGCAGCACCGCGGCGAACTGGCCCGTCGGATGAATCTGCACATTCACGGGCAGGTCCCCCACTTCGATCGCCTTGCCCGCGGGGTTGAGCTTCCACTGGTTGGGCAGTTGAACGAAGCCGTCCTTGCGGAGGCCGGGGAGCACGCGGTCTGCCGGTTTGGCCGCGGGCTTCGGGTCGTCCGCTCGGACGGTTCCCAGAACCACTGCAAGGCCCACGATTGCAATGCTCAAAATCCGTTCCACGGTGCATCCCCTCGAGCTTTCGGCTGAACAATCTCCGCGTGTGCGGATACTATCCGAACTCGCACTCGGTGCCCATGAACTTCCGGAGTAGAACCCATGCCCGTCGATCCGCTGTTCGAAGCCGCCTCATTCGCCGCACGGGCGCACAAGCACCAGCTCCGCAAGGACGGGCAGACGCCCTATGCGGCGCACCCCTTCCGCGTCTGCCTCGTCGTTCAGCACGTTTTCGGCATCCGCGATCCACAGGTGCTCATGGCCGCGTTGCTCCACGACACGATCGAAGATACGGCGACCGACTTCGACGACATCCTCGAAAGGTTTGGGCCGGAAGTGGCGAAGTGGGTTGCGGCTCTGACGAAAGACATGCGAATGGAAGAAGCGCCGCGGGAATTGGCCTACCACGAAGCGCTGACGACCGCGGGCTGGCAAGTCGTCGTTTGCAAACTCGCGGATATCTACGACAACTTGAACGACAGCCACCTTTTGCCGCCGGAGAAACTGCCGAAGACTTTCCGCCGTTCGGCCGAATACCTCGAAGCATTGCGGCCGATTCTGACTCCGGAATCCCGTCCTGCGTTCGAGGTCGTCTTGGCGAAGTTGTCCGCGCTGCGGAACGAGGCCGGTCTCTAAATTGCGATTCGTTCTTGTCCCTGCAAGGGGTATAGCGGAATAATAGCTTGTCGAATCCAAGTTCGCAGCGAGGTGGACGATGCAGAAACTCCGCACATTGGGGCTGAGCGTCGGGGCGGCGGTCGCCCTGGGCCTGTCCAGCAACGCAGCCGAAGCCTGCCCGTTCTGTTCCTCCCAGGGGCAAACGCTCTCCGGAGAACTCAACCAGGCCGATTTCATCGTCTACGGAAAGCTCTCCAATCCGCAGCGCGACAAGAACGACTTCACGCGCGGCACTACGGATTTCACCATCGAAACCGTAGTGAAGCCGAACGAGTTCCTGAAGGGGAAAACCAAGCTCGTCATCCCCCGCTACGTCCCGATCGACCCGAAGGACGCCGGCGGGAAAATGCTGTTGTTTTGCGCCCTCTTCGCCCGCCAATCCGATTTGGCGGCCGCGGCAATCGCTTCGACCGCGTCGCTGGCAACCTTCTCCGACAACCAGATCGACGCCTACCGCGGCGAATCGGTGAAGGCCGATAGCAAGCTGCCCGCGTACCTCAAAGGCGCCATCGAAGTCCGCGGCAAAGACTCGTTCACGAAACTGCGGTACTTTTTCGACTACCTGGATTCCCCCGACCTGGTCATCGGCAGCGATGCCCTCAACGAGTTCGGTTATGCGGACTACAAAGAGGTCCGCGAACTCGCCGAGAAGCTCCCGGCGGACAAAGTCTTGAAGTGGATCAAAGACCCCAACACCTCGCCCTCGCGGTTCGGGCTCTACGGCTTGTTCATCGGCCATTGCGGCAAGCAATCGGACGCGAAGCTCATCCGCGACCTCCTCACCGAACCGGATCGCAAGTATTCCAGCGGCCTGGACGGCATGCTCGCCGGGTACACTTTGCTCGATAAAGAAGCGGGGTGGGACTATGCGATGAGCTTACTAAAAGACCCCAAGAACGATTTCCCCGTCCGCTACGCGGGGCTCAAGCTGATGCGGTTCTTCTGGGAATTCCGACCGGACGTGATCTCCCACGAGCAAGTGCTCGACGGGATGAAAGCGCTCGTCGGCCAGGCGGACATGGCAGACTTGCCCATCGAGGACTTGCGGAAGTGGAACCGCTGGGAACTGACGCCGTTCGTGCTCGACTTCATCAAGCAGGAATCGCACAACTCGATTCCGATCGTCCGAAGATCGATTCTGCGGTTCTGCGTCGCGGCCCCGGCGAACCAAACCGCGGCAAAAGCTTACGTCGAAGAGGTCCGCAAGATGGACCCGGACCGCGTGAAGTTCGTCGAGCAGACGCTGCAGGACGAACAGCCGAAACCCATGAATCAATAACGTCGTCGTCGTTGAGCCCCGTTTCGTTGAAACGGGGCTTACTTCCCACCGATGGTCAACTCAACTCGATACAACGACTTCCCCGCCGTGATGTAAAGCACTTTGGACCCCGGCCCCGCGAAGCAGCAGTTCGACGGGTCTTCCGGGGTCGATACGATACCGAGCAACTTCCCCTCCGGATCGAAGAAGTAGATGCCAGCCTTCTCCTTCGAGCCCGCAGTCGCAACCACGGTTCCGTCCTTGGCGACCGTCATGCCGTCGATGCCGCGTTCGGTTTTGAAGTCGTGGAGTTCCTTCTTCTTGCCGAGCGTTCCGTCCTCGTTCACGGGAAACGCGAGGAGTTGGCGGCCCTTCGCCGGATCCGGGTCGTGCTGGGCTAGGTAGAGCGTTTTGCCATCGGGCGAGAAGACCAAGCCGTTCGGCTTGGAGACATCGTTCAAGACTTGGAATAGCTTGCCGTCCGGGTCGATTCGATAAACGGAGTCCGTGTCGATCTCGCGCTTCTCAGTGCCTACATAACGAGGGTCCGTGAAGTAAATTCGGCCCTTCGCGTCGATGGCCAGGTCGTTGGGGGAGTTGAACTTCTTGCCCATCCACGTCTCGGCGAGCGCCTTCACGGTGCCGTCCGCCTCCGTGATGCTGACGCGCCGACCGCCGCCGGTGTTCGCTCCTTCGCAGGCGATGAGCCGCTTCTTGGAATCGAACTTGAGCCCGTTCGCTCGACCGCTCGGGTCGCGGAACACGGTCGTGAGTCCGCTCAGCGGGTCAAAGCTCATGATCCGATTGCCGATGTCCGAGAAGATGATCGCCCCGTCCGGCGAGGCCACGGGGCCTTCGGTAAACGATCCTTCGCTCCAAAGCTTTTCGAGTTTAGCCTTGGGGGCAACGAACGATTTCAGATCCTCCGCCATCGCCGGAAAGGAGACGGTGATGAGGGTGAACAGCGAAAGTATCAGGCGCATCGGGTCGCTCACTTTTTGGGGAATTGCCAGTTCTCGTCGAACAACCCCGCGGCCACGACTTCGGTCGCGGTCGGGTCTTTCGCGGTCGGGGCGAGTTTCAAAACCGCCCAATCGCCGAGGCGGGGGTAGAGGTTCGCGTTGGTGCCCTTCAGGTCCACTTCTTTGAAGGTGTGGCCGGAGTTTAGGACGACGTAGCGTGTGGGTGCTCGTGGATCGAGGTAGATCATCACGGGCATATGAGTTTTGGGATCGTAGCTGACCCCGTTCACTTCGAGTTTATCTTTGGTCCACGCGATCGGCAGTTTAGGGGCGAGCTTGGCGATTTCCGCATTGCTTCCAGGATCGCCGAAAAGTATCAAGTTAATCGATGGGCTGCTCAAGTTCGGCATGCTCTTTGAAATCTGGTCGGCGGGTAGACTTCTCGTTACCCCTCGGAAATATCGATCCCAATCGCGGTCAAACTTTTGCATTGCACCTTTGGCAGAGTTATTCACATCTGGGAACCATGCCTGCGAAGATGGAGGCACGATAGTGAATTGAGTTGAGAACGCATCGTCGATTGGACCCTGTCTATTGTAATATTTCTTTACCGTAGTGAAACGGTCGGACCACTTGCGCATTAGCCATTTTCCCGATTGCTTTTCGAAATAAACATGCGGGTCCAATTGCGAGTTGTCGAAGTCCTTGAAAATCTGACCGTCGATTTCTACCGATTTTGAGTTTTTGGGTATCGCTACACGTAAAGTTAAGGCACGTATATTCGTCGTCTTCACAGCGAGCACGGCGTTATCATGCTTTACTTCGACAACTGACTTCTCGTACTGATTTTCTAAACTTTCGACATAGCCATATCCGAAATATGCATATTCGGTTGTGTGAGTCACAAACCGCACATGCGACGGGATTGTGCGTTCTACGTTCGCAAACTTCCCGTACTCCACCTCGGCCTTCGCCGCCCACTCCGGCGGCATCTTGTGCTCCAACCCCGGCGCGACGATGTGGGTGAACCGTAGCGGCAAGGGAAACCCTTTCAATTTCTCTTCGATGTTGTCCGCGGCTTTCTTTTGCGGGTCGATCGAGCCCGAGTACGCGACTACGGGCACGTTGAAGGCGTTCTCCGCATAGTCCACCGCGTCGTAGATATGCAGGCACTTTTCGATGTAGTCGGGGAGTTTTTCAGGAAGGTTCTTGATGTAGCCGTGAGTATTCGTGAAGCCCGCGCCGGGGCCGATGACGTTGAACTCGAACGGGTGGTGCAACCCGATGTGCCAGGTGCCGGCGCCGCCCATCGAGAAGCCGCGGAGGACGACTTTCTGGGGGTCGAGGTA
>Ga0209181_10010537_pt1 | contig 11998 bp, 12 predicted proteins | sample MAT05_FD_187208 | JGI IMG/M metagenome (GOLD analysis project Ga0209181, IMG submission 187208) | Freshwater microbial communities from Lake Fryxell liftoff mats and glacier meltwater in Antarctica - MAT-05 (SPAdes) (version 2) | ecosystem: Environmental > Aquatic > Freshwater > Ice > Liftoff... | reverse complement strand
ATTAATAATGTCGTTCTCCCAGGCATCGACTGTAGGTTGCCACTGCTGACTTTGCTTGCCTTGTGGACAAGTCACCCGTTGCCTTTGCCAGTTCACTTGAAATTGGCTCATGTCATAGCCGCCCGGTGTCTTTGCCTGCCAACTGACATTGGGACGCACCGGTCCAATCAAAGCGACCCCGTATTGCTGTTGGCTGGTCACAAGCAAATGGGCATCCACAAAGCCAGCATCGACGATGTGTTGTTCGGGCAGCAGTGCTTTGGCTTGCAAGGCGGCATGAATGGGCTCCGTTTGCGCCACATCCGCTTGATGGGCATGAGTCGTGATGACATGCGTGATGAGATGTACCTGGTTCGCATCACAGGTTTCCGTCAGATGCACTTTGTACCCAGTCCAGGTGGCTGATCGCTTATTGCCGTAGCGGGCATCCGGGTCATAAGGTGAGTCCAGCCGCTCACCAGCAGGCGGTAGATCTTTCGCAGCTCGCAGCCGCACTTGACCCTCGTTGACATAAAACTGATGCACCCACGTTTGACGCAAAAGCTCGATGGCTGGTAGCTGGCGCAGTGCGATGAGCGTTGTGTCTGACCAAAGTGTCTCTAACAACTGCAATCCCATCGGTAGCAATCGTCTCCGCATAGACCTTGCGAGCCTCCACTCCTTTCGGCAAGCGATACTCCTCCACGACATAGCCGTAGCGCTCAAACCACACAGGTGGCACCCAGGCTTGCAACCACTCTGGAGCCACCGTCGCCAGCGCATTCAGTGCCGCTCGTAAGGTTTCACCCAGTCCTTCCAAACGATTGAGTGTTCGGCTTGCTGCCAAGCTAGGTGTGGAGTCTGTCCGCTGCTGTCCACCCGCTTTCAACCAACCGCGCGCTTTGAACGCATCGAGTAACCGCTCCAGCAGTTTTTGTTCTGCTTTGCCTGTCACTAACCGAGTGCGAAATTCACTGAGCACTGAGAAGTCAAAGCCTGGGTCTGTCAACTCCAGTCCCAGGGCATCTTGCCAATCAAGTCGGCTCCGCACTGCCGCCGCCGCTTGTCGGTCGGTGAGGTCTTCCATAAATTGCAGCACACAAATGAGTGCTAGTCGCCAAGGAGAAACGGCTGACTGACCAGCGGTAGAAAACAAGTCGGCAAAGTCTTGGTCGGTATAAATCGTCCCAATCTCATCGCGCATGGTCAGATAACGATTGCCTTTGGGGAAGGCGAGACGCGCCACACGGGCTGTCTCTTCGGGGACTGGATAGATGGGCTGAGTATGGACTGACATAGGTTAGAGTCCCCTGACTGACAGGAATAAAATCTAGAATATGTCATCTTCTGTAGTGCGTGTAACACATTCGCCAACAGCATCCACTGCTCATTTCACCCCTTATAGCGATATGAGGCTTTAGAATCAGGTTATCCTTGAAGGGCAAAAAACTCCAGGTCTCATCTTGGATGGGGTTTAAGATCTCTTCTGAGAGCATTTTTTAGCGATTGGCGCGCGATCGCCCAATGCAGCTGAGAGCAACCAAGGATGGAGGTATTCACTGAATGATGATCTCTGCTTACTGAGAAACACTGTTATGGGAACAGCCTTGAAATTCTACGGTCATAGGATTTCTACAGATTTAAAGCCCCAACCGCCCCTCTTTCCTGCGGTCAGCTTGTTGCACGGCATCACGGTGATCAACTGTCCAGGAGTGCCACGATCTCTTCAAAGCAATATTCATCGACTAGATGGGCTAAAGTCTTTGCCATGTGGACGTTTGCGGCTGGAATTTGTTGAATAAGGGTGCTTAGCTGTTTGGTGTTTGCTCGGCTCGCCGCCTGATGCAATTGGTCTAGCCAGTCTGGAGGCATGATGGCCAGATCCACGGCCGTTAGAGGAGTAGTGGGTAAATGCGTGGAGGGGGATGACTGGCTTGCCTGAGTCATGGTGTGATCCGTCTCAGCCTTGGCATAGACATAGCCGACACCCAGAAATTCGGTCATCTTTTCAAAAATGAGCTTTGTCTGAAAGGGCTTGCGGACAAAATCGCTGCACCCCGCTGCCAGCGCTATTTTTCGATCTTCTTCAAAAACGCTACCTGTAAGGGCAATAATGATGGGGGATGGATAGTTGAGCCGATCGCTGGCCGCTTTAATGCGTTTGGTTGCTTCGTAGCCATCCAGCACCGGCATCCGAATATCCATCCAAATCAGGTGGGGTTGCCAGCTTTCCCAGAGAGCGACCGCCTCTAACCCATTCACAGCCTCCCGCACTTCAAACCCCACGGAGGTCAGCAACGTCTGTAAAATCTGGCGATTTTCGGCTTTGTCGTCTACGGCTAGAATGCGGTATGCAGGCTGATCGGGAGCCAAACCAACGACCGTAGGACGGGGATCGGTTGCCAGGTGGGTTGGGTGATTTGCGATCGCGGGTTGGATCGTAAAACGGAAGGTCGTACCCATGCCAACGGTACTGCTGGCGGTAATTTCGCCGCCCATCAAATTGACAAACTTCTGGCTAATGGCCAGTCCCAGACCCGTACCCTCATGGGACTGTTTCCCACTTTCCGTCTGCACAAAGGGTTGAAACAGACGGGGGAGATCGGTGGAAGCAATGCCAGGTCCCGTATCTTCGACCTCGAACTGGAGCGCAATAGGAAGCGGGGGGAAGGGGAGAAGCAGGGGCAAGAAGGGGTGTCGCTTCTTCCTTCTCTTGGGCTACTTCAGCCAGCTTAACGCGCAGGGCGATCGCTCCATCCTGGGTGAATTTCACCGCATTCCCAACCAGATTGACTAACACCTGACGCAGTTTACTTTCATCGGCGTGAATGAATTGGGGCAGATCAGGAGCTTGTTCTAGCAGCAGTTGCAAGCCTTTTGCCTGGGCTTTCATCTGAAACATCTGGTCGAGCCAGTTGAGCAGGCTGTATAAGTCCAGGTCAGTCGGGCTGAGACTCACTCTACCCGCCTCAATTTTAGACATTTCCAGCACATCGTTAATCAGGGTCAGCAAATGCTCACCACCCCGATTGATGATGTCCAGGTATTCGTGCTGTTGCGCATTAAGGTGTCCACCACGCATCAGTAACTGGCTGAAGCCCAGGATGACATTGAGGGGGGTGCGTAGTTCGTGGCTCATGTTTGCCAGAAACACACTCTTGGAGCGGTTAGCTGCTTCTGCATCGGCAACACTGCTACGGAGGGCTGCTTCTGCCTGTTTGCGATCGGTAATATTGCGCACAATCACGAGCACTTCATCATCCACAGTGGGCACAATGCGCACTTCCTCATCAAGAGGCTCATGATCAATGACGAGCTGTTGTTCATGGATTTGTAGCTCTCTGGTTGCTAACGCCTGTTGAATGTAATGCAAGCGTTGCTCAGCGAGTTTGGCAGGTAGGGAATCGTACACTGTTGTACCAACTGCCAGTTGCGGTGCATTAAGCACTTTGAGGCGATCGTTACTGAGCACCTCCAAATAGGTTCCGTCGCGTTGAATCCGAAACAGCAAATCAGGCATAGCGTCAATCAGGGCGCGATTCGTGGCTTCGCTCTGGCGTAACGCCTCTTCTGCTTGCTTGCGATCGGTAATGTCGCGCACAATCATCAAGACTTCATCATCCAGAATAGGCACAACCCGCACTTCTTGATCGTGGTGTTCGCTATCAATCACAACCTGTTGCTCATAGCTCTGGCTTTCTTTGAGCTGTAGGGCTTGCTGAATGTAAGACAGGCATTGATCTGCGAGATTCGGTGGGAGCGTCTCGTGAACCGTTGAGTCAACGGCAATGCCTCCGGGATTCAAGGTCTTGAGCTGATTATTATGCAGCATATCTAGATAGGTGCCATCTCGTCGAATGCGAAGCAGTAGGTCAGGAATGGCATTAATCAAAGCGCGATTAGTCGCTTCACTTTGGTGCAGAGCTTCTTCTGCTTGCTTGCGGGCAGTAATATCACGTGCCATCCAGAGGACGGTGTTTTCAGATAGAGGAGAGATGCTGGCAGACGTCCACATAAGTTGATCACCAATGGTTAGGCTGTACTCGACCTTGGTGAGTGGTTGCTGCGTTTCCAATACCTGCTGAATAACGTCATGGCAGAATTTTGCCAGCTCTGGAGGATGGGTGTCATAAAGTGTGCGGTTAACCTGCTCTTCACTGGGTTTAACCAGCAATTGGGGGTTGGTTGCTACCAGCTTCAGACAACAGCCCGCGTGGTCATATACCAGAATGACATCCGGCATGGCGGCGAATAAACCGTGCAGTTCGTCTTCAACGCGTTTGCGCTCACTAATATCAGCAATCACCCCATCGACACAGCCAGACGCTTGACCCAGTCGGGCAGAGAGTAAGCCCCGAAATTGAGAGCCGTCTTGTTTCAAAAATTGGGCTTCAAAGTTATGCAGTGCGCCACACTCATATAACTGTGCCCGTGCCTGTGCCCGATCCTCAGGATGCACGTAAAAATCAACCGTGTGTTTTTGCATAATCACGTCCGCAGCTTTGTAGCCCGTGATCGCAATAAACTGCTGATTTGTATCCAACATCAAACCGTCTTTCATGCGGGCACGAAAAATGCCAACTTGAGAGTTTTCAAAGAGGTTGCGGAATTTGCTTTCACTTTGCTGTAATGCCTCTACTGCCTGTTGGCGTTTTTGTTCGTAGGCTTCCAGGTCTGCCAGCATGACGTTAACGCGCAAGGCAAGGTCAGTCAGTTCGTCGTGTCCCAGTGCCGAAACGCGACTAGAAAGGTTGTCGCGGCTGATGGCGCTCACTTCGGCGTTGAGTTTTGCCAACCGAGATAAGGCCAGTCGTTCCAACAACAGCAGCATGACCGCGCAAAGAACAATTCCAATGCCTAAAATAGACCCACTCAAAAACCGGAGGGTTACTTGCCCTTGCTAGTAGATCGTGCGATCGCTTTCGGTTTTGAGGACGATCGCGGGTTTGCCATAAATATCGTTCAGTAGAGCATAGCCGGCGATCATCGCGTCGCTTAATGGATGCACCGCAATGGCGACATTCTCTGCGACAGGAGCGTGTTGCCAGGATTGTAACCGGGTTGGCAGTTGGGCGGTTTCAATCGGTTGGATGGAGAGCGGCAAGCGGATCAGTTTCGCGAGTCGATTCACTTCATCCCGATCCAGATAAGTAGTTAAACGAAATCAATTACACAAAAAAGTAGCTGAAAGGCTGGATTGTCGCGAAGCTAGTGTGAAAATAATTCTGTTGGACTACTTAGCGCCCCACAACGAGCGTGCCGCGAATGGGTCCGCCTCCCTCACTCGTCAGGATGGGGCGGGCCACGATCATCATGGCACCTTCTGGCAGAGACACTACATCTGATACGGTACTGGTCAGATCAGGATGTTGCAGCAATCGATCGCCGGGTATGAGATGACGCTGTAAACTCTTGGGAATGGGTGTTTTCTGTTTTGTTCCAAGATCAAAGCCAGTACCAAAGACAATGCGACCAGAGGGCTGAATGAAGGCGATGAGATTGATTTCATTGGTCTCCAGTTGAGCCTCAATCAGGGTAGAGCGCATAAACTCTGGGTTGCCATCTTGTACAAAGGTATAAGCATCATCCCAAACCGCCCAATCGGAAAAATTTCGGTTGAACTGCTCTAGAGATTGCTTGAAGACGCTCAGAACGCTGTTGATCTGTTTGCGAGTGTATTGCTCTTCTGCTTGCCGAGCGTTGTTCAGCAGCAGCGTGGAGGCGATTGGGTAGGACACCAAATTCAGGGCTACAACTGTGAGGCCAATAATCAAGAGTATTCGCTGTCGCAGCGTCATAAGACATCCACTTGTTTTTCACTGATGGTATGATTATATACAATCGCTTCGGTTGCGCTAACGGATGTATTTACGCTTAAAATAGCCCGAAAACCTTCTGAGTAGAGACTCTAGCTCGCCCCCTAAAGGCAATATTCTTCTTGTTGACGATACGCCTGATAGTCTGCGGTTGCTGTCAGCCATGCTAACGGATCAAGCCTATGAGGTTCGGAGTGTCAAGAGTGGTTCAGCCGCCCTCATGGTGGCGCAGGCAGAGCCGCCTGACGTGATTTTGTTAGACATTAACATGTCAGGGATGAGCGGCTACGAAGTCTGCCAGCGCTTGAAGAGCCAGCCTGAAACGACTGACATTCCCATCATTTTCATTAGCGCTCTCAATGAAGTGTTTGATAAGGTGAAAGCCTTCTCAGTCGGGGGATGTGACTACATCAGCAAGCCCTTTCAGGTAGAAGAAGTGCTGGTACGAGTCGAGAATCAACTGAAATTGCACCGTTTAAAAGAGCAGCTTCAAGAACGCAATCACCAGCTTCAGGAACGCAACCATCAACTTCAGATGACAGAAGCGGAGCTCCGTCGCGCCCTGGCGCAGGAAAAGTCGCTGAATGAGCGGATTGAAGCATTGGCAGCCATTGCCGAACGTCACCGAATTGCCCGTGATATTCACGACTCGCTTGGACACGCTCTTGTTGCGCTCAATATTCAAATGGAGGCAGCGTTAGATCTCTGGCAAGAAACGCCTGATGAAGCCCATACCCTCTTGCAAGAAGCGAAGGCTTTGGGTTCTAAGGCCCTACAATCGGTGAGAGAATCCGTCTCTGAAATTCGCACGGATCCGCTGCAAGGGCAATCGATGACGGAGGCGCTTGCCCAACTTAACCAGGGGCTTCAGAATACAACGGGTATTCCGGTTGATTGCCAGATTTGCCTGCCTCCTGTACTTTCTCCCCCTGTGAGTACCGCCATCTATCGGATGGTGCAGGAGGGCTTGACCAACATCAGCAAACACGCCAACGCTACTGCCGTGACCCTGCAATTGCAATCTACCAAGGCAGGCGTTCAAGTCATGCTGCAAGACAACGGCAAGGGCTTCCAGGTTGAGGCTAACCGTAGTGGTTTTGGTTTGAAAGGGATGCAAGAGCGGGTGGCTGAAACGGGAGGGCACCTCCAAGTTGTCAGTCAGCCGGGCATTGGATGTCAGCTTATAGCGATCTTTCCTGCTGGAAGGAGCGGGGAAAGATGATTCGATTGCTGCTAGTAGAAGATCAGGAAATTGTGCGGCGGGGATTGAAAACGCTCCTGCAGCGAAAGCCTGACTTTAAAGTGGTAGGAGAGGCCGCAGACGGGCAAGGGGCGATCGCCATCGTCACTTCTCTTTACGGCACGCCACTACAACCCGATGTGATTTTGATGGATATTCGGATGCCCGTCATGGATGGAGTGGAGGCAACGCAGCAGATCTGTCAGCAATTTCCAGACATAAAAGTTTTGGTTCTGACGACATTTGACGATACTCGCTACATCTCGGAAGCATTACGGGTCGGAGCAAAGGGATATGTGTTGAAGGATACTCCCTCAAAAGAGCTGGCAGACGCGGTTCGCTCGATTCATCGCGGTTACACCCAGTTTGGACCGGGCATTTTAGAAAAGATCATCGCGGTTACTCCGGTACCGGAAGACGATGACACCCCGCAACCGCAACCGCAATCGCAAGACCCAGTTCAGCAACCTTTAGAACTGCCCCCCGGATTGACTGAACTGACTAGCCGCGAGCGGGAAGTGTTGTGTTTGATCGTCACCGGACGAAGTAATAAAGAAATTGCTCAACAACTGTGTGTCACAGAAGGAACGGCACGAAACCACATCTCTCACATCTTGACACGTCTCAATTGGCGCGACGCACGCAAGCCGCGATCGTTGCGAATGCCTTTTTGCCCTGGCTAGAAGACCCAGCCGCAATGACGTTAGCGAACGAGGACGACTCAGTTTCCCACTAGGTTGCATCAAGCGCTTGAACCAATTGTTTCAATCTTGGCATCAAGTGTGAACAGTCGTGTTCCTGTGACCGTTTCTGTAGATTGAAAACTTGCCAACTGTGGCAAGTAGCGTTCTGGTCATGGTGCGATCGTTGCGGACGATCGCATCAGTCATAAAGCAGATATGCACCGCTCAATCGGACATTGCAACACTTTGAGTCACTGCGCTTGAGTCGTCACGAAGCGATGAGCAATGTATGCAAAGCGTGACATCTGTCATGGTTTGTCCAACGCACTATGCCAAAAATCATTCCTGTAAGAGATGACATCTAGCAGATGGCGATACTCATTCTTCCAAAGTAGATTAAATACATCGAACCAAGCAGTCGCACGCTGAAACGGTTACCAGGAGAAGCCTAGCGCTTCCATCGGCATCCATATAAAGCACTCAACTGCGACCTTACATCACTCGACCTTGCGTCATTCGCTACACAAAGGAACACAACCATGCAACTCACTTACCGCGGACAAGCCTACAACTCTAGCCCTGAAACGTTGCCACCTGCTGTCCCCACTGGGGTAACTCACACACTTTTCTATCGTGGTAGTGCCTACCAGTGCTCCCGCATCGCTTTGCGATCACCCCGGCTATTAGGCGTTATCAACTGGCGCTTTTCTGGGGCAACTGTCTGCCAAAAGAAGCAGTCGAAGCCTGCTCACTAAAACGCTTGGTGCTCTTGTCTATAACCTCGTTACTACTACTGTTCAGTGCCTTGTGCTTCGCCTGCTTCATTGAGGCACTGAACAGCTACCTAAAAATCCTTTAGGTCCCCAAGATCATCAGCGTCATGAACCCTACTCAATTACCACAACCGATACCAATTCAACAAACGACGCCTCCCCTTGTCGTGAGTCCCTTCAGTCTTCGTGGTTTATGGGGTTAAATGAGTATCCGAGCAGAAAGTTGCGTTAAGGGGTATACCAGTGAAACTCGCTAGGACGCAGGAGCCTGAAACCCCTGCTCTGCCGTTCAGGATCGCTATACCAAAGAACCTAGAGCCTCGCTGGTATGTCTCAATGAACCTGAGAACTGGTTTTTGAAACGCCTGCTGAGGAAGCCTTTCACCCTTAGCGTGAGTTCTTGTACGGCTACTCATTTAACCCCAACAAGACCCAATTACCCACTTCGAGCCGAACGTGCATGATGGTCTCGCCAGGCATTTCAGGCATTTGTCCTTCGGGTGGGGCATCATGATTAGTCATAATCATCGCGATTTTGCCGCCAAGACATTGCTCGTAAAACTCAAAAGCTGCTTTGCAGTTGCCATTGAAGAAGAGATAAGGATTGAGTTGCATTCTGTACTCCTATTGGTCGGTTAGAAATTGTGAAATCTGTTTTGAAGGCACTCCATCGCAGAATGTTGTAATGGGTCATGTTAGGCCCAATTGCGCTAGAACCCAGATCGATGGCTCATGGTGTTGTGGCTAGCTGACTAGCTAATGCTGGCGATCGCCTCAGCGATGCGGAGTGGTGCATTCGATCGAGCATACATTCGCTCCATGTATTCGCGGAGTTGCGGGAAGTCGTCTAGCAACTGGATTTCGTTGGCCCAGTCGAGGGTGTAAGCGCCCACAATATCCGCGATCGTCAGCGTGTCGCCAACAATGAACTTGCGTCCCTCCATATACTCCTCCATCACGGCCGCCATGTCGGTGAAATCCTGGCGGGCTAGAGAGACCTCGGCAGCAAGGCGCAGGTGTTCTGGGTACAGCGCCGTGTGACGTGTGATGCGCCAGAGCGGTTGCTCCAGCTCTGTGACCGTAAACAGAAGCCAGCGGTTGACTTGAGCTTTCTGCTTGAGATCGGTGGGAACCAACCCTTTGTGGGGATATTTCTCCGCCAGGTACAGTGCAATTGCGACCGACTCGGTGAGTACAAAGTCGTCATCCACGAGTACTGGAACCTTGCCTGCCAGATTGAGCTTGAGAAACTCTGGGCGACGGTGTTCTCCGGCTGCGAGGTTGACGGTTACAGCCTCGAAGTCCACGCCGAGTGCCTGGAGCAGCCATCGCACTCGAATCGATCGCGTCGGAGCAAATTCATAGAGCCGCATACATTTAATTCTTCTGATTCATCTCAAACCTCAACAATGACTTCAAACCCCCCATAGATCATCCGCTTGCCATCAAAAGGCATCTCAGCCATGCCCAGATCTCCTCCTGGCTTCATGCGCGGATCTTCCATCACCTTTGCCATGCCTTTATCTCTGACCGCACGAGAAGGCCAAACAATCCATGAAAAACAAACGGTCTCATCGGGTTCGCATTTCACTGCCAGGGGGAAAGAAGTCACAACGCCGTCGGGAACGTCGTCTCCCCAGCATTCCACCAATTTGAGCGCGCCATACTCCTTGAAAATGACTGCTGCGGCTTCCGCATGAATCTTATATTTCTTTTTGTTGGCAGTCGGTACAGCAACCACAAAACCATCAACGTAGGACATCGGTTTTCTCCAGTGATTAAATTTACAATCAGATGTTCAGCATTCGTTCGCAGCTTTACAGTCAGATCGACAGCTTGCCAGAAAAAATTTGATGATTGGGTACGATCGTGATTCGCCTCCATTGTTTCTTTGTCTGTAAGTCGAACGGCGGTCGCTCAAATCGACACCTCACAGAAAATTTTGATCTTTGAATGCGATCAAATGTACTATAAAGTGCGATCGAATTCACCTCCATTTTTCCCCTTTGTAAGTGAGTCGAACGGCGATCGCTCAAATCGACACCTCGCCAGAAAAATTTTGATTGTCAGCCATGACTACAACCGCAAAACTAGATGTAGACCAAGTGATCACCGCCGTTTATCGCATTGAATGGGGTCGAATTGTCGCGATCTTGATCCGGCTGGTGGGCGATTTCGATGTAGCAGAAGAGGCGGCGCAGGAAGCGTTTGCAGTAGCTGTCAATCAGTGGCAGTCCAGCGGCAGTCCAGATCTTCCTCGCGCCTGGATTATCCGCACCGCACGGTACAAAGCGATCGATCGCCTCCGACGCAAGACCAGGATGACCGAAAAATTGGAATGCTACGCTGCGTCCGGGTTAATCCCAGTGAGTGAGGAGCCGACCTACGATGACGATGAAATTCCAGACGATCGCCTGCGGCTGATCTTCACCTGCTGCCATCCGGTACTGGCGATCGAAACTCAGGTGGCGTTGACGCTGCGGCGGCTGGGCGGACTGGAAACCGACGAAATTGCCCGCGCGTTCCTCGTGCCGACCGCGACGATGGCGCAACGACTGGTGCGGGCCAAGCGCAAAATTCGTGACGCAGGCATTCCCTACACCGTGCCGGACACAGCCGACTTACCGACGCGGATCGAGGCCGTACTATCCGTAATCTATCTCATTTTCAACGAAGGTTACGCAGCAACTCAGGGCGAAGCAATGGTCAGAGCCGAACTCTGTGCCGAAGCGATCCGGCTCGGTCGCCTGGTGAGGGCGTTGATGGCACCGCAACCGCCCTCAGAAGTGACCGCACTGGTGGCACTGATGTTGCTGCACGACTCACGGCGCGATGCTCGGTTAGATGAAGCAGGCGATCTGGTGCTACTCGAAGATCAAGACCGCCGCCGTTGGCATCAGCCGCAAATCGCGGAGGCGCTGCCGCTGGTTGAGGAGGCACTACAAAACAGAACAGGTTCCTTTGCCTTGCAAGCCGCGATCGCTGCCCTCCATTGTCAGGCAGCGCAAGCAGAAGACACGGACTGGGCGCAGATCGTTCAGCTTTACGACGTGCTGGAACGCTTACACCCTTCGCCGATCGTGTTCCTGAACCGGGCGGTGGCGATCGCGATGAGCGATGAACCTCAGACGGCGCTTGTACTAATCGATACACTTGCAACCGAACTCGACAGCTATCACCTGTTTCACGCTGCCCGTGCTGATCTGTTACATCGCATCGGAGCCTCAGAAGACGCTGCACAGAGCTATGTACGGGCATTAGAGCTTGTGAACAATGACAGCGAACGCCGTTTCCTCGATCGTCGTCTGCGCGAAGTTCAGCAGTTTAACAAAACGCAAAAATAACACTGTTAAATTAGTACGATTGCACTGCGATCATTCGATCGCTTGAAGATATCCGTCTTTATCCAAACCGATGGAGAGCTTAAACATGGACAACAATCCCAGCATTCTCTCTCACGTTTCGATCGGCACGAATGATTTTGAAAGGGCAGTTGCTTTCTACGAC
>Ga0209181_10010536_pt1 | contig 12000 bp, 14 predicted proteins | sample MAT05_FD_187208 | JGI IMG/M metagenome (GOLD analysis project Ga0209181, IMG submission 187208) | Freshwater microbial communities from Lake Fryxell liftoff mats and glacier meltwater in Antarctica - MAT-05 (SPAdes) (version 2) | ecosystem: Environmental > Aquatic > Freshwater > Ice > Liftoff... | reverse complement strand
TGCCCCTCGCCGCGGGCGAAGGTGAGATAGGCGGCCACCATGCGTTCCATCTCCTCGACATCCTCGCCGAGCGCGATGATGTCCTCCTCCGCCTCGGGCTGGCGCGGCAGCACGGCCAGGGCGAGGCGCATGCGCGTCAGCGGCGTGCGCAGATCGTGGCTGATGCCGGCCAGCATGTCCGTGCGCTGGGCAACGAAGCGGCGGATGCGTTCCTGCATGCGGTTGAAGGCCGAGGCCGCCTGCCGGATCTCCGCCGCACCTTCCGGCTTGATGGGCCCGATGTCGCGGCCGAGCCCGAAGGCCTCCGCCGCGCCGGCCAGGCGGCGGATGGCGCGCACCTGGTTCTTCATGAACAGCGCCGCGACCGCGAACAGCAGCAGCGCCGTACCGACCAGCCAGATCACGAACAGGTAGAGCGTGCTGGTGAACAGGCGTTTCCGGGGCGCCTCCACGTGCAGCACGCCGTCGGGCAGGGCGACGCGGATCACCACGCTGCGCGGGTCGGATTGCCAATCGGCGTCGAAGGGCAGGCGCACGCGCTCATTCATTGCATTCGCCAGATCCTCCTCCAGCGGCAGCAGCGGCAGGGAGGCGCCGCGATTCGGCGTGGGTCCGAGCGTGGCACCCGCCTCGAAGGCGAGGCCGAGGTCGAGCCGCCAGGCGCCTTCCCGGAACAGCCAGGCGCGTTCCGCAGCACCGGGGTGGCGCGCCATGTGCTCCGTGACCAGGCCGATTTCGCCGGCCACGCCGCTCGCCAGCCGGCGCGAGATCACGTCGAGGTGCCCGCCGTAGAATAATTGCAGCGCAACGCCCTGCAGGATCAGCAGCGGCAGCAGGATGATGAGCAGCGACCGCCCGAGCAGGCCGCGCGGCAGGGCGGCGCGTGCGAGACGATCGAAGCCGTTGATCCGCATCGCCTAGACCCCCGGCCGCAGCACGTAGCCGCGGTGCCGCACCGTCTGGATGAAGCGTGGCTCACGCGGGTCGGGCTCCACCTTGCGGCGCAGGCGCGTCACCTGCACGTCGATCGCGCGCTCCCCGGCCTCGGGCGTGCCGAGGGCGTGGGCGATCTCCTCGCGGCTCAGCACGTCGCCAGGGCGCCGGGCCAGCGCCAGCAGCAGCGCCTGTTCGCCGCCGGTCAGGCGCACCACGCCTTCCGGCCCGCGCAACTCGGCGCGGTTCGGGTCGAACCAGCGCGGGCCGAGCTGCACCGGTCCGAGGCTGTGCTCCGCCACCGGCAGCGGCGCGGCGCGGCGCAGGATGGTGCGGATGCGCAGCGCCAGTTCGCGCGGGTCGAAGGGCTTGGCGAGGTAGTCATCGACCCCGCTCTCAAAGCCCTGCACCCGGTCATCCGGGGCGCCGCGGGCGGTGAGCATCAGGATCGGCACCTCGGCCCCGTCGCGGCGCAGGCTTTCGGTCAGTTCGATGCCGCTTTCGCCGGGCATCATCACGTCCAGCACCACCAGGTCGAAGCTGACCGAGGCGAGCGCATGCCGTGCGGCGGCGGCATCGGCGGCGGCGGTGACGCGAAAGCCCTGCTCGGTCAGGAAGCGTTGCAGCAGGGCGCGCAGGCGCGAATCGTCATCGACCACCAGCAGATGTGCGGGCTCGGCGGCGGTGCTCATCGCGCCGCGCTTTCGGGCACGGGGTCTTCCAGCCTTTGCAGGGCTTCGCGCGCTTCAATCCCCATCATGCCCCGCATGACGCGCCGAAAACCCTCAACCGCCTGGGGGCCGGCCTCGCGGTAGGCGCGCATCACCGTCTCGCGCTGGCGTTCGAACAATTGCCGCTCGAGCGCCCCGCCCTTGGGGCCGAGCGTCAGCAGCCGTTGGCGGCGGTCGGCGCGGCCGGAGGTCTGCACCACGAAGCCGTCCTCGATCAGCGGCGTCAGCACCCGCCCCAGGGACTGCTTGGTGATGCCAAGGATGCCCAGCAATTCGCCCACCGTGATGCCAGGCCGGCGGCCGACGAAATGCAGCACGCGGTGATGCGCCCGGCCCATCTGGAGCTCGGCGAGGATGGCGTCCGCGCCCGCGGTGAAGTCGCGGTAGCCGAAAAACAGCAGGTCTTGCGCCAGGCGCAGTTCCTCCTCCCGCAGGAACAGCAGGTTGCGCCCGGCTGCCGGGGCGGCGCGATCCTCCGGCGCGGGCCGGGCTTCTGCCCCGGCCTTCATTTGAGCCTCCCCCCAGCCTCACCCGGCATGGCCCGGCGGACGAGCTTGCTGCGTGTCATCGGCAGAATTTCCACCCGATTCTCTTCCGTTACCATCGCGTGGCGATCGCACACCGGATATAGGCTAAGGTGGCGTGCGCAAGTAGCGATCGCAATGTTTGCATCTTGAAACCTGCGGTGGCCGCCCGGGAACAGCTGGGGCAGTCAAGGATGATGTCCATGGCCCTACGGCTGCGCTCCGCCCGCCCGATCGATCTACCGGCGGTTGTGGCGCTGCACGTCGCCTCCTGGCGCGATGCCTATCGCGGCGTATTGGAGGACGGCTTCCTCGCTGGCCCCATCGAACACTCCCTCGCCACGCATTGGCAGGTCGTGCTTGGCGCCAAACGGCGGCCCGGCGCGGTGATTCTGGCGACGGCAGGGCGGCAGGTTGCGGGCTTCGTTGCGGCTTGGCGCGAGGGTACGAACTGCCATGTGGACAACCTCCATGTCCGCCCCGGGATGCGCAATGCGGGCATCGGGCGCGCGCTGCTCGGCCTCGCTGCGACGCGGTTGCAGGCGCAGGGGTGTGGCAGCGCCGATCTGCGGGTCTTTGCCCGCAATCCCGGCGCGCTGCGCTTCTGCGCCAAACTCGGCGCCGAGACCGGGCCCGAAGTGCTGCGCGAGACGCAGGGCCAGCAGGTGCTGGAGCGCCGCGCTAGCTGGGCCGATATCGGCGCCCTGGTCTCGGCCTGCGCGGTGCCGCGCGCGCCATAGCGCGATTGCAACTGTCATGCGCGACGTTGCACATTGGGCCACAGCATCAGGAGGGGTCCGACCATGACCACGAAGGAAGTCGCCGCGGCCTTTGCCGCGCTGTGCAAGGCGGGCGATCATGAGGGGGCGGCGGCGCAGTTCAACGCGCCCGACATCGTCAGCCTCGAGGATTTCGCGGGCCCGATGGCCCGTGTCGAAGGCGCCGCCGCGGTGCAGGCAAAAGGCGAATGGTGGCTCGGCGCCCATGAGATGCATGAGGCGCTGACCGAGGGCCCCTGGGTGCACGGCGACCAGTTCGCGCTGCACTTTGCCATGGACGTCACGGAGAAAGCGAGCGGCAAGCGCACGAAGATGAACGAGATCGGCCTCTACACCGTGCGCGACGGCAAGGTGGTGGAGGAACGCTTCTTCTACCCCGGTTGAGGTCGCCGCCGCGGCAGGGCCGCCAGCAATGCCGCGGCCGGCAGCAGCCAAATGATCCGCGCCTCGTAGCGGTGGTGCGGCTTGGACAGCGCGCCGGTCGCCACCGCATTTGCCACAAGGGCGGCGAAAGCGAACAGGATCAGCGCGCCGCGTGGCAGGTCCCGCGCGCGCCACGCCACGCGCAGCAGCAGCAGCGCCGCGAGCGCCGCACCCATCAGCACAGGCACTTGCGGCCAGAGGAAAGGGGCGGCCGCCGCCGGCAAAAGGCCGCGCATCTGGAGCGCGCCATCGAAGGAAGCGAGCGTGTCGGGCGGAAAATGTGCCGCAATCGGGCGACGGGCCGAGGCCGCCAGATGCTCGGCCGAAAGCGTATCGCCCACCTGTACCAGCAGGATTTGCCGCGCAGCATTGCCGAGCATGGCCGCGATCACCGCACCGGGGCGGTCGGCCAGCGTCGCCGCCACGATCTCCCGCGCCTCGGTCGCGCCCTGCACGCCGCCCATGGCGCGGGGTGAGCCGTCGGCGTTGCGGTTGAGTGGGCTGGTGCCGTCCCAGAGGAATTCGTCGCTGTCCATCGGCAGGCGATCGACAAAGGCGCAGAGGTGCCAGCCGGCCAGCGGGCAGCGCTCCCGCAACGTCGCCGCAGCCAGGCCATCGCCCTGCAGACGCGCCAGCAGGAACACAGAGCCGTGCGGCGAGAGGGTGAAGCGCCCGAAGCCGATCAGGTTGGAGGTGCCAAGCAGCAACAGCGCCAGCGCGAAAGGCGCCGCCACGCGGAGCACCGGCGTGACCAGCCGCGTCAGCAGCGCCGTCAGCACCACCAGGGCCAGCGCGTTCGGCAAATGGGAGAGATGCGCCGCGATGGCGAGCGTGGTCAGCACGCCGACCGCCAAGGCCTCTCGCCGGGAGAGCGCGGCAAAACCCAGCAGAAACAGGCCGAGCGGGACGAGCGCGGTCAAGGCGTCCGGCATCAGCGTCGCCAGGAACCAGGGCGCCGCGCTCAGCGCCGCCAGCACGCCGCACACCAGCAGGTGCCAGGCCGGCGAGACCTCCCCGCGCACCGCCCGCTGGGCCAGCCAGAGGAACCAGGACGCCCAAAGCCCCTGCGCCAGCATCGGCGGCCATAGCGACCACTGCCAATGGAACAGGTGGAGGAAGGGGCCATAGGCCTGGGTTTTGTCCCAGGGAATCTCGGGCGCCGTGGTATGGAAAAGGTAGGAGACGGTGTCGATGAACACCAGCGGAAAGCCATTCAGCGCCGCGGGCCAGACCAGCAGCAGGGCGCCGGGCACCAGGGAGCCGAGCAGCAGGGAGGCCAGCCTCATGGCCGTCGCGGCGCCAGCGCCAGCCCGGCGATGATCGGCATCAGCCAAAGGATCCGTGCCTCGTAGCGCAGATGCGGCTTTGAGAGGCCGCCGGTGACGAAGGCATTGGCGGTGATCGCCACCAGCACGCCCACCACCAGCCCGAGCCGGCGCTGGTCAGGAGCCTGAACCGCCTGCCGCCAGGCGGCAAAGGCCAGCAGCGCGCCGAGCACCAGCACCGGGCCGTGTGGCCACAGGAAGGGCGCGGCCGCCGCCGGCAACAGCCCGCGAGGTTGCAGCGCCGAATCGTAGGCCGCCAGCTCGCGCGCCGGAAAGCCCTCGGCGATCCGGGGGCGGACGGCGGCGGCAAGGTGGCTCGCCACCAGCGTGTCGCCCGCCGTGGCCGTGAAAACCTGCCGCAGCGTGTTGCGCGCCATCGCCCAGGCGACGGCGAATGGCTTCGCGCGCAGCGTCTCGCCCACGATGACCCCGGCCTCGGCCGAAAGCAGCGCGCCGCCAAGAAACCGCGCGGTGCCGTCCGGCGCGCGGTTCACCGGGCTATCGGGCAGCCAGAGGAAATCGTCGCTGTCCATGGGCAGGCGGTCGGCGAAGGCACATAGGTACCAGCCGGACTCGGGGCAGCGCGCCCGGATCACCTCGGCAGCCGGCCCATCCGCCTGCAACCGCGCCAACAGGAAGGTTGCGCCATGCGGCGAGAGCGTGGCCCGCCCGTGCCCCCACAGATTGGTGCCGAGCAGGATCAGCACTGCGCCGAGCAGCGGCAGCGCCACGCGCGCCGTGGCCCGCAGGTCGCGTGCCAACAACAGCACGATCCCCACCAAGGCGGCGGCCAGCGGCAGGTGCGACAGGTGCGCGGCGATGCCGCAGGTGGCCAGTACCGCCAGCCAGCGCGCCTCACCCCGGCTGAGCGATTCGCGGGCAAAGCCCAGCAGCAACAGCGCCAGCGCCACGATCGGCGCGAAGACGTCGGGCATCAGCAGCGCCACGGTGAAGGGTGCGGTGGTCAGCGCCGCGGCAGCGAGGCAGGCGAGCAGGTGGATCGCCGGATCCCCGCCCCCGCCCCCGCCCCCGCCCCCGGCCCCGCGCAGCGCCCGCACCGCGAGCCACAGCAGATGCGACACCGCGAGCCCCTGCGCCAGCACCGGCCCCCAGAGGCTGAGCCGCCAATGGAACAGATGCAGCAACGGTCCATAGACATGCGGCTTGTCCCAGATCACCAGGGGTCCAAGCGTCTGGTGCAGGAAGGCGCCGGTATCGCTGAACAACATGGGATAACCGTTGACCAGCGCCGGCCAGATCAGCAGAACCGCGCCGGCGGCGATGGACAAGACTGCGGCGATCAACCGCCCCTCGCCCAGCGCGCGGCGGCGGCATCATCCGAGTCCTTGGCGTCCACCCAGCGTGCCTCGCCGGTCGCGAATTCCTCGCGCTTCCAGAAGGGCGCCTCGGTCTTGAGCCAGTCGATCAGGAAGGCGCAGCTTTCGAGCGCCGCCAGGCGATGCGCGCTTGCCGTCAGGACCAGCACGATGGGCTCGCCGGGGATGATTCGCCCCACACGATGCAGCAGCGTGCAACCGGTGAGCGGCCAGCGTGCGCAGGCCTCGGCGGCGATCTTCAACAGGGCGCGTTCGGTCATGCCAGGGTAGTGCTCCAGGACCAGCGCCTCGAGCCCGTCATCGGCGCGGCAGAGGCCGATAAAGCTCGCCAGCCCGCCGATATCGACGCGCCCAGCCGTCAGCAGTGCCGATTCGGCCGCGAGGTCGAAGGCCGTCGCCTGCACCCGGATGGTGGGCGTCATGGCTTAGCCGCCGGTGACGGGCGGGAAAAAGGCCACCTCGTCGCCCGCCGCCACCGGGTGATCGAACAGACAGAAATCCTGGTTCACCGCGGCGCGAATTTGCTTCGGATTGGCGAAGGCGGCGGCGTGGCCGGGGCTGCGGGCGATCAGCCACTCGATCAGACCGGCGACATCCCGCACGTTCTCGGGCGGGCTCACCTGTTCCTCGGCGAGCCCGACCTTCTGCCGCACCCAGGCGAAGTAGAGAAGCTGCACAGAGCCTTCCTTAGGGTGTCACGATCCGTGTATTGGCGCGGCCATCGGGGCCGATCCAGGTCTCGACATTGCCATCGCGGATCACCGCGCCGCCAGCGGTCTGGCCGGGGTTGCTGGGGCCGGAGAGGTTCGGGGGGCGAATCGGCGGCGCGGGGCTGAGTGTGCGCCGCGCCGGGGGCGTGATGTCGCCAACCGGGCTGCGCGCGTCGCTCACGCCCGGCGTCGGCACGGGCGAACGCGCCGGGGGCGAGCCCTGGATCAGGGAGGGCGTCCAGGTCGGGATGTTGCGCATCGCCTCATCGGCATTGCCGAGCAAGGTCGGGCGCGCGGCTTCGGGTTCGGGCCAGACATTGCCCGATTCGGGCAGCAGCGGCTCGACCTCGGGATTGCCGCCACGCACCCGCTGCACCGTCAATGCTTCGGAGCTCATGACACTGGTCGGCGGCATGAACGGCGAAAAAAGACCAGACAACCGCCTGGATAATCCAACGTCCGGCAGTGAGGAGCAGGCGCCGAGTGACAGCGCCAGGGCCAGCAGGGGCAAGCGCAACGCGAGGCGAGGCAAGCGGGCAGGGGTAGCGGCGGCCATGACGGCTCCCGTGTTCGAACTGATCGACTTGAAGATGCGCTGCACTGCGACAAGGCTCAAGGGCGGGCCGGGTCGACTTCGCCGGCGGACTCGCTTTTTGCCGCACCACGCCCTGCAGGCGGCGCCTCCGCCGTCACGCCGACATGCCGCAGACCCGCCTGGAGGTAGTCCCAGCCCGTCAGCAGCGTCAGCACGGCGGCAGTCCAGAGCATCAACTCGCCGATCAGGGACACCGGCAACCAACCCAGGCCGACCAGCGGCGCCGCCGTGTCGCCGGCCAGCAACGTGCCGAGCGCGCCCATCTGGAAGCCGGTCTTCCACTTGGCGAGCTTCGTCACGGGCAGCCCGACCGACAGCCCGGCCAGATATTCCCGCAGACCAGAGACCAGGATCTCCCGCAGCATGATCACGATGGCGGGAAACAGGCCGAAATCGGTCAGCCGCCCCATGCCGGCGAGCAGCATCAGGGCAGCGGCGACCAGCAGCTTGTCGGCGATCGGGTCGAGCATCCGGCCGAGATCGCTGATCTGCTTGCGGCTGCGGGCCAGCTTGCCGTCGAAGTAATCGGTGATGGCCGCGGCCGAGAACAAAGCGCAGGCCGCCAGATCCGCCTCTGGCGTGCGGATGGCGGCAAGCACCACCAGCAGCGGAATGGCGGCGATCCGCGACAGCGTCAGCAGGTTGGGAAGGTCGGTCGGCATGCCTGGCGAGATTAGCAAAGCACGGCGCCCGAGGCGAGACTCGGCTGCGCTACCCGCCCGTCGGGTGGAAATGTTCATGAATCTTTCGCGCCAAGGAGGGGCCGATGCCCGGGCAGGCTTCGAGGTCCGCGAGACCCGCCTGGCGCACGCCGCGCGCCGAGCCGAAATGGTTCAGCAGGCGTCGCTTGATGGCCGTGCCGACGCCGGGGATCTCATCCAGCTCGGACGTCACCAGCGCCTTGGAGCGCCCGGCGCGATGTGTGGTGATGGCGAAGCGGTGCGCCTCATCGCGCAGGCGTTGCAGGTAGTAGAGCACGGGGTCGCGCGGTGGCAGCTGGAAGGGCGCGCGGCCGGGAAGATGGAAGAACTCCCGTCCCGCATCGCGGTCCGGCCCCTTGGCGATGCCCACCAGCGGGATGTCCTCCACGCCGAGCCCGGCCAGGACCTCCCGCGCCGCGGAAAGCTGGCCGGCGCCGCCATCGATCAGCACCAGGTCGGGCCAGGCATCGCTCTCGCGGCCGGGGTCCTCCTTGAGCGCCCGGCCGAAGCGGCGTTCGAAGACCTCCTTCATCATGCCGAAATCGTCGCCGCCCTTGGCTTCCTTGATGCCGTATTTGCGGTAGGCGGATTTCAGGAAGCCTGACGGGCCGGCGGCGACCATCACGCCATAGGCGTTGGTGCCCATGATGTGGCTGTTGTCGTAGATTTCGACGCGCTCTGGCGGCGCGGCCAGGTCGAAGGTGCGCGCCACGCCGGCCAACAGCTCGGTCTGCGCCGCCCCTTCGGCCATGCGGCGTTCGATGGATTCGCGCGCATTGGTCGCGGCGTGGTCGACAATGTCCTTCTTCTCACCGCGCTGCGGGCGATGGATTTCCACTTTCCGCCCGGCCTTGAGGCTGAGTGCATCGGCCAGCAGCGCGGCCTCCTCCGGCTCATGGCTGACCAGGACGAGGGGCGGCGGCGGCAGGTCGTCATAGAGCTGGCCGAGGAAGGCCGAGAGTACCTCCTCGGCCGGCTGTTCGCTTTTGGCGTGGCTCAGGAAATATGGCCGGTTGCCGTTGTTGCGGCCGCCACGGAAGAAGAAGACCTGCACGCAGGATTGCCCGGCCATCTGGTGCAGCGCAACCACATCGGCGTCGCCCACGCCGTCGAGGTTGATCCGGTCCCGCCCCTGGATGTGCGTGAGGCCACGGATTCGGTCGCGCAGTGCCGCCGCTCGCTCGAATTCCAGGTTCTCCGCGGCGGCCTCCATCTCGGTCGCGAGCCGCTTCTGGATCGAGGGCGTGGCGCCGGAGAGGAACTGCTTCGCATCGGCCACGAGCGCGCCGTATTCCGCCGGGCTGATGCGCTCCACGCAAGGCGCCGAGCAGCGCTTGATCTGGAACAGCAGGCAGGGCCGGGTGCGGCTGTCGAACACCGTGTCGCGGCAGGAGCGCAGCAGGAACACGCGCTGCAACGCCGTGATGGTCTGGTTCACCGCCCAGACGGAGGCGAAGGGGCCCCAATAGCTCGCCCCTTTGCGGCGCTCGCCCCGGTGCTTGGCGATCTGCGGCCAGGGGTGATCCTCGGTCAGGACCAGCCAGGGGTAGGATTTGTCGTCGCGCAGCACGATGTTGAAACGCGGGCGTAGGCGCTTGATGAGGTTGGCCTCCAGCAGCAGGGCCTCGGCCTCGCTGGCGGTGGTCATGATCTCCATGCTGCGCGTTTCGAACACCATGCGGCGCAGGCGTTCTGGCAGGCGAACCGGCTGGGTATAGGCGACAACGCGCTTCTTCAGGTTGCGCGCCTTGCCGACGTAAAGCGCCTCGCCCCGCGCATCGAGCATGCGATAGACGCCGGGCGAGCCTGGCATGGTGGCCAGCGCGGCCTCGATCACGGCCAGGCCGTTGCCGGCCTCGGCCAGGGCCTCGGTGGCAGGCTGAGCGGCGGAATCGGGTGGGGTCTCGGGCTCGGTCATTGGCTTGTTTTATATGCCCTGCCCCCTGCCTCGCGAACAGGCGGCCGGGTGAGGCGGTTGTCCACCAAAGCTGTGGATAACTCTGTGGATGTCGCCTGGGTGAATTCGCGTTTTTGGCCGTGGGCCGCCAACCGGTCATAAATGCTTAAAATCTGACCATTTCTGTAAGGCGCTGATTTACATAAAAATTCGTACCGCGGGAGGGCATTCGCGCGCGTCAAGAGGAAGTTGAGGCTTGACCTTCCCCGGCTTTCGGGCGGTGGCAAAAGGCGGTGGACAATTCGCGTGGCCAGCCGCGCATCATCGTCCGCCTGACCCTTGAATCGTCAACAAATGTAACCTGTGCGTGCTTTGGGAAAGACTTTTTCAACCACGCCGACGCTCCACCACCACGCCCACGCTGGCCACGTCCGGGAAGGCGTCCGGCTTTTCGACCGTCACCCGGGCACGCTCCACGCGATGGTCCTCGAGCGCCGCCAGCGCCACGCGCTCGGCCAGCGTCTCGACCAGCAGCACATGGCCGGTGGCGACGGTGGCGCGGGCGATTTCCACCAGGCGCTGGTAATCCACGACCCGGCGGAAATCATCCGGTCCCACAGCCGCCGGCGCGGCCTCATCCAGCACCACGAGCTCCACGCCGAGCACGATTCGCTGCGGCGCTGCCTTCTCATGCGGGTGGATGCCCAGCCGCGCCATCAGTTCGAGCCCGCGCACGAAGACCACGCGGCGGCGCCCATCGGCATCGGCGGTATAGGTCATTCCTCGATTTCCCTTGCGCCTGCCGTTGGCGCCCATTGCAGGTGCTGCCCGCCATCCAGCGCGATCATCTGCCCGGTCATCGAGGGCAGCGCCAGGATCGCCAGCAGCGCCTGCGCGACCTCCTCGGCGCTGGTGCCGTGCTGCAGTGGCACCGAGGCGCATTGCCGGTCGAACTGCGCCTGGGTCTGGCGCGGCGAGGGCATGGCCGGGCCGGGGCCGATGCCGTTCACACGGATACGCGGCGCCAGGGCCAGGGCCAGGGTCTGCGTCAGCGTCCACAGCGCCGCCTTGGAGACGGTGTAGGACACGAAATGTGGCGTCAGCGACCAGACCCGCTGGTCGAGCAAATTGACCACCGCGCCCGACGCGCCTTCCGGCAAGCCCTTCGCCATCGCCTGGGCGAGCACGAAGGGGGCGCGCAGATTGGGCTCCAGATGCTGGTCCCAGCTGGCGCGCGTGGCATCCTCCCACTCGTCGCGCTCGAAGGTGCTGGCATTGTTCACCAGCACGCCGAGCGGGCCGAGTGCGGCGAGAGTGGCCGGCAGCAGCGCCACCACCTCGGCCTCCTTGGCCAGATCAGCCCGCAGCGTCACCGCGCGGCGGCCTCGCGCGCGGACTTCGGCGGCCGTCGCCTCGGCCTCGGCGGCGCTGGTGGCGTAGTGGATCGCCACGTCGAAGCCGGCCTCCGCCAGCGCCAGCACCATGCCGCGGCCGAGCCGCCTGGCGCCGCCCGTGACGAGGGCAACGCGTGGGATGTGAGGGTCGATCTGCATGAGGCGCCCTTAAACCGAGAGCGCCGCCAGGGCTACCCGTTGACCCCAAGCGCCCGCCTGGGAGAGGGTCACCGCCGACAGGGGATGGAGACGATGATGCGCGTGCTGGTGATCGGCGTTCTGGCGCTGCTGACGATGCCCGCCTTCGGCCAGGGGTTGCCGGGTGGATTGTCGGGTGGCCTGCCCGGCATGTCGGGCATTCCGGGCCTCGGCGGCGCGCAGGAAACGCCCGAGCAGAAGCGCGCCTTCTGCCAACGGGTCGCCGCCGCGGCCTCGCGCTGCGGCCTGACACTCGACATCATGGCGTTGACCACCTGCCTGGTGCGCGCCCTGCCGATGCAGGATTCGCTGCGCGTCGCGCAGGTGGCGGAACGCGCGCGCGGCAATGCCGGTGGGCTGCTCGGCGATTGCGGGATCAGCGCCCGGTAAGGCCGGCGATCGCCGCTGGTCAGGATCGGCGACGTCATGAGGAACCTCCCCTCGTCGTGAAGG